>JAABUQ010001050.1_pt1 | contig 62284 bp, 59 predicted proteins | sample 5560001 | NCBI WGS metagenome assembly JAABUQ01 (sample SAMN10711888, study PRJNA513371) | rock metagenome | isolation source: Antarctica rocks | place: Antarctica: Victoria Land, Finger Mt nord | collected 2015-12-18
TAATTTCGTTAACCGCACAGCAACGTTCCGCAAGCGGCTCGACCGCATGTGCGGGGAAAGGATCGCAATCGATACGTTCTGCCGTCTTGCAGCAGGAGACAGAATCTCGCGGCAGGAGACGCGCCCCGCGGTCGCGGTTTGCCGGCGCCAACGCGACCGCGCCTCCGGAATTATAATGCTTTGTCTCCGACGCGCCCGGCCCCCAGGCCCCAGCCGCTAGGATCGTGCTACAGCCCGCCGCCGGTCCGCCGGCCCGCGACACCCGCCCGACCGCCGGACCCCCTGTCCTGCCTCGCCGCAGCCCGCTACAGCCGGCAGCTACGCCGCGACCGGCCCGGACTGCAGCGCGTGACCCGAACAGCGATAATCCCGGTGATCCGGGTTCGGCGATGCGTCCTATGTCAGGCCCTCACGCTTCTAAGACACCCGCCTTGAGCGCGTTCATCGGCCACGGCCATGCTTTGTAGACGGCAGGCCAGCAAAGCTGTTCCCCGATGCCGTATGCCTCGCAGCACACAGTGTCGATGTCGTCACCGTCGATAATGCCGTGGTCGATAAGGGCATTCGCGATTGCCGAAATGGCTCGCCAGCCCTTGCTCGAACGCACAAGCGCTCTCGCACGCCGTTCACCCAGCGCGCGTGCGGACGATTGTTCCGCTTCGGTGCTGTACAACCATTCGGCTGTAGCGAGAGCGCGAGTGGCGTCCGCTCGACCACCCTCCAACCCGCAGCTTAGCGCCGATGCCTTCCTGTATCGAGCCTCTGCCGTCCAGCCGATCGCGCAATCCACGAGGTCGATCTCGGCGCCTATGCGCATTTGCCGCTTGAGCTGGTCGACGAGATCGCCCTCGCCCTCGCCGTTGAATGCGATCTTATCGATCTTCGGCGAGACGAAAGGGTTCGGCCCCATGTCGTAGCCCTGGACCGCGCCTTCGGCGTCCCGTTGCACACGGCCCTTTCTGTCAACCGGCCAATCCCCTCGAAGCACCTGGTCGCGGGTCAGGACGACGGCGCCGTCAGTGTAATGACCGAAGAACCAACGGGCGAAGGCGTGCCCCGCTTCGTGGTAACAGGTCAACGGGCGACGGCCGGCGGATCGATCGGTCACGACACGCGCGCTTTTGCCAATCCCCGCCGTCATGCGGGAAGCAGCCGGTAGACCGATGCCCGCGCGATGCCGAGCCGTTCCGCGATGGCGGTTGCGCCGACGCCCTCGGCATCGAGCTTCCGCACGGCTGCGGCATCGATCGTCGGTTTTCTCCCCCGATAGACTCCCTCAGCTTTCGCAGCGGCGATACCCTCTAGCTGGCGTTCCTTGCGCAAGTTCGTTTCGAATTCCGCGAACACCCCTAGCATGTCCAGGAATGCCTTGCCGGCGGCCGTTCCGGTATCGATCGGCTGTTCAGTCGCCTTCAGCGCGATGCCCTTCGCTTGTAGCTCGTGAACGATGTTCTGCAAGTCGCGCATAGAGCGGGCCAGTCGATCGATGCGCGTGACCATCAGCGTGTCGCCCGGCTGTAGGAAGGCGAGCAGCGTTTCGAGTTCCGTGCGCCCCTTTCGAGACGTGCCGCTCACCTTCTCCGCCCGGATCACGCTGCATCCGGCCGTCTTCAACGCCGCTTGCTGTATCGCCAAGTCCTGATCCGTCGTGCTGACACGGGCGTATCCGTAGGTTGCCATCGGGCGGGCCTCTCTGTCTTGTTTGCCTCTAGACCCCTCTGATATAGCGTCTCGCAAATCCCGTTGCAACAAATAAAGCACACATTTCTGCAATGTCGGCGTCTCGTCGGCGGAGTAACGGTAGGGATTACCCTAAAGAGACATGGGACCGCATCGCCCTTCCGTTCGGGCCGCCGCGGTCGCCCGGATGCTGCAACCTACGAAGCATCCGAGGACCGCTTAGGAAGCCGCTACAGCCCGTTGCCGATCGTCCGGCCCGACTACCCCGCCCGAACCTGCAAGCACGTCCCGCCCACGCGCACGACGTATCCCGCCCCGATCCCGGTGCCCGGCAAGCACCGCGGCATTCGCAGCTACATTAGCAGGGCCGCCGCAAGCCTTACGACATGCCGCACCCGCGCTTCCGGCGAGCCTGCATAGGCTTCGACGGAGACAACGGTAAATCGCTCGCCGCCGTCTTCGTGCAGATCGCCGACCTTGTGTCGCCTCGCCGCATCCGACGGCCGCCCGACGCATCGATCGCCGACCTTGCCGTCGGGGAACAGATACATGTCGCTTAGCAGCTCGATCTTCGCGGGCATTTGCCGTTGCTCCTTTTCCGCCGGTCGGTTAAGTCCGCCGGTCCGACAATCGAAGCACGCTAACCTATTGATTACAAATGGTTTGTTTTCCAGTTATTCGTCAACATGTCGCCCGCCTTAAATCGTCGTCAAGTATTCCGTCAGTTATCGTGTTAGTCGCGGGCAATGCCTTGTCCCGGCTTTCTAACGTATCAGCAGATCGCCCTTGTATTTCAAGCAGAAGCCGCAGACGATGCCGTCCGATGCTCCCGGTTTCGATCGATTTCGCGCCTGCATTAGGGCCGATTTCGATCCGGGTTAAACTGTAGAGGCCGTTAGGTGACGACGATACACGACTCACTGTATTACAGGGTCCCAGGTCCGAAGCGTGTTGGTCGCTATAGCAAGCGGGTAGGCCTCGCAAGACTCAACTTGCGCTCGGCCGAGGGCCAGCTTGTCCGCGACATGCGCGCCAACCTCGCCAAAGACTTCCCCGACCCGTCGCCGTTCCACCGCGAGCTAATCGAGCGGCTTTGCATGCTCAAGTTGCAACTCTCCGCCTTCGACCAGCGATCGATAAACAACGGCGGGCAGATGTCTAAGGGCGACGCCGATGTCTATTTGGCTTGGCACAATTCCTTCGCGCGAACCCTTTCCCGGCTTTACGGGATGCCGGAACCTAACAAGGGTCCGGCCGGAGGGTGGTCTCCGCAGTTCTCCGCCGACACGGAAGCCGCATGAGCGCCCTCGCCGCCCGCCGCGCCGTGCTCGCGTTCGACCGCGCGACGGTCCGGACGATCGATGCCGACGGTCGCCTACACGTCGCGTCGTCGCCGATCAGCAAGGCGAACGTCTGTCCCTACCGGGGCAGCGAGATACCCGACGCGGGCGATCTCGGCCTAAGCCCTTCCACTGTCTATCAGCTCCTGCGCGACCCGGCCGAGCTGAGCCGCGCCGCGCCGACCTTCAACAACCTGCCCCTGTTGCGTCGGCACGTCCCCGTCAGTGCGGACGACCATCGTCCAACGGACGTCGTCGGCAGCACCGGCACCGATGCAGCGTTCGACGGCGCATACCTAACGAACAGCCTCGTTGTGTGGGAAGCCGCAGCGATCGCGGGCATCAACAGCGGAGCGCAGCGCGAGTTGTCCGCTGCCTACAGATACGATGCCGACATGACGCCCGGCTCCTTCAACGGCGTGCGCTACGACGGCATCATGCGCAACATCCGCGGCAATCACGTCGCACTCGTCGAGACAGGCCGAGCCGGCGCGGATGTCATCGTCGGCGATGCCCTGCCGCGCACCCTTGCAACCGAGACCAACAATCGACGGAGATACAAAATGAGTGCCGCATACCGCCTCTACGGCGACAAGTTCGCCCCGCCCCGCGCGTTCGCGATGGACGAGGAGGAGGAAGGCATCACGCTTTCGAGCGAAGCGTTGGAGTTCCTGCAGGATCGGCTCGACCCCGCCGACCTCGCACAACTCCAGGAAATCCTTGCGAAAGGTCCGCGCGAGATCGCAGGCGACCCGGACGGGCAGACAGACGAGGCGCTCGCATGGACCGGGCGCATCGGACTGCGAACGGCCCGACCGGCATGCTGTCCCGTTTTCCGCACGCCCACCGGCTGCGCACCGGCTGCGGTTAACGGAGCACGACCGATGTCCGCCGCCGTCATGCCCGAACGCGGGGCGCTTCGCCCGCCGATCGTCCGTAGCCGCCTGCGGGAGCTGCAACGGGCCGCCCGCGGCGACGATCCGCGTTACCGTGCCGCGTGCGAGGCAACCGGCAAGGCCCGCACAGACCTCGCCGCTGTCGCCGCCCGCCTCGCGGCCGGACAGGAACGGCTGCAGGGCGCGAAAGCAGCATTGTCGAGTGCCGTAGGCACCCCCAACGAGGCAGCGGCAACGGCCGAGCTGCGGGCGATCAAGAACGGGATCGACGATCTTGCCGATCTTGCCGCCGCCGCGCAGTCGACCGTCGACCGGCTCGCCGCGGCCGAGGCGAAGGCCGCGCCGACCTCCCTTGCCGCGATCGAAGTAAAGGCCGCGGCGGTCCAGCTCTTTCAGCCGTATGTCGACGCGCTACGCGATCGTGTCCTTCGCAATCAAGAGGCATTGGCGGCCGATCGGCTCGCCCTCTGCGCGCTTAATGCCGAGGGTGTGCATAGCAGCGTTGCGCCCGTATCGACCCCGTTCGGGCTGAGCGATCCAGCAACCGCGCCGTTGAAGCTACCGACGCGGGACACATGGCAGCATGCGCGCATGTTGCCTGCCCCGGAACTTGCTGCCTTTCGTGCCCTGCTCAGCAATGCGGACGCGCAACTGCCAGACCTCCCCGACTGAGACGACCGCCCCGTGCCAGCGCCGTTATACACCGAAGATCAGCGGCAGCGATGGATGCTGCTTCTCGAAAGTGACCGGATCAGCGCGCGGTTGAAGGCCGCCATCAACCGAACCCTCGGCATCACCGTCGCTGCGGAGGTCGCCGAAGCCCGTAGCGCCCGCGCAAGGGCGGCACTCGCCCGGAACAGGGAAGCCGGGCTGCGGCCGGCGGGTAGACCGGGCTCGCGCAACAAGGCGACGACTGAAGCAGAGGCCCGCGATGCAGCGGCGCAGCAAGCGGCGGATTGGCATGCGGCAGCCCGCAACGCGGCCCCGCAATCCGAAGCAGCCGACTAGATGCCCCGCCCGATTTCAATTTCCGATGCAATGGATCGCGCCGACATCTTCGGACCGTTCTTCCGAGGCCCGAGCTTCGACAACTGGCGCGTTGTGCTCAAGGCGATCTTCGCCGAACCGATGACCCCCGACGAGTTGGCGATCTTCGCGAAGTTCACAGGCCGATCGTCCGCACCGGAGAAGCCGTTCACCGAGGCGGCGCTCGTCATGGGACGTCGCTCGGGGAAGACGCGCTTCATGTCGCTGATCGCGACCTACCTCGCCGCGTTCCGCGCCTACGATCGCTTCCTTGCGCCGGGCGAGCTAGCGACGGTCGCCGTCATATCGCAGAACCGACAGCAAGCCCGGCAAGCGATGCGCTTTATCTCCGGGCTTCTCAATGCGGTGCCGACCCTGCAAGCGGGGATAGTCAGCGAAGACGGCGACCGCATCGTTCTGGCAAACCGCGTCGCGATCGAGGTCCATACGGCGAGCTTCCGTTCCGCCAGAGGCTACACCTTCGCTGCTGTCATTACAGACGAGACCGCATTCTGGCGCGACGAGACAGCAGCAAATCCGGACGTTGAGATATTCCGTGCACTCCGCCCCGCCCTCAGCACGATCCCCGGGGCCATGCTCCTCAACGCGAGTTCCCCCTACCGCCGCACCGGGCAGCTCTGGAACACCCACAAGCGGCATTACGGCAAAGACGATGCTCGCGTGCTCGTGTGGCAGGCGGACACCGCATCGATGAACAGCACGGTGCCCGCGGCCGATATCGCCGAGGCATACGAGGACGATCCGATCTCCGCAGCGTCGGAATACGGCGCGCAGTTCCGTTCCGACATTGCCGATTTCATCGGCCGCGAGACCGTCGAAGCCTGCATCGAAGACGGCATATTCGAGCGTCCCCCGGCGCGCGCGGCCGGGCGATCCTACGTCGCATTCATAGATGCGGCCGGCGGTTCGGGCAGCGACTCGATGACGTTGGCGATCGCGCACCGCGAGGCGCATCCGACCCTGTTCGGAGAGTTCACCGTTGTTGTCGATGCCGTTCGCGAGCGCAAGCCGCCCTTCGCTCCGGACGATGTCGTTCTCGAGTTCTCCGGTCTGATGAAGACCTACGGGATCCATCGCGCAGAGTCGGACCGATGGGGTGGCGATTGGGTTGTCAGCGCGTTCGAAAAACACCGCATCCGGGTCTCCCCGACCGCGAAACCCAAGGGCGATCTTTACAGAGAACTCCTCCCCCTCATCAACGGCCGCCGCTGCGCCTTGCTCGATAGCAACAAGCTTGTTGCCCAACTGTGCGGGTTGGAGCGGCGCACGGGCAGCTCGGGTCGCGACAGCATCGACCATTCGCCCGGCGGACACGACGACGTTGCCAATGCTGTTGCCGGCGCATGCGGCATCGTCGCGGCACGTCGGATCGGGCTCAACATTAGCCTAGAGGCGGCGCGCGGATGAGCGCCGGCATCCCGGCCGAGGCCGTCGCCTACAGCCCCGACAATCGATGCTGCCAGTGGATCGTCAACGACGGCCGCCCGTGGTTTGTGTGCTCGGCGCCCCGGATGTCGATCATGCACCCCTATTGTGCGGCGCATACGGCGATCGCTTGCAGCCGAGCCGGCCGAGCCGCACCCGACGCCGAGTCGCAAACCGAGGTCGCCGCGCCGCTACGGCAGGCCCTACAGGCCGTGCCCGCGGTCCCGGTCCCTATACCCCCGGTCGCCGTTCCGACCGGCCGGCAGCCCGCTCCTATCGCCCGGCGCTATACGACGGACGGTCGGCGGCGGCGAGCATGACCGGGCGTGCCTTACGAGGGCGGCGGCAGAATTTTGTAATAGACATCGAGAGCATCATCGCAACCGTTCCCGCGATGCCAATCGAGCTTCGTCGTCAACTTGAATTGCAGCTCCATACGCTCGCCGACATGTTTGCTTTCGATCTGGATGGTGGCCTTCGTGCCGGGGTGCATACCGGTGTCCGCGGTCTTCACCCACCAGGCCACGTCGTAGCCACTCGCGTCGAAGCTCGGATCGACCTCCACTTCCGTGATCAAGGTTTCGCCTGGATAGAGGGCGCGCTTTCCGGCTCCTGAAAAATCCGAGCCTCGGAAGTGGTGCCCCGGCGTCAGATGCTCCGAGTTCCCGAGATTGTCGTAGACCCTGACGATGGTCGGAACATTGAACTCGCGACTCACCCCTTTTCTCCTGAAATGCGCCTTAATGCTGTCGGCAAGGTCGTTCGTGTAGCAGATCGCCTGCTCGAGTTGCCGTCCAGAGCACAACCGCCCGTGTGACACGTCGTTGCGGATGAATTGTAGTCGGCGCAGGAACGTCCGGGCCTCTTCCGCTCCCTCCGGGTATGCCTCCCTGAGACCGTCCGACCATTTCGACCAGTGATCCTGGTTGCACACCATGTCGATCAGTTGATCGAACGTCGTCGCGTCCACCTCGCGCGTGTATTTTCCGGGGCTCTCGTGATACCTTGTTTCCACGAAGGTTTTAAGAGTCTTGCTCCACTTTCCGGCTGTGATGTAGTTGTAACCGGATCGTTCAAGCAATTCAGCGTGCACGAGCTTGCGCAGCCAAGCTTCGGCACTCTCGGTGTAACGCCGCGCGATTGCCACCCTTTCATCGCCACCGTGTTGGCTGGGCAAATTCTCGGACAAGCTGGCCTCCTCGTCGAAAAAGAGCGAGAGCCGCGTTCCTAGATCGGAACGCCGGGATGCTGGAGGGGTGTCTGTTTCGTGCTGGAACGGGCAGACCCGCAAGGTATGATCCGCTAGGAGGCCGCTACAGCCGGTTCCGAAGCCGGGCCGCGTCTAACGACCGGCCGGACTGCGGAACCCGCCCTGCCTCGGCGCTCGCAGGATATTCGGGGCGGAAATCGCCGGTCGCGGCGCACGGTGTGCCGTTTAGGTCTGACCTCCGTTCGAAGGCCAGCGATCAGCGTCGCTTAGTTCGATGAGATCGTCCGGGAGCGCCTGAAACTCGTAGCGTGCTCCGCTGCGAAGGTAGACGACCAGCCGGAGTTTCTTCTCGTCTGGCCCGCGGTAGTGCAGTCGGCATGTATGTCGGCCGCTGGGTAAGTCGAGCACCAGGAAATCGCCCGATTCCAGCCGACTAGCGAGGCGTAGGCGCATTGGTCGCTCCTCGGTTTGCCAGTCCGGCAATGGGGCACGGCGGGATCGCTTGGGCTCGGCCATGCGCCTCACTTCCTATAGGCCGCGTCCGGCAATCCCGGTGCCGCGCGCGGCGGACGCTTCATAACGACGAACCCGGACTGCCGAAGGTGCTCTACAAGCCGCTCGGCCGTAATCCTTGCCATCGTCTCGTCACCCGTGTGCACGCGCCGCCGGCCGTCGAAGCGGAGCGCGAACATCAAGGAGCTGGCGAGGTCGTCGGGGGATGCGGGGCGGAGGGCTTCGTCGTCGGGCATGTGGGGAGCGTAGCCCGGCTGGAAGAACGGAGCAAGAACATTAGATCGCGCTGTTACCCGGTTTGTTACCCGATAAGCCGCTTGCTCGGCCGATCTATCCTCTAATTTCTTGAAAAGATGGCGTCCCCGGCGGGATTCGAACCCACGGCCCCAAGATTAGGAATCTTGTGCTCTATCCGGCTGAGCTACGGGGACGACGCCCGACCTATAGCGCCCCGCGCGCGCCGCGTCAGCACCGCGATTGACCATGCGGGAGACGCCAGCCTATCGTGTCGCGCACAAAACGGCGCGAGGCCAACGAGGCGCTGCACAGGGGGGACAGGTTGGAAGACGCCGCGCGTCTGCTGCAGCTCGTGATCAACGGTTCCGCCGCCGGCTGCATCTACGGCCTGATCGCGCTCGGCTTCGTGCTGATCTACAAGGCGACCGAGATGGTGAACTTCGCCCAGGGCGATGTGATGATGCTCGGCGGGTTTGCGGCGTTCACCTTCATCACCGGCCTCGGCCTCAACTACTGGCTCGGCGCGCTGCTCGCCGTGCTGGTCACCGCCGCGTTCGGCTTCCTGCTCGACGCCGTGGTGCTGCGCCGCGTCATCGGCCAGCCGCAATTCGCGGTGGTGATGCTGACGCTCGGGCTCGGTTTCATCTTCCGCGCCTTCGCCGGCATCACCTGGGGCTACGATTCGGTCGGCTTCGAGACGCCGTTCACCAACCGCACCGTGCGCGTGGGCGGCCTCGTGCTCGGGCAGGACAGCGTCTCGATCATCGTCGGCACCGTCATCCTCTGCCTGGTGCTGTACTTGTTTTTCAGCCGCACCCGGCTCGGCATCGCGATGCAGGCCTCGTCGCAGAACCAGCTCGCGGCCTACTACATGGGCATCCCCGTCCGCACCGTGTTCTCGCTGATCTGGGCGATCAGCGCCGGGGTCGCGGCGATCGCCGGCATCCTGCTCTCGCCGGTGTCGATGATCGACGTGAACATGGGCTTCCTTGGGCTGAAGGCGTTCGCCGCCGCGGTGCTGGGCGGGTTCGGCAGCATCCCGGGCGCGCTCGTCGGCGGGGTCATCATCGGCATCGTCGAGCAGCTCGCGGGCTATTTCCTGCCGCCCGGCTCGCAGGAGGTGACATCGAACGTCGTGCTGCTGGCGGTGCTGATCCTGCGCCCCGGCGGGCTGTTCTCGCAAAACCTCCGCAAGCGGGTCTGAGAAGCCATGCGCTATCTGTTCAAGACCCGCTACGAGCAGGATCTCCGATCCTGGCGGCATCCCGGCGACGTGTTCTGGTACGGGTTGCTGCTGATCGTGCTGCTGGTGATCCCGGCCCTCATGGGCGAGTTCTACGTGGGCGAGCTCGGCGCGGTGTTCATCTTCGCCGTCGCCGGCGTCGGGCTCATGCTGCTCACCGGCTACACCGGCCTGGTGAGCCTGGGCCACGCGGCGTTCCTCGGCATCGGCGCGTACACGGAATCGGTGCTGCTCGCGAAGGGCGTGCCGTTCCTGGTGACCTTGCCGTGCGCGGGGCTGCTGACCGCGTTCGCCGGCGTGCTGATCGGCATTCCCACCTTGCGGATGAGCGGGCTGTATCTCGCCATCGCCACGCTGGCCTTCGGCAGCATCGTCGGCACCGTGTTCCAGAAATGGACGGCGGTGACGGGCGGCTTCGACGGGTTCGCGGTGCCGACGCCTTCCATCCTCGGCGTCAAGCTCGCGGGCGCGACCGGCACCTACTACATGGCGCTGGCGGTGCTGCTGTTCGTGCTGTGGGTCGCGGTGAACCTGCTGCGCTCGCCGATCGGACGGGCGATGGTGGCGATCCGCGACAGCGAGATCTCGGCGCAGAGCATGGGCATCAACCTCGCCCTGTACAAGACGATTGCCTTCGCGATCAGCGCCGGTATGACCGGCCTCGCCGGCGCGCTGTTCGCGCATTACGTGCGGTTCCTCGCACCGGACGCGTTCGACATCCTGCTGTCGATCTCCTTCGTCACCATCGTGTTCGTGGGCGGGCTCGGCTCCTTGCGCGGCGCGATCCTGGGCGCGCTCTTCGTGCGCCTGCTGCCGCAGGCGATCGCCATCGTGCGAGACGACCTGCCGTTCGGGATCGGCCGGATGCCCGGCCTCGAGCCGTCGCTGTTCGGGCTGATCCTGGTGCTGGTGATCCTGTTCGAGCCGGCGGGGATGAACGGCCGCTGGCTCAAGGTGAAGCAGTGGTTCCAGGAGTTCCCCCTGCACCGCGCGGGCGGCTTCCGGCGGCAGAAGGCGTATGCGCGCTCGGAACGCCTGCGGTGAGTCTGTTCCAGGCAAGCGAGATCGCCATCCAGTTCGGCGGCATCCGCGCGGTCGACAACGTGAGCTTCGACGTCGAGCCGGGCGAGGTGTTCGCGATCATCGGGCCGAACGGCGCCGGCAAGACGACGATCTTCAACCTGATCAGCCGCATCTACGCGCCGACGCACGGCAAGCTGGTGTTCGACGGCGAGGACATCACCGGCATCGCGCCGCACCGGATCGCCAAGCTCGGGATCGCGCGCACGTTCCAGAACATCGAGCTGTTCGCCAACGCGAGCGTGCTGCAGAACCTGCTGATCGGCCGGCACTGCCATTCGCGCGTCGGCTGGCTGTCGCAGCTTGCCTATCTCCCCTCCACGCGCCGCGCCGAGATCGCGCACCGCGAGAAGGTGGAGGACGTGATCGATTTCCTCGAGCTGCAGCGCTTTCGTGATTCGATCATCGCCAACTTGCCCTACGGCGTGCGCAAGATCGTCGAACTCGGCCGCGCGCTCTGCATCGAGCCCAAGCTGTTGTTGCTCGACGAGCCATCCTCCGGCCTCAACGTGGAGGAGACCGAGGTGATGGGGTTCTGGATCGAGGACATCAAGAAGGACCTCGGCATCACCGTCATCATGGTCGAGCATGACATGAGCCTGGTCTCCGCCGTGTCGGACCGGGTGATGGCGCTAAACTACGGCCGGGTCCTGGCGACGGGCACGCCGTCGCAGGTGCAGTCCGATCCCGAGGTGATCCGCGCCTATATCGGCGGCGACGCATGAGCGCCGCAGCGGAGCCGCGCATGAATGGTGGCGCGGAACCCATTCTGCGCGTCGCCAACATCGAGACGTTCTACGGTCCGATCCAGGCGATCCGCGGCGTGACGCTCGACGTGCATCCGGGGCAGATCGTGACCGTGCTCGGCGCCAACGGCGCGGGCAAGACGACGATCCTGAAGACGATTTCCGGCGTCATGGACCCCGAGCGCGGGCAGGTGATGTTCCAGGGCCGCAACATCGCCGGGATGTCGCCCGACAAGGTGATGCGCCAGGGGCTGTGCCACTCGCCCGAGGGGCGCGAGGTGTTCCCGTTCCTCAGCGTGCACGAGAACCTGCTGATGGGCGCCTACTCGCGGCACGACAAGGACGAGGTCGCGCGCGACCTCGAAGCCTGCTTCGGCTACTTCCCGCGCCTCGAGGAGCGCGAGCACCAGCGGGCCGGGCTGCTTTCCGGCGGCGAGCAGCAGATGCTGGCGATCAGCCGCGCGCTGATGGGCAAGCCCAAGCTGCTGCTGCTCGACGAGCCCTCCCTCGGGCTGTCGCCGATCCTGGTCACGCAGATCTTTGATATCGTCAAGCGCATCAACCGCGAGCGCGGCGTGTCGATCCTGCTGGTCGAGCAGAACGCGCACATCGCGCTCAAGACCGCCGACTACGGCTACGTGATCGAGGTCGGCCGGATCGTCATGGAGGATGCATGCGCGCGGCTGATCGAGAAGGAGGACATCAAGGAGTTCTATCTCGGCCAGAAGGAGGTCGGGGTGCGGGGTCGGCGGCGCTGGAAGCGGAAGAAGCTATGGCGCTGACCGAACTCACCACCTCGGCGCCCGTGATCCGCGAGGATGCGGAGGTCGGGCCGAGCGTCGCCTCCATGATCGAGCAGCGCTCGCGCGCACGCGCGTCGCGCACGATCCTGCGGCAGAAGGATCGCGGCATCTGGAAGCAGGTCACGTGGTCGGAGCTCGGAGCGCGCGTCCGGCAGGCCGGAATGGGCCTGCGCGCGCTGGGCTTCGGCCCGGGCGAGGTCGCCTGCGTGCTGTCGGAAACCAACCCCGAATGGGTCTACGCCGATCTCGGCGTGCTCGGGGTCGGCGGCGTCTCGTCCGGCATCTACCCGACCGATGCGACGGGGCAGGTCGAACACATCCTGCGCGACTGCGGCGCCCGCGTGCTGTTCGTCGAGAACGAGGAGCAGCTCGACAAGGCACTGCAGGTGCGCGCGCGCTGCCCATCGCTGATGCGCATCGTCGTGTTCGATATGAAGGGATTGCGCGAGCTGAACGAGCCCGGGTGCGAAAGCCTCGAAGCGTTCCTCGCGCGCGGGGCCGAGTACGACGCGGCGCATCCGGGCGAGTGGGAGCAACTCGTCGGCGCCGTGCGGGGCGAGCAGCTTGCCATCCTGGTCTACACGTCGGGCACCACCGGGCCGCCGAAGGGGGCGATGCTCACGCATCGCAACATCATGTTCCAGCTGGTCAATTGCGGCCCGCAGATGGATCTGCGGGAGGGCGACGAACGGATGGCTTTCCTGCCGATGTGCCATGTCGCCGAGCGGACCGCCGGGTTGTATCAGGCGCTGTATTCGGGGGTGATCTCGAACTACATCGAGAGCGCGGACACGTTGTTCGAGAACCAGCGCGAGGTGCAGCCCACCGTCGCGCTGGCCGTCCCGCGCATCTGGGAGAAGATGCAGTCCGCCGTCGCGTTGCGGGCGAAGGACGCGACGTTCGTGCAGCGGCAAGCCTACAACTGGGCGACAGCGGCGGGGCTGCGGCTGGTGGACGCCAAGCTCTCGGGGCGCGGCGTTCCGCTCAGCCGCCGCCTCGGGTTCTGGCTGGCGCTGCCGATCCTGCGCAACATCCGCCGCGAGCTGGGGATCAACCGCGCGCGGCGCGCCTTCGTCGGCGCCGCCCCGATCGCGCCGGACCTGATCCGCTGGTATCTGGCACTCGGGATCGACATGCTCGAAGTGTACGGCATGACGGAGTGCGGCGGCCTGAGCACGATCATGCCCGCCGACGCGATCCGGCCCGGCTGGGTCGGCCGGCCCGCGGCGCATACCGAGCTCGCATTCTCCGACGAGGGCGAGATCCTGCTGCGCGGCGAGCACGTCTTCACCGGCTACTGGAACGACCCGGAGAAGACGGCGGAGGCGCTGCGGAACGGCTGGCTGCATACCGGCGACGTGGGCCGCGCCGATGACGGCTACGTGCGCATCACCGACCGCATGAAAGACATCATCATCACGGCCGGCGGCAAGAACATCACACCGTCCGCGATCGAGAACGAGCTCAAGTTCAGCCCGTACATCGCGGACGCGATCGTGATCGGCGACCGGCGCAAGTTCCTCTCCTGCCTGATCATGATCGACCACGAGAACGTCGAGAAATGGGCGCAGGACCACTCGATCCCGTTCTCGAATTTTGCGAGCCTGACGCGGGCCGCGCCGGTAGTGACGCTGATCGGCGGCGAGGTCGAGCGGGTGAACGCCAAGTTCGCGCGCGTCGAGCAGGTCAAGTCGTTCCGGCTCATCGAGCAGAAGCTCGAGGCTGAGGACCCGGAGCTCACCCCGACCTTGAAGCTCAAGCGATCGTTCGTGAACAAGAAATACAGCGCGCTGATCGAAACGATGTACGCGGATGCGTGACCCGGACCGTCATTGCGAGCCGCCGCTTGGCGGCGCGGCAATCCAGCCTGCGAGAGCAGTGGATTGCCGCGTCGCTGCGCTCCTCGCAGTGACTACGTAACAGGAGGAACCAAACCATGCGCCGTTGGCTGCTGGCCGCCGTTGCGGCGGTGGGAGTGGGGTCGGCGGCGCTCGCCGCGGAGCCGACGCGGGGGGTCACCGACACCGAGATCGTGGTCGGCACCTACACCGACCTCTCGGGCGTGACCGCGATGTGGGGGGTGAACAACTCCAACGCGCTCCGCATGGCGTTCGACGAGATCAACGCGCGCGGCGGCATCAACGGCCGCAAGATCAAGTATATCGTCGAGGACAACCAGTACAACGTGCCGCGCTCGGTGCAGGCGGCGAACAAGCTCATCAACCGCGACAACGTGTTCCTGATGATCGCCAACGACGGCACGCCGATGAACAACGCGGTGATGCCCGAGCAGCTCGAGAAGGGCGTGCCCAACATGTTCCCGCTGACGTCGGCGCGGTCGATGTACGAGCCCTACAATCGCCTCAAGTTCGGCCTTTACGCCTCCTACTACGACCAGATGCGCGCCGGGGTGAAGAAGGTGCTGGAGGACGAGCACCCGAAAGTCGTCTGCGCGCTCTGGCAGGACACCGATTTCGGCCGTGACGTGATGGCGGGTGTTCGCGACCAGTTGAAGGTGATGAACGTCACGCTGGCGGCCGAAGCCGCGCACAAGCCGACCGACACGGACTTCACCGCCTCGGTGACGAAGATGCGCGACTCCAAGTGCGACTTCGTGTTCCTCGCCAGCATCGTGCGCGACACCAACCTGATCGTCTCGGTGGCGCGCAAGAACGGCTGGGACGTGCCGATGATGGGGCCGGCGTCGAGCTACGACGTCAACGTCGCCGAGGCGCCCGGTAATGCCAATGAAGGCTATCGGGCGATGACGCCGGCGCTGTACACCTATCCGGACGACCCGCGGCCCGAGTTCCAGGCCTTCGTGAAGTCCTACAAGTCGCAGTTCGGCAAGGAGCCGAACTGGGCGGCGGAACTCGGATACTCGGCGGCCTACCTGCTCGCCGACGGGCTCACCAAGGCCGGCAAGGATCTGACGCTCGACAGCTTCATCGCCGGCATGGAGGGCATCAAGAACTACCACGACATGTTCGGCGCGCCGCCCGTCAGCTTCGCCCCCGGCGTGCGCGTGGGCAGCCATAAATCCTACATGACGGTCGTGCATAACGGCCGCTGGGAACCCGTCACCAAAGAACCGATCGGCTACTGAGGAGAACGATCATGCTGCGACGCTGGATGCTGGCCGCCTGTGGCGCGGCGCTGGTCGGGACCGCCGCGCTCGCGGCCACGAGGGGCGTGTCCGACAACGAGATCGTGATCGGCACCTACACCGACCTGTCGGGGGTCACGGCGGTCTGGGGCGTGAACAACTCGAACGCCATCCGCATGGCGTTCGACGAGCAGAACAGCAAGGGCGGCGTCAACGGCCGCAAGATCAGATACATCGTCGAGGACAACCAGTACCAGGTGCCGCGCTCGGTGCAGGCCGCCAACAAGCTCATCAATCGCGACGGCGTGTTCCTGATGATCGCCAATGGCGGTACGCCGATGAACAACGCGACCTTGCCCGACCAGATCGAAAAGGGCGTGCCGAACATGTTCCCGCTGACCGCGGCACGGTCGATGTACGAACCGTATCATACGCTCAAGTTCGGGCAGTTCGCCTCGTACTACGACCAGATGCGCGCGGGCGTGAAAGTGTTCGTCGGGCAGCGGGGCAAGAAGCGTCCCTGCGCCATGTGGCAGGACACCGATTTCGGCCGCGACAACATGGCCGGCGTCAACGACCAGCTCAAGGCGTCCGGCGTCACGCTGGCAGCGGAGACCACGCACAAGCCCACCGACACCGACTTCAGCGCTTCCATCTCCAAGCTGAGAGACGCCAACTGCGACGTGATATTCATGGCCACCATCGTGCGCGACGCCAACCAGATCATCGCGGCGGCGCGCAAGATCGGCTGGACCGTCGACATGATGGGGGCCAGCGCCAGCTACGACTCCGCGGTGGCGGAAGTCCCGGGCGGCGCCAACGAAGGGTTCTACACGATGACCCCGGTCCTGTTCGCCTATCCGGACGATTCGCGGCCGGCGGTGCAGGCGTTCGCCAAGGAATACAAGGCCAAGTTCGGCCGTGATCCAAACTTCGCCGCCGAGGTCGGCTATTCGGCGGCGCAGGTGGTGCTGATCGGGCTGGAGCGCGCCGGCCGGGATCTGACTATGAATAGCTTCCTCGAAGGCATGGAGACGGTGAAGAACTTTCAGGACATATTCGGGGCGCCCCCAGTGACTTTCGGCCCGCAGGTGCGGCACGGATCGACACAGTCCTATCTCACCGTAGTGCACAATGGCCGCTGGGAACCCGTAACGAAACAGCCGATCGGCTATTGATCTTGCCAGGCCACCCACCGGTTGCCGCCCGGAAGGCCGGCGCTTCGATGCAACCGGAGGCACGCTCCTCTGTTGACTGATCTGCAACGCAGGAGATCGACGGATGAAGGACCAAATCCAGGGCGGCGCGCGTGAGTTCGGCGGCCGGGTTAAGGACGCGGCGGGCGGGCTCGCCGGTGACTCCAAGACCCAGGCGGAGGGCAAATACGATCAAGTCGCCGGTCAGGTGCAGCAGAAATACGGGGCGGCAAAGGACGCGGCGAGCGACGGCATCGACACGTTGAGCGAGCAGGTCCGCCAGCAGCCGCTGGTAGCATTGCTGGTTGCAGGCGCCATCGGCTGGGTTCTCGGCCGGATCGGGCGGGCTCTGTAGGCAGCGGCCGTCCACACCCTCGTGCATGGGTGGCTTCCGCCCAGTGCGGATGTTATCCGGCGGGAGCACACCATTATTAAATGTCTGTGAGCCCGGTCACGGGATTCCCCGGCCGGGCCTGAGATGCTGGCCGCGATCCGGATGCTGGAGGTACCGTTATGTCTAATGATTTGATCGCTCGCAGGGATGCGCTCCGCTTCGGGCTTGTTGGCCTGACGTCTCTTCCGCTCCTAGCTCGAATGGGGCACGCCGCGTCAGCCGCCGAGGCGGCCTCGCCGACTGGCGCGGTGCAATCCTTCAACGCCGCGCTGCTCGGCGTGATGAAGGCGAGTGGCAGCACGCCGTTCGCTCGGCGCTACGCTGCGCTGCAGCCTGTCGTTGACCAAACGTTCGACCTCGACGCGATCCTGCGCGTGTCCGTGGGTCCGCACTGGGCGACCATGTCGGCCGAACAGCAGGCGGCCCTCTCTGCCGCGTTCCGACGCTACACGGTGGCGAACTTCGTGGCCAATTTCGACAGCTATTCGGGTGAGGCGATCGAGACGCTGGCTGGCCAGCAGAGCCTGCCGAACGGCGATCAGGTGGTCGCCACCCGGATCACGTCCCCCTCCGGCACGCCGACCGCATTGTCTTACGTGATGCGCCAGACTCCGGCGGGATGGAAAGCGGTCGACGTGCTCGCCGAGGGTTCGATCAGTCGGGTCGCAACCCAACGGTCGGACTTCCGCAACCTGCTCAGCAACGGCGGCGGTGCGGCCTTAGTCACCAGTCTCGACAACAAGGTTGCGACCCTGTCCGGCGGCAGCCTGGCCTGATCGACGGGGCGGGTGCTGCTCCAGGCCGGGTGAACCGGCCGGCTCCCTGATGGGTTGCAACTGCGAGCGCCGGAGCGGCCCATGTCCGAGGAAGCGGAGGCGGAAAGCCTCGTCGCCGATAATATAGACTCGGTGCTTCGGCTCGAGTCGGCGGCACTCAGTAGCCGCACGCGGGCAGACCGCGCCTCCGACGGTATCGCGGCGTTCGTCGGTTCAATCCCCTTCGTCCTCACTCAAGTCGGGCTGGTCGTGCTCTGGGTGGCGGTGAACATGGGGCTGGTGCCGCAGTTGCCGGCGTTCGATCCGTATCCCTTTTCCCTGCTCAGCATGGTCGTCTCGACCGAGGGAGTCCTTCTCTCGGCTTTCGTGATCATGAAGCAAAACCGAATGGGCACGATCGCAAACCGCCGGGCCCATCTCGACCTGCAGGTGAACCTGCTGACCGAGCGCGAGGTAACCCGGCTGCTGCAGGTTTCCGAGGAGATCGCGGAGCGGCTCGGGTTGCAGCAGGCGCGCAAGACACCGGCCGTATTGGCTCAGGAGACTGAAGTGGAACACCTCGCGGGCGCGCTGGACCGCAAATTGGCCGAAGACGATTGATGCAGCCGACGGGCAACTCGTGCGTTCAGCCCCCTCATATGTCCGCCCCACCTCGCATCGAAGTCGAAGACCAAGCCGCGCCGGATCTCGGCGATCCGGCTGCGGCTGCGCGGGCCGCCAAGCTGCGGTATGTGAGCGACCGGTCTCCGGGGATTTCGCGCAAGCCGGGGCCGGAGGGCTTCGCCTACCATAACCCTGACGGTTCGCAGATAACGGACGAAGCGGTGGTCGCGCGCATCCGCAAACTGGCGATCCCTCCGGCCTACACGGACGTCTGGATCTGCCGTGCTCACAACGGCCATCTCCAGGCCGTGGGGCGCGACGCACGCGGGCGCAAGCAGTATCGCTATCATGCGCGCTGGCGTCTGATCCGGGATGAGACGAAGTATGGCCGTATGCTTCTGTTCGGCCGGCTATTGCCGCGCATTCGGGAACGGGTCGCCGCCGACCTGTCTCGTCCAGGCTTGCCGAGAGAGAAAGTGCTGGCGGCGCTGGTGCGATTGCTGGAGACGACGCTCGCCCGCGTCGGGAACGTCGAGTATGCCCGTGCGAACCGCAGCTTCGGCCTGACCACGCTGAGAAACCGGCACGTGAAGATCGAGGGCATCCATCTGACCTTCGATTTCCGCGTCAAGCACGGCATCGAGCATCATATCGACCTGACCGACCGCAAGCTTGCCGGCATCGTCAAGCGCTGTCGCGATCTGCCGGGGCAGGACCTGTTTCAGTACCTCGATTCCGACGGCACTCGGCACGCCGTCGGATCGGAGGATGTCAACGAGTACTTGCACTCGATCTCCGGCGAGGACATCACGGCCAAGGACTTCCGTACCTGGGCTGCGACGAACTTGGCCGCCCTCGCGCTGCGGCAGTTGGAGATGTTCGATACGCAAGCCAAGGCCAAGAAGAACGTCCTGCGCGCGGTCGAATCAGTTGCGAAGATGCTCGGCAACACGCCGTCGATCTGCCGCAAGTGCTACATCCACCCTGCCATCTTCGACGGTTATCTCGACGGCAGCCTCCTCGACGGGCTTCAAGCGCGGGCCGAGCAGGTGCTTGATCGTGCCGAACCCGGTCTCACCGCGGAGGAGATCGCGGTGACGGCGTTCCTAGAGAAGCGTCTCTCGGAAGTGGCTTCGGCCGCCTGAGCAGGAGCCGCGAATGCTCGCACGCCAAGCACTGGAGACGATTTGGACCGAAGCCGGCCTGCCGCCGGCGGCGCTTGATGCCGTCGACCTGACCGGGATCGATCCCGTGCTTCCCGCCTCCTTCGCGGTCGGCACCGCCATGCAGGCGAGCATCGCCGCTTCGGCGCTCGCCGCGGCCGAGGTCTGGTCGCGGCGTGGGGGCGGCACCCAACGCGTATCGGTCGACATGTGCCACGCCGCCGCCGAGGCCCGCTCCGAGCGCTATATCCGAGTCGAAGGCCAGGAACCGGGCGAGTTGTGGGACCGGATCGCCGGCACCTACCGGTGCGGCGACGGCGGCTGGATCCGGCTGCACACGAATTTCCCGAACCATCGCGACGGCGTGCTCCGGGTGCTCGGCTGCGAATACGATCGCGACGCGGTGGCCCGGGCTCTCGGCTCACGGGCCGCACAGGATGTCGAGGATGCGCTGGCCGAGGCCGGGCTGGTCGGCTCGCGGATGCGCAGCTTCGCCGAATGGGATGCCCACCCGCAGAGTACCGCCCTCGCGGCCCAGCCGGTCGTCGCACTTGAGAAAGTCGGCGAGGCGCCCCCTCGGGCGATACCCTCCGGGGCCCGCCCGCTGTCGGGCATTCGAGTACTCGAACTAACCCGGGTGTTGGCCGGCCCGATCTGCGGACGGACCTTGGCGGCGCACGGAGCCGACGTGATGCTGGTCACGGCGCCGCACCTTCCCGCCATGGCGATCGAGGACACCGGGCGCGGCAAGCTCTCGGCGCAACTCGACCTGCGGTACGCCGCCCGGCGGGACAGCCTGCGCGAATTGCTGCGCGAGGCCGACATCTTCTCGCAAGGCTACCGGCCCGGCGGGATCGCCGCGCTCGGCTTCGGACCCGAAGAGGCCGCGGCGCTACGGCCCGGCATCGTTTGCGTCTCGTTGTCCGCCTATGGCCATCACGGGCCGTGGTCGGGACGGCGCGGCTTCGACAGCCTGGTGCAGACCGCGACCGGTTTCAACGCCGCCGAGGCCGAGGCCGCCGGCGCGGCCGAGCCGAAGCCGCTCCCGGCACAGGTGCTCGATCACGCGTCGGGCTATCTCATGGCGTTCGGTGCGCTCGCCGCCTTGCAGCGCCAGGTGATTGAGGGCGGAAGCTGGCTGGTGCGCGTTTCGCTGGCGCGCACCGGGCACTGGCTGCGAAGCCTTGGGCGCATCCCCGCGGGGCTCGCCGCGCCGGACATGACGCTATCGGAGATCACCGATCTGTTGGAGCGCACTCCGTCCGGCTTCGGCCCGCTGACTGCTGTCAGGCATGCGGCGCAGTTGAGCGCGACGCCGGCCCGTTGGGACCGCCCGTCGGTCCCGCTCGGCACGCACCCGGCGCGCTGGCCCTAGTCGCCCTGTTCGGCGCACGCGGGAGCAGGCGTGCCTTCGGGCACGTTTGCGAGCCGCAATCCCGTCGCGAAATGTTCCCGATCCTCCGGCCGCTCGAACGGGCTGGTCTCCAGGAAGCGGGCGACGGTGAAATCGCGCTCGATCGAGAGCAGCCGCCGCAGTACCACCGCTGCCTCCTGCTTCTGACCGAGATAGCCGAGCGCCGACAGGTATGGCTTGCACGCCGCCGAGAAGGCGGGGTTCATCTCGCTGACGGCCCGTCCGTAGGCGACCGCCGATTCGTAGTCGCGTTTGAGCAGGGCGACGATGATGAAGGCGGTGTCGAAGAAAAACGCGTGCGGGTCGAGTGGCGATAGCTTCTTGTATCGCGTAATGCGCCGCTCGGCCTCATCCGGATCGCCGAGATAGGCGTATGCGACACCCGACAAGTTCCACGCCATCGCCAAATTCGGGTTCGCCGAGAGCGCCTTCTCGTGCAGCGCAACGGCCTCGCGCAGCCGATGGTGTAGGAAAGCGCGGACATGACCGGCAGTCGTCAATGCGCGGGCGTCACTCGGATCGAGCGTGACGGCCCGTTCGGCGTGCTGACCGGCGGTTTCCAGCGCCGCGCTCGCATCGTCCGCCCAGCCCTGGCCGACGTAAAAGATGTGCCAGTAGGCATACCAGCCGTGAACGCTGGCGTAGTCGGGTTCCGCTTTGGCCGCCTGAGCCAGAAGCTGACCTGCCTTCATGAAAGGCTCACGCTCCATGCGCCCGATCAGCGGGATGGCGCGGAGCAGCAGGTCGTAGGCAGTCGGATCGTGCGGCGGGCGGGCAGCGACGCGCTTGGCCTCGATCAGCAGGATTTCGGGGTCGATCTGGGCGACCACCTCGGCGGCGATCTCGTCCTGCAAGCTCAGCAGATCGTTGGTCTGCCGGTCGAAGTTACGAGCCCAGACCACCTGATTGCCGGCGCGCAAATCGAGCAGCCGAAGCATGATGCGCAACCGGCTGCGTACCTTCTGGATCGTGCCGTCGAGCAGGAAGTCGAGGCCGAACGTGCGGCCGATCTCGCCTTCGTCGCGCGTGTCCGCGGCGAAACGGGCGAGCGAGTTGCTGGAAACGAGGAACATCCAGCGAAACCGGGCGAGCGCCGTGGTGATCTCGTCCGCGAGCCCAGGCGAGAGATGCGCCTCCTCCTCGGACGTGCCGACGAGTTTGAGTGGCATGACGCCGAGCCGCGCTCCGCCGCGCGAGGGGCGATGGTCGGGCCGTCCCGGGATCGATTTTTGCGCGGGCTCGGCTTCGGACTGGCTACCCGCCTGCTGTGACAGCGGCTTCAGCGCCGCCCGGCTGCCACCGCCGCGAATTTCCGCCAGCAGCCGCTGCGTCTCGATCGACGGCGGCGCGTCGAGAAGGTCGGCGAGTACTGCCCGGCACCGTTCGTAGGCTTGGATCGCCATGCCGCGCTCACCACGCGCCGCGTGCGCGCGCATGAGTGCTCGCCAAGCACCCTCATGCGCCCGGTCGATCGAGAGCAGCTGCTGCGCGGCGGGAATTGCCGCCTCCGGCTCGACCTGCTCGCGCAGCAGCGCCTCGGCCAAGGTCCGCGCACGGTCTCGCAGTCGCTCGCGCTCGGTGGTCAGCCATGTGTCGAACGCGGGGTCGACGCCATCGAGGTCCTCGAGCAGGTCGCCGTCGAGCAGCGAAAGCGAGGCCGGCTGGGCGGTCGTCGCCCGCATCACTTCCTCGACGTCGATCCACACCATGCCGGGCCGAAGCGAGAGATGGTCGCGGGTGATGTTGAGTGTCTCGACGCCGGCGGGCGAGAGTGCCTCCAACAGCCGATGGATCTCCTGGCGCAGCGAAGCGCGTGCCTGCTCCTCCGGCCGCCGGCTCCAGAGCAGCTCCGCCAGGCGCCCCCGAAGTGCCGGCCGCGGTGCGGAGAGCGCCACCACGGCGAGGAGCGCACGGGTCTTCCGGCCGGCCGGCAGGACGCTCTCGCTGGTCAGCGTCCAGGCTTCCATCTGTCCTATAAGACGCAAGCGGACCGTTACGGGTCCGCTGGAGCCAGGCACCATGGCATGCCCATGCAGCCGCTCAGCGGCACTCAAGTTCATGCGGCCATATGCCCGCAATGTGGTTGCAGAGGCAAGACCTTATGCACGCCGCGAAGGCTGCGATTAGCCGGACGCTTCCAGGAAAATCGGTTCGACATTGCCGTTCCATTCGCGGCGATATCTCTCAAGCCAGCGTTCCGCTTGCGACGGTTCGCCGCGGACGATCTCCTCTAGCGGATCGAGGAAATCGGCTTCGCGCAGCCCCGAATTGTTACGCCGGTCCCGGGCGCGGAGCCCGTCACGCGCTATGGCGAGCGCCTCGGCCGCGAGGCGCCGCACCGTGCCGTGCGCCCACGGCGCGTCCAGCCCGCGTCGGGGAACGGCCTCCCGCAAGGCGATCGTATCGGCCCAGCTCTGGCTGCGGACGAGCGAAGCGGCGGCGGCCAGCGCGGCATCGTCGTACAGCAGCCCTACCCAAAGCGCCGACTGCGCGAGCATCATGTCGGGCCGCCCGGCATCCGCCCCGCGCATCTCGATGAACCGCTTGAGGCGGACGTCGGTGAACGCAGTGGTCATGTGATCCGCGAAATCGCCGACCGTCGCGGTCTCTCCCGCGAGTTCCGGCACGCGGTTCTGCATGAAGCCCCGGAACGACCGGCCGGCGACGTCGATGTAGCGACCGTTGCGATGGACGAAGTACATCGGCACCTCGTCGACCAGCCAAGCCGCGTAGCGCTCGAAGCCGAACCCGTCCTCGAACATCACCGGCGGGATGCCGGAGCGCTGGTTGTCGGTGTCGGTCCAGACATGGGCGCGGTAGGACAGGAACCCGTTCGGCCGCCCTTCGGTGAACGGCGAGTTGGCGAACAGGGCGGTGGCCAGAGGCTGCAAAGCGAGCGCCACGCGGAGCTTGCGGCGCATATCGTCCTCGGAGGAGAAATCGAGGTTTACCTGAACCGTGCAGGTGCGGGTCATCATGTCGAGGCCCATCGAGCCGACGGTGGGTATGTATCGGCGCATGATCGCGTAGCGGCCTTTGGGCATCCATGGCATCTCGTCGCGTCGCATGGTCGGATGGAAGCCGAGGGGCGCGAAGCCCAGGCCGAGTCGCGACGCCACCTGCCGCACTTGCGCGAAATGCGCGTCGAGCTCCGCCTTGGTCTCATGCAAGGTGGCGAGCGGGGCGCCGGACAGCTCGAGCTGGCCCGCGGGCTCGAGAGAGATCGAGGCGTCCCCCTGCTTGAGGCCGATCAACCGGCCGTCATCCAGGATCGGCGTCCCCCCCTCGGCGGCGATGCCCGCGAGCAGCGCCTGGATGCCGCCCGGCTCGTACGGCGGCGGCGCGAGGTCGGTCAGTCTGAAACCGAACTTCTCGTGCTCGGTGCCGATGCGGAACGCCTCGGCCGGCTTGCAGCCTCCCGCGATGTAGTCGGCCAGCTGCCTGATCGACGTAATCGGGGTCGCATCGGCGTCTCCGGGATTGGACATTGGGCTCCAAGCGGTTCGGTTCGTTCAGCCGCGCGCCTGCAACAGGGCCAGACCGACGATGCTCGCGGTCTCCGCTCGGAGAATACGCGGACCCAGGCTGACCGTCACAGAGAAAGGGTGGGCGCGGATCGCGTCAAGCTCCGCTTCCGTGAAGCCGCCTTCCGGCCCGACGAGGAGTCCTGTCGGCTCCCGTGTCGTCGGCGGCCCGGGGCTGCCCGACCGCTCGGCGGCGACGAACAGGAGCCGCGGTTCCGGCCAGCCCGCAAGCAGCGCGGACAGGCGGCGCGGCGGGTGCAGCACGGGGACGGTGAGGCGCTCGCACTGCTCGGCCGCCTCGGTGGCGATGGCGGCGAGCCGGGCGCTGTTGACCCGCTCCGCCTGCGTCCGTTCGGTGATGATCGGGATGATTTCGGCGACGCCGAGTTCGGTCGCTTTTTGCACGACGAGGTCGGTGGCGTCGCGCTTCAGCAGCGCGAAGGCGAGCCACAGGTCGGGCTCCGGCGTCTGCGCCCGCAGCCTGGTCTCGACGGTCAGCACTGCACGATCGCGCCGAAGTGTCGCGAGCCGTGCCTGCCATTCCCCGTCCACTCCGTTGAACAGATGCACGATCGTGCCGGCGGCGCGACGCATCACAGTGGCGAGATAGTGCGCCTGCCCCGGACTGGCGGCGATCTCCGCGCCCGCCGCGAGCGGTGCGTTGACGAACAAACGGATTGACCCGGGCATCCCGGCGGGCAGATTAGCACCATGCGCGCCCACACCGACATCGCCGCCGAAGGTTGGGTCTCGCGGCTGCCCGGGTCCTGGGTGCCTTACGTGCTCCTGGCGCGCCTCGACCGGCCGATCGGGGTCTGGCTGCTGTTCATCCCCGGGCTATGGGGCATCCTGCTCGCGGGCCGGCCGGCTTCGGCGAGCGTTCGGCTCGTCCTGCTGTTCGCCGCCGGCAGCATCGTAATGCGGGCAGCGGGTTGCGTGGTGAACGACCTTTGGGATCGCGACATCGACCGCAAAGTAGCGCGCACGGCGGCACGTCCGCTTGCCTCCGGAGTACTGCGCCCACGGGATGCGCTCGTTTTCCTTCTCCTCCTGCTGCTTACCGGCTTGGTGATCCTGCTGCAGCTGCCGCTGTTGGCCCAGGCGCTGGGCGCCGGGTCGCTGCTGTTGGTGGCGCTCTATCCGCTCGCCAAGCGCGTCACCTGGTGGCCGCAACTCATGATGGGGTTCACCTTCGGCTTCGGCGCCCCGTTCGGCTACGCCGCGGCAGCCGTGCGGGTGGATGCCGCCTGGGCGGCGATCTACGCCGCCGCGATCCTGTGGGATCTGGGTTTCGACACGATCTACGCCCACCAGGATCGCGAGGACGACGCGCTGGTCGGGGTGAAGTCCACCGCCCGGCTGTTCGCCGAGCATACGCGACCGTTCCTCGCCGCCTGCTACGCCGGCACGCTCCTCGCGCTCGGATGCGCCGGCTGGCTGGCCGGGCTCTCGGCCTGGTTCTATCCGGCGCTGGCGCTGCCGGCCGCCCTGTTCGCCCGGCAGGTGGCGCTGATCGACATCGACGCGCCGGCGGTGTGCCTCCGCCTGTTCAAGGCAAACCGCGAGGCCGGCCTCGCCGTCGCCCTGGCGATCCTGATCGGCCGGCTTTGAACGACGCGCAGGCGTTCGTCCGCACCCACACGCTGCTCGGCACGGCGGCGATGGTGCCGGAGATCGCCCTCCACCTCGCGAGCGAGATCACGCCGATCTGGCAGGCGACGGAGGCGTGGCTGGCGGCAAACAACGTCGAGCCGCCGTTCTGGGCCTTCGCGTGGCCCGGCGGACAGGCGCTGGCGCGGCACGTGTTGAACAACCCGGTCTGCATCGCCGGGCGCCGCGTGCTCGACTTCGCGGCCGGGGGCGGGATCGCGGCGATCGCCTGCGCCCGCGCCGGCGCCATCTCGGTCGAAGCCGCCGAGATCGATCCGCTCGCCATTGCCGCCATCGGGTTGAACGCGGCCGCGAACGGCGTTCAGGTCACGGCGTGCGCCGGCGATGTCGTGGACCACCCGTGCCGGTGGGACGCCATCTTATGCGGCGACGTCTGCTACGAGGCGCCGATGACGGCGCACATTCTGCCCTGGCTGCGCGCGATGGCACGCGAGACGGAGGTATGGTTCGCCGACCCCGGCCGCGCCTACCTTCCCAGCGAAGGGCTGGTCCCGTTCGCGCGTTACCGCGTGCCGACCACCAGGGAGTTGGAGGATCGGACCGAGCGGGTGGTCCAGCTGTATCGGCTGGAACCCTCACCCAACCCTCTCCCGGAGGAAGAGGGCTTTGCTACTCCCTCTCCCGCCGGGAGAGGGTCGGGGTGAGGGCCTACATCTGCGCGTAAGTACCGTCCTTCCAGACGTAGAACACGTAGTCCGACGCGGTGATGTCGCCTTTCTTGTCGAAGCCGATCGGTCCCAGCACCGTCTGCCACGGGCCGTCCGCCTTCATCACATCGGCCACCTTCTTCGGGTCCGTGGTGCCCGCCTTGGTCGCCGCCTCGGCCCAGATCTGCACCGCCGCGTAGGTATAGAGAACATACCCCTCCGGATCGATGTTCTGCGCCTTGAACTCCTGGACCACGGCGGCCGCGGTCGGACGCTTGCGCGGGTCGGCCGGGAAGGTCATCAGGGTGCCATTCCCGGCGTCGCCCGCGATTTGCCAGAACTCGTTGGTGACGAGCGCGTCGCCGCCGACCAGCGTGGCCTTCATCCCTTGCTCCTTGGCCTGGCGGATGATGAGGCCGGACTCGGTATGATAGCCGCCGACATAGATCACCGCGACGCCGGCGGCCTTCAGCCGGCTGACCAGCGCCGAGTAGTCGCGCTCGCCGGGCGTGTAGGCCGCCTCCATTGCCGGCTGCACGCCGTTGGCGCGCAGCGCCTTGGCGGTCTCGTCGGCGAGCCCTTTCCCGTAGGCCGAGTTGTCGTTGAGGATGGCGATCTTGTCGTCCTTGAAGTGCTCGGCGAGGTATTTTCCGGCGACCTGGCCCTGCTGGTCGTCGCGGCCACAGACGCGGAACGTGTTCCAGCCGCCCTCGTCGGTGTATTTGGGATTGGTCGACGCGGGCGAGATCTGCAGGATGCCCTCGTCGGCGTACACCTTGCTCGCCGGGATCGAGCTGCCGGAACAGAAATGCCCGGCCACCATCTTGTCGCCCTTGCTGGCGAGGTCGTTGGCGACCGAGACCGCCTGGCGCGGATCGCAGGCGTCATCGCCGATGTCCAGCACCAGCTGCTGACCGAGCACGCCGCCCGCCTTGTTGATGTCCGCCACCGCCTGCTTGGCGCCCTCGGTCATCTGCTGGCCGAAGGCCGCATACTGGCCGGTCTGCGGACCGGCCGTCGCGATGTGGATCTGCGCCTGCGCCGCGGCCGCGCCGAGCATCAGCGCCGCGCAGGAGATTGCCGCAAGAAGGGATCGTCTCAGCATGGCGCCACCGTCCGTGTAACGTGCGAACCGAGTCTAGGACGTTCCGCCGGCGGCTGAAAAGCCTTGCGCGCCGGTCAGCGGCACGAACGAGACCGCCAGCAGGCCGGTGCGCGTCATCCCGCAGTCGAGTCCCTTGCGCAGCATCACGAGCTCCTGGTCCCCCGCCGGCTCGCCTAGCGGAGCGACCATCCGGCCGCCTGGGCGAAGCTGCGCCGTCAGGGCGGGGGGAATCGCCCGGGCCGCCGCGGTCACGATCGCGGCGTCGAACGGCGCCTGCTCCGGCCAGCCCTCGGCCCCGTCGCCGACTCGGACCTGCACGCTGGCGTAGCCCTGTGCGGCGAGCGCCGCGCCCGCCGCGGCCGCCAGCGCCGGGATGATCTCGACCGAGAACACCGCGCAGCCGAGCTCTGCCAGGATGGCGGCCTGGTAGCCGGAGCCGGTGCCGATCTCGAGCACCCGCTCGCCGGGGCCGAGGTCGAGCAGGTCCGTCATCAGCGCCACGATGAAGGGTTGCGAGATCGTCTGCCCGTGCCCGATCGCCAGCGGCCGGTTTCGCCAGGCACGCGCGGCGTAGCCCGGAGCGATGAACGCGGCGCGCGGCACTCGGCGCACGGCGTCCAGCACGCGCCAGGACAGGATGGGGCGTCGGCTCGATGGTGCGACCTCGCGCGCGTCGCGTTCGATCTCGCCGATCAGCGCATCGATCTGATCCATCGCCGTCTCAGCTTTCCAGGTGGTAGCCCTTGCCTTGCAGGCACTTGCGCGTCTGGATGCGTTCCTCGATCGGCAGCGACACGGGATATGTGAGGAACAGGCCGCCGCTCGCCATCACCCGCCGTTCGGCCTCGTTGTCGCCCGCCGTCCGGCAGGCGGCGAGGTCCTTCCGGTATGCCGGGGCGGCGTGGTCGGCCCGCATCGGCGGATCGTAGGCGCAGCTCGCCAGCCCGAGGGCAGCCGCCGCGACCATACCCCGGACTCTGGCCATCGCGGATCCCGCTTCCGATGTTCTTACTGGAGCTTAGGACCGGATTGGACCGCAAGCGAGGCACGCTTCCGCCCGGGCGGGCGGGCGGGTAGGATCAGATCAATAGACAGGGAGCGCCAGGATGACGAGCGCACGCATCGGCCTGCGCCAGCAGGCATTTCGCGCCGAGTTCCGTGCCCGGATCGCGCGGGCGTATTCCGGCTGGGCGCATGTCGCGCTGATCGCGGCGATCGGGGCAGCGGCGATCTGGTATTGCGCCCGCCAACTGACTGCGCCGGCGTGGTACGAATATCTGGTGATCCCGGTGGCGTTCGCCGTCGCAAACGGTTTCGAGTGGTGGATCCACAAATACGTCATGCACCGCCCAGTGCCCGGGCTGATGGGCATCTATCGGCGCCACACGCTCGCGCACCACCGGTTCTTCACCGACGTGGAGCCGACGTTCGACACCGCGCGGGATTTCCGCATCGTGTTCTTCCCGCCCTACGCGCTGGTGGCGTTCATCGCGCTTTCCGTCGTGCCGGCGGCGGTGCTCTATCTGCTCGGCTTGCCGAATGCGGCGTGGCTGCTGGTGATCACCAATGTCGGCCTCTATCTGAATTACGAAGCATTCCACTACTGCTGCCATGTCAAGGACGATCGCCTCGTCCGCCATATCCCGCTGATCAACACGATCCGCCGCCATCACATCGCGCACCACGCGCCGGCCGTGATGATGACGCGCAACTTCAACCTGACCTACCCGATCGCGGATTGGCTGTTCGGCACATCCGACCTCGACCGCGGGCTGCTGGGCCACGTGTTCAACGGCTACTCCCGGCGCTTCCAGCGCCCGAGAGCCGGGGTTGCCGACACCCTGAGCGCGGCGGAGTAGCGCGTGACCGTCAACCCGGCACGCGGACGCGCCAGCCTGGTAGGCGGCGCGGTCGTGGGCCTCGCGGTGCTGGCCCTATGGGTGCTACTCGCGCGCGACATCGCGCCGGGTGATCCGTGGGCGATCCTGCCCGGCGCGATCGTCGCAATCGCGGTCGGCATCTGGATCCGCGTCGCCGATCTCTAGCCGATCGGGGGGGCGTCTGCCCCGCGTCGGTCGACCGCCCCTCGACATACGCCACGAAACCGTAGGAACTTACGGCGTCCATTTTGGTCGACCGCCGTGTCGACCGCAGAGGGGTTACATCTTGGGAAAGGTTCGGGTCGCAATCGTCGGGGTCGGCAACTGCGCGTCTTCGCTAGTGCAAGGCGTGACCTACTACCGCGATGCGGACGCCGATCAGCGCGTGCCGGGCCTGATGCATGTCGATCTCGGCGGCTACCATGTGCGCGACGTGACGTTCTGCGCGGCGTTCGATATCGCCGCGCCGAAGGTCGGACGCGACCTCGCGGAGGCCATCGGGGCTGAGCCGAACAACACGAATGTATTTGCAAAGGTCGCGCGGATGGGCGTGACCGTGCAGCGCGGCCCGACGCTCGACGGCCTCGGCCAATACGTCCGCGGCGCGGTGACGGAATCGGACGCGGTGCCGGTCGATGTAGCGGCCGTGCTTCGCCGCTCCGAGGCCGACGTGCTCGTGTCCTATCTTCCGGTCGGGTCGGAGCAGGCGACGAAATGGTATGCCGAGCAGGCGCTGGCCGCCGGTTGCGCATTCGTCAACTGCATCCCGGTGTTCATCGCGTCCGACCCGGCGTGGGCCGCGCGTTTCGAGGCCAAGCGGCTGCCCATCATCGGGGACGACATCAAGTCGCAGGTGGGTGCCACCATCGTGCATCGGGTGCTGGCCAACCTGTTCCGCGACCGTGGCGTGCGGCTGGACCGCACCTATCAGCTCAACTTCGGCGGCAACACCGATTTCATGAACATGCTGGAACGCGACCGGCTGCAATCGAAGAAGCTGTCCAAGACGCGGGCCGTGACCAGCCAGCTGGCCGAGCCGCTCTCGGACGCGGACGCGCATGTCGGGCCGAGCGACTACGTGCCGTGGCTCGAGGATCGCAAATGGTGCTACATCCGCATGGAGGGCACCGGGTTCGGCGACGTGCCGATCAACTGCGAGCTGAAACTCGAGGTATGGGACTCGCCCAATTCCGCTGGCGTGGTGATCGACGCGGTGCGCTGCGCCAAGTTGGCACTCGATCGCGGCGTCGGCGGCGCGCTGACCGGCCCGTGCAGCTATTTCATGAAGAGTCCGCCCGAACAGTTCACCGATCACGAAGCCCGGCTGCGGGCCGAGGCCTTCATCACGGGCGAGTCCGCGCGCTAAGCTGCCGGGATCATGCCAGGCACCACCACCTTTCACCTCGTCCGTCACGGCGACTACAGCCTGCTCGGGCGGGTGCTCGCCGGGAGGATCACCGGCTACTCGCTGAGCGAGACCGGGCAGGCCCAGGCCGCCGCCGTCGCCGAGGTGTTGTCGGCGATCCCGTTGGCGGCGCTCGTGTCGAGCCCGCTGGAGCGCACGCGGGAGACCGCCGCGCCGATCGCCGCGCGCTGCAAGTTGGAGGTGACGATCGACCCGGACGTCATCGAGATCGACTTCGGCGATTGGACCGGCCGCACCTTCGAATCGCTGCGCGCCTGGCCGGGCTGGTCAGACTTCACGCGCTTCCGCAGCACCGCGCAGGTGCCGGGCGGCGAATCGATGTTGGCGGTCCAGACGAGAAGCGTGGCTGCGGTCGTGCGGCTGCGGCAGGCCTATCCCGACGGCAACGTGGTGATCGTCAGCCACGGCGACGTCATCAAGTCGATCCTCGCGCACTTCCTGACGATCCCGCTCGACCTGTTCCGGCGCTTCGACATCGCACCCGCGTCCCGCAGCATCGTCGCCGTCACCGACGAGGACGCACGGGTGCTTGCGGTCAACATTCCGCCGCCCTCGCCCTGAGCCGCAGATCTGCTGCGAGGCGTTCGAGCGGCGCCCGCCAGTCGCCCTCGATGTTCTGGCGGTAGAGCCGCATCGACGGATACCAGGGCGAGTCCGTTCGCCGTTCCATCCAGCGCCAATCGCACTCGCGCCGCAGCAGCAGCCAGGTCTGCTTGCCGAGCGCGCCGGCCAAATGGGCCACCATCGTGTCAATTGTAACGATCAGATCGAGCCCGGCGATCGCGGAAGCGATCGCCATTACGTCGGCGCCGGGCGGTAACGCGCAGCTTAGAGCACTTTCACTCAAACCGCCAGCTCCACGCCCGTCATGCCCGGACTTGATCCGGGCATCAATATGCCGGCAGCGAGCGGCGGCCGGGTTGATTGCCGGGTCAAGCCCGGCAATGACGATGATAGGGTCGCTTCGGTAAGCGTGAAACCGGTCTAGGGAGGCCGCCTCGGCTTCCTCGTTGGTGCTTCGGTATTGCAGGCTCCAGGCATGCACGCGCGGTTGGTCGCAAGCCGCGCGCAGTGCTGCCGGCGGAACGGAACGCGCGCTGTCCCAATCTCCGGCACGCCAGCACAGACCGACGTTGAGACGATCGCTCACGCCGATCGGTGCGGGTGGCGCGACCAGATACGGCACCGAGATTGCGCCGGGGTCGAGCCTGAGGGCGTGGGCTAGTTCCATGATCTCCACGTCGCGCTCGGCCGGCCGGGCGGGCTTGTCTGGTTGGAACGGGATCAGGCGGTCGGGGCCACGCATCCTCGCGAGCAGGCCGACCAGCTCGGGCTGCACCTCCACGGTGACGCGCGCCGCCCGTTGCCGGAGCAGGGGGAGGAAGCGAGCGAACTGAATGGTATCTCCAAGGCCGTGATAGCAGCGCACCAGCACGTCGCGTCCGGCGAGGTCGCGTCCGTCCCAGACCCAGCGAAGATGGTAAGGCAGCCCGGGATCGTCGCGTGCCGAGGGGTTGCGGTTCGCGAGCACCACGTCGCTGATCGCGTGCGCGGCATCGAAGGCGCCGCGGCGCATCGCGGCCGCCCAACGCAGGCCCGCCTCGTCGATCACGGCTTCCTCAGCACGAAACCGCGCCCGTCCCAGAGTTTGAACGGGGCGATCCCGTCAGCGGTGATTGCCATGTCATACGCTTCCGCCCAATGGGCGAGGTCGGCGGAGTCAAGGGCCGGGTCGTTCCGGTAGGACAGGTTGAGGATCGCGAGCGTGCCGCCGCGGCGAAGCACCCGGGCGATGTCGCGCATATGTGCCTCCGCGACCCCGGCTTGCAGCAGGTACGGAACGCTGTCCACGGCGAGCACGAGATCGACGGTGCTATCCTGCAGGACATCGAGCCCGGTTCCGTCGATCGCCGCGAACCGCAGGTTGGCAGCGGCACAGCGCCGCTCGGCCTCGGCGATCATGGCGGCGGAAACATCGAGGCCGAGCACCGACCGCACCCGCGGCGCGATCGCGGCCGCGACGCGTCCGATCCCGCAGCCGAGATCGAGCACGTCGTACTCCGCGCGCAACAGCCCTTCGCCGTCGACCCAGGCCACGAGTTCGCCGGTCGCCGCCGCCAGTATCGCCGGATCGTTGAGCGAATAGGCGGCGACGCTGGCCTCGGGCGCCCGCGCCACCGCGCGGTCGAACAAGCGGCGGACCGCATCGAGACCGGTCTCGTCGTGGCTCACCTCGGCGAACACCGACCCAAGCTGGCGCAACGCATCGCGCCGCGTGGCGACCAGCGCGCGCAGCTCGCCGGCGCGCGGGCCGCTTTCGCCCTCGAGTCGGGCGGCGATGTCGTCGGGCGACTGACCGGCGAGCAGCAGGCGCGCGAGCGTCACCTCGGGCGAAAGCCGTCCTGCGAGACAGAGTGCAACCGGGTCGGCACTCACGCCGGCACCAGCCGGCAGGTCGCGTTCATACGGTCGCGGCCGCCCCAGGCGTATTTGTAGCGCTCGGCGCCGCGCAGGAAATGCGCCTCGCTGCGGCCTTCCCGTATCGCATCTTCGAGCATGGCGCCGAGCAGCAATGTTCCGGGGCTCTGCCGCGCGAAGGCCGTGTCGTAGCCAGTGAGATAGAAAAGAACGCGCTGCCGGCCGGCCAGCAGGGCGTAGCTGGCCGCAACGAGTTCGCCGCTGAGCCACAGCGCCTGCAGCCGCAACGCGCCCGCCGCGAGCAGCAGCGGCGCCGCCTCGCGATGAAACGCGCGAACTTGCGGATCGCCCAGTACGCCCTGGCCCGACCAGCGTGCCTCGTGCAAGCGAAAGAACGCCTCCAGCAACGCGGGCAGCGTCTCCGCCGTCGCGACGGCGGTGGTCGCGCCGCCGATCCGCTCCGCGCGGTGCCGGTTCATGCGCAGCTTGCGATGGGTGTCCGACGGGATGCAGCCGCGCAGCCCGTCGATGCCGGCCGGCAACGCGAGAACCGGGCAAGGATCGGTGGAGTGCCAAACCGCCGCCAATCCGGCGCGGCGCAGCGACGCGTCGGGCGGCACGTCGATGAGGTCGCACGCGGTCACGCCGTCCGCCGCCGTGTCGCGCAGCACCGCGTCCAGCAGAACGCGGGCAGCGTCCGCCGGCGCGCCCGGCGCCAGCAGCGCATCCTGGTAGTCGGTCAGCCCGGCGCCCATGGGCAGCAGCTTGCGCGCCGGCGGCTCGTCCAGGACATAGAGCGGCAGCACACCCGCAAGCGCGTCGTGCTCGCGAAGGACAGCCACGCGGGGCAGGCCGGTGCCGAACTGACGCCACCACGGCAGCAACCAGGCGGGCGACTGGAACGGGCTCGCTTCCGGCGTCCGTCGCCACAGATCGTCCCATTCTGGCTGCAACGCGAACAGCGCCGCGTCGGTGGCGACGATCTCGGCGGTGAGTGTCGTCACGCCGCTGCCCGCCGCGCCAGCAACGCGTAGCGCGCCAGGTAGGCCTCCACCATAGTCGCCTGCGAGAAGCGCGACCGCGCGGCCGCGCGGCAGGCGGCCGGGTCGATCGTGCCGGTAAGCCGCATCGCTTCGGCCATTTCGATTGCATCCGAAACGAGGAATCCGGTGCGGCCGTGCTCGACGATTTCGGCCAGCGCGCCGGCGCGGAAGGCGATCACCGGCGTGCCGCAGGCGAGCGCCTCCATGGCGACGAGCGAGCTGGTTTCCGGTGCGAGGCTCGGCACCAGCACGCAGCGCGCCGCCGCCAGCAGCCGTCGCTTGCGGGCGAATTCAAGCGGGCCGAGGAAGCGCCTGCGCTCGTCGAGCCGGGGGCGTATCTCCTGCTCGAAATAGGCGCGGTGCGCCGGATAGGGGAACACCGTCCCGCCGATGAACAGCGCCATGTCCGCAACGCGGGCGGCATCGAGCGCCAGATGCACGCCCTTCTCCGGGCAGATACGGGCGAGCATGAGCGCAAAGGGGCGGCGTGCGTGGGTCGTCGGCGCGAACCGGTCTATCGCGACTCCGTTGGCGATCGGCGGCAACAGCCAGGCGCCCGGTGGGCACGCGGCGTGTTGCGCCGCGGAGACGCAGTTGAGCCACGTGTCGGCGCGCGTCGGCGCGAGCGCCTCGGGCGGATACCACGCGGGCGGAAGATGCAAGGTCGCGAGCGTCGGCACGCCGGGCGGCGGCAGGCAGGCGCTGAAATCCAGACCGTGCATGTGCACCACGTCAAGGGGCTCGCGGCGGACGATGTCGGCGACGGCTTGACGGATCGACGATTGGGCGCGGTCGCGCTGCGCGTCGTCGATCGGGTCGGTGGGGGCCGCTGCGGCTTCGACCAGCTCGCCCGCGGCGCGAGAGCCGGCGCAGGCGACGACGATCGATCGATGGCCGTGCGTGACCACCGCCGCATCGAGTACCGAGAGCACCTGCTCCGAGCCGCCCACCGCGTCCGGTCCGACCGGAGCCAGCGCGAAGCCGACGCTCAACACCGTCAACATGACGGTTCAGGTCGCGTAGCGCCGGATCATCGCGGCGCAGAACTCGGCGAACGCCTCGGGCCGCTTCGGTGGCGCGGTGTAGTGCTCCCAGATGCCCTCGTGCTCGGGCGTGAAGCAGAACGTCACCGTCACGTCGAACGGCTCCAGCGCGCGCATCTGCCGATCGAACCAGGCGAGCGCGTTCGGGCGGAACCAGTCGGCCCAGCTCAGGCCGGTGCGCATGTAGGTCACGCCGAGCTCGCGCAGCCAACGCACCGCGTCGTCGAGCCGATGGTCCTCGAAATGGAACCATTGGCAGATGCCGAGCGCCGGGGCGAACTCCGGGAACACGCGCGCCGCCTGCTTCGGCCGGCCATGCTCGTCGAGCAGGCCCATGTGGAAGTGCCGGTAGTAGGAGGAGCCCTCGGCCTCCTTGTGGCGCGTCGTCGCCGGCCACGCGGCGGGCAGGTCGTAGAGGCTGTACCATTGGATGCGCGGCGAACGCCCGATCAGCAGCGCGGCGGTGCGCCGCAATCCCCAGGTCTGCACTTCCTCGGCGCCGAAGCTCGAGATGCCGACCTCGGACACCCAGACCGGCAGGTGCGTCGCCGCGGCGATCGTGTCGATCTTCGCTGGCCACTCGTCGATCATCCAATGGTTCCAGTCGAGCGGAAAGCCGTGCACGGCCACCGCATCGAGGTCGTCCATGACGCCGTGGCCGGCCATCAAGCGCACGAAATCCGGGTCGATCGGCGACATGCCGCCCAGCACGCGGGGCAACCCCGGGCGCTCGGCGGCGATCGCCTGCGCCGCCAGCCGAGCCATGCGGGCGAACACCGTCCAGCGCGGATCGTTCTCGAAATCCCAGTGCGACTTGTTGTTCGGCTCGTTCCAGATCATCGCCGCTTCGATCATCCGGCCGCTCCCCTGCCGCGCGCCGGATACACCGCGCCGTAGCCGTCGGGCGCACGCTCGGACCGGCGGCAGATGAACACCTCGTCCTCGGGATGGCTCAGCACCGCGAACCCCGCGCTGCGCAGCATCGCCTCGGAGCAGGCCCGGTTCGGCGCCCACCAGTTCGTCGGGTCATGCGCGTACTCGCGCTCGATGAAGTGCAGCTTCGGATAGCCCGGATCGTCGAAGATGTCGGTGCGCCAGAACTCGTAATCGGGCTCCAGCGGCAGCACCCGGTCGCTGCCGCGCTGCATCGACTGGAACACCAGCAGGTCGCGTGCGACGTGCTCGTGCACGAGGTCGAGCGCCAGCAGCGGATGGCGCAGGTGATACAGCACGCCGATGAAGAACACGACATCGAAGCGTTCGCCGAGCGCGCCCACGTCGTAGACGGACAGCCGGCGGAACTCGATGTCGAGCCCCTCCACCTCGGCGGCGAACCTCGCTTGCGCCAGGTAGTCCTCGTCGAAATCGATGCCGAGCACGCGGGCGGCGCCGCGCCGCTTCATCTCCATCGCATAGAAACCGCCGTTGCAACCGATATCGAGCACCGACTTGCCGGCAAGGTCGTGCGGCAGCGCGCCGGCGAAGCGCTGCCATTTGATCCGCGGATAGTCGCCGAGGAAGTGCTCCGGGGCGGTGCTGACGCCCTTGAGATTGATATTGTGGAACCACGGCCCCAGCGCGCGGGCGCGCTCCCGGATGCGCTCTTGGGTCCAAGCCTCGCTCATGTCGATGCCCCGGCGACTCGCCCCCGGCGCCGCTGCATCGAGGGCGCATGCCGCCCGTCGAGCAATGCGATCGCCTCGCGATAGCCGTGCAGGGTTCCGACGTCTACGTAGCTCTCGCCGGCGCGCACCCCGGTCGCCTCGCCGCCGATCGCGAGCCAGGCGTTCACCAGAGTGCCGATGAACACGTCGCGCCGCTGCCGCTGGACCCAGAGCGCGTGCAGCCGATGCAAGATGTCGCCCGGCATCTTGAACGCGCCCCAAATCCAGCTTGACGCGGGTTCGGGCGATTTCACCTGGATGCGCAGCACGCGGTCGGCAGCGTCGGTCTCCACGGCGTCGAACAACTCCGGGCGCTGCACCGGAAACAGCAGAAATGATAACCGATCGTCGGGGAGGCGCTGCAGCGCGTCCTCGGGAAACCAGATCGTGTCGGGCAGACCGACGATCACCGGTTCGTCCAACGCGACCAGCGGCAGCGCGCGGAAGATGGCGTCGCACAAGCCGGCAGCCTGGTCCTGGATCACGTAGGCGACGCTCGCTCGCTCGAGCGAACCGCCGTAGTACTGCAAAATGTCGGACTTACCCGGCGAGATCACGAAGCAGATTTTTTCCGCGCCTCCGCGCACCATGCGATCAACAAGGTACTCGCTCACCGCGCGCGGCCGCTCGGCGCCGTCGTGGTCGAGCCAGCTCCCCACCGGCAGCAATTCCTTCGAGAACGCAAGCGGCTGGATGCGCGTGCCGTTCCCCGCCGCCGGAACGATGCCCCACATCTCAGGCCTCCTCGCTCATCACATCGCGCGACAACGCGGCTTCGAGCGTCGCGACCAGCTCGCGGGCTCGCCGTTGCGCGCTGTGCTCGTCCAGCACGCGCGCGCGGGCCCGTTGCGCGATGCGCGCCAGCTCGCCGTCCGGCAGCGCAAGCGCGGCAAGCGCCGTCTCGGTGCCGTCCGCGAGAAGTATCTCCTGTCCGGGCGTGAAGAAGTCCGCCAGGCCGTTCCAGCGATCGCTCAGGATCGGCACGCCGCAAGCGGCCGCCTCGAACAGCCGGCCGGACGGGCACCAGCCCATGGCGGCCATTGCGTTGCGGGTCACGTTCAGGGTCATCCGTCCGGAGCCGTAGAACGCGGGGTGCTCGGTGGGCGGGACGTGGCGGACGAAGAAGATGTTGTCGGTCCAGGGAAACGTGTGGGGATATTGTGCGCCCGCGATCACGAACCGCTCGGCGGGCAGCCGGCGTGCCGGCTCGACGAACAGGGCCTCGAGTGCTGCCTGCCGATCCTCAGCGTAGGTGCCGATGTAGGAGAGATGCGCACGGTAGGAGGGGCGCGGCGCGGCGGGACGATGCATGTCGGGATCGACGGACCCGTAGAGCGGCACCGCTCTCCGGGCGCCCAAGCGGGTCCGCAACAGGCCGAGCGCCGGGCCGCCCGTGTAGCTGAGTACGAGATCGTAGTCGCGCAACCCGTTCGGCCCGACATAAGGGACTGCCTCGCCGGCGCCCAGCCGCGACAACGTCACCGGCGTATCGAGATCGTAGAAGCATCGCAGTGCCGACGCGGAGTCGCGAAGCAAGGTCTCGGCTCCAAGCGCATCGGGGCAGTAGGACGTCACCATGCCGACGTCACTGGCTGCCAACGCCGCGCGCGCCACGGGCAGCACGTCAGCCCAGTTATCGTAGAGAACGAGCCGGCCGCCTTCGGGGAGTGCCGCGAGGTCGCGATTGGCGGCGTAGTAGGGAACGTCACGCTCGAAGAACGTGACGTGGTGGCCGTCATCCAGGAGGTTGCGGATCAGCCCCCGCCACAACGTCGCGTGTCCGTTTCCCCAGGTAGAGCTGACGGAGAGGCCGAAGATCGTGATCCTCATGCGCCGCTCAACTTTCTCCCTCATGCCGAGCGGCATCCCGCGCGGCCAAGGTAAGAACGACTCAAACCCGATCCGGTTGCAGAGTCGGAGCTCAGCCGCCGAGCAGCGTCCGCACCTCGCTGAGGCCGGTCACGATCCCGATCGACCGCACACGAACCGCCTCACTGGGCGCGATCGTGTCAGTGACCATGACGGGTAACATCCCGGCGAGCCAGGCGGCGGCGATGCCGGGCTCCGAGTCCTCCAGCGCCAGGCAGCGTCGGGGCGGCACACCTAGCCGCTGCGCGGCCGTGGCGAACGCGTCCGGGTACGGCTTGCCGCGCGAAACGTCGTCGCGCGTGACGATGACGTCGAAGCGGTGCCAGAGCGCAGTCGCCTGCAGGTGCGCCTCGGTGGTCTTGCGGGAAGCGGACGTCGCGATCGCCTTGCGGAGCTTGAGCCGGTCGAAGTAGTTCAGCAGGCGCGCCGCGCCCGGCTTTAGGCGAATACCGTCGCGGAGCCGGTCGGCGCGGAGCCGGTAGTAGGCCGCGCGTAGATCCTCCCATGGAAAACTCCGTCCGTAGCGTTGCCGCAGAACCACCCCGCGCTCTTGCGTCGCAATCCCGACCAGGCTTTCATACACCATGGATGGAATGGCGAGGCCGAGCAGATCGGCTGCCGCCATGAATGCGTCACGATACAATGTTTCGGTATCGAGCAGCGTGCCGTCCATGTCGAACACCACCGCATCCACCGTCAGCGGCAACGTTTGCGAGGGCATGACCGGTCTGGTTCTGGTGAGCACGCCCATCGGAATTCGTCCTGTGGCCGAAAACGCAACGCAACGTAACGGCCGAGGTTGCCCCTGCCATTGCCAGCAGCGAGAAGATGCACTGTCATGGGCCAAACGTCAGCGGGGGAACGGCCGACATGCGCTGGGTGCGGTTCGAGGCAGAGCAGGGTGCCCGACACGGCATCGTCGAGGGAGACGCGATCCAGCCGGTCTCGGGTTCGCCCTTCGAGGCGTGGGAACGGCATGGAGCCCCTGTGCCGCTTGCGGCCGCGAAGCTGCTGGTGCCGGTCGTGCCGCGCACGTTCTACGCCTGCGGGCTCAATTACGAGGAGCACATCCGCGCCGTGGCGGAGAAGATCGGGCAGCCGGCGAACCTGCCGACCCAGCCCGATGTCGGCTACCGCGCCAACAACGCGCTGATCGCGCACGGCGAGACCATCGTCATTCCGCCCGACGCGACCGAGAAAGTGCAGTATGAGGGCGAACTGGTCGTGGTCATCGGCCGCACCGCCAAGCACCTGAGCGAGGCGGACGCGCTCTCCTGCGTATTCGGCTACACGATCGGCAACGACGTGAGCGAGCGCAGCTGGCAGAAGAGCGACCGCACGCTGTGGCGGGCCAAGAACACCGACACCTTCAAGCCGATGGGACCGTGGATCGAGACGGATGTACGACTGCCCGATCTGGTGACGAAGATACGGCTGAACGGGCGCGAACTGATCGAGTTCGCGACCAACCACATGATCTTCGGCGTGGAACGCTACATAGCCACCATCAGCCGCTACATCACGCTGCACCCCGGCGACGTGATCTGGATGGGCACCGAGGGCGAGACCGCTGATATGCGCCACGGAGATATCGTCGAGGTGGAGATCAGCGGCATCGGCACGCTGTGTAATCCCGTGGTGCGGGCGGAAGCATAACGCCCTCACCCAACCCTCTCCCGGAGGGAGAGGGAGAAGAGAAGCCCTCTCCCTTGGGGAGAGGGTTGGGTGAGAGCCTACCTGCTCAGCTCCTTCGTCATCGCCTCTAGCCCGCCGAGCGTGAGCGGAAACATCCGGTTCTCCATCGCCTGCCGGATGATGCCGATCGACTGCGTGTAATGCCAGCTCTCTTCCGGCGTCGGGTTGAGCCACGCCGAGCGGCGGTAATGCGATGTCAGCCGATGCAGCCACATGTTCCCGGCCTCGTCGTTCCAGTGCTCGACCGAGCCGCCTTGCATCAAAATTTCATACGGGCTCATCGCCGCGTCGCCGACGAAGATCAGCTTGTAGTCCGGCCCGTAGGTGCGCAGCAGCTCCAAGGTCGAGAGCTGCGTCTCCCGTCGGCGGCGATTGTTCTTCCACACGCGCTCGTAGACGCAATTGTGGAAATAGAAATACTCCAGGTGCTTGAACTCGCCGCGCGCCGCCGAGAACAGCTCCTCGCAGATGCGGACGTGATCGTCCATCGAGCCGCCGATGTCGAGGAACAGCAGCACCTTCACCTTGTTGTGCCGCTCGGGCACCAGCTTGAGGTCGAGCGAGCCGGCGTTGTTGGCGGTCGAACGGATCGTGTCGGGCAAGTCAAGCTCGGTCGGCTCGCCCTGGCGCGCGAAACGGCGCAAGCGGCGAAGCGCGATCTTGATGTTGCGCGTGCCGATCTCGACCGTGTCGTCGAGGTCCTTGAACTCGCGCTTGTCCCAGACCTTCACCGCGCGGCGGTGACGGCTTTCCTCCTGGCCGATGCGCACGCCCTCTGGATTGTAGCCATGCGCGCCGAACGGCGAGGTGCCCGCCGTGCCGATCCATTTCGACCCGCCCTGGTGACGGCCCTTCTGCTCGGCCAGCCGCTGGCGCAACGTTTCCATCAGCTTCTCGAAGCCGCCGAGCGCCTCGATCTGCTTCATCTCCTCGGGCGTGAGAAGTTTCTCCGCCATTTTGCGCAGCCACTCCTCCGGCAGCTCACGAGTGAGGTCGCCCTCGGGTGGCTCGAGGCCCTTGAAGAACTCGCCGAACACGCGGTCGAAGCGGTCGAGGTGGCGCTCGTCCTTCACCAAAGTCGAGCGGCCGAGGTAGTAGAAATCTTCCAGATTGTACTCCGCCACGCCCGCCTGCACCGCGCCGAGGAAGGCGAGATATTCGGTGATCGAGACCGGCACGCCGCCCTTGCGGAGCGCGAACATGAACCCGGCGAACACGGCTCAGGACTTCCGGCGAGCGAGGAAGGCGAGACGCTCAAACAGGTGCACGTCCTGCTCGTTCTTCAGCAGCGCCCCGTGCAGCGGCGGGATCACGACATGGGTGTCGCGCGAGCGCAGCACCTCGGGCGAAAGTTCTTCGACCATCAGCAGCTTCAACCAATCCAGCAGCTCGGACGTCGCCGGCTTCTTCTTCAGGCCCGGCACGTCGCGCACCTGGAAGAACACGGTCAGTGCCTCGCGCGCCAGCTCCTGCTTGATATCGGGGTAGTGCGTCTGGACGATGCGCTCCATCGTAGGGCGGTCGGGGAAGCTGATGTAGTGGAAGAAGCAGCGGCGCAGGAACGCGTCCGGCAGCTCCTTCTCGTTATTGGACGTGATGAGGATGATCGGGCGGTGCCTGGCCACGACCGTCTTGCGGGTTTCGTAGACGAAGAACTGCATCCGATCGAGCTCGAGCAGCAGATCGTTGGGGAACTCGATGTCGGCCTTGTCGATCTCGTCGATCAACACCACCACCGGCGTCTCGCTCTCGAACGCGTCCCACAGCTTGCCGCGCACGATGTAGTTGGCGATGTCGTGCACCCGCTCGTCGCCGAGCTGACCGTCGCGCAGTCGGGAGACCGCGTCGTATTCGTACAGCCCTTGCTGCGCCTTGGTGGTCGACTTGATGTGCCACTCGATCAGCGGGAGGCCGAGCGCCTGCGCGACCTCGTGCGCCAGCACCGTCTTGCCGGTGCCGGGCTCGCCTTTCACCAGCAGCGGGCGCTGCAAGGTGACGGCGGCATTGACCGCGACCTCGAGGTCCCGGGACGCGATATAACGCTCGGTGCTTTTGAAGCTGGTGGCCACACTCGATCCTTTCGGGATGTCACGCACGATGATCGGGTCGGAACCGCCCGGCGGCAAGGGCAGGCGCTAGCTCGGCTTGGCGATCCGCAACCACGGGTGGCGGCGGTGCATGTCGGCGATCAGCGCCAGCTTGTTCTCCTGCAAGTCGGTCGAGCGGGCGAGCATCGACGACTTGTGGACGCGGTAGTCCGCCAGCACTTCGGGAACGTGTTCGCCGCCGAGGCCCAGCTCGGCAAGGCGGCACCAGAAATCGTAGTCCTCCCAGCCGAACCGGACATGGTCGTAGCCGCCGGCCGCCGCCCAGGCCCATTTCGCGACCAAGGCCATGGCATCAATGTAGTTGCCGTTCACCAGGCGGCTCGGCGTGTATGGCGCGTCGCCGAACACGGCGTCCTTGTCGCCGAACTGTCGCAGCGAGGGGTACACGAATGCGGCCCGGCGGGCGCGAAGCCCGGCGGCGAGCACCGCGCAGCAATTGGCGTGCAGCCGGTTGTCGGCGTCGAGCGACAGAACGAACGGGGTCTCGGCAGCGGCGAAGCCGCTGTTTCGGGTGAAGCCGAGGCCGCTGTTGGCGACGTGCCGGCGCACCACGAGCCGGTTGAAGCGGTTGGCATGATGCCGCGCCCATTCGAGGACGAGCGCGGTCGACTCGTCGGTGGAGGCATCGTCGATCACCACAAGATCGATCGGGTCGAGCGTCTGCGTCCTGACCGATTCCAGGGCTTCCAGCACGTAGCCGGCGTAGTTGTAGACCGGAACCGTGACCGTCACCTCGGCCTCGCCCAGCTGGTCGACCTCGAACAGCGTTTCCGCCTCGGGAACATGCGGCAGGCCCGGACCGAGATGGTCGCCGCGGCGAAGTTTCAATTCGAACGCGCGCGCGCCCTCGGCGCCGCCCTCGATCTCGCGGAGCAGCGCCGCCAGCATCTCCTCCCGCCGGCGCGGGCCGAAGCGCCAGAGCGCGTCGTGATAGGCGTTGCGGGCGATCCGGCGGCGGAGTGCCGGATCATCGACCAGCCGCAGCAGCGCGTCGTGCCATTCCTGCTCGGCGGCGACCAGGAATCCGGTCTCGCCGTGCCGGATCGCCCGGGCCAGCGGGCCGGACGGCGAGGCCACGGTCGGCACGTCGACCAGCGCGGCCTCGAAATACTTCAGCTCGCTCTTCGCCTCGCAGAACACGTTGCCGCTTTCTAGCGGGGCGAGGTTGATGTCGAATCGCGCTATCTCCCCGGGAAGCTCGGGCAGCGGCACCATGTCGCGGGATTCGATCTGCGCCGCGAGGTCGGCGAGCTCGGGGAATTCGTGCATCAGCACGACCCCCTCGCCGCCCCGTGGGTCGCGAAACACGACCAGCCGCGCGTCGGGCCGCGCGCGCAGCACGGCGGCGAGCGGGGCCGCCATCACGGCGAAATCCCGCTGGTGCGTGCGCGAGCCGCTGGCGTAACCGATGCGCACGATATCGCAGGCGTCCGCGCGCCGCGCCCGGGCGGCCAGGCGAGCCCGCCCGTGCGTCGCCTCGTCGAACCCGTTCGGCAACACGACGGCGGGCCGGCCGATGCTGCGGACGTGCTGGGCCAGCTCCTCGGTGGTGCACAGGGTCAGGTCGCATTTGTCGACCGCGCGGTTGATCATGGCGAAGAACGAGCTGATCGCGCTCTCGGTGGTCTCGGTGGTGCGGATGCCGTCGATCACCTCGACGCGCGCGAGTTCCGGCTTGAACACCAGATCATCCACGTCGAACAGCACGCGGGCGCCGAAATCGCCGGACGCGCTGATGATCCCCTGCACGTGCGGGCTCCACGGCACCCGCCACAGCACGACGACCCGCGCCCCCGCCAGCGTGTGCGGCCCGACCGGCGCGACCTCGGACCAGTCGGCGCGCCAGCCGGCAGCCTCGGCCAGGCGCATCGCGTGGAGCACGCGGTAGTGGTGCCCGGGCGTCGAGGGTTCGCCGGAGATGAACAGGATGCGCGGACGCGCGTCGGCCGGTTCGGTAAGGGCCAGGGGAAGCGGCGCGGGAACCGCTTCCGGCAAGGCCGGTTCGAGAACCACGGCCGGCGGAGCTGCGGGTCGGCTCTGCAGCAAGCGATCCGGTTCCGGGTCGGGTATCGCCGCTTGCCCGGCGGGTTGCGGGGTGGCGCGGGTGGCCCAGCGCAGCGGTCGGGTGATCTGCCAGGAGAGCGACGCTTCCATATCGGCCCGTGCCTGCCTGACCGCGGCAACCGCTGCCTGGCTGGCGTGCAACGCCCGCAGCGCGGAGCGCAGGGCCTGATCGGCGTCCCTGCGTTGCGCCTCGACGGCATCGAGGGTCGCCCGCAGCTCCCGGGCTGTCGTCTCCGCCGCCTCGGCTCGACTGCGCCATGCCGCGTGCTGCGCCGCCTCGCCCTCCGCCTGCCCTTGGACGGCGGCGCTGGCGGCCTGCTCGGCATGGAGGCGCGACTGCATCGCCGCGACGCTCTGTTCGAGGATGGCGACGTGGTTACGCGCCTCGGCCAAGGCCGGGAGCAGGGAAGAACGCGCCGACGCCGCCGCTTCGAGCTTGCGCAGCTTCGTCTCCGCCTGGATGCGCGCCACCTCGACCTGGGCGCGGGCGGTTTCGGCCCGGACCCGCGCCGTCTCGATCTGCGCGCGCGTACGGCGCTCGCTCACCAGCTCGTAGGCCAGCGCCCAGCGTTCCCCGAGCACGGCGAAGCGGTCGCGCAACAAGCCGACATCGCGCGGCGCGTCCAGCCGGCAGAGCGCCCGGACAAGCGCGGGGGTGTCCTCCCCCACCGCCAGCACGCCCAGCCCATGCGCGTGGAGGAACTCGAAGCTGGGGTGCACGCCCGCCTGCTCGGCCCAGAAGCGCCAGACGCCGAAATCGCGCTCGCGGACGTTGGTGTCATGAAACAGCACCACCGCGCGCGATGACAGCTTGGGCCGCCAGGAGGCGAAATCGTACGCGACGTCCTCGTAGCGGTGGCGGCCGTCGATATGCAGCAGATCGACCGAGCCGTCCGGGATGTAGGGCAGCGCCGCATCGAACGTGCATCGCAGCAGGCGGGAGAACCCGCCGTAGCGCGCATCGTGGAACTCGCGCAGCGCCTCGAACACGCTTTCGTCGTAGAAGCCGGCGTGCTCGTCGCCTTGCCATGTGTCGACGGCGTAGCAGCGCGTATCCAGTCCCTCGGCCAGCACGCCGTCGCAAAACGCGGCGTAGGAGACCCCTGCATGGGCGCCGAGTTCCACCAGCACGGACGGCCGAGCGGCGCGGACGATCCAGCGCGCGAAAGGCACGTGCCCGTACCAGGCGCTTTCGACGCCGATCCGGCTCGGCCGGGCGAACAGCGGGTCAAGCGCCGGGGCGAGCAGCGAATCGAGCACTGCATCCGATCCGTCGCCCTGACGCGCGGCAGGCTGATCCACTCGGCCCCCTTTCCCTCGGTGCTCGGCTTCTTCTAGACCAGCTTGCGGCGTCGCCGGAACCGCCGCGTCGCTCATCAGCCGGCACGCCATTGCATGAGGAGCCCAGGGCGATGCCGGCGCGTGCCGTCTGCCTGTTCGCGCAATACGATCCGACCGGCCGCATCGCCCCGCACGTCTTGCGCTATGTCGCGCATCTGGCCGAATGCGGCTTCGCCGTCCATATCGCCTGCTCCGGCCTCACGCGCCTGGTCCCGGCGGACGAGGCGGCGCTGCGGCAAGCCGGCGCGGTGCCGCATTTGCGGCCCAACGGCGGCCTCGACTTCGGCGCCTGGCACGACTTGATGCAGGCCGGTTGCGCCGAGGGCGCCGACGAGGTGCTGCTCGCCAACGACAGCGTATTCGGCCCGTTCGCCGACCTCGGTCCCCGCTTCGCCGCGATGCGGGCGCGCGGCTTCGACGTGTGGGGCATGGTGGCGAGCGAGCAAGGCGTGTGGCACTTGCAATCCTGGTTCGTCTGTCTGACCGGCGCGGCCCTGACCCGTCCCGCCGTGCGGCGGGTGTTCGAGCAGCCGTTCGCGGCGATGAGCAAGCCGGAGATCGTGCTGCATGGCGAATTCGGACTGAGCGCGGCGTTTCGCGCGGAAGGGCTGGCGTGCGGAGCCGTGTTCGAGGACGGGCGCGGCGATCGGCTGAGAAGGCTGGCGCGCAGCAATCCAATGCATCTGCATTGGGCCTCGATGATCGAGCGCGAGGGTGTGCCGTTCCTCAAAGCCGAGCTGCTGCGCGACAACCCGATGCGCATCTTCTGGGCCGACCGATGGCCCGACGTGATCCGCCGCGCGTCGGACTACCCGATCGAGCTGATCAGCCGACATCTCGGTGCGCCGACGCCGGGGCGGCCGCCGCCGTGGCGCACGATGCTCATCTACCTGCTTCTTACTCGCGACAGAGCGGAGGCGATCCGAGCGCTGGGCCGAAGCAAGGCGCTCCCGGCGCATCGTCGGTAGGGACAGCAGCGGCGGACAGCAGGCCGAACAGTTCTTCCGCCTGCATCGCGAACGTCCGGAGCCGGTCCTTGTGCGGATTCTCGTACCCGGCGAGGCGGTCCGGCTCCTCGAGCAGCGCGGCGATCGCGTCGCGCAGCTTCTCATGGCGGCCGTCCATCGGCACGATCGTGCCGTTCACGCCGTCCAGCATGTCCTCCACCGGGCCGCCGCAATCGGTCGCGATCACCCAGACGTCGCGCGCCAGCGCCTCGCGCACGGTCAGGCCGAAGCTTTCGAGCCACTGGGACGGGAACAGCAGCACGTCGATCCCGGCGAAGAAATCGTCCATCTCGTCCTGCCGGTAGGCGGGGCGCACGACGATCTCGCCGGTGATCCGCCAGCTCGAGGTCTCGATCGAGGCAAACCCGAGGCTGAGCGTGTTGTCGATCAGAGTGAGTTGCCAGTTCGCCTGCGGCAGGTCCTCGAAGGCCTTGCGGACCAACCCGAAGCCCTTCACCGCCGGTGTGCCGCCGACATAGCCGAAGCGCACGAGCCGGTCGCCGTGCGGCCTTGGGGGGCGCGGCTCGGACGGCATCCGGATTCCGTTCGTTTGCACGCGCAGGCGATCCGGGTCGATGCCGTTGGCGGCGTAGAGCGCGGCGTGCGACCGGCTAGGGGACAGGACGAGCGCCGCCGCGCCCAGGCGCGTCAGCAGCAGATCGAGCCGCTGTGCCAGGAACGGCGCTTCGGGGACGCAGGCTCGGCACAGGTTAAGGTCTATTTTCTTCTGGAAGCAGTAGCGTCCGTCCGCGCGGACCATGAACTGCCGCACGCAAAGCCACCACGCGTCATGCACGGTCACCACATACGGCACCGATCGCTCGCGGCAGGATTGCAGGATCGTGGTGCCGATGCCCTGGACGGAGTGGATGTGCACCACGTCGGGCTCCACCGCGCGCAAGACCTCGCTGAAGCGGGTCGCGACCGCCGGATTGTCGAACGCGGCGATGTCGTCGGGCGCGCCCGGCAGCGCCACGCTGATGATCGGCATCCCGTCCTGATCGTAGCGCCGCAGCCCGTAATCCCCCTCCCGCCGGGTCTGGTGCGAGGTGAACACGTAGACTTCGGCGTCCTCGCGCCCGTTCAGCAGACGCGCGGTTTCCTCGGCGACGATCGTGGCGCCCCCGAAGCTGCGGGGCCAGAAGAAGACGTTGACGCTCAGGATGCGCAGTCGCCGCCCGGTCCGACGACGGAGGCCCGCGATCAGCGGCGCGACCTGGTCGCGCGCGACGGCATCGGGCGCATAGCGGGTCAGCGCCGAGCGGCGGCCGGCCTCGCCGATGCGGGTCCGCAACGCCGGCTCGGCCGCGAGGCGATCGAGCGCCGCGAACCAGGCCGCGTCGTCATCCGCCAGCATCCCCGTCTCGCCGTCGACGACCACGGAGCGGAAATTGGACCGCGGGGAGCAGACGCAGGGCACCCCGAGGATCGCCGCCTCGAGGAACTTGATGTTGCTCTTTGCGTCGTTGAACGTGGTGTCCTCGAGTGGTGCCAGCGCGATGTCGGCGTCGGCCAGCAGGCCGAGCCAGGTCCGGAAGTCTTTCGGCGGCATCCGCTCGATCCGGTCGGCGAACGCATCCATCTCGGGCGGCAGCGCCAGCTCGCCGACGATCTGCAGCACGATTTCCGGTCGCGCCCGCAGCAAGCGGGCCAGCGCCGGCGCGGCGCAGGCGAAATCCGCATCGTGGGTCTTGGTGCCGGAACCGTAGATGATGCGCACTATCCCGGCCGCGAGGGTGCGAGCGGCGCGCAAAGCCTCGGCTGCCCCGAGCGTTTCCGTATCGAGCGCGTTCTCCACCACGTGCGTCTCGCGCATCCCCGCCGCCTGCATCGCCGTCGCAAGATCTGCCGTGGACGCGATCGCGCCGTCGCAGGCGAGCATGGCCGTGCGATACAGCCGAACGCCGTCGAGCAGGTTCTCGCGAACCGCCGGATGGAGCGTGTCCAGGTTTTTGTTGGCGGCGTAGATCGGCTCGTCGAAGATGGCGTCGTCGACCTCCCAGCGGCTCGGGACGCCGAGGCGGCGCGCTTCGTTGATGAGGTCGAGCACCTCCCTCGTCGCCGGCGCGCGATAGAAGATCACGCTCGCGCAGACCTGCAGCGCCGACAGCGAGCCGCCGGTGTCGCGCCAGTCCGTCACCGCGCAGTCGACGCCGAGACGGCGGAACAGCTCCTGCTTCTGCCAGACGCGATACTTCGCGCATTGCGGCACGGTCAGCTCAGCGATGATGAGGACGCGGGGAGCGAGAACCTCGGCAGCCGGGCAATCGACCGCACGGGCGAATACCGTGTCCGTGGTCACGACGGCTGGCCCCGGCGGCAGGGCCGGGATCGAGGCCGGGCGCAATCGGGGTAGCCGGAACGAGACGCGCCGCTTCACGCTCCGCGCGCCCCGTTGCGTGAGAACGCGGGCCGCTCGCGCCGCTTCGCGCCAGTCGGCGCGTCGCAAGAAGCCGCGCCGTCCGTGCTGGCCCGGAACGCCCCCGATCATCCGCGCCGCGACCCGAAGCGGCGCGGTCAGGTGCCAGAAAGTCGAATCGTGCAACCGGGCCAAGGTCGCCTGATTGTGCGCCGCCCAGCCGAGCAGCCCCGCCGCGCGATCGGCCTGCAGCCGTGCGCTCTCGGCGTTGGAGTGGGCGAGGCCGACCAGTCGCGCGTTCTCGGCGACCAAGCGGTCGTTCGCTTGGCGCAACTGGTCCAGCTCGATCCTCGGATCGTCCGAGGCCACCCCGGATGGATGGCTGGGTGCAGAATGGCCGAGGCGCGGGGCAAGCTGCATCGTAGATTACTTAACCTTCACGGGGGAACCATACGCTCGCCTAGCATAGAGGCGGGTGGGTGCCTAGAACGGGGTGCCGGCGGGTGGGTGCCTAGAACGGGGTGCCGGCGGGTGGGTGCCTAGAACGGGGTGCCGGGCCGGTTCACCGCGCGAACCGCTCGCCGCTCGCTCCACATGAGGTGTGGCGGATGGGTAACGGAGTGGGGATGCGCTGGTCGATCGCTATCGTGCTCGTGGGCGTGGCTCTGCTTTCAGGGCCACTACTGGAGTCGCCGCTCGCTGCCGAGCCGGCCGGAATGAGCCAAGCCGACCTGATCGAGGCCGTGCTGCCCGCGGTGGTGAACGTGTCCACGGTGGCAATGAGCCACACCCCGATGGCGCGTGCGGCGCAGGAGATGTCCGCCGACCGACCTCCGGCAGCTCAACGGGTGGTGCACGGCTTCGGCTCCGGCTTCATCATCGACAAGTCCGGCATCGTCGTCACCAATCGCCATGTGGTCGAGAACGCGGCGCAGATCACCGTGACGCTGCAGAACAATCTCACCCTGCCGGCCACGCGGATCGGGCGGCTCAGCCGGGCGGACGTGGCGATCCTGCAAATCAAGTCGTCCGCGCCGCTGCCGACGGTGAAGCTCGGGGACAGCGACACCGTGCGGGTGGGTGAGCCGGTCATCGCGATCGGCAACCCGCTCGGCCTCGGCGGTTCGGTCAGCGCCGGTATCGTCAGCGGACTGAACCGGGACATCCGCACGACGCCGTTCGACGATTTCATCCAGACCGACGCCGCGATCAACCACGGCAACTCCGGGGGCCCGCTGTTCAACATGCAGGGGCTGGTGGTCGGTATCAACACGGCGATCTTTTCGCCCTCGGACACCAGCGGCTCGATCGGGATCAGCTTCGCGCTGCCGATCAACGACGCGAAATTCATCATCGACCAGACCGAGCGCTACGGGCGGGTGCGGGCCGGCTGGCTCGGCGTCACCATGCAGTCGGTGACGCCCGACATCGCCGGCGCGATCGGCCTCAACGTCTCGCGCGGCAGCATCGTGTCGGCCCTGGATGCGGACGGGCCGGCGATGCGGGCGGGGGTGCAGGAGGGCGACGTCATCATGAGCGTGGGCGAGCAGACGGTGCGCGACTCCCGGGCCGTTTGGCGCTCGATTGCGATGGCGCCGCTCGACAAGCCGATCGAGCTGACGATCTGGCGCGATGGACGGGTAATGACGATCTCGCCGGTGGTGCAGGAGTTGCCGCCGCCGCCCGGGGCCGAACGGCAGGCCGATGGCGCCGTTCAGACAGTCGCCGGCATGGTCTTCGACCCCGGCCTGCGGCTGTCGCCGATTACCGGTCAGCTACGGTCCAAATACAAATTGCCGGACGGGCAGAAAGGCGTTGTCGTCATCGACGTGACGGGCGACAGCCCGGCGGCCGAACGGGGTATTTTTCCGGGCGAGGTGATCCTTCGTGCGGGCAACGATCCGGTCAGCAAGCCGGCCGAGGTGGAGGCGAAGATCTCCGCGGCACGGGCGCAAAAGGAGCAATTCGTGCTGCTGCTCGTCACCGGTAAGAACGGGCAGCGTTTCGTCACCTTGCCGCTCCACCCGGAGAGTTGATTTCTCCCTCCCGAAAGGGAGACCGAGCCCGCCGACTAGGCTACCGCCTCGTATGGCTGGCGCTTGACGCGGTCCATGTTCGCCCCTTCAAGCCGGATCAGCCGGGTCGGGCCATCGCGACGGGGCGAGTGCAGCACGCCCTCGTTGTAGAGGTGCGCCATGCCGGGTTTCAGGGTGTAGTCGCGGCTGCGGCGGGCGCGGCCCGGCTTGCCTTCGGACGGTCGCTCCAGGCACTCCCAGTCGGTCATCACCGTCTCGCCCTTCGCCTGGCCGTAGATCGCCCAGGTCGGACCATGGTCGTGCGGCTTGCTCCCTTTCGCATCGTGGTTGACGTGAGCCAGGATGCAGAAGCCGAGCTCCGGGTCCTCGTAGATCACCTTGCGCTCCGGCACTTCGTCGCCGAGGTTGGTTGCAACGAAATCCGTGTCCTGCAGCGCGTCTTGCAAAAGGGCGACGATTGCCTCGCGTCCGGCCGGCCCGGGATCGGCAGCGAGGATGCGGTGGCACTCGGCGGCAAACCCATTCAGCGTGAAACCCATCGGGTAGTCTCCCTCGTGCGGTCAGCGGTAGGGATAGCAGCGGGCGCGATCGAGGGCGATCCCGAAATGTTCGGCCAGCACCCGGATGGCCTCGCCGTGAGCAGGGTAAGGATCGGCGTTGCCCGGCCCGACCACGATCGAGCGGAAGCCCCGGTCCTCTCGGCCTGCAGCCGGAACCATGGCGGTCACCAGGCCGGCGCCGTCCTCGTCGCGCAGGGTCAGGAACAGCGGCATTTCCCGCTGGATATGGTCCTTGAGCCCGATCTCCTGCTCGAAGAACACGGTCGATTTCGGCCGGAAGCTCTGGCTCGCCTTCTCGCGCTCGCGCCGATAGTACTTCTCGACCGCGTGGCGCATCGCGCCGGACTCGACCTCGGCTTCCGCCTCCGTCTCCAGCCCGAACCAGGTCTTTCCCCCCGGTGCGTCGCAAATGTAGCGCATGCGTCCCTCCTATTGTGAGGCAGCGGAAGCGCTGCGGCATACGCATGGAACGACAGTGGAGGTGTGCGGTCAATCGCGGGCGGATGACACCGCTTGCGACGGCCCGCGCGCTCTTGCGATGCGCTCCGGCCGCGACAGAATGGTGGGCGAGCGAGGGGGCGGCATGGCGGACGAGTTCGACTACGTGATCGTGGGCGGGGGTGCGGCCGGCTCGGTGCTGACCGCCCGGCTCAGCGAGGAGCCGGGCGTGACGGTGTGCGTGCTGGAATGCGGGCCGCCCGACCGGCATCCCTTCATCCACATCCCGGCCGGTTTCATGAAGATGCTGTTCAACCCGCACTACACTTGGCAGTTCAAGACCGAGCCGTCGGCGGGGTCCGCCGGGCGGCCGATCCCGACGACGCAAGGGCGCACGCTGGGCGGCTCGAGTTCGATCAACGGCATGATCTACAATCGCGGCCAGCGCGCCGATTTCGACACCTGGGCGCAGCGCGGCAACCGCGGCTGGGGCTACGTCGACGTGCTGCCCTATTTCCGCCGGACCGAGCTCCGGATCGGCCCCGCTTCCGCATCCGAGGACGACGCGCGCTTCCACGGCCGCGACGGACGGCTGCCGGTCACCGACATGGACTGGTTCCATCCGGTATGCGAGGCGTTCATCGAGGGCGCGGTGCAGCTCGGGATCCCGCGCAACCCCGACTACAACGGCGCCCGGCAGGAGGGCGTCGGCTATTTCCAGCGCGCCATTCATCGCGGCTGGCGGCGTTCGGCGGCGCGCGTGTTCCTGCATCCGGCGCGGCGGACCGGGCGCGTGAGCATCCGCACCGACGCGCGGGCGGCGGCGATCCTGTTCGAGGGCCGGCGCGCCGTCGGCGTGCGCTACATCGACGACCACGACCGCCGGACCGAGCGCACGTGCGGGCGCGGCGCGAGGTGATCGTCAGCAGCGGCACGGTGAACACCGCGAAGCTGCTGCAGCTCTCGGGCGTCGGGCCGGCTTCGCTGCTGCAGGCCATCGGGGTGCCGGTGGTGCATGAGCTGCGCGGTGTCGGCGAGAACTTCCGCGACCATTACGGCGTGCGCATCGTCGCCCGGGCGCGCGACGTGACGACCCTGAACGAGCTGGCGTCGGGGATCGGCCTCGCCGGGCAGGTCGCCCGCTGGGTGATCGGCCGGCCGAGCATCCTCGCTGTCAGCCCCTCGCTGGTGCACTGGTTCTGGAAATCCAACGAGGCCCTGGATGGCGCCGACCTGCAAGGCGTGTTCTCGCCGGCAAGCTACAAGGACGGCTACCTCGGCAAGCTCGACGACTTCCCTGGGATGACCGCCGGCGTCTGGCCGCACCGGCCGGAGAGCGTGGGCCATGTGCGGGCCCGCTCGGCGGACCCGTTCGAGGATCCCGTCATCCAGCCGAACTACCTCGCCGACCCGATGGACCAGCGTGTGCTGCTGGGCGGCATCAAGCTCGCCCGCAGGCTGCTGCAGGCTCCCGCGCTCGCGCGGTATTTCGACGGCGAGCACCTGCCCGGCCCACGGGTCAAGCGCGACGACGAGCTGCTGGATTTCGCGCGGCGTTACGGTTCCACGTCCTATCACCTGATCGGCACGGCGCGGATGGGACCTTCGAGCGACCCCACCGCCGTGGTGGATGACCAGTTGCGAGTGCATGGGATGCAGGGCTTGCGGGTGGTCGACGCCTCGGTGATGCCGAGCATGGTGTCCGCAAATACCTACGCATCGACGATGATGATCGCGGAGAAGGCGTCCGATCTCATCCGCGGCCGGCCGGCGTTGCCGCCTGTCGAGGGGGTTGCAGCCTGAGGCATTGCCTTTGTTGCGTCGTCAAGGGAAAGGTTGTTAGTCCCGGATGCGCTTCGCTCCGGGGGCGGCAATCAGGTGGAACCATGGACGGGGAAGAGACCGAAATCGGCCGCCGCCTGCGCCATCGTGACCTGCTGGCCGGGCTCGGCGCGGCCGCGCTTCGCGGATGCGACCTCGACCAGCTGTTCGACCAAGCGTCCCACATGGTCGCCGACGGCATGGGCACGCGCTTCGCCAAGGTGCTCGAGTATCTGCCGGCCGAGCACAAACTCCTCGTGCGCGCGGGCTGCGGCTGGCACCAAGGCGTGGTCGGCCGTGCCAAGCTGGGCGGTGACGGCGCCTCGCCCGCCGGCCACGCGCTGCTGACATCGAAGCCGGTGATCTCGAACGACCTCGCGACGGATGAGCGGTTCCGCACGCCGACCTTGCTCATCGAGCACGGGATCAGGCGCGCGATCAACGTCATAATAAGAGGGGACAGCGTGCCGTTCGGAGTGCTGGAGGCGGACTGCCAGGAGCCCGGCGCGTTCCTCAACGGCGATATCGCCTTTCTCCAGACCGCCGCAAACCTGCTCGGCCTTGCGGTCGAGCGCAGCCGGCGGGAGGCCGAACTGGAAAGGGCGCTCGCGGCGCGGGATCTGTTGCTGCGCGAAGCGGACCACCGGATCAAGAACAGCCTGCAACTCGTGGCGAGCTTGCTGTCGATGCAGCGCTCGCGACTGGCCGGCGCGGACCCGGTGGCGGCGTTCGACGGGGCGATCAGCCGGGTGCGCGCCATCGCCGAGGCGCACCGCGCGCTGTTCCAAAGCCGCGACCTGCGCACCGTGGCGTTCGGCCGGATGCTGGCCGACATCTGCGCCTATGTCGGCGCGCTCAGCCCGGCCATCGCGATCCAGTGCCAAGCGGAAGACACCCTCGAAATCGACGCCGAACGAGCCATCCCCCTCGGCCTCATCGTCAACGAGCTGCTCACCAACGCCATGCGGCACGCCTATCCGGACGGGTCGGAAGGCGAGATCACCGCGCGCGCGGACCGCGACGGCGCCGACCTGCGGATCGTCATCGCCGATGTCGGCGTCGGGATCGCCGCCGACCACCCGGCGTCCCGCACGCTCGGCAGCACGATCGTGGCGTCCCTGGCCCGTCAAATCGGCGCCAGCTGCGACACCGCATCGCAGCCGGGGGACGGAACCTCGGTCACGCTGCGCCTGCGGATCAGCGGCGACTCGGCGACCGAGCCTAGCGGTTCATGAGAACCGGCAGCTTGGCGTTCGCCAGCACGTAGCGGGTCACGCCGCCGAGGATCATCTGGCGCCAGCGCGCGTGCGAGTAGGCGCCCATCGCCAGCAGGTCGGCGCCGAACGCGCCGGCCGCGGCCAGCAGCCCGGCCCCGACCGAGCCGCCGATGGGCGGGAACGGCACCCAGTCGGCGGCGATGCGGTGCAGGGCCAGGTAGTCGGCGAGATCCGCCGCGGCAGGGCCGCGCCGCTGGTAGGTGTCGGCGGACAAGATGCGCACCGCCTCGGCGCGCCGCAGCCAAGGTGTGAGCACATAGAGCGCGGACGACGACTCGGCGGTGCCGTTCCAGCCCAGGCAAATGCGCTTGCCAATGGACGCGGGCGGTTCATGCGGGGCGATCAGCACGGGGCGGCCGGAGTCGAACAGCGCGGCGTGCAGCATGTCGGACGAGGATGCGTCCTCGCCCGCAACCGGATGCGGGAACACGATAAGATCAGACAGCCGGGCCTCGTACACCACGTGGTCGGCCTCGCGGCTGGTGAACCAGGCGAAGTTCGCCGTCACCGGGCCGCCGACGGCGGCGGAGCCGATCGCGACGCCGCGCGCGGCAACCACTTTATCGAAAGCCTTGCGGACCGCCTGCGCGCGCTGCTCGTCGGCGCGGACGTGCACCACGCTCAAATGCGCGCGCCAGACTTGCGCGACCGTGAGCGCGGCCTCGAGCGCCGCCTCCGCCCCGACGGGGCCTGGGAGTGGCAGCAGCAATTTCCGGATTGCCATGAGCACGGTCTCCTCTGCCATCAGGCGGCGAGCATAATCCTTTGTGCCGGTCGGGAGCGACGGCTTCGTGACGGGTAGATGTCAGGGACGCATCATCATCGTATTGCTGCGGCCGGGCTGGCGCAGCGGTTCGGCAAGCCGGGCGAAGTCGCACAGCAGCCTGCGGGTGTCGAGCGGATCGATGATCTCCTCGACCCAGAAGCTTTCCGCCGTGCGGAACGGGGAGCGCAGCTTGTTCAGCCGGCCCTCGATTTCGGCCAGCCTCGCCCCGGGGTCGGGTGCGGCGTCGATGTCCGCCCGGTAGGCCGCCTCGATGCCGCCCTCGAGCGGCAGCGAGCCCCAGTAGGCGGACGGCCAGGCGTAGCGCAGCGCCAGCCTGCCGGGCGGCTGGTGCAGCGCGCCGGCGACGCCGAACACGTTGCGCAGGATGACGCTGCACCACGGCACCGTGGTCTGGTCGAGCGCCGACATCGCGCGCACGCCGTGCCGGATCGTCGCGGTGCCCTCGGCCTCCAGCCCGACCAGGAAGCCCGGGCAGTCCACCAGATGCACGACGGGGAGGTGGAACGTTTCGGCGAGGTCGAGGAAGCGCACGATCTTCTGGCAGGCCTCGGCGGTCCAGGCGCCGGCGTACTGGTGCGGGTCGCCGGCCAGCACGGCCATCGGCACGCCGTCGATGCGCGCGAGGCCGGTGACGACGGAGCGACCGAAATTGCGGCTCATCTCGAAGAAGCTGCCCCGGTCCACGAGGGTCTCGATGATCGGCCGCATCCGATACACCTTGCGCCGGTCGCGCGGGATGACCGTCGCCAAGCTCTCGTCGCGGCGGCGCGGATCGTCGGTGGCGGGCAGCACCGGCGGCAGCGCGTGGATGGAGGACGGCAGGTAGGACAGGAAGCGGCGCGCGCAGGCGAAAGCCTCCGCCTCGGTGTCGACGGCGTGGTCGACGCCGCCGCTGCGGGTCTGCACCTCCCAGCCGCCGAGCGCGAACTTGTCGATCGGCGCGCCGGTGCGGGCCACCACGGGCGGCCCCGCGACGAACATCGCCGAGGTGCCCTTGGTCATGACCGAGTAGTGGCTCGCGGCGACGCGGGCGGCGCCCAGCCCGGCGACCGAGCCCAGGCCGAGGGCGACCACCGGCACGGTGCCCATGTTCTGCGCGGAAAGGTGGTAGATCGCGCCGCCGCCGACCCGGCCGGGCAGGTTGGCGCGGCCGGTGGTCTCGATGGTCTTGACCGACCCGCCGCCGCCAGAGCCTTCAATGATCCGAACGATGGGCAGGCGCAACTCGCCCGCCATCTGCTCGGCCATGATGGCCTTCTCCTTGATGGTTGCGTCCGCCGAGCCGCCGCGCACGGTGAAGTCGTCGCCGACCACCACGACCGGGCGTCCCTCGATGCTGCCGCGGCCGAACAGGCAGTTCGCCGGGGTGAGGGTTTGGAGGTTGCCTTCCGTGTCGTATTCCGCCTTGCCGGAGAGCGCGCCGACCTCGCGGAAGCTGGCAGGATCGAGCAGCGCGTCGATGCGCTCGCGGACGGTGAGGCGGTTGGCGTCGTGCTGACGGCGCACCTTACCCGGGCCGCCCATCTCGCGGGCGAATGCCTCGCGCCGGCGCAGTTCGTCGAGCTCGGGCTGCCAGGTCATCGGGAGCTTCCTTTGGGGGTGCGTTCGGCCGTCCCTCACCCCGACCCTCTCCCGGAGGGAGAGGGAGCGGCAAGCCCTCTCCCATGGGGAGAGGGTTGGGTGAGGGTCAGTCCGCCTCGGCCACGGCCGGCACGGGATGCGCGCGCCCGGGTCGGCGCATGAACAGCAGCAGGATCAGCGGCGGGACCACCACGAACGACATCATGCGATAGTCGTTGTTGTAGGCAATGATCGCGGCCTGACGGCTGACCATGTGATCGAGCATCATCTCGCCCTGCGGCACCGTCACCAAAGCTCCGGGCGTGGGCGCAAGCGGCCAGAATTGGCCGATGCGGCCGCCGACCTGCAGCGCGCGGTTGAACGGCGTGACGGCGGCGCCGATGTCCTGATGCAGCGCCTGCGTGCTGCGCGCCAGCATGAACGTCGTCACCGAGATGCCGATCGCGGCACCGATATTGCGCGACAGCGCCTGCAGCGAGGTCGCGTCGCCGCGCAGGCTCGGCGACAGCGTCGTGAACGCCACCACGGTCATCGGGTTGAACACGAGGCCCATGCCGAAGCCCTGTAGCAGCAACGTCACCAGCAGCTCCTGGCGCGGGATGTCCGGCGTCCAACCGCTCATCACGTCCAGGGACCAGCCGAGGATGATGAGCCCGATCGCCATCACCTTGCGCTGGTCGAAGCGGCGCGCCATGCGGCTCGCCAGGAACATGCCGACCGCGGTGCCGATGCCGCGCGGCGCCATCGCAATGCCAGCGGTGGAGACCGGGTAGCCGGCGAGGTTCTGCAGATACGGGGCGAGCAGCGCCGAGCTCGACATCAGCACCACGCTGACCGAGAACATCAGCACCGCGCAGGAGACGAAGTTGCGGTCGCGGAACACCGCTGGGGCGAGGAACGGCTTCTCCGCGGTCAGCATGTGGACCACGAACAGGTAGAGCCCAAGCCCGGCCAGCACCGCCTCGACGACGATCTCGCGGGCGCTGAACCAGTCCTGGTCCTGGCCGCGGTCGAGCATGAGTTGCAGGCTGCCGATGCCCATCGCGAGCACGCCGAAGCCGGTCCAGTCGAAGCGCAACTCGGGGCTCGGCGATGTCTTGGGCATGAACAACGCCAAGCCGGTGATCGCCAGGATGCCGAACGGCAGGTTGACGTAGAACACCCAGCGCCAGTTGTACCAGTCGGTCAGGTAGCCGCCGAGCGTGGGACCCATGATGGGGCCGAGCATCACGCCCATGCCGAAGATCGCCATCGCCTGGGCGCGCCGCTCGAACGGGTAGATGTCCAGCATCGTCGCCTGCGACAGGGGCACGAGCGCCGCGCCGCACATGCCCTGCAGCAGCCGGAAGATGACGATCTGGCCGAGCGACTGGGCCGCGCCGCACAGCATGGAAGTGATGGTGAAGCCGGTCAGGCAGGCGATGAACAGCCGCTTGCGGCCGAACCGCACCGCGAGCCAACCCACCGGCGCCGTCATGATGGCGGCGGCGATCACGTAGGAGGTCAGCACCCAGGTGATCTCGTCGCCGCTCGCCGCCAGGCTGCCCTGCATATAGGGCAGCGCCACGTTGGCGATGGTGGAGTCGAGCGCCTGCATCAGCACCGACATCACCGCCGCCGCAGTGATGAGCCCGCGATAGGGGACGCGCTCCCCAGCCTCGGCCATCCGCGTTTCCTCCGTTAGGGGAAGGATCGCGCCGGATCGGCCGTGCCGCAAGCCGCGCCCGTGGCACACGGGTCACAGGGCAGGGTCGCTGTTAGGGCAAGGCCATTTGGTGTTGGCGTGGGGCAATCCCTCCTACATATTGTGCAACTGACGGATTCGGGCGTGGGCGGGGGTAGGGCGGAATGACGATGATCGCGCAGTCGGACGGCAAGGACATGCTCGACGCGATCCAGATGGAGGGTCGCTGCCAGGTGCATGTGGACCGGCGGCGTGACGCGCTCATCACCGATTTCGGCCGCGCCACCCTGGGCGACCGCTACCTGCTACCGGGCGAAGGCTACCAGGATCTGTTTGCGCGCGTGGCGAGCTATTACGGCGACGATGCCGGGCACGCGCAGCGCATCTACGACTACATGAGCCGCCTGTGGTTCATGCCGGCGACCCCGGTGCTGTCCAACGGCGGCACCAAGCGCGGCCTGCCCGTCTCCTGCTTCCTCAACGAGGCCTCCGACAGCCTGGACGGCATCGTCGATCTCTGGAACGAGAACGTCTGGCTCGCCTCCAAGGGCGGCGGCATCGGCAGTTTCTGGGGCAACCTGCGCTCGATCGGCGAGAAGGTCGGGCAGAACGGCAAGACCTCGGGGGTGATCCCGTTCATCCGGGTCATGGACAGCCTCACCCTCGCCATCTCGCAGGGCTCGCTGCGACGCGGCTCGGCCGCCGTCTACCTCCCGATCGCGCACCCGGAGATCGAGGAATTCGTCGAGATCCGCCGCCCCACGGGGGGCGACCCGAACCGCAAGGCGCTGAACCTGCATCACGGCATCCTGGTGCCCGACGCCTTCATGCGCGCCGTCGAGGCGGACGAGCCCTGGGCGTTGATCTCGCCCAAGGACGACAGCGTGGTGCGGACGATCTCGGCCCGCGCGCTCTGGGTCCGCGTCCTGCTCGCGCGGATCGAGACCGGCGAGCCGTACCTGATCTTCAGCGACCACGTGAACCGCGCGCTGCCGGTGCACCAGAAGCTGGCCGGGCTCGAGGTGAAGACCTCCAACCTATGCAGCGAGATCACCCTGCCGACCGGGACCGACCAGCACGGGCGGGAGCGCACCGCGGTGTGCTGCCTGTCCTCGCTGAACCTCGAGACCTGGTTCGACTGGCACGACCATCCGACCTTCATCGAGGACGTGATGCGCTTCCTCGACAACGTGCTGCAGGATTTCATCGACCGCGCGCCGGCGGGGATGGAGCGGGCGAAGTATTCGGCGATGCGCGAGCGCTCGGTCGGGCTCGGCGTGATGGGGTTCCACTCCTTCCTGCAATCGCAGAACGTGCCGTTCGAGAGCGTGATCGCCAAGGTGTGGAACCGGCGGATGTTCCAGCACATCCGGACGCAGGCCGACACCGCCTCGCGGGTGCTGGCCGAGGAGCGCGGGGCCTGCCCGGACGCCGAGGAGTACGGCGTGGTGGAGCGGTTCTCCAACAAGATGGCGGTGGCGCCGACGGCGTCGATCTCGATCATCGCCGGCAACGCGAGCCCCGGCATCGAGCCGATCGCCGCCAACGTATTCCTGCAGAAGACGCTGTCGGGCAGCTTCACGGTGCGCAACCGGCACCTGCAGGTGCTGCTGGCGGAGAAGGGGATGGACGACGAGGACGTCTGGTCCTCGATCACGCTCAACAAGGGCAGCGTGCAGCATCTGCCGTTCCTGACCGAGCAGGAAAAGGCGGTGTACAAGACCGCGTTCGAGCTGGACCAGCGCTGGATCGTGGAGCACGCCGCCGACCGCGCGCCGTTCATCTGCCAGAGCCAGTCGGTGAACCTGTTCCTGCCCGCGAACGTGCATAAGCGCGACCTGCACCAGATTCACATGCTGGCGTGGAAGCGGGGAGTGAAGTCGCTGTACTACTGCCGCAGCCTGTCGATCCAGCGGGCGGACAATGTGAGCGAGAAGGCGGTGCGGCCGCTGGAGTTTGCCGGGGTGGCGGCGAATGACGGGGTGGGGCTGCCGATGATGGCCGTCGCCGCGGGGCGGGCGATGGATTACGAGGAGTGCCTGGCTTGCCAGTGAGAAATGGGAACAGAAGCCGGCGAGCAACGACGATGCAGCTATCACCGATGGAGAGTGCCTTTTAATGTCCGCGGGCGTGACCTGAGCCCCAACTTTCCTCCAGTCAGAAGTAGAGTCCCGCGTTGCCGCCACGCCGATCGTGACGGCGTTTCTCAGTTCGGTCGAGCGCCGTTTCTCCGCCCCGCCTTCCACATCCACGCCGTCGCGCGCGGCCCGGGTCAAGGCTGACCGCAGGCCACCGGCGAAGCCGGCGCGAAGCGGCCTTGACGCGGGCGAGCACGGCGGCAGGCTGAGCGGAGCCGGCGGCCGA
>JAABUQ010001051.1_pt1 | contig 62241 bp, 53 predicted proteins | sample 5560001 | NCBI WGS metagenome assembly JAABUQ01 (sample SAMN10711888, study PRJNA513371) | rock metagenome | isolation source: Antarctica rocks | place: Antarctica: Victoria Land, Finger Mt nord | collected 2015-12-18
CGACGTGGACCCAGGGGATGGTCCTCCGCTACGACTCCGGCAGCATCGCCCAGCGCCCGGAGCGCGGGTTCGGCTTCAAGAACCAGTCGCTGATGGCCCTGGCCAACCGCCTGCTCCGCGACATCCCGGCCGACGCCGAGGCCCGCGACGGCTGGAAGGTCAACCTCGCCTCGCTCCCCTTCGGCGTGGTCAACAAGGTCATCCTGGCCTCGGCCGTGCTCCTGGGCGGCCTCTTCGTCGCGCTGATGCCCTGGAAGCGGCCCGAAGGCGAGGCGGTCGGCCCGGCCGCGTCGATCGAGGTGGCGCTGCTGCTCCTGCTGATCCTGATGTTCTCGCCCTTGTCGTTCAATTACTTCTACGTCTGGCTGCTCTACCCGATGACGGTGGCCCTCCACCTGGGCCTCCGCTCGCCCCGGGGTTCGCTCGGGCGGCGGGTGCTGGTCGGCTCGGTGGCCGGCTCGATCGGCTCGCTCGCGCTGTCGATCGTGTCGTCGAGGACGGCCGCCGGCTACGGCAACTCGTTCATGGCCGCCGCGATCCTCTTCGCCGCGCTCGGCTGGAGGCTCGCCGTCGAGCCCGGCCTCGGCTCGCCGGTCCAGCTCGTCGGCGCCCTGATCCGCCGAGGCCTGGCCCGGTCGCCCACCCTCCCCTCGGGCCGGCCGACCCCCTTCCCCCTGCCCGCCCCCCACCTGGACCTCCCCTCGAAGCGCGCCCCCGAGGCCGAACCCCGCAAAGCCCGGTGACGCCGGGTTGCCCTCGATCTCGATTTGTCCCGGGAGGACGTCCAGGCTGCGCCCCGATTTGGCGATCCTCTCTCGCAACCTTTGCCGTTTCCGTCATTTGGGGTGATTATGCCGATCGGTTTGTGATGAAAATTGGATGAAGTTTCGCGGGTCCTGGGTGACCGATCGGTGTCCCGAGGCTGCAAAGCCAGGCGGAAAGTCTCGCCAAGCCTCATCACCCCGAAGCCTGGCATCCCCGAAGCGGACTTGGCCGGCGGCGTCGGCATCCCGGATGCATGATTCGGGTGCGGGCCCGGCGAGCCGACCCATCGGCCCCGGGCCCGACACCTCTTCCCTTCAACATCCATCCGACGCGAAAGGACGATTCTCATGCTCCCCAACGTCGCGATCATTTCTCGCCCTGCGCAGGGCTCGAACCACTCGCTGCCGCATTCCCGAGTCCCGGCGCTGGCCGCCGAGGCCCGCCGCCTGGCCAGGCGGTCGATCGCCGAGGGCGTCGCCCGCCGAGGGATCGAGGACGCCCGGGGGCTCGGCCCGGACGCCTCGGCCCGGATCGCCGAACGGTCCAAGCTCCGGGCCACCCGGCTCGCCCCGGTCTTCCACCGGGCCATCGAGTCGCTCTGGGAGGCCGGCGGCTTCGACGAGGCCCTGGCCATCTTCCGGGAGCACAAGTCCGACCGCGCCCGCCGCGCCGCAGGCCAAGCCTGACCTGATCCCCTCCGGCGCCCCGGATCGCCGAGGCGTTCGTCGCCGCGATCAACTCCACCGAAACTCACGTCGGGAACTACGAATGCGGGCTCCCCCGAGCCCGACCGGGCCGCCGCCGGTTCCGACCGGCGGGAGCCTGTCGTCCATCGGACAGTGCGGGCCTGAACGCCCCCTTCAATCCCGGCCCGCCTTCGCCTTCCGCTTCTTGACGACGGTCACGATCGGCTCCTCGGCGCCTTCGAGGGTCTGGCCGGGCTCGGCGGCTTCGAGGCGGGCCCGGGCCCGCTCGGCGTAGTCGGGCGAGATCTCGAAGCCGAGGGCCCGGCGGCCGAGCTTCCGGGCGACGGCCAGGGTCGTCCCGCTGCCGGCGAAGGGGTCCAGGACCGTCTCGCCGGGGCGGGAGCACGTCGCGATGATCCGGCCGAGGACGCGCTCGGGCATCTGGCAGCCGTGCCAGCCGGCGCGCTCCTTGAACGTCCCGCAGACCCGGGGGATGTACCAGGTGTCCCCCTCGGGCTCGAACCCGCCGGGCACGTCCTGGGGGCGCAAGATCCAGGTGTCGTCGGGCAGCCGCCCCCGGGGGTTGGCCCGGGCGTCGGCGTAGATCAACTGGCGGGCCGAGGGGACCCGGATGGCCTCGGGGTCGAACGTGAACCTGGTCGGGTCCTTCACGAAATAGAGTAAGTGCGCGTGGCTCCGGCTGAACTTGTGCTTGCAGTTGACGCCGAAGGTGTAGTACCAGATCACCCAGGACCGCATCGACAGGCCGAGTTCGCGGTGGACGATCCACTTCAACTCGGCGGCGAACTCGTCGCCGATCGCCAGCCAGAAGGCGCCGTCGGGCTTGAGGACCCGGGCGACCTCGCGGGTCCAGGCCCGAGTCCAGTCGAGGTAGGCGTCGGCCCCCCGGCGATCGTCGTAGATGTCGTACTTGTAGCCGATGTTGAAGGGCGGGTCGGCGAACGCCAGGTCGACCGAGCCGGCTTCCAAGCCTCGGAGCCCCTCGATGCAGTCGCCCACGATCAGGCGGTCGGCGAGCAGCGGGGCGGGGTCGTCCGGGTGGGTCATCGGGCTTCGGTCCGTTCGTCGAAAGGTGCGGGCGTCGGAGGGTGCGTCGGGACAAGTATACACCCCCAACCGGAATCGCGTCAGCGATCGATTGACGCCTCCTACGTCCTGTCGTAGACTCGCCCCTACGACACCATGTAGGAGGCAAGCGCATGGCCGAGCGACCGCCGCCGAGCGAGCAGGAGTTGGAGGTCTTGAAGGCCCTCTGGGACGAGGGGCCGGCCACGGTCCGGGGGGTGGACGAGGTCCTCCGGGGTCGGGGCCTGAAGCGGGCGTACACGACGGTGCAGACCGTGCTGAACCGGCTCATGGCCAAGGGGCACGTCGCCAGCGAGGCCCAGGGCGGGGCGCACCGGTACCGGGCCGTCTCGACCCGCGACGACCTGCTCCGCGACCGGCTCCGCGACCTGGCCGACCAGCTCGGCGAGGGGTCGCCCACCCCCCTGGTCCTGACCCTGGTCGAGGGGCACCGCTTCTCCGACGAGGAGATCGCCCGGTTCCGGGACCTGCTCGAACGCCACCGAAGGCCCGGCCCGACCGGGGAGGGGCCCTCATGCTGACCTGGTTCGCGCAAACAAGCCTGGTCGCGGCCGCGCTGGCCGCCCTCGCCCTCCTGGTCGGCCGGTTCGGCAGGCTCGGCCCCGAAGGCCGCCACGCCCTCTGGCTGGTCGTCCTGGCCAAGTTCCTGATCCCCCCGGTCCTCGCCTGGCCCTGGCCCCTGCCCGCCGCCTGGCCCGAGCCCGCCCCCGAGCCCAGGCCGGCCGAGGTCGCCCGGGCGGTCCCGAGCCCCACCCCTGCCCCGATCCGGCCCGTCGAGCCCCGGCCCGACCCGCCCCCGACGCCGCTCCCCCCCGGGCCCGAGGTCGAGCCCGAGCCCACCCCCTCCCCCGAGCCCGAGCTTGCGGGGGCGACGCCGGCCCCGGCGACCGGGCCGGAGGCCCCCGAGCCCCCCCTCGCGCCGAGGCTCGCCGCGGCCCCCGAGCCCGAGGCCGCCCGCCGGCCGCTCCGTTGGCCCGGCCTGATCCTGGCCGCCTGGCTCTGCGGGTCGCTCGTCGTGCTGGCGCGGCTGGCCCGGCGGGTGGCCCGGTTCCGGCGCTCGCTGGCCGGCTCGGTCGAGGCCCCGGCGTGGTTGGCGGCGGAGGCGGCGGCCCTCGCCGAGCGGCTGGGCGTCCGGGCCCCGCCGATCCTCCTGGCCCCGGGCGGCTCCACCCCCCTGCTCTGGTGCCTGGGGCCCCCTCGGCTGATCGTGCCCGTCCCCCTGCTCGGGCACCTGGCCAGGGACCGCTGGCCCGGCATCCTCGCCCACGAGCTGGCCCACCTGGCCCGCCGCGACCACTGGGTCGTCCGGCTCGAGCTGCTGGCCGGGCTCGCCTGGTGGTGGAACCCGCTATTCTGGCTGGCCCGCCGCCGCCTCCACGCCGAGGCCGAGCTCGCCTGCGACGCCCGGGTCGTCCGGGCCCTGCCCGCCGCCCGATTCGCCTACGCCGAAGCCCTGGTCGAAGTCTGCGAGCACATGACCCTGCCCGCCATCCCCGCGCCCGCGTTGGGCGTCGGAGGCCCGGGCGCCGCGCGATCCCTCGAAGCGAGGCTGACCATGATCCTCCGGGACCCCATCCCCCGCCGCCCCGGCCCGAGGGCGGCCCTCGCCGTCGCCCTCCTGGCCGCCCTCGCCCTGCCCACCTGGACCCTCGGCCAGCAGCCCGAGCCGCCCAAGCCCGTTGAGCCGCCCAAGCCGGTCCCGACGGCGGAGGAAGCCCCCACCACCCCGGCGACGGGCCCGAAGCCGGCCCAGGCCGCCAGGTCCGTCCCATCGATCGAGGAGATGCGCGGTGCGTTCCTGAAGCGGTTCGGCGGCATGAAGGGCGTGGCGCCGGTCGAGGCCCGGTACATCGCCTGGGATCGCTACAAGCCGAGCGCCAACGACCCCGGCGGGCGAGTCCGGGTCCAGGTCGCCGAGGTGGCCGTCGATCGCGCGTTCGGGCGGAAGACTCGGCTCGATGTGCTCGACGCCCGGCCGGGCCCGGCCAAGCCCGACGGGGTGCCCGAAGCCTGGGCGGGCCTGGTGGAGATCCATTCCTCCAACGACGTCGCGACGCTCGCCCTGGGGCCGAAGGGCGCCGGGACCGTCCCGTTCCGCTGGCGAGCGGCCGAGTCGATCGCCCAGGCCGCCCCCGACGACCCGGACTCCGGGTTCGGCCGGGACGGCAACGGAACGGTGATGCCGTTCGGCCTGCCCTTGACCGCGATCGGCCGGCCCTACCGGCGGCCCTTGACCGCGATCGATCGCGGGCCCCTGGATATCCTGGAGGCCCTGGCCATCCCGGGCAGTCAGCCCAGCGGATACTTCCGGTGCAGCCTGGCCGGGGTCGAGCCGGTCGACGGCCGCGACACGATCCGGATCGCCTGGATCAGCCTCCAGGATTCGTCGTGGCGCGGGCTCGTCTGGGTCGCGCCCGAGTTGGGTTACGCGGCGGTCCGCTTCGAATCGTTCGCCGTCGGCCCGGAGAAGCAGCGGCACACGGTCCGGTCGAGGGCGGGCGATTTCGAGCGGGTCGGCGAGCTCTGGATCGCCCGCGAGGTGAAGACCCGCGAAACCGAGATCGCCACGTCCGGCGCGTTGCTCCGCGACCACGAGCAGGTCGTCCGGATCGAAAAGGTGAAGATCGCGGACGTCGAGGGCGACCAACCGCCGGCCGCCCCCCCCGCGGACGCCAGGCCGCCGATCCTCGGGATCGACGAGAAGACGGGCGACTTCCTCACCAACCCGCCCGAACTCCCAGCCGGGCTGCTCGACCGCCTCGGCCAGGCCGTGCGCGAGAGCCCCTTCGGCCCGCCCACCGCCTATTGGTCGGGCAAGTCGACGACCCAGGAGGATTCGCCCAAGGCCAAGTTCGCCCTGGCGGTCGAATCTCGTCCGGCCGCCCCAACGGCGGCCGTCGCGAAGCCCGCGGCCGAAGCCGCGCCGGCACCGGCCACCACCGAGGCCGTCGCCGCGAGGCCGTCGGCGAACCAACCGGCCGGCCCGCCGGCGCCGGAGGCCCAGAAGGCCGGCCTGAAACCCCAAACCGACCCGGACAAGGCGGGACAGGGCGACTCCCCATCCGACCTCGTCGCGCTGCTCCAGATCCGCCGCGACGGCAAGGCGGCGGAGGTCCGGAAGGCGGAGAGTCAGGTGGACATGGCCAAGGCCGTCGTCGCCAACACCAGTGCTGTGAGCGGGAGCAAAAGAGAAATTATCATGGTTCAAGGCCAGCTGAACGTCGCCCAGGCGGAGCTGGCGATCCGCAAGTCCGAACTCGCCGAGGCCGACTTCCGGCTCGACCAGGCCAGGCGCCGGGCGACCCCGGCCGGCTCGAAGCCGACGGCCGTGGCCGAAGCTCCCGCCGAAGCTCCCGCCGATGCTCCGGCCAGGGGCGGCCCCTCCTCACTGGCCGACGCCCGCGACGCCGTCGAGCTGCTCGAAGTCCAGGTCGGGGGCAAGCGGACCGAACACGACGGCGAGGTGAAGCGGGTCGAGCTGGCGGAGCGGCAATTGGCCCGGATCAAGCTCCTGGTCGCCCGGAGCGCCGTGTCGGCCGGGCTCGCCGACGAGGAGGAGATCAGGTTGCAGGCCGCCAGAGCTAAGCTGGCCATCAAGAAGGCCGAGGTCGACGAGTACGAAGTCCGGCTCAAGCAGGCCAGGCGGAGGATCGACGCCGAGGCGGCTCGCCTGAGGCGCGAGGCCGACCGGGCCAAGGCCGAGCTCGACAAGCTCGAAGACCTGCACCGCAAGCGGATCATCGGGGACTCGCCGGTCGAGGCCGCGCGCAATCGCCTGGACGACCTGATGCTCCAGCTCGACCCCAATTCCAAGCCGACGCCGAAGCCCGCGCCGGCCGCAGCCGACCCGCCCGCCATCCCCTGACGCCTGGGCGGGGGATTTCGGGCAAAGACCGTGTTCGAACCGCCCCGCCAGAACGATGATATCGGAGATGGGCGGATGCCCGACGACCGCATCGCCCCGAGGCGAGGCGAGGCGCGGTCGTTGGGTTCGTTTCGCCGGGAGGGCTCCGCACAACACATCGCGGAGCGGTTGGGTTCGTTTCGCCGGGGAGGCTGGCGGGCGGATCTCCGGGGTGGTTGGGTTCGTTTGGGAAAAGCTCAAACCCCTCATAGGGCATCAGTTGAAGCTCCCTCCCCCCTTGTGGGGGAGGGTTGGGGTGGGGAGACGTTGGGGGTCGTCGGCGGCGCAAAACGAAGCCATTGGCGGGGCGACACCCCCCACCCCGACCCTCCCCCACAAGAGAGGAGAAGGTCAGATGGGGGGAGAATGGGTTTTGGGGGAGGGAATTGGATGGGGCAAAATGAGGGTCAGTTGCCGGCGTTCGGGGCCCTGGGTTCGAGGCGGATCGGCTGGGTGAAGGCGCCGTTGGTGGCGACGTCCCAGACCTCGAAGCGGGCCCAGGTCCGGCCGGCGAGGTCGGGCTTGAGGGTCAGGGCCTGGTGGCCGAAGGGGGGGGTAGCGGACAGGTCGATGCGCTCGCGGTAGACCTTCGAGCCGTCGCCGGAGACGACCTCGGCGAAGCGGAGGGGGAAGGTCCAGGACAGGTCGACCTTGAGCTCGGGCCGGTCGCCGGGGGCGATGGCGAGGGTGCCGTTGAACTCGTGGCCGCCGAGGGTGGCCTCGGGGATCAGGATCTCCCCGGTGGTCACGAAGAACCGGCCGGCCCGGAGGGCGTCGCTGATCGGCTTCCAGCCGTCGTCGAAGCGGGGGAGGCGTTCGAGGCGGACGTAATTGATGTTCATGTGGCCGTAGATCTCGTGGGTGTAGTCGATCTTGAAGACGTCGACTTCGCCCAGGAGTTGCTTCTTCGTCCCCCAGTTGCTCATGTCGTCGAGGAGGTCGAGCCCCCGGTCGCCGAGGCGGGGACGGGACAGGTCGGCGGGCATCGCCTTGAACGCGGCCCCGAGCCAGTCGTCGGCGCGGAAGTAGGGCTCGTCGCGGTACAGGTCGGGGGCGAAGTTGGACGCCTTGATCCGGGGGTGCGCCGTCCAGGCCAGGCCGTGCTCGCGGCGGAGGAGTTCGAGGAGGTCGTTGCTGTCGCCGAGGTGGTAGACCGTGCCGTACTTCGGGTCGGGCTCGGCGAAGGGCTGGCCGGGGCCTCGCTTCATGGTGAAGTAGACCGGCTTCGGGAACATCTCCAGCCAGTGGCCGGGGTTCCGGCCGGCTTTGCGGGGGCCGAGGTACATGTTGGCCTCCTCGCCGGGGATCACGAGGAGCTTGTCGTCGGAGAGCCTGCGGCACTCGGCGAACATCGCCTCCAGCTCGGCCAAGCGGACCGGGCCGGGGTCGTCGGGGTGGCCGTCGCCGTGGAACTCGGCGACGTGGACGGCATCCACGCCCAGGGACTTGAAGATGCCGGGGATCTCGGGCACCGGCGGCGGGTCGATCCCCCGGGCCCTGGCCTTCATCGCCTCGACGGTGAAGGCCATGTGCCAGTGGCTGGAGAACTTCAGGCGGCCCGGGAGGTCGGGGAAGCGGTCGCCGTGGGTGAGCCGGAGGGCCGAGGCGACGGCGTCCTCGGCCTTCCCTCGGCTCAGGAGGTAGAAGACCCCGAGCCGCTGCTCGGTGCCCGGCGGGGCGTTGATCCAGGGGGAGTAGTTCCCGCCGCCGGTCTCGGGCTGGCGGACCCCCAGGCCGAAGCCGGGGGCCAAGCCTCGGTGCCCCCGGCCGTGCCAGGCGGTCCGGAGGTTGTCGGTGAAGTCGCGCGGGAAGAAGTATTGATGCGGCGGCGGGAAGCAGGCGAGCGACCCGCCGTCCCCTTCGGCCACGATCAGGCGGTGGCGGACCGCCTCGGCCCGGTCGGGGGCGTCGGCGACGACGGCCTCGCGGCGGACCGCCCCCTCGGTGTCGACCCAGGCCAGGGTCTTGCCGATCGGCCGGTCGCCGACCAGCCCGGCGTCATAGAGGAACGCCCGGCGCTCTTCGGTGGTCGACAGGACCGCCTCGACGTGGAGCAAGGGGGCCCCGGCGTAGGCGGTGACGACCAGCTCGCCCCGGAACGGGCCGGCCGCGATCGGCCCGATCGCGACCGACGCCCGGGGACCTTCGGCCAGGACCCGGAGGGCCTTCCCCTCGAAGGTCGCCGCGACCGCGCGGTGCGGGCGCTTCGCGGGGTTGTCGAAGAAGACGTTGAAGACGCTCATGGCCGGGGGGGTCGGCGGCGGGTTCTCGCGGCTGCCGATGACCAGGAATGTGGCCGGGTCGACCTCTTCGGCCAGCGTGGCGGCCCGCCGCTCGGCGTCGTCGACGACCTCCAGCCGCTCGAAGAGGGGCCGGCCCGGTCGGAGGTCGAGCGTCAGGCGGCCCGACTCGCCGGGGCCGCCCGGCCAGGTCAGGGTCGCGCGGTCCCCCTCGCGGCGGACCTCGGCCCGGCCCGCCTCGCCCTGGGCCGCCGAGTCCCGGCCGGCCCCGATCGCCAGCGCCGCCCAGGCGCACGCCCAGGCCCGAACCGCCATCCGGCGGCCATCCCTCGATCGCATCGCTCGCCCTCCCCGTTGCCCCTTTCGACGTGACCGGAGCCCAGCGGGCCACGATAAGCGCCCGTCGGCCCCGAAGCGAGGGGCGACCGGTTTCGGGCGATCGTCTCGAAACCTTATCGCGGGGTTCATCGAACCCACAAACCGATTGCCTAGATTATCCTCCTGCCGATTCCTCCATCCCGACGCGCCATCCAGGACCGTCCCCTTGAGCACCTCGCCTCGCCCCGCCGGGCGCCCCCGCGCCGGCTTCACGCTGATCGAGCTGCTGGTGGTGATCGCCATCATCGCCGTCTTGATCGCCCTGCTCCTGCCGGCGGTGCAGGCGGCCCGCGAGGCGGCCCGGCGGGCCCAGTGCATCAACAACCTCAAGCAGATCGGCCTGGCGGCGCACAACTTCGAGAACACCCGCCAGATCTTCCCGCCGGCCTGGGCGGCGACCAACGACCTGCTTCAGGGGGCCTACAACCTCCCGACGACCAGCCCCTATTACCTGCCCCCCTGCCCGACCCAGCTCACCGAGATCTGCTCCAGTCAGCTCGACATCCAGTCCTGGGTGCCGCTGCTCTTGCCGTTCACCGAGCAGTTGCCGCTCTTCAACAGCTACAACATGGGCCTGAACTTCGCGAGCTTCCAGAACACGACCGTCTCCACCGCGCAGCTCAACTTCATGATCTGCCCGTCGGTGGGGACCTTCCGGCTCGAACCCTACACCAACCCGCCCCTGGTCCCCTACACCCTCCAACTGGCCTGCGGCGACTACGCGGTCGACGACGGCGTCGACAGCTCCTGGCTCGACCTCAACAACGTCCCGCACCAGCCCGGGCAGGCCGTCCTGGGGATGCTCAAGGGGAACATGACCCGGCGGATCGCCGAGGTGACCGACGGCCTGTCCAACACGATCATGATGTCCGAGGACGCCGGCCGGCCCAACTTCTACATCCAGGGGAAGATGCTCCAGTACGGCACGAGCTACCCCTGGTATCGCAACGGGACCCCGCCGACCGAGGGCAACGAGGGCTCGGGCGCCGGCTGGGCCGACTACGGCTCCGAGTTCTACACCGACGGCGACGGCAGCAACCAGCACACCAACTACAGCTCCAACAACGAGGTCTACGCCTTCCACCCGGGCGGGGCCAACCACGTCTTCGGCGACGGCTCGGTCCACTTCGTCAAGGCCACGACCGCCGCGAAGGTCTTCACCGCCCTGATCAGCTACAACGGCGGCGAGGTCCTCTCCTCCGACTCGTACTGATCGATCGATCGACCGACCGACCCGAAGCCGCCCGCCGCCCGGAGCCGACCGTCCATGATCCGAGCCCTTCGCCGATCGACCCTGGGATTCGCCGGGGTCGCCGCCCTCTCGGCCGCGGCCTCCGGCTGCGGCGGGTCGACCGACGGCCAGGTCCCCGTCCACCCGGCCACCGGCCGGGTGCTCGTGGAGGGCAAGCCGTTCGCAGGGGCCCGGGTCGCCCTCCGTCCGGCCGGGGGCGACCGCGCGGGCGTGTCGCTCGTGCCGATCGGGACGACCGACGACGAGGGCAACTTCCGCCTGAGCACCGCCGTCGACCAGGGGCGGCTCGCCGACGGGGCCCCCGCCGGCGACTACCTCGTCACGATCTCGCCGCCGGCCCGGCCCGACTCGGCCCGCTTCCTCGGCGGTCCCGCCGTCAAGGCCCCCGACGCCGCCCTGCCCCGGGCCTACGCCGACCCCGAGACCTCCGGCCTGAAGGTGACCATCAAGGCCGGAGAGAACGCCCTGGGGCCGTTCGACCTGAAATCGGCCGGCGCCGACGGCCGCTCGCGCTGAAGGAGGAAGGCCGGCGGCCGACCCCGGATCGCTCAGCCCTTGGCCGCCGGCTTGAGCAGCCCCCGGGCCCGCATCCACTCCTCGCACCGCTTGGGCCAGGCGGCGACCGGCCGGTTGCCGGGGTTCATGCCGAAGCCGTGGCCGCCGCTGGCGTAGACGTGCAGCTCGGCCGGGACGCCGGCCCGCTTCAGGGCCAGGTACATCCGGATGCTGCTCTCGACCGTCACCGGGTCGTCGCCGGCGTGGGCGAAGAAGGTCGGCGGCGAGTCCGGGCCAACCCGGATCTCGGGGGCCAGGGCCTCGGTCCCCTTCGGCGCGAGGTAGGCCGGGTAGATCAGGACGGCGAAATCGGGCCGGCACCCGACCTTGTCGGCGTCGTCGACCGGCTCATACGCCCGCTTGTCGGGGTTGGTCGCCTCCCAGGCGGCGAGGTGGCCGCCGGCGGAGAAGCCGAGGATGCCGACCCGGTTCGGGTCGATCCCGAGCTCGCCCGCCTTGCTCCGGACCAGGCTCAAGGCGCGCTGGGCGTCCATCAGGGCCTGGGGGGGCGGCTCGTTGCCCGGCGTGCCGGCCCGCCGGGGGACCCGGTACTTGAGGACGACGCCGGTCACGCCGACCGAGTTGAGCCAGCGGGCGACCTGGTCCCCCTCGTGGTCGATCGCCAGGATGCTGTAGCCGCCCCCCGGGCAGATCACGACCGAGGTGCCGGTGTCCTTCTCGGGGGCCGGGCGGAAGACCGTGATCGTCGGCCTGGAGACGCTGCCGACCCGCTTGATGTCCTTGATTTCGAGCGTCTCGGCGGCGATCTCCCCCTTCTCGCCGGGGGCCGAGGAGGGCCAGAGGTCGAAGGCCCTGGGGGCGGGCGGGTCGTCGGCGCGGGCGGCCGGGCCCGAGGCGACGGCGAGGCAGAGCCCGAGGGCGAGCGTGGCGGTCTTCATGCGTGCGGACCTCGTTTCGAAAGGCGGGAGGGGCCGGCCGGTTCCACGGCCGGTGGTCGAGGGAGATGCTGCCTCATCCCGGCCGGCGCGTACAGCCCGCACCGCGCCTTTCTCGCCTGAAAAGGCTCAGCTCGGCCCTTCGACCAACGGCGGGTCGGCCGAACCGGGCGGCCACCAGGCGCGCCGAAGCTCCCACCCATGCCCTTCGACGCAGGCGGCGGCGACGTACCCGGGCTCGGTGGCCAGCTCGACGAGCGACCAGCGGGCGGCGTCGAGCGGGTCGGGCCGGGTCGAGAGCAGGGCGGCCGGGCGGCTCGGGTCGATGGCGACCTCGAACTCGTCGAGCGGGATGGCGAGGCCTTTGCCCTTCGCCTTGATGTACGCCTCCTTGCGCGTCCAGCCGTGGAAGAAGGCGAGGGTCCTCGCCTCGGCGGGCAGGCCTCGGAGCGTGGCGACCTCGCCGGGGGCGAAGAAGCGGCCGGCCAGGGCCTCGCCGCCGAAGTCGGGCCGGACCCGCTCGATGTCGACGCCGAGGTCGCGGCCCCTGGCCAGGCCGATCAGGATCAGGGAGCCCGAATGGGCCAGGTTGAACCGCAAGGTCGGGTCGACGCCCGAGGCCGGGTCGAGGCTCGGCTTGCCGTGGGCGTTGGCGACGAACCGGAGCCCTTCGGGCGGCCGGCCGAGGTAGCGGCCGAGGATCGTCCGGAGCAGCCCCCGGCCGACGGCGAACCGGCGGCGGTCGACCGGCGAGAGGAAGCGGTCGGCCCTCGCCCGCTCGTCGTCGTCGAGCAGGCCGCGCATCGCCTCGACGACGGGCTCGGCCCCGTCGCGCGAGGCGGTCCAGGCGTGGACCTCGTCGACCGGGAGCGGGATCATCGGCGCGGCCTCGTCCCGCCCGGGGGTCGCCAGGGCTCAGTCATGCGGCGGCTTCAGCTCCCAGCCTTCGCCGAAGAAGTCGGCGGCGGCGACCCGGCCGGGCTTGCGGGCGTCGGGGGGCGTGGTCACGTCGATGATCGCCCAGTCGGGCAGCTTGGGGACCTGGCGGGCGTTGTTGCCGTCGTCGAACTCGCGGTAGGTGAAGCCGCTGTTGAGCACGACGTACCGCGACGGGTTGAGCGGGTTCGGGTAGATCAGGACCGGCAGGTGCGTCTCGCCCGGGAACGACCGGTCGCCGACGACGACCTGCCCCCCTTGCCAGCGGATCGGCAGCTTGTCGGCGATCCGCCCGAGGACGGCGTTGCTCTCCGGGTCGCCCCAGAGGACGAGGTTGGCCGAGGCGATGTCGGCGTCGGCCACGTCCTTGTCGTCCTTGACCCGGGCGTCGCCGCGGAACTGGGTCCGCCAGCGGTCGACGGCGCGTTGGGCTTCGGCCTCGACCCAGGCGGCGACCTGGCTCGACTTCGCCTTGCCGGTCGGCCTGACGAAGACGAACGAGTCCATGAAGGCGTCGTCGATCGGCCCCTGGAGGTCGTGCTTCTTGCGGAGGCCCGACGCGGCGGCCGGCGGGGCGGGCGTCGCCAACGGGGGGGGTGGGGCCATGAAGGCGCCGCCGACGTACGGCTTGCGGTCCCAGATCCCGTCCTTCTTGATCAGCTCGACGTGCCACGACCGGTCGGACCGGGGCCGCTGGACCGGGATCTCGACCGAGTCGATCGAGAGCAAGGGGGTGTGCGCCGGGTCGAGCGGGCACCAGCCCGGGGGCATGTCGAGGGTCAGCTCGGTGACGTTCTGGGTGACGACCTCGACGTTGGATTCGCCGACCATGCGGGCCCGGACCGAGGCGCGGGCCCAGTGCTCGCCGAGGGCGTCGATCGTCACCCAGCTCATGCTATTGTATTTGAGCGTGTACGTGACGAAGTCGACGCTGTGGAAGACCCGCTTCCGGCCGGCGGCGGCGATGCTGTCGAGCCTGCGGTCGACCTCGCGGAGGGCGTCGGGGTGGTACTTGTGCCCGGTGGCCGGGCCGAGGATGTGGACCAGGCGGACCTCCTCGGCCCGGAGCGCCTCGTCCATCACCTCGGCGGCCTGCCGCTGGCCGTCGAGCTCGCCGCTGTAGGCCACGGTCGGGCACTGGAGCAGGTTGGCGGCATAGTCGGTGCTGTCGTAGAGGTGGAACAGCGTCTTCTCGTACCAGGGCATCGCCCCCAGCGCCTCGGGCGAGAGCTTGAGGAACCGGGCGGACTCGGCGAAGCCCGCCCCCGGGTTGCAGGCGAACCAGCGGTCGGAGTAGTGCGTGCCGAACTGCCAGGCCGCGGCGCCGCCCATCGAGAACCCCCGGACGCTGATCCGGTCCTCGTCGACCTTGTACTGCCGCCTGGCCGCCTCCAGGGCCTCCAGGACGTCGACCTCGCCGGCGAACTTGAAGGCGTTGCAGAACCGGCCGTAGGGGTGCAGGACCATCGTGTCGGCCGGGGCGGAGGTGCCGACCTGGCGCTGGCGCTCGTCGATGAAGTTGACCTCGCTGAGCTGCTCGCCCCGGCCGTGGAACCAGAGGTCGAGCCGGTAGCGGTGCGGCGAGATCGTCGTGTACGTCCGCGGGACCACCAGGCCGTAAGGCTGGACCGAGCCGTCGATTTTGGAGACGTAGCCGCGGACGACCAGGCCGGTCGCCGAGGCCCAGGGGCTCTCCCCCCTGGCCAACTGCCCGGCCCGGCGGAGCCCCTCGGCGAGCTGCCCTTTCGCCTTGGCGACGTCCTTGGGGTCGAAGAACTCGCGGTGCGCCAGGGCGTCGCGGACGGCCTTGTGGAAGACCTGGACGTCGGGCAGGAGCAGCGGGTCGACCTTGGGGTCCTTGGCCGCGACGAGCCGGTCGATGGCGCCTTTCAACTCGCCGAGGCCGGCCTCCAGGGCCTGGCGATCGCCGGCGGGAACCTCGATCCCGAGCCTGGGCACGCGCGGGGGCCGGTCGCGGCCCCCCTCCTGGCCCCCCTCCTGGCCGCTCGCCGAGGTAGCGAGGGCCAGGGCGAGCCAGGCCAGCAGCGGGGGAGAGATCTGGGGTCGCATGGTGTCGGGTCCAGTGGTCGGTTCTGGCGAGCGGGGCCGGGCGGAACAACCCCCCGTCAGTTTAGGAGATCGATCCGCCGCGGAGAAGGGTCGAGGCCTCGCCGAGGGCGGGGGTCCCGGAGGGTTTTCGGGTCGAGGGCGGGGCGGACCCCTGGGATCGCGGCGACCAGGCGCCTACAATTGGCCCTTGGCGGGCCCGAAGGGCGGGGGATCATCGAGGACCGACGGTGGATCGACTGAGCGTGCTCTGCTTCGGCGGGACGTACGGCCTGGCCCTGGCGTGCGACCTGGCCCGGTTCGCCGTCCGGGGGACGGCCCGGTGGTACGCCACCCTGGCCCTGACCGTGCTGGCCTGGGTGGTCCAGACGGCGTACCTCGGCAACCTTGCGATCCGAGGCGGCCAGCTCCCGGTGACCACGGTCTTCGAGTCGATGCTGGTCCTGTCCTGGGTCCTGGCGGCGGTCGGGCTCTACCTGATCGTCCGCTCGCCCAAGCCGGTGGCGGTCGGCCTGTTCGTGCTGCCGGTGGTCCTCGCCCTGGTGGTGGTGGCGGGCGCCTGGGCCCCGAGGGAGCCCTGGGTCCGCTCCGGCTGGGGCGGGGCGTCGCGGTTCTGGGGCTCGGCGCACGGCCTGCTGTACCTCGTCGGCGCGGTGGCGTCGTGCATCGCCTTCGTGGCGGGCCTGATGTACCTGGCGCAGTCGCATCGGCTCAAGCACAAGCGGCCTTCGAGGCGCGGGTTCGCCCTGCCCAGCCTGGAGCAGTCCGAGCGGCTCAACCGGGGGGCGATCACGGTGGCCTTCCCGTTCCTGACGGCGGGCCTGCTGGTCGGGGTGGTGATGGAGTTCGCCTTGAGCCAGTCGGGCCGGCCGAGCCTGGGCTGGTCCGACCCCAAGGTGATCAGCGGGGCCGTGATGTGGCTGGTCTTCGCCGGGCTGTTGCACGCCCGGTTCCGGCCGGAGATGCGGGGGCGGCGGGTCATGCTGTTCACGATCATCGCCTTCCTCTGCCTGGCCCTGGCCACGATCGGGGTGGACCTGATGCGGATCACCTCGCACGGCGTCCTCAGGGCCGAAGCCACCCAGCCGGGGAGGGTGCCTTGAAGCTCCTGGCCCTGGGCGTCGACCACCGCCGGGCCCCCACGGCGATCCGCGAAGCCCTGGCCTTCGACGGGTCGAGGCGAGACGAGGGGCTCGACGAGCTGGTCCGGAGCTTCCCCGGCGCCGAGTTCGTCGTCGTCTCGACCTGCAACCGGGTGGAGATCTACGCCGCCGGGGCCGGCGGGTCCGCGCCCACCGTCGGCGCCCTGATCGACTGGCTGTCCCAGTTCCACGGCCGACCCGCCGACGACTTCGCCGCCCACCTGGTCGACCACCACGACGGCCAGGCGGTCAAGCACCTCTTCAAGGTCGCCGCCAGCCTGGAGAGCCTGGTCCTGGGCGAGGGGCAGATCCTCGGCCAGGTCCGCGACGCCTACAAGGTGGCCGTCGCCCGCAAGACCGTCGGGCCGCTCCTGCACGCCGTGTTCACCCACGCCCTCCGGGTCGGCAAGCTCGTCCGAGAGCGGACCGGCATGGACCAGGGCAAGCTCTCGGTGGCGAGCGTGGCCGTCGACGTCGCCAAGGATATCTTCGATACGTTCGCCGACAAGACCGTGCTCGTCATCGGCGCCGGCAAGATGGGCGACCTGACGCTCCAGCACCTCTCGGCCCTCAGGCCCGGCACGATCCTGGTGACCAACCGGAACCCCGCCAAGGCCGCCGCCGCCGCCGCCCGCTGGGGGGGGCGCGACGTCCCCTTCGAGCGGCTGGACCAGGCCCTGATCGAAGCCGACGTCGTCGTCAGCACCACCGCCGCCGACGAGCCGATCGTCTCGCTGGAGACTTATGCGAGGGTCCAGCGGGCCCGGCGGAACCGCCTGGCCCTGATCCTCGACATCGCCATCCCCCGCGACTTCGACCCCCGGATCGGCGACCTCGAGCAGGTCATGCTCTACAACGTCGACGACCTCTCGGCCCAGGCCGAGCGGAACCGCCAGAAGCGGCAGAAGGGCGTCGACCCGGCCCTGGCGATCATCGACCGCGAGGCCGCGCTCTGCCTGGCCGACCTCCGCCACCGGACCCACGCCGGGTCGATCCTCAAGCAGCTCGGCAGCTACGCCGACGCCGCCCGGCTCCGCGAGTTCGACGCCCTGATCGCCCGCCAGCCCGGCCTCACCCCCGACCAGCGCGACGATGTGGCCCACGCCATGCTCCGGCTCCAGAACCAGTTCCTCCACCACCCCCGGGCCGCCCTCAGGACCGCCGCCGCGACCGCCGAGCCCTCCGAGCATCCCCACCCCCTGCTCCACGCCCTCCGGGCCCTCTTCGGCCTCAACGGCGACGACGAGCACGGGGCGAAGTGAACGCGATCAAGGCCGGCCGATCGTCCGGACCTCGAAGCGGTCGCGGGTCCGGACGTAGTCGCTGCCGGCCATCCGGCCGACGGCGAGGAGCTTGTCCGGGTCGATCCGGTAGGCCTCGTCGATCAGCTCGTCCTTGATGTGGATGTGCACGACCTCGCCGACCACGAGCCGGGACTCGCCGATCGGGATGATGTGCGTGGTCCGGCACTCGAAGGCGACCGAGGCCTCGCCCACCCGGGGCGGCTTGACGCTGTGGCTGGGGACGGGGGTCAGGCCGGTGTGGTCGAACTCCGACTCGCCGTAGGGGATCGACTCGCCCGACTTGGCCATCTGGTCGGCGTACGACTCGTCGGCCACGTTGATCACGAACTCGCCGATGCCCCCCTGCTCGGCGAATTGGGCGTTGCGGAGCGTGTCCTTGATCGACCCGTCCCTCTTCGTCCCGTCCACGGTGATCAGCAGGCTCAGGGGGGTGTGGCTCGCCAGGGTGAAGTACGAGAACGGGGCCACGTTGGGCATCCCCTCGGCCGAGACCGTCGAGACCACCGCGATCGGCCGGGGCACGACGCAGCCGATCATCAGCTTCTTCACCAGGTTTATCGCCACGCTCCGCGGGTCGATCTCCATCGTCGGCGGCTCCTCGGGCGTCGGCCCTCACCTTCGGATTGAACGGTGAGGATAAGGATACGCCGACCGGCCGCGCGGTCAAGGGCATCGACCCCCCGGGGAGGGCCGGCCCGGCCGCGTTGCAAGGCGGACGCGGGCCATCGGTTCGGTCGGGGCCGGCACGGGGCGGCGTCGGCCCGCGCCGGCCCGGCTCAAGGATCAGGCCGGGTAGATGTCGTTGCCGGCCGTCGAAGCCCGGTTCCGGACGATCCTGGTGGTCGCGTCGATGGTGCGCCTGGCCGTCGGCGCCGAGAAGAGGCCGCCGCCGAGCCCCTGGCCGGCCGATCCGCCGTTGGCCTGATTGCCGGTCACCTGGCTGCCGGTGATCCCGACGATCCCGTCGGCCCAGAGGCCGCCGCCCTCGCCGTTGCCGCCGGAGAGCCCGGAGCCGCCGAGGGCGGTGTCGTTGACGACGCTGACGCCGGTCACGGTCAAGGGCTCCGAGGGAGAGCTGCCGCTGGCGCTGCTGTAGACCCCCCCGCCCTGGCCGGCGCCGGCGACGCCGGCCGGGCTGTTGCCCCCCCGCGCCAGGTTGGCGAAGATCCGGCCGCCGGTGATGGTGGCCGAGGCGGAGACGGCCGCCACGCCGCCGCCGCCCGCCTTGCCGCCGGCACCGCCCTTGGCCCCGGCCGCCGGCCCGGCCGGCCCGCCGGCCCCGCCGACGACCGAGTTGCCGCCGATCACGTTCCCAATCAGGCTCACCGGGGCATTGAACCCCAGGTCGATCCCGCCGCCCTGTGCGAGCCCCCCACCGGACGCCGCGCCGGTGCCGGCCCCGGCGATCGCGGCGTTGCCGAGGAACTGGGAGGAAGAGATCGTCGAGGCGGTCGTGCCGTTGTAGAAGACGACGTCGAGCCCGCCGCCGACGGCGAAGCCGCCCCCGTACATCCCGTTCCCCGACCCACCCCGGGCGACATTGCCGACGAACGTGGAACCGGTCACGGTCAACGGCTCGGAATCACTCTCCACGCCCCCGCCTTCGGCAATCCCGCCGGGGGCCGTCGCGCTGCCCGAGCCGCCCTGGGCCAGGTTGCCCAGGAACCGGGAGTTGGAGAGATTCAAGAAACCCCCCACGCTCACGAGGGCCCCGCCGGTGGCGCTCCCGGCATTCCCGGCGGCGGAATCGAGCCCCACGGCCCGATTGCCCACGAACAGCGATCCGGAGATCGTCGCGCCGGGGGGGGTGGGATTAAAGCCACCGAAGGAGCCCCCGGAGTTGTTGATGGCGCCGCCCGAGGCCGAGCCGCTGCCCGTGGCCAGGTTGCCCGAGAAGATGCTGTTCACCACGACCATCGACGACCCTGAGTCGCTGGACAACGCGCCGCCGGAGGCCGAGCCGGTCGAGGAGCGGGCCTGGTTCCCCGCGAAGGTGCTGCCGGTGACGGTCAGCTTCGACCCGAAGGTGCCGTGGATGGCGCCGCCATTGTCGATGCCCCCCCGGCGGCCAGGTTGTTCTCGAACAGGCTGTTGGCGACCGTCGCGGTCCCGCCGTTGTAGATCGCCCCGCCCAATCCGATCGCCGGGCTATTCGTGTTATTGCCGGTGAAGACGCTGCCCCGAATCGAGAGGGTCTCCCCGGAGAGCCCTCCGGAGTAGTAGATCGCCCCGCCGAACCCCGTGGTGCTGTTGTTGGCGAAGGTGTCGCCGGCGAAGGTCGCCGGGGTCCCCTGGATCACGATGGCCCCGCCGACTTGCGGAGCCTGGTCGCCCCGGAAGGTCGTCCCGGTGACCGTCAGCGAACCGGGGACGGTGATCGGCAACCCCTGGCTTGGAATTTCCATCCGACCCGGCCTGGATGAACAGGGCGCCGCCCCGCTGGGAGGCCGAGTCGTTCGCCAGCACGTCGCCGTTGAGGGCCAGGTTGGCCTGGGTGGCGCTGATGCCGCCGCCGTTGGTGGCCGAGCCGTGGGCGATCGTCAGGCCGTCGATCGCGACGTTGAGCGCGGGCGTCGCGCTGGTCGGGGCCGGCGGGGCGACGACGAAGACGCCGCTGGTGCCGCCGCCGCTGAGGGTGAGGGCGCCGGCTCCCGGCCCCCGGATCGTCAGGTCCTTGGCGATCGAGAGCGGGCCGCCGGTCAGGGTGATCGTCGAGCCGCGCAAGGCGGGAGCGAAGTTGATCGTGCCGCCGGCGCCGGAGTCGGCGATCGCCTGGCGGAGCGAGCCGGCGCCGGCGTCGGCCGCCGAGGTCACGGTGATCGTGGCGAGCAGGGCCCGGCCTTCCAGTGCCAGCAGCCCCGGCCGGAAGTTCCTCGGGGACCGATCCGGTCGGCGATCCCGGCCCTGAGGGCCGGCGCGGTGTTCGTACGGTTGGCGACTCATGATGGAGTGACCCTTTGCCTGGTGAAAGACGATGTAGGGATGACGCACGGGGCCGGCCGGAGACGCCGCGAAGGGGCCCCGCCTTCGCCGTCGGGGGGACGGGACTTCCGCGACCGAGCGACGCCCGCGGCGCGGACCGCAGGCGCACCGGGCCGACTCGCGACCCTGGCCTGAAGAAGATGACGAGAACCGGCCAGACGGGAGCGAGACGAAAGGGCCGATCGGCAATCCTTGCATGGAGTGAGCCAGCCCTCCAAGGCTCAATCGATGGTATAACGCGGTGCCCTTGGTCCGTCAAGTATCAACATTTCTCCGAAGTTTCGGTGGCGTCCGCCCCGGGCCCTCGTCCTCCCGAGGAGGCGCCCCGATCCGGGGGCGGATCGCCCGGGGCTCCCGGGGCCCCTGGCGCGCCCTTGGCCCATATCCGCCGAGGGTTTATACTTGGGGAGTGGCTCCGCCCGAGGATCGATCTCATCGCGAAGGCGGAGATCCGGTCCATCCCCGTCCGCCCCGCCGATCCGCCCGCGAGCCCCACCTTCATCCCACCTCACGAGGTTGCATCGAATGATCCGAAATCGCGGAGTTGCCGGACCCTTTCGGTGGCCGATCGCCTTCGCCCTGACGCTGGCGGTGGCCGCGGTCCCCGCCCTGATGGTCTCGGCGCAGGACCCGACGGAGAAGACGGCCATCAAGCCGGCCGAGAAGAAGAAGGGCAAGCGGGCCGAGCGGAAGCCGGCCGACCCCAACTCCCAGTGGGAGCGGATGGACTACGGCCGGTTCCTCTCCGCGTCGATCAAGGTCCAGGAGCCGGGCGACTCCAACAACGCCAACAAGGGGATCGCGATCAAGCTGGGGACCAACAAGGCCCGGCCGGCCACGGTCTGCTTCGACACCGACCTCGTCCGCTACTCCGGCGGCTGGGTCGGCGGCTTCCTCAGCCTCTGGGGCACCCCCTACGACGGCTCGCACGGCTCCTGGCCGGCGGCCCTGGGCAAGGGGTTCCTCTTCAGCACCGCCCCCGGCCCCGGCTGGGCCAAGGGGGACGACCTGAAGGACCCCCGGCCCGAGCCGTTCGGCCCGATCCCGAGCAACTGGGCCAAGTATGAAGGGCTCTACCGCAACGGCGACCGGACCGTCCTGTCGTACACCGTCGGCGGCGTCCCGGTCCTGGAGCTACCCTGGGTCGAGGGGGACGACGGCGACGAGTCCGAGGGGAATCCCGTCCTGACCCGGACCTTCCGCGTCGGCCCCAGCGCGAAGCCGATGACCCTGGTCGTCTCCGACGTCGAGAACACCGACCACGCCGGCTCGTCGAGGGAGCTGGCGAAGGCCGACACCGTCGTCACCCTGTCGAGCAAGAAGCCCGGCCCGTTCGCCTCGAAGTTCATCGCCGTCGCCGGGGCCCCCTCGGGCTCGGGCTTCCGGATCGAGACCCGCGACCGGGTCACCCGGGTCCTGCTGACCCTGCCGGCGTCGAGGGCGGCGACCTCGTTCCGCCTCTTCCTCGGCGCCGGGGCGACCGCCGACCCCTCCAAGTTCCGCGCCGTCGTCGCCGACTGCAAGGAGCCGCTCGACCTGGCCGGCTACACCAAGGGCGGCCCGAGCCAGTGGCCGCGGACGGTCGAGACCAAGGGGCAGATCGGCCCGGATGACGGCCCGTACGCCGTCGACACCATCACCGCGCCGGAGAACAACCCCTACAACTCCTGGATCCGGTTCGGCGGGATGGACTTCTTCGGCGACGGCACCCGGGCCGCCCTGACCACCTGGTCGGGCGACGTCTGGACCGTCTCGGGGATCGACGCGAAGCTCGAGAAGCTCACCTGGCGGCGGTTCGCCACCGGCCTGTTCCAGCCCCTGGGCTTGAGGATCGTCGACGACAAGGTCTACGTCCTCGGCCGCGACGGGATCACCCGGCTCGACGACCTCAACGGCGACGGCGAGGCCGACTTCTACGCCGCGTTCAACCACGACATGGCCGTGACCACCGGCTTCCACGAGTTCGCCCTCGACCTCCAGACCGACCCGGAGGGGAACTTCTACTTCGCCAAGGCCGCCCCGGTGAAGGGCGGCGGCCGAGGGTTCGACACCATCGCCGCCAACAGCGGCACGGTCATGAAGGTCTACAAGGACGGCAAGACCCTGGTCAACTACGCGACCGGCTTCCGCGCCCCCAACGGGCTCGGCGTCGGCCCCGACGGCCAGGTCACCTCGGGCGACAACGAGGGGACCTGGATGCCCAAGTGCCGGCTCAACTGGGTCAAGCCCGGCGGCTTCTACGGGGTCGTCGACACCGCCCACCGCGACGAGAAGCCGACGATCTACGACGAGCCGATCTGCTGGTTCCCCAAGGACGTCGACAACTCCGGCGGCGGCCAGGCCTGGGTCACCTCGGACAAGTGGGGCCCCTTCGCCGGTCGGCTCCTGCACACCTCGTACGGCACCTGCTCGCTCTTCCTGGCCCTGGTCGACCGCCAGGACGACCACATCCAGGGCGGCGTCGTCAAGTTCCCGGTCAACTTCCTCAGCGGGATCATGCGCCCTCGGTTCAACCCCAAGGACGGCCAGCTCTACGTCGCCGGCCTCCGAGGGTGGCAGTCCAGCGCCGCGCAGGACGCCTGCTTCCAGAGGGTCCGCTACACCGGCAAGCCGGCCAACATGGTCACCGGCCTGAAGGTCGTCAAGGACGGGCTCCAGCTCACCTTCACCGACCCCCTCGAAGCCGAGGACGCCACCGACCCCGACAGCTTCGAGATCGAGCAGTGGAACTACCTCTGGTGCTCGGAGTACGGCTCCGACGACTACTCGGCCCGGACCCCCGACTACCAGGCCAAGGTCCTTGAGCTGAACAAGCTCCGCGAGGACCGCGGCGCCAACCAGAAGAGGATCGAGGAGCTGACCAAGTCGCTGTCCAAGGGCCACGACGAGGTCAAGGTCGAGTCGTCCAAGCTCTCCCCGGACCGCAAGACCGTCACCCTGTCCATCCCCGGCCTCAAGCCCGTCATGCAGATGCGGGTCCGGGGCAAGCTCAAGTCCGCCGACGGCAAGCGAGTGCCCGTCGACATCTACAACACCATCAACTACGTCCCCTGACCCGAAGGCGTCCGGACGCGGGGGCGCCGCCAGGCGCCCCCGCCCCGGCCCTCCCCCGCGAGCGGGGAGGGAGTTCGATCCGCACATCGCCATTCATTGATTGATCGGCCAGCCCTGCCGAGCGTCACCGCCGGAGCCCGAACGATGGAAACCGGGACCACCGCCGCCGACCCGATCGACTTCGACCGCGAGGTCCGCCACGGGGTCGACTGGGCGACCTACTGTCGGCTCCGCGACGACCCGGCCAACGACAAGGTCCGGATGACCTACCTCGACGGGACGCTGATCATGTCGCCGCGGTACCGGCACGACTCGCGATCGAGGCGGATCTACGACGTCGTCCGGGCCGTGGCGATGGCCTGGGACATCCCCTTCCTGGTCATCGGCACGACGACCCTGCGCCTCGAAGGGCGAGGGCCGCTGGGGCCGGTCGGCAAGGAGCCCGACGAGGGGTTCTATCTGGGCGAGGTCGAAGCCTTGGTCCGCGACAACGACGACCTCGACCTGGCCGTCGACCCGCCCCCCAGCCTGGCCATCGAGGTCGACAACACGGCCGATTCCGAGGCGGCCTTGCCGATCTATGCCCGGATCGGGGTGCCGGAGGTCTGGATCTACAAGGTCCGCGCCCGATCGCTCCGGTTCCTCGGGCTCAACGACGGCAGTTATGACGAGATCAATCGGAGCCTCGGCCTGCCCAGGCTGACCCCAGCCCTCGTGCTGGAGGCGCTCGGAGGCCGCGTGAAGGGGATGGGCGACCTCGCCTGGCTCCGGTGGCTGGACGCCTGGGCCCAAGCCCTGCCCGAGCCCCCGCTCTGAACCCCCGCCGCCCCAACGGAGGACCCGCGATGGATACCGGAGCACCCGCCGCCGACCCGATCGGGCTCGACCCTGAGGTCCGCCACGGGGTCGACTGGGCGACCTACTGCCGGCTCCGCGACGACCCGGCCAACGACCGCGTCCGGATGACCTACCTCGACGGGACGCTGATCATGTCGCCGCGGTACCGGCACGACTCGCGATCGAGGCGGATCTACGACATCGTCCGGGCCGTGGCCGTCGCCTGGCGCATCCGCTTCCTGGTCACCGGCGCGACCACCTTGCGCCTCGAAGGGCGAGGGCCGCTGGGGCCGGTCGGCAAGGAGCCCGACGAGGGCTTCTACCTCGGAGACGAGGTCGCGGCGATGGTGGATGAGGACGACCTCGACCTATCGGTCGTCCCCCCGCCGAGCCTGGTCATCGAGGTCGACAACACGGCCGATTCCGAGGCCGCCTTGCCGATCTACGCCCGGATCGGAGTGCCGGAGGTCTGGATCTATAAAGTCGGCGACCCTTCCCTCCGGTTCCTCCAGCTCGCCGATGGCCGTTACCAGGAGATCGGCCGGAGCCTCGGCCTGCCCAGGCTGACCCCGTCGCTCGTGCTGGAGGCGCTCGAAGGCCGGGCGAAAGGCATGGATGATCTCGAATTCTCCGACTGGCTCGACGCCTGGGCCCGGGCCCTGCCCGAGCCCCCGCTCTGAACCCCCGCCGCCCCAACGGAGGACCCGCGATGGATACCGGAGCACCCGCCGCCGACCCGATCGGGCTCGACCTTGAGGTCCGCCACGGGGTCGACTGGGCGACCTACTGCCGGCTCCGCGACGACCCGACGAATGACCACGTCCGGATGACTTACTTCGACGGGACGCTCGTCATGTCGCCTCAACTCGTCCATGATTATGGGGCGCGGCAGCTTTTCTGCGTCGTGATCGCGGTCGCCGACGCATGGGACATCCCTTCCCGGATGATCGGCACGACGACGTTGCGGCGCGAGGGCCGGGCCCCTCTCGCGTCCGCGGCCAAGGAGGCCGACGAGGGCTTTTATCTCGGCGACGCCGAAGCCTCGATCCGCGACAATGTCGACCTCGACCTGGCCGTCGACCCCCCGCCCAGCCTGGCCATCGAGGTCGACAACACGGCCGACTCGGGGCTGGCCCTGCGGGCTTACGCGCGGATCGGCGTGCCGGAACTGTGGATCTACAAGGCCCGAGATCCGTCCCTCCGGTTCCTCGGGCTCGGCAGCGATGGCAATTCTGCTGAGGTGGGCCGGAGCCTCGGACTTCCCAGGCTCACGCCGGCCCTGGTCCTGGAGGCGCTGGCAGCCCGGACGGAGGGGATGGGCGACCTTCGCTGGCGCCGTTGGCTTGCGGACTGGGCCCGGGCCCTGCCCGAGCCGCCGGCCTGAGCCCCGCCGCCCCAACGGAGAACCCAAGATGGACACCGGGACCACCGCCTCGACCGAACCCGACCCTGAGGTCCGCCACGGCGTCGACTGGGCGACCTACTGCCGGCTCCGCGACGACCCGGCCAACGACAAGGTCCGGATGACCTACCTCGACGGGACGCTGATCATGTCGCCCCAATGGATCCATGACCAGGGTTCCCGGCGCCTGCTCTACGTCGTGTCCGAGGTGGCGCGAGCCTGGCGGGTCCGATTCCTGGCCGTCGGGACGACGACGTTGCGGCGTGAGGGCCGAGGTCCCCTGGCCTCGGCCGGCAAGGAGGCCGACGAGGGCTTTTATCTCGGCGACGCCGTCGCGGCGGTCATCCGTAATGTCGACCTCGACCTGGCCGTCGACCCGCCGCCGAGCCTGGCCATCGAGGTCGACAATACGGCGGATTCGACGTTGTCCCTGCCCATCCATGCCCGGATCGGGGTGCCGGAGGTCTGGATCTACCGGGCGCCCGACCCCTCGCTCCGCTTCCTCAAGCTCAACAACGGCAGTTATGATGAGGTAGATCGGAGCCTTGGCCTTCCCAGGTTAACGCCGGCCCTGGTCCTTGATGCTCTCGAAGCTGGCCACGCGGGCGGCATGGACGACCTGGATTTCCTCGACTGGCTCGGCCCCTGGGCCCGGGCCCTGCCCGAGCCGCCGGCATGAAGGGGCCGTTCGCTCTCAATCGAAGTCGCCGAAGCCGGCCGCCAGCGGCTTGGATTCGGCGGGTTGGCCTTCGGGGTCGGCCCGGGGCTTGATCATGGCCTGATAATACCACCAGACCGCCGTGGAGGCCGACGGCGACGCCGCCACCCCTCCGGCGGGCACCCACCCCGCCTCGATCAGCCGGTTGACCTTGCGTTGGAGCTTGGCCGCCGAGTTCGCCTCGCAGATCCGATATTCCATCGCTCCCCCCTCCCAGAAGTTTTCGGCCTCCGCCCGGGCCCAGGTAGTTCGCGGGATCGGCCCGGATATTGTGCCGGCCGCGACCTTCGAAACACGCCCTTTCATCTCCCGAGGAGTCCCCCGCCGCCATGCGAGGTCACGTCGCCGCCGCCCTCGGCCTCCCTTTCCTGCTCGCGGCGCTTTTCGCCGTCGCCGGATTCCCGCCCGCCTCGGCCGCCCGGGCCCTGCCCCCTTCACCCCCCGCCCCCACACCCGACGACGACGACGAGGACGAGCGGCCCAAGGGGCCCCGCCTCGCGCCCGGCAAGGAGCTGGGCCTGGCCCTGACCCTGTCGAGGGGCGAGGCCCGCGACACCAGGGCCGCACGCCTGGTCGCGCTCGACGTCCCGGAGGGGACCCCCCCCTCGCCGTTCCTGGCCCCCGGCCCGTTCCGGGCGGTCTGGGAAGGTGACCTCGGCATCCCCTTCCGCGGCGAGTACACCTTCGCCGCCGCCGGCCGGGGGACGATCCGGGTCGAGATCAACGGCAAGGTCGCGCTCGAAGGCTCGGGCGACGACCTCGGCAAGCTCGAAGGCAAGGCCGCCAAGCTCCGCAAGGGGGCGAACAAGCTGGTCGTCACCTATGAGGCCCCGACCTCGGGCGACGCCGCCGTCCGGCTGTCCTGGTCGTGCGAGGACTTCGCCCGCGAGCCGATCGGCCCGGTCTCCTTGGCGCGAGACGTCGCCATCCCCGCCCTGCTCGAAGGGACCAAGCTCCGCGAGGGGCGGGCCCTGCTGGCCGACCTCCGCTGCCTCCATTGCCATGCCCCCCCCGGCCCGATCGAAGGGCCGGGCCGGATGCCCGAGCTGGCCACCGACGCCCCCAGCCTGGTCGACGTCGGCGCCCGGCTCAAGGCCGACTGGATCGCCCGCTGGGTCGCCGACCCGAGGTCCCTCCGGCCCGGGGCCACCATGCCCAAGGTCCTCCACGGCCCCGCCGCACCGGACCAGGCCCGCGACGTCGCCGCCTACCTCGCGTCCCTCGGGGCCCCGGCCAAGGCCGATGCCCCGAGCCCCGCCCCCGAGGCGGTCACCGCCGGCGGCCGGCTGTTCGCCAACCTCGGCTGCGTCGGCTGCCACATGCTGCCCGATCGCGACGACATCTCGAGCGACCCGAAGCGGATCCCGCTCCGGGCCGTCGGGGCCAAGTGGCGCCCCTCGGCCCTCGTCGCGTTCCTCCAGCAGCCCGACCGCCACTACGCCTGGATCAAGATGCCCAACTTCCACCTGAGCGCCGACGAGGCCGGCAAGCTCGCCGCCTACGTCGCCTCGCCCCCGGCCCAGGACCTCGGCGAGCCCGCCGGTTCCGCCGCCAAGGCCGACCCGGCCCGGGGCAAGGCGCTGGTGGCGTCGGCGGGCTGCGTCAACTGCCACGCGCTGCCGGCGGTGCCGACCACGGCCAAGGGGCCGAGCTTCGCCTCGATCGGCCCCGAGGGCTGGTCGCGCGGCTGCCTCGCCCCGGGCGACGGCCTCGACGGCAAGGCGCCCGACTTCGGCCTCGGCGAAGCCCAGGCCCGCGCCCTGCAGGCGCTCGCGGCGGTCGGCCTGGACTCGCTCACGCGCGACGCCCAGCCCGAGTTCGCCGAGCGCCAGGTCAAGTCGCTCCGCTGCATCGCCTGCCACAAGCGCGACGGCTACGACGACGCCTGGACCGACCTCAAGGTCGAGACCGACAAGCTCCTCGTCGGCGCCCCGACCGAGGAGCGCGACCCCGACGGCCTGCCCTACCCGGCCGACCAGGTCCGCCCCTCGCTGACCTGGATCGGCGAGAAGCTCAAGCCGGAGTGGGCCTCGGCCTTCATCGCCGGCAAGGTCCCCTACAAGCCCCGCCCCTACCTCCGGGCGCGGATGCCCGCCTTCGCCGTCCGGGCCGACGGCCTGGCCCGGGGGCTCGCCCTGGAGCACGGCTTCGCGTCGACCAGCCCCGCCGACGCCGAGTCCGACCCCGAGATCGTGCCGGTGGCCAAGCAGCTCGTCAAGAACACCGGCCTGAACTGCGTGAGCTGCCACAACATCGGCAAGGTCGCCGCCGTCGGCGTCTTCGAGGCTCCCGGAGTCAACTTCCGCCACGTCAAGGAGCGGATCCGCCCCGACTACTACGCCCGCTGGGTCCGGGCCCCGATCCGGGTCGAGCCCGACACCAAGATGCCCACCTACTTCAACGGCGACGCCTCCGTCCTCCCCACGATCCTCGGTGGCAAGGCCGACGCCCAGATCAACGCCCTCTGGAACTACCTCCTCCAGGGAGACTCCATCGAGCCGCCGGGCAACTGAGGCCGGCATCCCTCCAAGCTCGGGGACAACCCGGAGGGCGGACGCCGCCCTCCGGGAAACCCTCCGGCCGAAGATGAATCGCACGGGCGCGTCCGGCGACGGGCCGGACCCCGCGAAACCGATGATCCTGGCCGATGGATTGGCCTCGAATCTCGCCCCTGGTAAAGTTGATGGCATGGGGGTTTGCCATCATGATGGATCACCTTGCCGAGCGACCTCGAAAGCCTCGTCCAAGAGGCCGTCCGCGACAGGCAATTCGCCTCCGTCGACGACGCGATGGCCACGGCTTCCTGACGCTTTCTGTCATCTCCGTGATGGATGTGATCCAGGGCTATCGGCGCGTCGGCGGATCGGCCCGCATCCAGGCCTTCCGCAACGCCCTCGCCCACGAAGAGGTGATCGCCTTCGATCAGCCCGCCGCCGACCTCGCCGGCCTGATCGCGGGCGATCTCGACCGGGCAGGCCGCCCGATCGGCCGCTGCGACCCGATGATCGCGGCCATCGCCCTCCGGCACGGCCTCGACCTCGTCACCGGCAACACGTCGCAGTACCAACGCCTCCAGCAACTCGGCTATCCGGTCACGCTGGTGAATTGGCGATCCTGACCGACCCGGCCCACGCCAGCTCAAGCCCGGGGCGGCCGGAGCATGGATGGGCCCAGATTCTCCCCAACAGCGTCGGCTCTCGATCCTCCCCCGTTCCAATGAACCATCCTCAAGTCCCGCACCCAAGCTCCGAGGGCATCCATGAAGCTGCCCAGGCTCCGCTTCTCCGTCCGCTGGATGATGGTCGCCGTGGTGGTCATGGCCCTGGCGAGCCTCGGATGGCGTGAATACCAGATCCGGTTGCTCGGCAACGACTTTCGAGACCCGATCTTCAACTCACAGCTCATGGCCAGGCCGACGGGGAGCACAATGAAGGAGCCCTACGTGCCAGGGCGACCCTTCCCGGTCACGATCTCGTATGACTTCAAGCTCAGCACCCCCAAGACCTCCTCGCTGATCCTTGGATCGATCTGGCTAGAAGATGTCGCCATAGGAAAAGCCGTGGACTCGTACATGTTCGATGCCAAGCTGACCGTCGGCGAGCGTGAGGCATGTTCCGGGAGTTTCACATGGGACGCCATGGTCCCACATCCCGGCCGTTATCAACTCCGATATCACCGGTATCATCAAATGGCAAACGGTAAGATGCAAGGAGGCAACGGCGGGGGCACATTCCACGAATTCCTCCCGGAGGCGAAGCCATGAAAGCACGACTCCGAACCGCTCTCGGCATCGCTGGGGCCCTCGTTGCCCTCGCGGCGGCCTATTATTTCGGCTATCAAGCCGGGTTGAAGGATCAGGGGCCTCAGCACCGGGCCCTGGTGATCGTGAGGAAGAATCAGGGGAGCCCGGGCTCCTTCGGCCAAAGCTATACCTGGTACGACATCAGCAAACGGGGTGAGGCTGCAAGGCTTCGCGCCGATGAACAGTTGCTGACCGCCAAAGGCGTCGACCACTACGTCACGGAAGGGATCGTCGAGACGTCGATCTCCGCCAAGCCCGACCCCAGACACGTCAACTCGCACCGCTAGGGCGCCTCTCTCCATCCTCGGTCCGCCACCGAGACGCCAGCCCGATGAAGATCGATCGGCCATTTTACCTTTCCGACCCGGTCCGCGTTGCTCACCTGCATCAGGCCCCGCAGGCTTGCGGCAACCTGATGCGTCCAATGGTGGGGTCGGATAAGATTCTTTGATGCTCGGGAGGGATTTGAGGTCTTCGACGAGTGGGGGGCCGACACATGGCCGGCGGCGACGGGGTCCGGTTCGGGCGGCGGTTGACTCGGCGGGATTGCGTGCGGGTCGGGGCGATCGGCCTGGGGGGGCTGGCCTTGCCGGACTTGCTCAGGCTCGGGGCGATGGCCTCGCCGGGGGCCGGGCCGAAGGCGAAGTCGGTCATCGTCCTGTTCCTCTCGGGCGGGCCGGCGCAGGTGGACATGTGGGACATGAAGCCGGAGGCCCCGGAGGGGATTCGGGGGACGTTCCGGCCGATCGAGACGAAGGCGGCGGGGGTCCAGGTCTGCGAGCACCTGCCGAGGATGGCCGGGCTGGCGGACAAGTTCAGCATCGTCCGGTCGGTCCACCACGCGGAGGCGAACCACCCGGCGGCGGCCTACTGGATGATGGCGGGGGCGCCGATCGCCCGGCCGTCGCCCGACGCCTCGTTCCTGAGCCGGGCCGACCGGCCTCACATGGGCTCGGCCCTGGCCAAGGTGATGGGCCCGGCGGTCCCCTCGATGCCGCCGTTCGTCATGCTGCCCGAGGCGATGGCCCCCAACGGCCCCGAGCGCGCCGGGCAGCACGCCGGGTTCCTCGGGCCGGCCTATGACCCGTATCGGATCAACAGCGACCCCAACCTCGCCGGCTTCAACCCGGGCGTCGTCTGCCCGCCGGCCGAGCTTTCCCCCGCCCGGCTCCGGGGGCGTCGGGCGTTGCTCGACGTGGTGGATGGGCCGGGCGAGGGGTCGGACCTGGACGAGTTCCAGGCTCGGGCGTTCGACCTGCTTTCGTCCGACGCCGCCCAGCACGCCTTCGACCTGTCGGGCGAGAGTGCCGCCACCCGCGACCGCTACGGCCGCCACGTCTTCGGCCAGTCGACCTTGCTGGCCCGGCGGATGGTCGAGGCGGGCGTCCGGCTGGTCCACGTCAACTGGGTCCGCCACGACAACGGCAAGGGCGGCCAGGGGTACGACACCCACGGCAACCACCTCGAAGCGGCCAGGAACGACCTCCTCCCGCCCACCGACGCCGCCTTCTCCTCCCTGATCGAGGACCTCGACGCCCGGGGGCTGCTCGACGAGACCCTGGTCCTGATGATGGGCGAGTTCGGCCGGACCCCCCGCTTCAACGACGCCGGCGGCCGCGACCACTGGCCCCACTGCTTCAGCGTCGTCATGGCCGGAGGCGGCATCCAGGGGGGGCGAGTCCACGGCGCGTCCGACCGGATCGCCGCCTACCCCAGCCTCGACCCGGTGACGCCCGAAGACCTCATCGCCACCCTCCACCATGCCCTCGGCGTCGACTCCAGGACCACCATCCTCGACCCCCAGGGCCGCCCCTACCCCCTGGTCGACGGCTCGCCGATCCTCGGGCTGTTCTGAGCGAAGGGGCGAGGGTCCGCCCGCCCCGCGCTGGCCTCGACGCGCGGGGCGATCGGGATTACAGTGCGATTTCGAGGGCGGGAGCGAGGCCGCCTCCCCTCGCGATCGCCCCGCCAAAACGACCCGGAGTCGTCACCCGTGATCAGCCCGCTCGTCCCGCTCGGCGTCGCGATCTTGCTCGGCCAGACGCCCGCCTCGGGCTCGGGCGACTCGGACCGCGTGGTCCTGATCGGCGGCACGATGGTCGAGCGCGACCAGTCCTTCGGCTACCTGGAGACGCGCTGGACCCGCTCGTACCCCGGCCGGTCGATCATCTTCCGGAACCTGGGCTGGAGCGGCGACACGGTGGAAGGGCCGTCGCGGGCGAGGTTCGGCTCGAAGGCCGACGGCTTCGCCCACCTCAAGGAGCACGTCCTGGCCTTGAAGCCGACGATCATCGTCGTCGGCTACGGCGCCAACGAGGCTTTCGAGGGGGCCGCCGGCCTGCCCGCCTTCCGCTCGGGCCTCGGCAAGCTCCTGGAGGCGCTCCGGCCCAGCGGCGCCCGCTTCATCTTCCTCGGCCCCAGCCGCCAGGAAGACCTCGGCCGCCCCCTGCCCGACCCGAGGGCCCACAACGCCGACCTCGCCCTCTATCGCGACGCCCTGCGCGACTCGGCCCAGAAGCGCTGGAAGGCGGCCGGCGAGGTGATCCGGGTGGTCGACCTGTTCGACGCCCTGCCCGACGGGGCCAGATCAACCCCCCGCCGCCCCCTGACCGACAACGGCATCCACTTCAACGCCCTGGGCTACTGGCAAGAGGCGGTGGCCGTCGAGCGCGAGCTGAACCTCGGCCTGGACCCCTGGTCGGTCGAGGTCGACATGGCGGCCTTGGCCCCCGAGAACTCCGGGCGGGTCGCCTCGATGATTGGCTTCAACCAGGCGACCACCGAGGCCCCCAGGGTCATCCCCGGCGGCGTCCGGTTCGGGCTCAGGAGCACGATGCTGCCCGGGCCCCCTCGGCCCGACGACGGCCCCTTGCCCCCCTCCGACGCCCGGACCGTCGCCGTCCGGAACCTCGAGCCGGGCCGGTACACCTTGAAGGTCGACGGCCGGGCCGTCGCCTCGGCCGACGCCGATGGGTGGAAGGCGGGCGTCCCCCTGACCAGGGGGCCGGAGTTCGACCAGGTCGAGGCGCTCCGGGCGGCGATCAACGCCAAGAACGAGCTGTATTTCCACCGCTGGCGGCCGGCCAACGAGACGTACCTGTTCGGCTTCCGCAAGCACGAGCAGGGGCAGAACGCCCGCGAGATCCCCCTGTTCGACCCGCTCGTGGCGGCCAAGGAGGCGGAGATCGCCCGGCTCCGCGTCCCGGTCGCCCACGCCTACGAGCTGATCCGAGAAGGCGAGGTGGCCCGTTGAAGACGATCCTCCGAGGGGTAGGCCAGGGCACCTCGACCGGACCGGGGATCGCCGGCGGTCGCCCGCACTTCGCGCTGGGCGGCCCGGGCTCGGGCCCGCCCCCGTCGGCGGCCGGCCGGGGGCTCCCCCCCTGGCGGCGCTGGGCGCGGAAGGGGCTGACCCTGGGCGGCCTGATCGGCCTGGGCTTCCTGCTCCCGCTCCAGAAGGACGTGCCGATCGTCGACGCCGACGCCGCGGCCGAGCTGGCGTCGTTCGCCGTCGCCGACGGCTTCGAGGTCAACCTGTTCGCCGCCGACCCGCTCCTGGCCAAGCCGATCCAGATGAACTTCGACGCCCGGGGCCGGCTCTGGGTGGCCAGTTCCGAGACCTACCCGCAGATCAAGCCCGGCGAGGTGGCCAACGACAAGGTCGTGGTCCTCGAAGACGCCGACGGTGACGGCCGGGCCGACAAGACCACCGTCTTCGCCGACGGGCTGCTGATCCCCACCGGGATCGAGCCGGGCGACGGCGGCGCCTACGTCGCCAACAGCACCGAATTGCTCCACCTGGCCGACCTCGACGGCGACGGCAAGGCCGACCGCCGCCGGGTCGTCCTCTCCGGCTTCGGGACCGAGGACACCCACCACATCCTCCACACGCTCCGCTGGGGGCCCGAGGGGATGCTCTACTTCAATCAATCGATCTACATCCACAGCCACGTCGAGACGCCCTGGGGCGTCCGCCGTCTGGGCGGCGGCGGGATCTGGCAGTTCCGCCCCGAATCCGCCTGGCTGGAGGTCCTCGCCCGGGGCTGGGTCAACCCCTGGGGCCACCACTTCGACCGCTGGGGCCAGTCCTTCGCCACCGACGGCGCCGGGGGGCACGGGATCAACTACGTCCTGCCGGGGGCCTCCTACGAGGCCACCCCGGGCGCGAGCCGGACCGTCTCCGGCCTCAACCCGGGCAGCCCCAAGTATTGCGGCGAGGAGGTCCTCAGCGGCCGGCACCTGCCCGAGGACTGGCGGGGGTCGCTCCTGACCAACGACTTCCGCGCCAACAACGTCCGCCGCTTCGTCCTCTCCGACGACGGCGCGGGCTACTCGTCGCGGCAGATGCCCAACCTGATCACCACCCGCTACCCCGCCTTCCGCCCCATCGACATCAAGATGGGCCCCGACGGCGCCATCTACATCGCCGACTGGTACAACCCGATCATCCAGCACGGCGAGGTCGACTTCCGCGACCCCCGCCGCGATCACACCCGAGGGCGGATCTGGCGAGTCACCGCCAAGGGGCGGCCCCTCGTCCCCCGGCCCGACCTCGTCGGGGCCAACGACCGCCAGTTGCTCGACTTCCTCAAGGCCCCCGAGGACTGGACCCGCCACTTCGCCAGGCGCGTGCTCAAGGAGCGAGGGCCGGCCGCCCTGCCCGCCCTGGCCGCCTGGGTCGCCGGGCTCGACCCGGCCGACCCCGAGGCCGAGCACCACCGGCTCGAAGCCCTCTGGGCCTACGAGACGCTCGACGTGGTCGAGCCCGGCCTGCTCGACCAGGTCCTGAACTCCCCCGACCCGCGGGCCAGGGCCGCCGCCGTCCGGGTCCTCCAGCACTGGATCGCCCGGGTCGACGACCCCTTCGGCCGCCTGGCCCTTCGGGTGGCCGACGACCACCCCCGGGTCCGGCTCGAAGCGGTCCGGGCCCTCGGCCACGCCCCCGAGGGTCGCGCCGCCGCCATCGCCCTCCGGGCGCTCGACCGGCCGATGGACAAGTTCCTCGACTACGCCCTCTGGCTGACGGTCCGCGACCTCGAAGCCTTCTGGCTCCCCGCCCTCCGCGAGGGGAAGTTCGACACCGAGGGCGACTCGCGCCGGCTGATCTTCGCCCTCGAAGCGGTCGGCTCCCCCGGGGTCGTCGTCCCGCTGGTCGAGGCCCTCCGCTCGGGCCAGGTCCCCCCCGCCGACGAGGCCCGCGTCCAAACCTTGATCGCCACCCTCGGCGGCCCGCCCGAGCTGGCGATGATCCTCGACCTCGCCGTCGCCCCGTCGACCCCCGAACCGCGCAAGGCCGCGCTCCTCGAAGCCCTCGGCCAGGCCGCCCGCCGCCGCAAGGCCGCCCCCTCCGGCGACCTCGCCCGGGTCGCCCCCCTGCTCGACTCGCCCGACGCGAGCACCCAGGCCGCCGCGAGCCGGGCCGTCGGCCTCTGGAAGCTCGCCCCGCTCCGCCCCCGGCTCGAAGCGATCGCCGGGGACCCGAAGACTCCCGCCGACGGCCGCGGGGCCGCCCTCGAAGGCCTGGCCGGCCTCGGCGCGGCCGACGCCCTGGCGACCCTGGCGTCCGCCCCTCATCCGCTCGCGACCCGCCTCGAAGCCGCCGCCGCCCTCGTCGCGCTCGACGCCCGGCTCGCCGCCGACCGGGCCGTCGCCGCCCTGTCCCGGGCCCAGGACCCGGCCGACGACGCCGGGGTCTCGGCCGCCTTCTCCGCCTTCGTCGTCGCCAAGGGGGGGCCGTCCGCCCTGGCCTCGGCCCTGGGGGGTAAGTCGCTGCCGGGCGACGTGGCCCGGCTCGGGGCCCGGGTCGCCTCGATCTCGGGCCGGCCGGACGCGGCCCTGGTCGAGGCCCTGAACCGCGCCGGGGGCGTCTCATCGGGCCTCCGCGAGTGGCCCCCGAGCGATCGCCGGGCGATCCTGGCCGCCGTCGCCCGCCAGGGAGACCCGGCGCGGGGCGAGGCGATCTTCCGCCGGGCCGGCCAGCAATGCCTCAACTGCCACGCCATCGCCGGCGCCGGCGGGCGGGTCGGCCCCGGGCTCGAGAGCATCGGCGCCAGCGCCCCGGTCGACTACCTGCTCGACTCGCTGGTCGAGCCCGGCAAGGCGGTCAAGGAGGGGTACCACGCCACCGTCGTCGCCACCGTCGACGGCCGGGTCCTGGCCGGCCTCAAGGTCCGCCAGGCCGACGCCGAGCTCGTCCTCCGCGACGCCGACGACCGCGAGATTTCCATCCCCACCGCCGCCATCGACGAGCAGAAGATGGGCGGCTCGCTGATGCCCGCCGGCCTCGTCGACGCCTTGACCCGGGCCGAGCTGGTCGACCTCGTCCGCTTCCTCTCCGAGCTGGGCAAGCTCGGCCCCTACGCCGTCAGCCCCCAGGCCCGCCTCGTCCGCCGCTGGCAGGTCCCCGGGCCCGCCTCCGACCCGTCCGCCCCCTGGACGTCCGCCTACGCGACCGTCGCCGGCATCCTCCCCGCCGCCGAAGGCCACCCCACCGGCCTCGCCCGGGCCACCTTCGACGTCGCCACCCCCGGCAAGGTCCGACTCCGCCTCGCCCCGACCCCGACGGCCATCGCCCTCGACGGCCATCCCCAGGCCGCCCTCAGGCTCGGCCCCGAGGTCGACCTCGACCTCCCCGCCGGCCCCCACGCCCTCACCTTCACCTTCCCCAAGGGCCGGGACATCCGCTGCGAGCTCCGGGACGTCCCCGGCTCCCCCGCCCGGGCCCAGCCGGTGGTGGGGAAGTGAAGCGACGAGCGGCCGGGCCGCGAGCGCCGGATAGGCCGCATCCGGCCCATCAAACGGGCACCGCCCACCGTCCCCGGCCGGGGGCGATGGGCGGCCTTTGATCGCGGCGGGCCCGCGCTCATTCGGACTTGGCGGCGGCGGGCTTCGGCCCCGGGTAGGGCTTACCGTCGACCTCGATGGCATAGTCGTCCCACCAGGCCGTCCCGTCTCCGGTGAGCAGGGCCCCGAAGACGATGGCGGTGGCCCCGGCCGGGACGTCGTGCTCGATGCTGTAGCGCTTCCAATCGGTCGTGCCCCGGACCCCGCGGTCGTCGGGCTTGATGCCCCCCTTCCCGTCCAGCCGGACCACCATGTTGTCGTGGGCGAGCAGGCCGTCGGGGCCGTCGACCCGGCACCAGAGGCCGGCATAGCCCCGGGGGGCCACGTCCTTGGTCTTGATCCAGCCGCTGATCTTGACGCGCCGGCCCGCGGCCACCGCGCCCGGGATCGAGACGTAGGCGTTGCCGAACTGCCCCCGGCCGGTCCCCTTCATCCGCAACGAGCGCCGGCCGGCCTTCGCCTCGGCGTCGTCGATCGCGACCTCGTAGCCCGGGGCATCGGGCACGAACCCGTCGCCGCTGACCGACCAGGCCTTCGGCTTGGCCGGGTCCTCGCCCACCTGCTCGAACCCCAGGTTCAGCTCCTCGACGGTCGGCACGCGGCCGGGACCGGCGGCCTTCGCGGGGTCGGGCGTCTCGGGGGGCTGATCCCCCTCAACCTTGAGCGAATCGACCGCCGCCAGGAACGAGGGGAGTCGCCCCTGGTAGTCGGCGGCCGGGCAGGTCAGCAGGAGGACGACCACGTCGGCCCTCGGGGGACGGCGACCCAATGGGCGGTGGTCTCGACGCCCCCGTCGACGCCGATCGTGCCGCCGCTCCCCTTGCCGGTCTCGACCAGCCACATCGCCCGCTTGCCGGCGACCGTCCTCACCTCCTCGACCGGGACCTTGCAGCCCATCGCCTTCGCCGCCTTGGCGCTCGACCGGAGGATGGTCCGGGCGTCCGACGGTTCCCCGGGTTCCTGGACGAAGGCGGTGATCGACCCGACGGTGGGCGCCGACCACGCCGCCCGGATCACGCCGGGCACCTGGAAAGCCCCGAGCGGGGCCTCCGACCAGGGCTCGGGGACGGTCAGCGAGAAGCGGTAGCGATCGTCCTGGAACATCCGGCCCCGGCCCGCCGCCGGTCTCGGCGCGGCCCGGCGGTTTTGCTCGGCCTGTTGCGCGCCCGAGAGCGTGACGGTCGCGGCGGTGACGGAGAGCCCCGCGGCGAGGGCCGCCAGGGCGATCGACCGGAATTTGGAGAAGATCATGGCCTTCGAGACTCCTTGGATCCAGGAGGACGCCTGCGCCGAGAGGGCGCCCGCGGCGCCCCCCCCCCGGTCGCGAAGGCGGTCACGGCTTTCGCCGTGGTTGCGGCCAGCTTGTGAGGTACGGCGGGGAGGGCGACGGGCGCGAGGATGGAGCCCATCCCCCGCGCCTGGAGCCGGTCGCGGAGCCGCTCGCGGCCCCGGGAGAGCCGCCCCCGGACGGTCCCCACGGGCCAGCCCAGCCGGGCGGCGGCCTCGTCGTGGGTGCAGCCCTCGAGGTGGCAGAGGATGATCGGGTCGCGGTAGCGGGGCGGGAGCCGCTCGATCTCCTGGTGGAGCAGCTCGGCCCGCTCGCGTTCTTCGAGGGCGTCGCCGGGGCCCTCGGCGGCGAGCCCGTCGGCCCCGGTCGCCGGGCGACGTGCGGCGTCGCGCCGGGCCCGGGCGGCCACCCGGCAGGCCACCCCGTGGAGCCAGCCGCCGAGCCGCTCGCGGCGGCCGATCGCGCCGGCCCGACGGGCCAGGATCAGGAACGTGGCCTGGAAGGCATCCTCGGCGTCGTTGAGGTCGCGGAGCGAGCGCCGGCAGACGCCCCAAACCATCGGCCCGTGGCGCCCCAGGATCGCCTCGAAGGCCGAGGCGTCGTTGGACTCGACGAAACGCTCGATCAACTGCCCCTCGCCCAGCCCGACGGCCGTCCCCGAGCTGAACAGCCGGCCGAGATTCCCCGCGAAGGCCCCTGCATCGCCCCTGATCACCGGAGAGCCCTCCCCTTTGAAGACCGCCATGCCTCCCCCGACGCCACCCATGATCTGCATGGGATGGCCCGGCCAATACAAGATTCCTGGATTTCCCCGAGATCTCGCGGGGATCGATGCCGGGGGTCGCCGCGGCCATCGCCGGACAGGTCGCCACCGGCCCCGATCCCGAGCGGGCTGACCGGCGACGCCCTCGGATCGCGTCCATTCCCCGGACTGGCTATCCCGTCGGGTCGAGCGCTGGCCGGCTTGCCGGCCGCCTTCGCCGAGCTCGAGCGAGGACTCCTCCGCTTCAAGGCCGAGCGGGCGAGCCGCGCGGAGGTCGCGCGCCGGCCGGCCTCGGCCCGGCGCACGCCAAGGCCACGCGGGCGTCAAGCATGGCCCGCGCCGGACCCTCGTCCTGGGCCTTCAAAACTCGGACCACAACCGCTCGATGAAGCCTCGTTGCCGCGAGACGAAGACGTCCAGGCATCCCATCGCGACGTAGGATACGGGATCGATCCGTCCCAGTTGCTCCCAGAATCGAGACTGGAGGGTTTCGAGCCCGCGACGGTCTCCCCACGAGTCGTCGCCCTCGCCCAGCCCCTCGGCCGGGACGACGGTCCAGCCGCCGTAGTTCACGAAGACCTCGGGCACCCAATCGGCCGGGGGCGACCCATCCAGGATATACCACTCGTCGTAGTGGTCCCACGGGATCTCAACCCCCGCGGCCAGGGGCGTGCTGACCATGACTTCTCCGCTGACGGTCCATCCCGCGGCCTGTTCCTCGGGACTGGGCCGGATCGGCCCGCTGTCGAAGCTGGTGATGCAGAGGCGGGAGCCGGGATGGTGCTGGACGGTCCATCCCGCGATCGATCGCAGGCGCGATGACGTGACGAGCCAGTGGAACTTGCCACGTCGCCCCGACCGGGTCCTATTCAGAAGTTCCCCAGCGTCGGGTCCTTGGTCGGCCGGGGGAGGATGGCGGCGGTGGGGTCGCCCCTCCTCCGGCGGGCGGCGAGGGTCCGGGAGACGAAGCCCCCGACGGTGGCGAACGCCATGGTCAGGGCGGAGTGGGCGATGCCGTTGAGGTTGGCCTTGCGGCTTTCGAGCATCATGTAATATTCGTTGAGGTGCCCCGGGGGGGGCTGGCCGGGGTTGGTGAGGTTCTCGGAGACGGCCTCGACGAGCATCGAGGTGATCAGGCTCCGGTTCAGGCCTCGGCCGTTGGAGCCGGGCGGGCCGGCGATCCAGGGGCCGAAGCCGATCAGGAAGTAGCCCACCCCGACGACGGCGAAGCCGTGCCAGAACGACCCCCGGTGGCGGGCGGCCACCCCGCCGTAGAGCAGCGAGGCGGCCGTCAGGGTGTAGATCGAGCGGAACCAGAGGTCCGAGCCCGACCTCAACCCGGCCAGGATCAGGCCCGAATACAGGACCATCCCCAGCAGGCCCGCCATCGAGATCCGGACTCGGCCCATCATCGCTGGCAACCTCCTGGACGATCGCGGAAGGGCTCGGCCTCGGTCCCGGCATCCCCCCAGTCTACCTTAGCCCCCGGAGCCAGGCGAGGACCTGCGACGCCCCTTCGCCGTCCATCGCGGCGGCGAAGCCGGGCATCCGCCGCCGGCCTTCGCGGACCACGGTCCGGAACTCCCCCTCGCGGGCCAGGACCGGCTTCTCGACGAGGTTGATGCCGAGCTCGCCCCCCTTCCCCCCCGCCCCGTGGCAGCTCGCGCGGTGCGTGGCGAAGAGGGCCGCACCCCGGCCGAGGTCGGCATGCGCGACCGGGCCGTCGGCCTCCGGGGCGTCCTGGCGGTCGAGCCCGGCCAAGGCCGCCGGGTCGACCCGGTCGGGCGTCGTCGCCGGCGTGGTCGTCGCATAAGCCTCGGCCAGGAAGTCGATCAGGGGTTGCTTGCGGTCCGCCGGCAAGGGGGCCCCCCAGCCGACCATCTTCTCGACCTCCGCCGCCCACTGCTTCGGCGTCAGCCGCTGGCGGCTGGTCATGTCCTCGCCGTGGCACATCAGGCAGTTCTCGGCGAACGCCTGCTTCGCCAAGGCCCGGGCGAACTCCCGCTCCTCGTCGTCATCGCCCCGGCCGGGCGAGGCCGGGGCATCCCAGGGGGCGACCATCACCCCCGCGACCAATCCCAAGGCGGCCAGCCAGGCCAGCGGAGAACGTCGGCGCATCATGAGCAAGTTCCGATCGTCAACGAGGGGGCGGAGTGTTGGAGGGGGCCGGGTTCGGCCCGAGCGGGGAGTCCTGGAAGACGATGTTGATGCCGGGATGGGCGAGTCGGGCCACCCCGGCGCCCGTGACCGCGGTTCCGTCCAGGTCGAGGTGTCGCAGCCGGTCCAGGCCCGCCAGGTGGGCCAGCCCGGCGTCGGTGATCGGGTTCGACGAGAGGCCGACCTGTTCCAGCTTCCGCAAGCCGACCAGGTGGATCAGGTCGGCATCGCCGACATCCAGGCCGACCAGGTAGAGCTTGGTGAGGTTGGGGAGCCGCCCGATCTCCGCCAGGGAGGCCCGGGTGGTCCGCGTCCGGTCCAGGTAAACATGCGTCAGCCGACGCAGCCCCCGGAGGTGCGCCACCCCCGCATCGGTGACGCCGGGGCCGACGACATACGCCCGCTCCAGCCTGGGCAGCCGGCCGAGGTGGGCCATCTCGGCGTCGGTGGCCCGATCGCCGAGGTGGGCCGAGATGACGTGCCCGAAAGAGTCGACGCCCAGCAGGCTGATCATCCACCCCGGCCAGGGCGGCGCCGCCTTGGGGTCCAGGCCCTTGCCGGGGACGCGTCCCCACTCGTAAACGACCCCACCCCCCGTCCGCTCGATGGCGGTGACGGCTTCGCGCTGGGCCCGGGCCCGGTTCACCACCCAGCCCAGGGCCACCGCCAGGAGCAGCACGACGGCCATCAACGCCCGGACGCTCAGGGCGAAGCGGCGGCGGGCGGGCCGGGGTTGGGCGGGGGTGTCGGTCATTGGACCTCGCAGGTGACCCGGTCGATGCCGTTCCAGAGGTAGCCGGACTTGTTCCAGGGGGTGGCGTCGGGCTGGGCCTGGCCCTGGGAGTCGGTGGCTCGGGCCCGGAGGGCGTGGCGGCCTGGGGCGGCCTGCCAGGTGTAGGTCCAGGCCCTCCAGGTGCCGGGGGTGGCGGGGCCGAGGAGGGTGGCGCGGCCCCAGGGGGCTTCGGGGCCTTCGAGCGTGGCGACCTCGACCTTCTCGACGACGCCTTCGCCGGTCCAGGCGACCCCCCGGACCTCGACGGGGCCGGGCTTGAGGGTCGCGCCTTCGAGGGGCCGGGCGATCAGGCTCTTGACGTTCAGGGTCGTGACCGGGACGAGGTCGGCGGGCCTGGGGTCGACGCCGGGGGGGCCGGGGACGATGGGGATCTTGTAGCCGGTCCTCTGGTAGAAGCCGGGGGCCTCGTCGAGGCCCAGGCTCAGCTTCCTCAGCCACTTGATCCAGTGGTTGCCGGCCCAGCCGGGCACGACCAGGCGGATCGGCCCGCCGTGGAGCCTGGGCAAGGGCTGGCCGTTCATGGTGGTGGCCAGGATCGTCGAGCGGTCGAGCGCCCGGGCCAGGGGGAGGCTCCGGAAGAACGCCGGGGTCTTGGGGTTGGGCGGGGCGTCGGCCCCGTGCATCAGGACGTGGCGGGCGTCGGCCTTCACCCCGGCGCGGGCCAGGACGTCGACCAGGCGGACGCCCCCCCACTCGGCGTTGCCCACCGCCCCCCGCTCCCAGCCGACGCCGGGGATGGTCGGGGCGAAGAAGGCCCGGCCGTTGCCCGAGCACTGGAGGACCGCCGGGACCGTCACCCGCTCCAGCCCCTCCAGGTCGGCCAGGGACAGCGTCAAGGGGCGGTCGACCAGGCCGTCGACCTCCAGCCGCCAGGGGGCCAAAACCGTGGCCGGCGGGCCGAAGTGGCTCCGGACGAAGAAGCGGTCGTTGGGGGTGAGGACCTGGTCGAAGGCGCCGACCGGCGTCTCGGCGTCCAGCGGCATCGACGACCGGACGATCAGGCCCGAGTCGTCGGCCCGGCTCGCCCGGCTCGCGAGGCCGGACGCCCAGGGCAGGGCCAGGCCCAGGGCCAGGAAATCGCGGCGGTTCGGCTGGATCATGGCCCTTGGGTCTCGCCTCGATGGGGTGGATGGGCGGCGCCTTCTGGAGGCGCCCGGAGATCCCTAGTGTACATCGCCCGGATCGGGTCGGACAGGCGACGGCCCACGGGAAAGCAGGGTCGATCGGCTCGTCAAACCGGGAGATCGAAACATGTAGGGTGGGTCGAGGGACGAGCCCCACCATCGAGACGTGTTGATGGTGGGGCTCGTCCCTCGACCCACCCTACATGCTTATCCGGTGAATGATCGGTCTCCCCCCGTCAAAGCAGGGGGCGGAGGCCGCGGGCGGCTCGTTCTCGGTTGACACGGGCGAAGGCCTTGGGCTCGACCTTGAACAGCTTGACGAGCTGGGAGGGGGAGCAGCCCAGGACGTCGCCGGCGGCCTTCATGTCGTGCCCCCGGTCTTCGAGCACGTCGAGGGCCTCGGCGAGCAGGAGGGGCAGGTCCTCGTGCTCGGGGCTGACCGCCATCCGCCCCCCCTTGAGCCGGGAGCGCCAGAGCGGGCTCGGGGGTTCGAGCGGGTCGACGGGGCGGCGGACCTCGATGGCCAGGGTGAACCGGAGCCGGAGCAGGGCGACCCGGCGGTTCTCGGACTGGCTCCGCCGCTCGTTGGCCTCGGCGACCAATCCCGAAGGGCGATGGTGGAGCACCACGGCGGTCTCGACCTTGTTGCGGTTCTGCCCGCCCGGGCCCGAACGGCGGAGGAACTTCATCTCGGACTCGGCCAGGAGCCGGTCGTCGTCCGCGGTCGCGGGGTGCTCGCGGGGCGAGGGCCGGTCCATGAGGGGAGCCTTCCGGGGAGGGACAAGTCGGCGCGGGGGCTCGACCTCTCGGTTGTACCATCCCTCAAGCGTCGTCGGACACCGCGCCGGCCTTCTTGCGGCGCCTCGGCCTGGACGGTTCGGCCTGGGCCTGGGCCTCGGCCGCGGGGTCGAGGCGGTGGACGAAGAGGAGGGCGGGGTCGACCTCGGCGGAGGCGAGGTCGACGAGGTGGTCGTGGTGGGTGAAGAAGAGGACCTGGGTCCGCTTCGAGAGCTGGGCCAGCGCCCGGAGGGCGGCGACGGCCCGGGCGTTGTCGAAGTTGACGAGGATGTCGTCGACGACCAGGGGCATCGGCTCGTTCCTGGGGTCGTCGAGGTGGACCTCCAGGCTGGCCAGGCGGAGGGCGAGGTAGAGCTGGTCGGCGGTCCCTTCGCTCATCGCCTCGACTCCGAGGGGGGTGGTCCCGTCGGCTCGGAGGCCCCGGAGGATCGGCTGGCCCCGGTCGTCGATGTCGGCGCGGAGGCCGGCGAAGGAGCCGGCGGTGAGGGCGGCGAAGAGGTCGCCGGCGCGGCCGAGGACCGACCCCTGGTTCTTCTCGCGGTGGCGCTCGATCGCCCGGGCGAGCACGGCGGAGGCCAGCTTGAGCCGGCTGTAATGCTCGACGTCGCCGGCGAGCCGGGCCAGCCGCTCGGCGACCCCCTGGTGGGCGTCGGCGGCGCCCGGGCCGCCGTCCATCGCGTCGAGCCGCTCGCGGCACCGGCCGACCTCCTCGCCGAGCTTGTCGCGCTCCGCCTCCAGGGGGGCCAGGGCGTCGGCCAGGTCGGCGATCCGGGCTTCGAGGGCCTCGGGGTCCCCCCCTTCGGCCTCCTCGCGGAGCCGGGTCCGGGGGATCGGGCCGGCCAGCCGGGCGAGCTGGTCGTCGAGGTCGAGGACCCGGGCCCGGAGGCCCTTGACCTCGTCGGAGGCCCGCTCGGCGTCGACCAGCCCGGCGGCCGAGGCCACCTTCGCCTCGGCGACCAGCGCGGCGGTCGCGGCCTCGGCCCGGGCGGTCGCGGCCTTTGCCTCGGCGGCCCGGGCCTTCTCGTCGGCCAGGCGCTTGAGGGCCCCCTCGCGCCTGGCCTGGTCGATCTCGGCCCGGTTCAGGCGGTGGGCCAGGTCGCGGGCGGTCGCCTCGGGCGATTTCTCGGTCCCTTCGAGGCCGAGGCGGCCGGCGAGGTCGGCGACGGCGGCTTCGAACCGGGCCTCGACCCGCCCCTGGTCGGCGATCGAGGCGCGGAGGTCGCGGACCTGGCGGGTGGCCTCGGTCAAAGCGTCGAGCCGGTTGATGGCGGCCTGGGCCTCGGGGGCCGAGGCGTCGGCCCGGAGCCCGAGCGGCCCGACGGCCTCGGCCCAGCGGCCGCGCCAGGCCCCGAACTCGGCCTCGGCCCTGGCCAACGCGAGCCGGGCGGCGGCGACCTCCGAGGCGGCCCGGACCCGGTCGGCCGCCGCCCGGGCCCGGCCCAGGAGCGCGGCGAGGGGCTCCCGGGGGTCGGCCGGCGTCCCGTCGAGGGGCCCGAGGAGGCGGCCGACCTCGGCCCGGGTCGCGGCGATCCGGGCCTCCTGCGCGGCGAGGTCGAGCCGGGCGTCGCGGAGCTTGCCGGCCTGGCGGGCCAGGGCGGCGCGGTCCTGGAGCAGCCAGTCGTTCATCTCGCGGGGGGTGAGCGGCTCGACCCCGATCGCCCGCCAAAGCTCAAGCCAGGCCTGTCGGCCCCCCTGGCGGACGGCCCTGGCCCGGTCGAGGCCGGCGGCGTGGCCGAGCACCCGGTCGGCGGTCTCGCGGCGGCTCAGGGCCCGCTGCTCGTGGGCGGCGATCCGGTCGGCCTCGCGCCTGAGGCGGTCGGCCGCGTCGTCGGCGAGCCTGGCGGCGCCTTCGAAAGCGTCGGCCAGGGGGGCGGGCTCGCCCGATGGCTCGCCGTCGACCCAGGCCCGGCGGACCCGCCGCCAGGCGAGGTCGCGGTCCCCCCGGAGGCGGGCGAGGTCCCCTTCGGTCGGCGGGGCGCCGGCCAGCGCGGCCCGCTCGGCCTCGCCGACGAGCCGGGCCAGGGCGGCCTCGGCCTCGGCCAGGGCCTTCTCGGCCTGCGCGACGGCGACGTCGTCGTCCCGGTGCTCGGCCTCGAAGCGGTTGACCGTGGCGGCCGAGGGGGTCGCCAGCGCTTCGAGATCGTCGAGCGTGCCCGACCAGAGCGGCAAGGCCCGGAGGGCGACGGCGGCCTGCTGCTCGGCCAGGGCCAGGGCCCGCCGGCCCTCGGCGAGCCGGGCTTCGAGGTCGCCGGCGGCGAGGGCCCGCTCGATCGCCAGGGCCAGCGCCTCGGCCAGCCGGTCGGCCTCGGCGGGGTCGAGCTTCGAGGGGCCCGGGGGGGCCGGGGAGGAGGCGAGGAGCCGGGCGACCTCCCCCTCGGCCGAGGCGACCCGGCCTTCCAGCCGGCCCGACTCCAGGATCAGGGCCTGGACCCGCTCGCGAGGCGCGGGGGGGACCCGGAAGCCTTCGAGGTCGGCGGCCCCGGAGCCGGGGCGGAGGTCGAGGAGCCGGGACAGGGCGTCGGCCTCGACCTCGGCGAGCCGGGCGAGCGCCCCGGGCCGCCCTTCGACCGCCTTGCGGTACAGGCCGAGGTCGTCGAGGACCCGGCGGGTGGCGTCGGCCTCGTCGAGGATCGGGTCCCTGGGGCCGAGGCCGGCGAGCTCGGCGTCGACCTCGGCCAGGTTCGCGGCGGCGTCGGCGGCGAGCCGGGCGGCGGCCTCGCCGTCGGCGGTGGCCCGGAACCGGCGGTCGGCGAAGCCTTCGGAGAGGACCGGGATGTCGCCGAAGGTCGCCAGGGCCCGGGCCGCCCTGGCCTGCTCGTCGAGCACGGGCAAGGCGTCCCTGAGCCGCTCCAGCCGCCGCTTGTCGGACTCGACCCGGCGGATCTCGGCGACGACCGAGGCGGCCCTGGCCTGCTTGCTCGCGAGCATCGCGTCGAGGTCGACCCACGACTGGGTCGCCAGCATCGACGCCTCGGCGGCGTCCCGGGCGGCGGTCAGGTCGAGCAGGGCCGCGTTGATCGCGGGGTTGGTCCCCCGGGGGCGGAACAGGGCGTCCATCTCGCCGTCGAGGGCCTTGCGGACGTCCTCGACCCGGGCCAGGCCCGAGCCGGCGGCGAAGAGCATCTCCCCCAGCCGCCCGCCGCCGGAGACGATCAAGCGTCCGCCGCGGACGAGCTCGTCGTGGTCCATCGAGAACAGGTCGTCGAACTTCGAGGCGTCCAGGTCACCCAGGAACGGGGCGAGGGCGTCCCGGGACAATTCCTTGGCGTCGTCGAACGTCCAGAGCGGCTTTACGTCCCGCTTGCGGCGGGTGAACGCCAGCTCGGTCCCCGCTTCGTCGCGGATCGAGGCGGCCAGGCGGAGGGCGTCGTAGTCGCGGCCGTGGGTGTCGCCGGTGCTCTTGGGGAAGCCGAAGAGGAGGGCACGGATGGCCCGGAGGGCGGTGCTCTTGCCGGCCTCGTTGGCCCCTTGGATCAGGTGCAAGCCCCTGGCGCCGCCGTCGAGCGGGATCGGCGGGCCGCCCCGGAACGGGCCGTAGCAGCGGAGGTCGAGCCGGAGGAACCTCAACGCCCCCTCCCCGCCGGCTGGCCTTTGGCGGGATCTTGGGCCTCGGCCGGGGGGCCTTCGAACCGGTCGGCCAGGAGCGGCCGGACCTGGTCGAGGATGCCTCGGAGCCAGTCGACCGCTTCGAGGTCGACGCCGTCGAGCCCCTTGAGCTCGGGCGGGAGCTTCTTGCGGAGGTCGCCCAGCTCGCGGGCGGCGAAGGCCTTCAGGGCGGTGGGGTCGTCGCGGAGTTCGCCGAGCAGGCGGTCGATCTCGGCGAACGGGCCGCCGGCGCTCTCGATGCCGCCGAGCCGGGGGGGACGGGTCCGGAACCGGACCTTCTCGACCCAGACCCGGCCCGAGCCGTGGATGTTGGCCCCGTTCCGGATCTCGCTGGTCCAGTGGACCGGGTCGCCGACCATCTCGGCGTGGGCGTCGGTCTCGCCCACGACCTCGACCCGGAGGGCGAGCAACCGGTCGTCGGCCGCCTCGATCAAGGCCGGCAGGGCGGCCTCGAAGCGTCCGAGGACGTCGTCGGCCCGGTCGAGGCCCGAGGCGTCGACCGGGCAGGTTTCCCAGCGGAGCACGTCGAGGGCCCGGAAGTCGGTCGTCACCTCGCGGCCGTCGACCGTCACCAGGATGCACCCCTTGGCGCCGGGCTCGCGGGCGTGCCGCCCCTGGATGTTGCCGGGGAAGACGATCGGGGCGTCGCGGTCGTCGAGGGTCTCGCGGGTGTGGACGTGGCCGAGGGCCCAGTAGCCGTACCCCTTGGCCCGGAGCGACTCGACCGTGCAGGGGGCATACGGCTCGTGCCCCTCCCGGCCGTTGGCGCTGGTGTGCAGCAGGCCGAGGTTGAAGCAGCCGGGGTCGGCCGCCGGGTACCGGGCGGCGAGGTCGTCCGTGACCGAGGCGGTGGCGAACCCCTGGCCGTGGACGGCGACGGGCAAGGTCCGGTGGTGGCGGGTCTCGGGCCGGTCGACGTCGAGCGAGGTGACGTTGGGCGGCAGCCGGAGCTCGCGGGTCATCCGGTTCTTGGCGTCGTGGTTCCCCCGGATCAGGAAGACCTCGATGCCGGCGTCGCGGAGCTCGGCCATTCGCTCGACGAACCAGAGCCCGGTGTTGTGGTCCTTCCAGTCGCCGTCGTAGACGTCGCCGGCGATCACGACGAAGTCGACCCGCTCGGCCACGGCCAGCCGGACGAGGTTCTCCATCGCCCGGCGCGTCGCCCCGCGGATCTCGGCCGAGGGGCACCCCTCGTACCGGTCCAGCCCCCGGAGCGGGCTGTCGAGGTGGATGTCGGCCGCGTGGAGGAACTTGAACATCCGCTTCGACCTCGATCCTTGAGACCCGGGCCGGGACATCCGACCAGTGACCCAAGCATAGCCGCGCCGGCGGTTCCGGCAAAGGCGAGGTCGGGCCAGGCCCCCTGCCCTTTTGGCTCGGGATTGACCGATCGGGGGCCCCGGCTAGACTGTGCCTTCGATTTCGCCCCCGATCCGGCCTCGCCCCGAGGGAAAGGACGCCCCGCCGTGGTGGAACCTCGACGCCCCGACCGACCCGCGACCCGCCGCCGGACCTGGCGGGGCGTCGCCGCGATCCTGCTCCTGGCCGGGCTCTCGGCCGCCTACACCTTCCGCAACCCCTGGTTCCGGGGCAACTTCGGCGTCGTCGACGACGGCCTCGTCTACCGGAGCGCGCAGCCCCTGGGCGACTGGCCCGGCCTGATCGGCGGGCGGAAGATCGCCACCGTGCTCGACCTCCGGGGCGGGTCCGAGGCCGACCCCTGGTACGCCGCCGAGGTCGCCGCGTCGCGGTCCCTCGGCTTCGACTTCTACGACCTCCCGCTGGCCGCCACCGCCCGCCCCTCGCGCAAGCAACTGCTCGCCGCCCTCGACCTCCTGGCCCGCTGCAAGTACCCCCTCCTGATCCACTGCAAGTCGGGCTCCGACCGAACCGGCCTGCTCGCCGGCCTCTACCTGATGGCCCGCAAAGGGGTGCCGCCCGAGCAGGCCGAGGCGGCCTTCTCGGTCTATTACGGCCACGTCCCCCTGCTCGGGACCCGCCACCTCCACGAGCCCTTCCGCGAATACGCCGCCTGGCTTGCGGCCCACCAAATCCCCCACACCCCCGACCGCCTTCGCGACTGGGTGGCCCAGGACTACCGGGCCGACGACCCCCCCGGCGCCATCGAGCCCCTCGCCCCCGGCCCGCGCGACCGCCGGGTCGTCCGCGCCTCGGCCCGGTCGGATGGCCCGGCCCAGCGTTGAGCCGCGGGGATCGCGGCACCGCGCCTGCCGGCGGATGCGTCGGTCGATCGGGCCGAAGCCCGGCAGGAGCGGACCCCGCCGGGGGACGCCTCGCCGCGGCCCCTGCCCCGAGCCTGGCGACGATTGTCGGCGAGCCATCACCTACCGGAGGGGAGGGCCTCCCAGGTCATCCAGCCGGCGGCGGAGGTCCCATCCCGTTGGACCGTCCATGCGTCGAATCGCCTCCCCCTCGTCGAACTCCAGGTCCGTCATGACGCGCACCCAATAGGAGATCCGCTCGGCGTCGGCCTCCATGGGGTGCGGCACGGCCCAGCAACGGACCGTCGCGTCGAGCCCGCTGCTGACGAGTCGCCCCCCGTCTCTACTGAAGACGACATCACGGACCGCCCCGCCGTGCGCCAGGGGCGGGCCGATGGGCAGGCCGGTGGCGGCGCACCAGAGCCGGACCTTTCCGTCCCGGCCTCCCGTGGCGACGACGGTCCCATCGGGTCGAAATGCCAGGCAATCGACGCGCGAGCCGTGCTCGAGGCGCTCGCCGATCGGGCGGCCTGTCGAGGATTCCCGGAGGCGGGCGGTCCCTTCGTCGCCCGAGGTCGCGAAGACGTCCCCATCGGCCCGGAATCCCAGGCAGCGGATCTCCCCCTGATCGGCCAAGGTGACGACCGCGATCCTCCGGGTGAGATCCCAGAGCCTCGCCCGGCCGTCGAGGCCGCCTGTCAACAATCGTTCGCCCGTGGCGTCGAAGGCCAGCCGGATGACGGCCGAATCGTGGGCCAGGGGCCCCCCGAGAGTCGCCCCCGTCGAGGGATCAAGAAGGAGGACGGCGCCGTCTGGGCATGCGACGGCGAGGGCCGATCCGTCGGGAGAGAACGAGATCGCAAGGATCGGGGCACGAGGCCCGTCCAGCTCGCGGATCGACCTGCCGGTCGCCGCATCCCAGAGGAAGGCCCCTCCCGGGCCGCTTGCCGCGGCGATCCTCGCCCCCTCGGGGCTGAACCTGAGCGAGGTGACCGGGGAGCCGCAAGGGAAGGGCTCGCCGGAAGGTTCGCCGGTGATGGCGTCCCAGAATCGGATCAGCCCGTGGTCATCCGCCGTCGCTACGAGGCCCCCGTCCGGGCGGAACGCGACGGCCCGGACGGGCGCTTCGTGCCTCAGGGGTGGCGAGAGGGGAGATCCGGTCGCGAGGTCCCAGAGCCGAGACGTTCGGTCCCCGCCGGCCGTCGCCAGCCTCCGCCCTTCGGGGCAGAGGTCGACGGCGTGGACTGCGCCGCCGTGGCGGAATCGCCGCTCCATCAGCTTCCCCCCGGCGTGCCAGGAACGCAGGCTCATCCGGACGACCCGCTGCAATGCCGGGGGCTCGAAGGGGGCGTCCTCCAGGGCTCGCGAGAGCCAAAGCATCCCCTCGTCGCGGGCATCCCGCCCGAAACAATGGTGGGCCCGTTCCAGGGCGAGCCGGGCCCGGGAACTTCTCACCTGGATGGATGCCGCTTCGTGCTCGGCCCGATAACGGGCGTCCGAGAGCCATTTTTCGAGCTCGCTGGCCAGCTCGAGGGCCGTGGCGTGCCGGTCTCGCGGGTCGAGCGACATCGCCTTCAGGCAGATCGCCTCGAGCGTCGAATCGACCGAACGACGCAGGCGGCGCGGGCCCGGGAAGATGCCTCGACGCACCCGGCCGAGGACCGCCGGCGTGTCGCCGTCCGGGAAGGCGTCGTGGCCGACGAGCACGCAGTAGAGGATGGCCCCGAGGCTGTAAATATCGCTCGACGGCCCCACCCGTCCCAGGTCCCCCTCGGCCTGCTCGGGGCTCATGTACCGGGGCGTCCCGATCAGCGACCCTGGCCGGGTCCTGGACGGGTCGGACGGGGGCCGGCCTTCAGGTGACGTCTCGGCCCCCGGGCCTCCGACATCGGGGTGAAGTTTGGCGATCCCCCAATCGACGACGAGCGTCTCCCCGAAATGGCCGAGCATGACATTCTCGGGCTTGAGGTCGCGATGGACGACCCCTTGGCTATGGGCGTACGCGACGGCGTTGCACGCGTCGATCACGCTTCGCAGGAGCCGTCGGAAGGCCAATTCCCGGGCCTCGAGACCCTCCGCCGGCCCACCGGCGCGGTGCAACCGATCGATCGCATCTCGGAGAGTCCCCCCGTCGAGAAGGCGCATCGCGTAGAAGGGACGCCCGTCGGCGTGCCGATTGAGGCTGTAAACCGGCACGATCCCGGGATGCTCCAGCCTCCCGGTGACCTCCGCCTCGAAAAGGAAACGGGCCTGGAAGGCCGGGTCGTGTGCCCGCTGGACCTGCAATTCCTTCAAGGCGACCGAGCGGTTCAGTTCGGTGTCGAAGGCCAGGAAGACCTCGCCCAATCCCCCTCGCGCTTTCGACCGGAGAATCCGGAACCGATGCCCACCCGTCCCCGTACCGCTGACCCCTCTCGGAGCGCTTCCGGAGGCGTCGGCCGCCCTGTCCGCGAGCGATCCCGGATAGTCTGCCGTGACGGCCGGATCGTGCCCGCTCGGCCGGTCGGCACGATCGCGCGCACCGGCCCCGGGGCCCGGGTCGGGGTTGTCTCCCGCGAGGGCCAGATCCCGCTCGACTCGATCCCGGAGCCGCGCGAGCGTCCTTGCGTCGACCCGGCCATCGCCGGCGAGGATCTCGGACAGGGTCTTCTCGGGGGAGCGGGACCAGGCCTGGACGGCCATGACGAGATGCTGCTCGTGAATGGAGCCGCTCCCGAGGGCGTACAAGCCGAGGAGCAGCTCGCGCGACGCGGTGTCTCGCTCGGCCATCGCGGGACTCCCACCCTGTAGCATCGACCACGAATCCGGCCCCGGCCGATGATAGAGTGTGCACTGCGGGAAGGGAAGGGAGTCAAGGCGCGAGCGGCCCAAGCAGTCCGGCACCGATCGGAACCCGGCCGGACCATCCTCGCCGACCGCCGAGCCATCGACGCCTTCGAGAAGGCGTGTCCCCGGCCGAGATCGCCGCCTTGCGGCCGGGCGGGTCGACCACTTTCACCCATGTTCATCGGCCGGGCGACAGCTCCTCGGCCCGGCACGCCGACGCATTGATGGTGACCTGAGGAGAGCCATCGGCGGGGGACGCCCCCCACCCCCTCCCTGCCCCACGAGGAGAGGGGGAATCGTCGAAGGCGAGATCCGCGAGGTTATCGGGTCGGGGCGGCGGGCGTGGCCGCTTCCTTGTAGGAGGTCCCCCGCCAGGTGACGCGGCCGGTGAGGCACATCCGGATGGATCGGAGGAGGATGACGTCGAGGACGAGGCCGGCCAGGGGATACCAGGCGACGTGGCGGGTCTTGGGGATCGAGAGGACGTAGAGGCGGCGGAGGCAGGTGTAGGCCAGGACGTGGTGGGCGAGGCTCAGGGCCAGGAGCCAGAGGGGGAACGGGCCTCCGGGGCGGCCGAGGGCGAGCATCGTCAGGGCGGCGGCGAGGGCGACGTGGCCGCTCTGGCTGAAGAGGACCGGGTCGAGGATCTGCCAGGTCAGCTTCAGGGGGTTGCGGTCGAGGGCGTCGTAGAGGATCCGGCTCCAGCCCCGGATGAGCTGCGGCAGGGAGGTGTACATCCGGGTCGAGCCGATCCCGTGGGCGATCGCCATCCGGCTCCCGAAGCCGGCCCCCTTGACCAGCCTGGCCAGGTGGATGTCCTCGACGAACTTGTCGCGGACGGCCGCGTGGCCGCCGACGGCCTCGTAAGCCTCTCGATCGATGAGAATGTATTGGCCGTTGGCGAAGGCCAGCTTTCGCTTCGGGTCGTTGGCCCAGAACAGGGGGTAGGACTGGACCAGGACGACGCCGGCCAGGGGCTGGACGACCCGCTCCCAGAAGCTCTCGCAGCGCATCTCGGGCAGGAGGCTGGCCAGGGCCGCTCCGTGGCTTCGGGCGTATTCGAGGACGATCGCCAGGCTGTCGGGCTCGTGGCGGGTGTCGGCGTCGAGGAACCAGAACCAGCGGCCTCGGGCCTGGCCGGCGGCGACGTGGAGGGCGTGGGTCTTGCCGGTCCATCCGGCCGGGAGGTCCTCGATCGAGATCAGCCGGACCCGGGGGTCGACCGCGGCGACTCCCCGGGCGATCGCGGCGGTCCGGTCCTCGCTCCGGTCGTCGACGACGAGGATCTCCAGGTTGGGGTAGGACTGCGAGCGGACCGAGGCCAGGCAGTCGGCCAGGGTCGCCTCCTCGTCCTTGGCCGGGATGATCGCGGAGACGAGGGGCGGGTCGGCCGGGTCGAATCGGGGCGAGCGCGGGCCGAGGTAGTCGAGCCTGCGGAACGCGTAGGTCAGGACGGCGTGGCGGATCGGCCAGATGGCGACCAGGGCCGCGTAGACCCCGAGGATGGTGCGCTGGGTCGGGGTCATGGAGGGGTCTTATCTGTGATTGTGGATCAAAGCTGGTCGTAGTCGAGATCGAAGAGTTTGCCGGCTCCGGGGACGTCGCCGGTCTTGTACCCCCGGGTGAACCAGGCCATCCGCTGCTTGGAGGTGCCGTGGGTGAAGGCGTCGGGCACGACGTAGCCGCGCGACTGCTTCTGGAGCCGGTCGTCGCCGATCTGGAAGGCGGCGTTGAGGGCCGAGTCGATGTCGCCGTCGTCGAGGAACTGGAACTTCTTCTGGCCGTAATACGCCCAGACGCCGGCGAAATAGTCGGCCTGGAGTTCGAGCCGGACCGACATCCGGTTGACCTCGGCCCGGTTGCCGGACTGCCTGGCCCGGTCGACCAAGCGGGTGTAGCCCAGGAGCCGCTGGACGTGGTGGCCGACCTCGTGGGCGACGACGTAGGCCCGGGCGAACTCGCCGGGGGCCTGGAGCTTGCGCTGCATGTCGCGGTAGAAGCCCAGGTCGATGTAGACCCGGCTGTCGCCCGGGCAGTAGAACGGGCCGACGGCCGACTCGGCCTGGCCGCAGGCCGACTCGACCATGTCGCTGTAGAGCACCAGGGTCGGCTTCTCGTAGGCCTTGCGGGCCGAGGCGAAGACGTCGGTCCAGATCACCTCGGTGTCGTGGAAGATCACCTTGGTGAACTTGGCCTGCTTCTCCTCCTCGGGGTCGACCGGCCGGTTGGGGTCGGGTTGGCCGTTGGCCCCCCCCGGCTGCTGTTGCTGCTGGTTGTTGGGGTTGAGGACGATTTGCTGGATGTCCCTCGGGTTGACGCCGAGGAGGTAGAGCACCACCGCCAGGAGCAGGCTACCCCCGCCGATCGCCGCGGCGGCGGGCTTGCTTACGCCCCGGCGATCCTCGACGTTCTCGCTTTCTTCGCGGTCATTCCAGCGCATGGGGCGATCCTTACGGTGGCGGTAACTTCGGTGGCCAAGGAGTCGCCATTTCATCGGGTCGCCCGGCGAATTACAACCGAGGACCCGGGGCGATCGGCCCGGAGGGGGCGCCTCCGGCGGCTCAAGGATCGGGGATCGGCTCGTCGAAGCCGTCGAGCTCGTGGCCCCTGGGCAGGGCGAGGAAGCCCAGGCCGAGCGCCGCGACCCAGTACGGGGCGAGGGCTTCGAGCCGGGGGTCGGCCAGCCAGCCGTAGGCGAAGCCGAGCGGCACGGCCAGGGCCCCGACGGCCGCGGTGGCGACCCGGGCCCCGCGGAACCGGGACGCCCTCGTTGCCGGGTCGAGCAGGGCGAGCCTGCCCGAGCCGACGCGGAGGACCAGGTAGCCCAGGGCCACCATCGCCACCACCGCGAGCGTCGCCAGCCGCTGGGTCCGGGGCATCCCCCAAGGGGGGGGGCCGTCGGGCCGGTGGCGGCCGAGGATCCAGCCGCTGGCCGCGATCCCGGCGCCGACGGCGACGAGGACGTTGAGCACGTCGGACCGGGTCCGCTCCAGGCAGGCGACGGTCGCGGGGTCGCGTCCCAGGCCGTCGGGGCCGGATTCGTAGCGGCTTTCAGGCATCGGTCCCGGCCTCGGCGGCGGAGAGCCTCCGGCGGAGGCCGAGGATCAGCTCGACCTGGCCGACGGGATAGCCGGTCTCTCGGGCGACGGCCTCGGCCGAGGCCCCCGAGTCGGCCAGGGCCCAGACGCCGCCGAACCGGCGGTCGAGGTCGGCCGCCGCCTCTGAAGGGGTCAAACTCGCCCTCGCCCTCGACAGGCTCGGCACCGAGATCAACGTCGGCCCGCCCCCGGACGCCGACGGGTGGCCCGCATCCAGTCGCCGGGCGACCCTCGGCCCGCCCGGGTGCGCGACGGCCGCGACGCTCGCCAACGGCCCCGAGGGCTCGACCCGTGACAGCCTCGACCCCTGGGCCCGGCGACCTTCGGCCCTCTTCGAAGGCCCCTCGATGGGCGCGGGCTCGGGTCCGGGCGCGGGTGCCGGCCCGGCCCCTTCGTGGGCCCGGCGGAGGGCCCGGAGGCGGGTCCAGAGGACCAAGCAGCCGGCCGAGGAGGCCGCCAGGGCCAGGGCCAGGATCGCGGACGTGATGGCGAGCGGCGCCAAGGTCATTCGAAGGGCCCTCCTTGGGCAAACGATCGGCCCCATCCCGGGACCGGGAGGTCGTCACTCCCCGAAGATCGACGTGTCAGTGCGAGTGGCCGTGATCGTGGCCGTGGCTGTGATCATGATCGTGGCCATGGCCGTGCTCGTGGCTATGCGAGGCCGAGGCGACCGCCTTTGGCGCCGGGCTGGCGGCGACGACGGGCCGGGCCTGGGCGTAGGCGGCGTGGGCGGCGTTGTAGACCTCGCGGAGGGGGACACCCTGGGCGTTGGCGACCCGGGCGCAGTCCTCGTATTCGGGGCTGAAGGTCGGCGGCCGGCCGTCGAGCCAGCCGAGCTTCCCCTGGACCGGGCCGTAGGGCGTCTCGACGGTGGCGGCCTGGCGGCGGAGCTTGTGGCGGCCGACCTCGTAGCGGCGGATGCCCAGCGTGGTCGTCTCGCGGAAGAGGATCTCCTCCATCGCCGGGATCTGGGCCCGGTCGCAGAGCACCGTCACCATCACACCGGGCCGGTTCTTCTTCATCTGGATCGGCGTGAGGAAGGCGTCCAAAGCCCCGGCGGCCATCAGCAGCGTGGTCGCGTGGCCGACGACCTCGCCGGGCAGGTCGTCGAGGTTGGTCTCCAGGACCCAGACCCGGTCCGACCCGGCGCCGCCGATCGAGCTCTCCATCTGGCCGACGAAGAGGCGGAGCAGGTTCGCCTGGCCGTGCAGGTCCTTGGTCCCGGCGCCCAGGCCGATCGACTCGATCGTCATCGCCGGGAGCGGGCCGAACGCCTCGGCCACGGTGGTCAGGATCGCCGCGCCGGTGGGCGTGGTGAGCTCCATCTCGACGGTCGACTCGGCCAGCGGGACCCCCTTGAGCAGCATCGCCGTGGCCGGCGCCGGCAGCGACATCCGCCCGTGGGCGGCCTTGACCGACCCCCGGCCGGGCGGGACCGGGCTCGCCTCGAACCGCTCGACGCCGAGCAGGTCCAGGCCCACCGCGGCGCCGACGATGTCGACGATCGAGTCCGACGCGCCGACTTCGTGGAAGTGGACCTTGGCCAGCTCGATCCCGTGGACCGCCGCCTCGGCCTCGCCGAGCTTGAGGAAGATCCGCTTGGCCAGCTCGTTCTGGCGGGGGGTGAGCGTCGACTTGTCGATGATCGCGTCGATGTGGTGCAGGTGCCGATGGACGTGCTCGGGCTGGCAGACGACGTTGGCATAGTTCGCCCGGAACTCGCCCCGGCGGACCGTCTCGAACGTCAGCTCCACCGGCAGATTCAGGCTCGCCACGGCCGACTGGATCGCGCGAGGATCGACCCCGGCGTCGACCAGGGCACCCAGGGTCATGTCGCCGGAGATCCCGCTGAAGCAGTCGAAATAGCCGATACGCACGATCGAAAGCCCTTTCGCCCGGAAGTCGCCCCGCTCGGCCTCATTCTAGCCGACCCACCCGGCGGTACAAGGGACGTTCGACGGCGCGAGCGTTGGGATGATCATCAATGATCCGTCGGGGCCAAGTTGCCGATCGACGAGTCCGGAACGACCTCCGATCCCGAGCCAGGGGTCAAATGTCCCCCTCCGGATCGGCCGTCGGTTCGTACCACTCGCGGCCGTGCTCGGCGATCAGACGCCGCTTGCGCTCCGCTTCGATGCCCTCGATGCCGATCCGGGAACGCTGGTCGAGATACTCCTCATAGAGATGGGGCAGGGCCTCGATCGCGGCTTGATGGCTGCCGTAACCGTGCAGGAGGATGCGAGGCCAACCCCAGGCCGGGCTCGCGACGAGGAAGCGGGATTCGACCCAACGAATCCAAGCACCGTCAAACAACAGATCGGAATGGCCCGTGTCTCTCAAAGCATGAATGTAGCCATCGAGATAGTGGCCGACCAATTCGATCGAGCATGTGCCGACGTATAGGCCCGGACGTTTCGCGATCGAGCGGAGCAAAGAAACGAGATCGATCATCGCTCTTCCCCTCCCGCGATCCGGCCCTGCGGGGCCGGCCCGCCGGCCCGGCGGGCGTCGCCTCCGACACCAGAAGTCGCATCCGATGGAGATCGGGGCAGGTTCTCATCAAGGACGATCCGCATCGGCCTCGCCCCTGGCCAGGCGGAGGAACTCGGCGGCATCGTCGCCATCGACGGTGGGAAACAGGTCGAGGAACTCGGCCAGGGAGTAGCCGTCGTCGAGGTAGTCGAGCAGGGTTTGCGCAGGGACCCGGGTGCCTCGGAAGGCCAGGGTCCCGCCCAGGACGGCGGGGTCGGATCGGGCGGGGTTGCGGCGGGGGTCGATCATGATCTGGTCCGTTTCGTCGACGGGACGTCGGGCCGGCGGGGGCGCGATCAGGCGTGGGCGATGCCTTCGATCTCGATCTTCCAGGCCGGGTCGGCGAGGCGGGCGACGATGAGCGTGCTGGCGGGGCGGCGGTCGCCCAATGCCTCCTCGCGGGCGGGGCGGCTGGCCGGGATCTCGGCGGGGTCGGGGATGATCATCGTCACCTTCACGAGGTTGTCGAACCCCATGCCCGCCGCCGCCAGTTGGGCCCCGAGGTTGCGCCAGGCGAGGCGGGCCTGCTCGGCCATGCCGGGCGGCGTCGTCCCGTCCGCATCGATGCCGAGCTGGCCGCTGATGTAGACGATGCGGGCGGTGCCGGCGACCTCGACCGCCTGGCTGTACCGGCTCGCCCGGCTGCGGGACGAGTTCGGCGTTGATCTCGCGCTTCTGCATCTCCGGGGGCTCCACCGCGTTCGATAGGATGTCCTCGCCCGTCTCGACGCCGATGCGTCAGGCCGTGACGCCCCGGTCGCCGAGGAACTCGCGGAGGCCTCCGAGCCCCTGGAAGTGGTAGGCGTTGAGGCCGAGGGCGATGGCGGGCTCGACGTTGAGGGAGCGGTCGTCGATGAAGAGGGCGCCGTCCCGGGTGGTGGCGGCGATGCCGAGGGCGTTGAGGTAGATGTCCTCGTCGGGCTTGACCTGGCCGAGGTAGCAGGAGGCGAGGAAGCCCCGGAAGATGGCGTCGAGGCCGAAGGCCTTGACCCGGTGCTCGTGCAGCTCGCGGGACTCGTTGTTGAGGGTGTAGAGGCGATACTTGCCGGTTCGGGAGAGGGCCCGGACGAAGTCGAGGGTGTCGCCCAGCCGCTCGGACCGGGCGAACATGAACTCCTTGAACTCCTGCGAGGAGAACGGCCGGGGCTTGTGGAAGACGGCCTTGTTGATGTAGTGGTTGATCCCGAGCCGGCCGGTCTCGAAGGCGGTCTTGAGCATCTCGTGGCGGGTCTGGAACTCGGCGAAGTCGAGCTCGAAGGTCTCGGCCGCCAGCCGGCGGGCCCTGGTGTCCCAGCCGTTGGTCAGGAGCACCCCGCCGAGGTCGAAGAACAGCGTCGGGGCCTCGGCCATGGGGGGCTTCCCTTCGGGCTCGGGTCGGGTCGGGTCGGATCAGGTCAGTTGAGGACCGTCAGCAGGGGCTTCTTCTTCTCGGGCTTGAGGGAGGGCGTGTCCTCGGCGAAGCGGGCGACCTCTTCGAGGAGGGCGTCGACCATCTCGGCCTCGGTGACCCGGCGGATCGGCACGCCTCGCTTGAAGATGATCCCCTTGCCGCCGCCGGCGGCGATGCCGAGGTCGGCCTCCTTGGCCTCGCCGAAGCCGTTGACCAGGCAGCCGAGGATGCTGATCCGGAGCGGGTCCTTGAGGTGGGCCATCCGGGCCTCGACCTCGGCGACGATCCGCTCCAGGTCGATGTCGAGCCGGCCGCAGGTGGGGCAGGCGACGACCTCGGGCCGGTTCACCCGGCGGTCGGTGGCCCGGAGGATGTCGAAGCCGGCGGCGATCTCGGGCACCGGGTCGCCCAGGAGCGAGACCCGGATCGTGTCGCCGATCCCCCGGAGCACGATGGCGCCGATGCCGGCCGAACTCTTCAGGGTGCCGTACTCGCGCGAGCCGGCCTCGGTGATCCCGACGTGGGTGGGATAGCCGCTCTGGCGGGCGAACTGGGTGTAGCACTCGACCGCGGTCGGGACGTGGCTGGCCTTGAGCGAGACGATGATCTCGCGGTAGCCGAGCGACTCGCAGGTCTCGATGGCCCGCAGGGCGCTCTCGACCATCGCCTCGGGGCAGGGGAAGCCGTACTTGTCGATCAGGTCTTTTTCCAGGCTGCCGGAGTTGACGCCGATCCGCATCGGCACGCCCTTGTCGCGGGCCTTGCGGATGACCTCCTTGAACCGCTCGATGCCGCCGATGTTGCCCGGGTTGATCCGGATCTTGTCGACGGCCCGCCTGCCGTCGTCGGTGGTGGCGTCGAGGCAGGCCAGGGCCATCTTGTAGTCGTAGTGGATGTCGGCGATGAGCGGGAGCTTGATCCGGGGGCGGATCGCCTTGCAGGCCTCGACGTCTTCCTTCTTGGGGACGGTGACGCGGATCAGCTCGCAGCCGGCCTCTTCGAGCTTGCGGATCTGCTCGACGGTCTGGTCCACGTCGAAGGTGTTGGTCGTCGTCATCGACTGGACCAGGATCGGCCGGTCGCCGCCGACGACCTGGTCGCCGACGGCCACCTCGCGGGTCTTGTGCCGGGCCACCGTCGTGCTGTAGGCCATCGTCGCCGCCCCTCATCTCTAGTTTTGTCAAGCCTTTGCGGATTTTCCACGTCGCATGACATCCACCCACATCGTACTCGCCCCCGCCCGAAGGGTCAAGCCGACGAGCCGCCCGGGTGACTGGCACCCGGGCGACAAAACCGTTGCTTGAATGGATTGCCCGAACGGCCGTCCGACGCCCTCCTAAGCCCGGACAGCGAGCATTCGGGCGGCGAAATCGTGAATCTCGGCGTTGATTAAGTGCGCTACTGGGTAGTATGGTATCCTTTGTGGCTGTCCTTCGGCGCCTCCTTTGGCCGCTTGCCAGAATGGACGGTTCAACCCTTGGGTTTACGAAAATCCTGGGGGCATCTTAATCATCGAATTTGACTATGCATCAAAGGGAATCCCATGCCTTGAGCTACCCCTCCGCCGAATTTGAGCCCGCGGATTGGTATCGCTTTGTCCAACTTGACCCGTTCACGAAGAAATGGGCAAAACTCAAGCTGAACGATGACGATCTGCGTGCGCTGGAGATCGCCATCATGGCGACATCGGATCGCACCCCAGTCGCTCCCGGAACGTCGGGACTTCGCAAAGTCCGGTTCTCCCCACCAGGGTCCAATCGAAGCAAACGAGACTCCTTTCGAGTCTGCTATGCCCTCTTTCCTGAATACGGGGTCAGCCTTTTGATCACGGTGTTTGGGAAGAACGAAAAATCAGATCTGAGCGCGGCGGATAAAATCGCCATCGCCAAGGTCATCAATGCCATTCAAGATCAACTTGACCGAGGGGTCATTCGATGAAGAAGGAAACGCACCTTTCCGAGGCGGGCGCCGAGATCGTGGGGGCTTTGGAAGCCTTCCTCGACGTCCTCCAGGGGGGCGGCGAGATCGCGGAGCGTTTCACCGTCCGGACGGTTCAACTCGATCTGAACCCGCGAGATTACAAGGCGGAAGACGTCAAGAAAACTCGGGCCATCCTCGGGCTAAGCCAAGCCCTCTTCGCCCGCTTCCTCGGGGTCAGCGTTCATGCGGTCCGCGCCTGGGAGCGGGGAGATCGGGAGTTATCGCCGATGGCTCGCCGGTTTCTGGACGAGATCGCGACTTCGCCGGAACACTGGAAAGCCCGGCTTCGCGAGTCGATTGTAGCGAAAGACCAGAAGGAGCGGACCACGAAGCGGCAAAAGTCTTGATCACGGCGGGCTGATGCTCGTCCGGGAGCTTGAAGAGTGAAAAGACCCCTGCGATCCGGATGACCGCTTGGCCTGATGATTCGGGGTGGATCGCCTTTGGCCCGGTGATTGCTCCTGTCCTCATGCGACCTGGGGGGGCCGCCCGCCCCCCGGTCCCATCAGCGGAAAGGGGTATTCCCGTGGCAGCCACCAAGAAGGCGACGGGCTCGAAGGCCTAAGGCATCGACCTCGAAGAAGGGGAAGGACAGCGGCCGGTGCTGGGAAGGCTACGAGCCGACCCCGGGCAAGAAGCCGGGGACCAAGGGGAGTTGCAAGAAGAAGGACTGAGAGACTGTCCCATAAGGGTCGGGGTGCGTATAATCCTATATGAGAACGCACCACTACCCCAGCGACGTCACCGACGAGCAATGGGCTCTGATCGAGCCACACATCCCGGTCCATCCCGGC
>JAABUQ010001053.1_pt1 | contig 62099 bp, 59 predicted proteins | sample 5560001 | NCBI WGS metagenome assembly JAABUQ01 (sample SAMN10711888, study PRJNA513371) | rock metagenome | isolation source: Antarctica rocks | place: Antarctica: Victoria Land, Finger Mt nord | collected 2015-12-18
AGCTTTTTATAATAATATTTAATAAAAAAATATTATATAAAAAATAAATTAAAAAGAAATTAAATATTAATTATATAAAATTATTCGGATATATTTATTAAATATATAATAAAAATATTTATAAATAGAAACTTAAATTCTAAAGTATTAAATATAAATTCTTAAGATTTAACAATAATTTTAATTAATATCAAATATAAAATAAAAAGGCTAAAGGATTAAGGCTTTTAACTTATATTATTTTCGATAAAATAATATTAATAAAAATATATTTATTTAAAATAAAGAATAATAAAAAAATTATTCCTAATATTTTTAATAAAATAAATAATATATTAATAAATAAATAATCTACGAATATAAAAGCAAATATTCAAAATATTAAATTTAATAAAATAATTAATTTTAATTTTAATAAGTAAAATATAAAGCAAATATTAAATATAGAATTAAATAAAGAAATTGTAATTTATATTAATAATATATTATCTTTATATAATAAATAAAAAATATTAAAAATATAATAAATATTTTTTTAAACTTATTAAGGATTATTAATATTATTAAAATATCAACCAAAATAATTTATAAGATTTTATTTATTAATAAATTATTATAATCTTTAAAAAGGAGTAAAAGGGAGAGGATTTCCCTTTATATAAATTTTTTAAATAATCAAAAATAAAAATACTACCCTTTTTAAAAAATAATAAAAAATAATAAAAAGTAATATTCTAATTAAAATTAAATATAATAAAATCTAAAAAAATATAAAAAGTTAAGAAATTATTATTAAGATATAAAATATTTTTAAAAAGATAAATATTATTAATTAAATTAAATATTAAAAACAAAATTATTAAATATAAAATTTAATAGGTTATTAAAGGCTTTGAATAAATATAAAAAATAAATTATAATATTATTTTCTTATTAATTATAAAAACCTTAAATTAAAAAATATTTTTAACTTTAAAAATAAAATATAATATAAAAATAAAATATTTCGATATTAATATTACTTTTTTAAAAGCAACTTTTAAAAAAAAATATAAATAAAATAACTTTATAAATATATTAATAATATAAATAATATATATTATTTAAAAAAGGTTTTATATAACTTTAATAAATTATTTAAAAAATAAAGAAAAATATTAATAATAAAATTAAAAGATTTTAATTTTAAACGACTTTAAAAAAACAATTTTATTTTTATTAATAATAAAGGAATCATCGTAATTATTTATATAAATAATCTATTAATATTTTTATATATAAAAAAAAATAATAAATTAATTAAAAGCTTAATTTAATAAAGAATTTAAATTAAAATATTTAAGAATTATTTCTTTTTATTTAAGAATAGAAATCTTAAGAAATCGTAATAATTATATAATAATTATTATTTAAAAAGGCTATATCGCTTAAATATTTAAATAATTAGGAATAAAATATTATTATATTATTAAAAATATTATAAATAAGAATATAAAGTTAAAATAATTACTTTTTAAATATATTATTAATAAAAAATTAAAAAATAATTTTATATTTATTATTAAAGCTTTAAATTAAATAATTAAAATAAACCGGTTTAATATTAATTTTATAATATATCGTTTAAATAAATATTTTATATAATTAATAAATAATAAAATATTTAATTAATATAATTAAAATCGGAATAATATTTAAATCAAATTATATATATAATAAAAATTTTTAAATTTATTTTAATTCTTTTTAATATAATAATATTAATAATAATAAATTTATAATAAAATATTTTTTCAAATTAATTAATAAATTAATTAATTAAAAGTTTAAATAAGAGCTAATTATAATTATATTATTAATTAAGGCTAAATATATCATTTTATTAAAAATATATAAAAAAGTTATATATTTTAAGGATTTGCTTTAGGAACTTAAATATAATAAAAGAAATATAAAAGTTATAAAAATAAACTTAAATAATAAATTAATAATTAATTTAACCGAAAACCTTATAATATATTTTAAAATAAAATATATATAATTTTAATATTATAAAATAAAGGAATTAATATAAAATAAAATTATAATTATAAATTAAATCTTTATCAAAAAAATAATAATAAATTTTTTAATAAAGTTAATAATAGCAATAAACTTAAGGTATATATTCTAATTATTAAAGCTAGCCTAAAAAGGCAAAAAAGGAAATATAAAACTTAATAAATTATTTATTAATAATATTTTAGAAACTATTACAAAGCTTAAAAGGAGGTATTAGAAAATAATTAAAGTAGTCTTTCTAGCAATATTAAACTAAATCAAATTTAATATATCGTAATCTTAGGATTACTATTAACCAGGCTATATACCGAATAACAAAGGTTATACTTAGGGTATATCAGCTCTATTAAATGCCTTATTATCTATAGGGCCTAGATTGATCAGCCGAGTATATAAATGAGCCTGTATTCCTAGGTAGATAGAGCAATTGAAATCTCCTATAGCCAATATGACATTTTGCCGAGCGACTAGTGGGACTATGACGAGGATCAGTAAGAGCTTCTCACCATAGAGCAGAGTACTCGCATCTGTGGACAGCTCCTGTAGAGGATTCAATAGAAAGACTGGATAAGGTGAGCGCCGAGTAGCCTGAAGATCCAAGAAACTTAGATGAGGGAGCCATGAGCGTCTTCTCTTTTTGACGACCACTGGAAGCGATATAAATAGTGGATGTAGCTTAGCCAGTGAAGATGAGTAGTAGTCGTTCTGCAAGTCAGTGTGCTTGACTTCTGTTGGTGAGATCAGCTACATGGATTAGACCTAGGAGGTTTTCCTTTGAATCTCAAAAGTGAGCAATAAGGCCTATTGAATCTTTGAGGACGAACACAAGATGATAAATGGAATCCGTGCCGCAGAAGAAAGAACCCCAGCAGACAATGGCCATTTAACTGCTTCGCTGCACTCGCCATGAGAAGAGCCGCATGAGCACAAGAGAGAGTTCGCGATGCTGCGAGGATACATAGATCTGCCTCTCGGATTTGAAGCCTTCATACAAACGGCATGCATAGGGCGAGGCTATGCATGTGCAAAACCTATTAAGATCTACTGTTGATTGCGAGGTTCCAGTGCTAACGTAATTTCCGTTCGGGAGAGCCCTTCCAGTTGAGGTCCTGACAAGACTAGAAAGACGTGAAAATGAAAATGAAAATGAAAGTCTCAATCGAGAGGCTTCAAGTCCCAGAGATACGAAGGGGCAAGCATAAGTGGTAACGATCTAGTGGAGAATAATGTGTGCCCAGATCTCATGCAGGATCGGCAAAAACCGTTACCTACTATTGGCTGCTCTGCGGGGCGATGTGCACGTGCTATATGCACGCCCTTTTAACGAGTAGAGGCGTTCTCATCACGACCGTCTACCTTGGCAATATCCATCAGCCCGATAAGACAGAGCAAGCAAAGCTGTCAAGCCCAGTCTCAGTTCGGGACTCGAGCCAAGCTTGGCTGAACATGTTTATGTCTCACAAGCCAGCATTGCCTTTTCCAAGTGTGAGAAACTCTGTTTACAAAGCATTCCAACCACGATATTATCGTAGATTCCCGCTCAATTTCCACTGACGCTTCGCCCATAAGTATCTCACCAAGTCAAGATTTGTATGGACTAAACAAGTCCTCTTTATGAATGCTTCTGACTTACCACAGCGATGGAAACGATGGAACGTGGTCATCATTAGCCCTACAAGTTGGCACGCCTGCGCAGGATGTGAAAGTCCTCGTCGCTACATCTGGGCAAGAGACTTGGGTAGTTGCGCCTGAAGGCTGCATTGCTTCCGACCCTCCAGACTATCCGAAGAACCGCGGCTATATCTTCAATCGGAATGCATCAACGAGATGGAATCTTATGGTATTATACTCGTTGTTCCAGGGTGAAGAGGGCGCCAATTTCAATTTCACCGGAGACAACGCTAGATATGGATTCGACAACGTTGATCTAGACTAGCAAGGCTCTAGCAACCCATTGTTAAATCACCAGGCCGTGGGGGAAATAGCAACCAAAGATTTCTATTTAAGTATGTGAGCGTACAACCTTTCTAGTCGCTTCTTCAAAAATTTCTTGGGATCGTAGCATCAGTAGTGACCAAAACCTAGAGCTTCTTGTGGAGTTGAGCTGATATGATGCGCAGGACAATTCGGCGTTTCTCCTCGACCCACAAACTTCTCGTCCTTCTATTGCCATGTCTCTTGATGCCATGATCGCGCAAATCTACCTCCGAATCGAGACGTGCAGGCTGTTTGAGACAGCATTTAATTTGACGTTCGACCGGATGACGAATCTCTACCTTGTCAATGACTCTTTAAGTACACTGTTAATGAGCCAGAATACCTGCGTTACATTTGAGCTTGGCGCATTTGGACACCCCCAGCCCAAAGTGTACACAGCACACTCCCTTATGCAAGCTTTGACCTGAGGGTAAGCTATCCTCTGGTCGAGAATGCTACAAGGTACTTTCCTCTCCGTAGGACCATCAACAGTTCCCAATACACTCTGGGCAGGACATTCTTACAGGAAGCGTATCTCATCGTTGATTATGAGAGACAAAATTTCTCAATTTCGCAGGCGGTGATTGATCCCAGCGCTAAGCAGTTGCTTATCGCTATACCATCGGTAAGTAACATGTCAAGTGGGCCGACGAAATCATCAAAGACAATGGATCCTCATCATCGTTCCCTCTCCTCTGGCGCTAAGGGATGACTGATGGTTGGAATACTGATTGGCGTTGGCATATGTCTTGCAATGGCACTCGCTTTCCGTAAAAGGCGCCAAAACAGACGAGAGAATGAAAAGCCAGCCGTCGTATCAGAACCGAATTCCGGGTACCCATATAAAGGGGAACTCGCAGCCGACGGGATCGCTGAGCTGTACAGCGAAGCTAAGCTTGGCGATGAACTTGACTCGGCTGCATTGCATGAATTCTTCACGGCGGACCCAGCCCATGAAGCGCTTGGTAGACCAGTCCTAGGTGCCGAACTCGCAGTGCCTGACAAAACATCCCAACATTCGGAACTCCATGGAGAAGCCCTTGAGCTCGAGCTCCATTCAGAGACTTCTCAGCGCTCGTAGTCTTCAAAATAAATCTGGTCCTCAAAAAGACGCTTCTCCATAGATCTATTGAAGACTTCCTGTAGGGGGGCTTTTCCCATGGTTTGTGACAGGCCTTCACCCGATTTGCCGCAGAATTGTAGTAGTTTTTTTTTTCTCTCAGCTTGCCAACGTGGGGTTACAGAGAATGGCCTTTCAATTCTTCCAATTTAGGAGTGAAGTAGGTATACGAGGGGGGCCCAATCGTCGTCATGTAGATGTCACTCGACTCACTGCTATTACGTACGTCGAAAGGTTGAAGCACTTGGCTTCGGCGTTGCCATCTATAGGTCTGCAAAAGTTGTCGACATAGCTCTTGCTTTTGCCCGTACTAGTGAAGTTCCTCAAGAGCGGGGGAGAGAATGGATTGTCGTGAGCACAGTTATAGCGGCCCAGGGACCCAGAACCCCTGATCCTGTGCCATATAGCCGTGTGAAGATGTTCAGTAGAGGTAGGTATCTTGAGGGTACGAATTGGCCAGCCATTGGTGGCCTTGGGGCTGTTCTCAAATAAGGATTCTGCATTCATTCCTCTGAAGGGTGGGGGGGTCCAATGCTTGGAGGCTTTGAGTCATCGCTTTCTTTCCTCATACAGTGTTGCTTCTGAATGCCCTTAAACCTGCTCCTCGGTCGTCACTTTTACTGATGCCTGCCTGTTGATACCGTACCTAGCTCACTATAGTTGAAAATGCGCTTTCCTGTGGCATTCCATGTCATGTCGATGTCCTAAGTATGTTGAGTACTGGATACGCGTACTTGAAGGCATGGCCTCTGAATCGAGCCTAGTAGCCTTGGCAGCCGGCCTGACACTTATCCCCCTCGTCCGACTTATCATTCGTCGTCACTGACTATTTCTGTCGTTGTTGCCGTCGCTCTCCTCCTCCTCGTTCTTCCTCCTCTTCCTTTTCTTTCTGCCCGGTTCGTTTACTTCCTCTTCTTCTTCTTCCTCATCATCCTCTTCCTCGACCTCATCTATGTCGCCACCTTCCGTCTCATCTCCTTCGCTATCTCTCGCTTCCTTGTCGTGATCTTCTTTCTCTCCTTCTTCCCTGTCCTCTTCCGAATTCTCTTCCTCGTCACCCGAAGCTTCGTACTGGCGCAATTTCTCAGCAATGTGCGGCGGCTTCTGGTATGATAAGCCAGCTGCCTCTGCGAACTCCAGTAACTTTCCATACTCCATTCGATAGACCATTGCTATCATCTCAAATCTCAAAGACTCGACTTCTAACGTTTCCGTCTGGGCGAAGCGATCGTTCACAAACTCCAGGAGTCTGCTTTGTTCCTCTGAATCTGGCCGATCCCACATGTCTAGCCACTCAGCGTATGGTCTCTGAGATTTCTTCTCAGGCTTTCGTGCAGCCCCAGCGGCGAGTATCATGCGTATGATATCATCAACATCACTCTTGAAGGCGAACCACGATAGACCTCTTTCCGCTGGCAGTAATTGCGGTCCCGGCTCCTAGCACCAGATATCTGCTCCGGCCTCGAGCAGCAGCTGGACACAATCTTTCAGAGCCCATTTAGCTGCCATGCTGAGACTTGTCGCTCCGTTGTGAGCTTGGTCATTGATGTCTGTCGTGATCTCGAGCAACAGCCTCACTATATCGGTGTGGTCGAGGTGTACAGTGACCCACAGGGGTTTACGAGTGCAATCATCAAGGGCGTTGCAATTGGCGCCGGCCTCTAGAAGAAGTTTGACGGTCTCGATATCTCCAACAATAGCAGCGGTGTGCAATGGTGTTGCCGTTGTAGATCACCGGGTTAGAAACGACTTCTCTTGATTATTCCTCGGGTGATTCAGCATTCGAACTGATATCATAGAATCTCATCTAGGCGTTCGTTGTTTTCGAAATAGGTCTTACGTATCCCGGAAAGGCATGGAAATGGGATGCGAATGCTACGAAATGGACTTACATCCGTCTGAAAATCTTGCTTCAATATCGATGCCTTTGGTGATCAGCAACCTCATGATCTCCAATTTCTTCGTGCTGAAAGACTCTATAGTCTGCTGCATTTGCAGACCGCCGATCTCAATTACGTCTCTATTATCAATCAAGATAGCTACCTGGAACGCCGTACTTTCTGTAGGGCCTCTACGCATTAATACTAACCCCATTCTCAAATAGCATTTCTACAATGGCTGGATGCTGGTTTTTGACGGCGAGTTCAAAAATGATGTAGTGTGTTGTACCATTATGGGACAACAGATTTGGATTTGCTCCGCGCTCCAATAGGAAATTGCAATTTTGAAACTGTCCGTGTGTAACGGCAAGCAGAAGAGGAGAAATTGTCCCGCCACTTAGAGCATCAATCAATGCCCCGCTGTCCAGCAACAGCTTTACTATTTCTGGACTGTGCTTTTCCGCAGCTTTATGAAGCGGGGTTTCCCACACAATCTCCGAGGATTCCACATTGACTTCTACGCCGTCATCGAGCAGCTTCTGGACAAGGGGGAACGCTTCGCACGGGTCTTGCTTCAGCGCCTCGTACAGTTCGAAAGCCATGACGAATGAAATTTCACTTCGTAGTTGAGGCTTACTCGTTGGTCGAACGCTTCATTCGTAAAGATTGAGAACACGCAAGGTAGACTATTATTGTAGCGATTATGTAGTGGTGTTGTCGTTTGAGCGGCTGCCAAATCAAGCTCCCTTGTGCTGTGCCACTTCTAACACGAGGAGCCAGAACTATTGCTCCGTTGCTGCTCCCCCATGCTCCCTCGCTGCTCCCTGTAAAGCGGCCCTGCTCCCTTTCCCGAACCGAAACGGCAATTTCCAATCCTAAGTTCAGGGTGCATATAATATATATATATCAGCACAACGCCCTCCCTTCCCTCTAAGCCAGATCACCTCCGGAAGTGCACGGCTCAGTCGGCAATGTATACACAGCGACGGTGAGAGTCGACTATATAGCCCTCGCCTCCGCCTTGAGAGCTCAATGGATACCTTGATAGCCTGGGACCATTCTACTCTTTGCTTCCCCTCTTGGCTTGTCCAGCAGGGGCCAGTGCTTATGCTCGAACTCCAGCTTCACGGTTCGGGATGCTGGATCGTCAACAGGTTATGAACCCGGAGCACTTTGGGCAGTGGGAAATAGTGTTGCTCCATCGAAGACTTGCTTGCACCAGTTATCCTACAAAGAGCTTGGGATCTCACAGGCTTTGATAGGGGCATCAGTAGACGGGGCGTTCCTCAACATGGAAACTGATTAATTCTCCTGAAGGCGACCCAAGGTGTATTCTAGGAGGCTTTTTTACCGGGTCATCTTTGACGTCGGGCAAGCTGAAGCGTACCCGAACAAGCTCGAGAGTTTAACATTCGATCTCAAATCTTTTGGTGTTAGGCAAAAGAATATGGGCCTGCTGGAAGCTTGGGGCTGACAGTTGGAAGGGAGAGAGATGGAACATGACTTGTTCATGTTTGAAGTGCTCCCTAATCGAATATATAACAGGGATTCTTCATCAGTCAACCAGTACTGGTGCAATCACCGCTGAAAGCAGACCTCTTCTTCAAGTGATCCTTCTGGTACCCCAAAGGAATAGGACAAGGGGGATAGGACAGCTGGAGCTAAGCTGAGAATGATATATTCCCCAGAGATCCAGGATATCCTGGATCCAACAGACTGGAGAGACAGCCTAAGAGGAAACGCTGGTGCTCAAAGATGCACCAATTTGGATTCCACCGGAGAACCAAACACACCAAGATTGCCTGGCCCTATGTCCGAGAAATGGTGGAACACCCGCTTTTCGAGTGTGCTGTGTCTCAACAAAACACATGAGATGATGGCAGATAGCTTAACGAAACTACTTGTGGCGGTGAAAACCCATCAAATTTATTAGTACGATGAATATGAGAAAAGCGCACTCGATTATAAGCGGCCTCACTATTGCCTAAAAGAGGAAAAGCGCCAAAGACGACCTCAGGGGAGTGTTGAAGGAGGAACCCTTATGCTTGTTGATGCATGGCGTCTTCCAGCATGTATGGCGCTTTCATGCTGCATTCTCTGTGCTTCATACAGGCAGACCGAAAAGCTTGCAGACTGTGGAGCATTGTGAGCCCGTGGAGGAATATGCTATTGTTCGAGTAATAGCCGTCGAGAGATCTTCCTTTGTTGTTGGCTTTCAGCATGGCCATCGTCTTGCTCAATGAGCTTGTCTTGTGCCTTTTAATGTTAACGCAGGGGTATGCGAGAACAAAGCACGACACATTGTGCAACGCCCATCACCTCCTCGCCATTATGGAGGAACAATGGAGACCTCGTTCGGTATATATATACCCACTCACGACTTACCTCTGGGCTGTCAATTCTCTGCTCAAATACATTGAAACACATTACTTGCCCCAGAAACCCCACCATGTTCCACTCAAAGACCACTTCCCTCGTTCGCGCCGCTCTCGAGGCCCGGAATGCTGACAGCATCCCTCGGCCTCCCCTCTTCATTCCAAAGTTCAACCTTGCGGTCCAGGCCTTCGCCTCTGTTCTCAAGCAGGAAGACCCAAACGTCGACATGGAAGACAAGATCTTCGGCCTAAAAGAATGGTTCCCCATTCCAGAACCGCTAAGCCCCCAAGCCCCGGCAGTATTCAATCTCCTATTGAGCCTCCCTTCCATAGGCGCTCGACGGCTCCCTCACGAAGACGGGAATTGCATCATCTGTTCTGACCCTTTCGACTCGTCTGCCGCGGCGCGGAGCGCGGACTCCGTCGTTGCGCGGCGACTGCCATGCGGGCACATCGCCTGCGCTATGTGTCTGCTCCAATGGCTAACCCCGTTCACCCGCGTGCAGAATAACTCCTGCCCGCATTGTCGAAGAGTCCTATTCCCTCAATTCGTAGGCGCTGACCAGATACAGGGCATGCAACAGCGAGCCGACGCTGCGGACTGGTACCGCCAGGAACACGGCGAGCTGCCGTTCGAGTGGAAAGGTGTGGAAGGCAACGTGAAGCTCTTGCTGCTCGGGCATAAGCTGGCTGCAGCAATGGAGGAGGTGGAGCTTGATACCGTGCTTGCGCTGATCGAGGCGCCGAACCCGGAGACATCCTCGATCAGCGAGTTCAATACCGAGCAGAAGCTGAGCATACAGGAGATGTGCCTGAGGAAGGCTTTGGTAGGTTGGCTCATTTTCCACTTCTCGGCGAGAATGCGGGGAGTGTTTCCGGAGGTGGACATCGAGACGCAGGACGTAACGGAGGCGGTGATTCTGAGGAGTTTGAAGCGCGCGAGGTGGTTTAGGGTGCAGGGGCAGAGCAAGCCTGAGGATGAGGAGGCTGTAGTATCTAGTGAATGAACGCTGAATATAACGGAGATTCCGATCTGACTATTCCCCATTCTCTTTTTTTTTCATGAAAGCGACCCTTTTGAGCGAAGTGCTCATGTCAACAGAACCAAAGAGAAGAGTTCCTGAGGGGTGAATGCCCAAGACTTACACTATTCCTTGGGAATCATTTTAGATAATTTCCTGCAACGTTTTCACCTGTTCAAATTGATACGTCGAACACCCTAGGGAAGCTATATTCACAACTACGATGCGGCAGCAATCATCGTACGACATTTGACCATTACCTTCGTAGGCGGAATTATCTCTAGAAATGTAATAGATCTCAAAGCTGGCTTGTGCCAAGAAAGCCCGAGTACCTTAGGGGGTTTTAGTGGGGGCTTGGAACGGTACTGACACCGTACTGACACCGTTCTGAAAGATAAAGGTATAAGAAAACGCACATAATCTGGAGCCGGTGTTATACGATAAACGTATAAATGAATTACTCGTATTGACCCCCCAACTGCCACGACCCCCTAACGGCCAGGCACTAAGCCCATTTAGGGAAGCTAATATCGGCACACCTCGCGCACAATGCCTGCGCATTATGATATATATCTGAAGAGTGGATATTGTAGAGCTCATCGAGGGCTTTCATTCGAGCTCACATTTGCCTGATTCGGCTGGAAGATGGTGGAGCAATGGGGGGTGGAATAGTACCCGGCCGTTGGGGGGTTATGGCCGTTGGGTGGTCAATACGAGTAACCAGAATTTTTTATATAACGTATTATTTATGATACGGTAATATTGAAAAAACGGTTCTTTTGTATATTATTACAGAAAGATTAATATTTAAAAAAAATTTGACTTTTTTTTTCAAAGTTTAAATTTTCCAACTAGTTTCCGTTTTTGAACATTTTTTTGTTTATTTATAACGTATATAAAAATCTACGGTATTAATTGAATAATAGGGAAAAAACCTAATTCACAGTCTATAAACGGTTTTTATTTGAAGAACGGTACCAGTACTGTACTGAGCTCTCATAGCCTTCTGCTAAGGTACCTTACGTTTCGCCCGACGTTGATTAGCTAAGCTTTGCAGAGACAAATCATCTCTCTCTTCTTCATCCATCCTCCCTTGTGGCTATCACGCCTTTCGTGCGGCTCCAAAAGTACAGCCTTGTGCGATTGACTGCAACTCGGAATTTTCGCCGACATGGAAACAAATGCAGCTGAGAAGCCTTCCTATACAGCATATCCAAAGGCCCCACCAATCCGTAGCACCACACTCCGCCGGGCTCTGACCCTCGTTGCAACCCATCTTGCATGCCGTTTGGGTTACACTCATGGCTTTAATATTGTCCGAATCTCGCCCAAGAAGTGCGTGAAGCGAAGTGCATACATGGACTTAGCGGAAGCAGCAAACATGGAATATGTTCGAGCTCATACGACAATACCTGTCCCAAAAGTCTACTGTGCGTTCAGGCGTAAGGGAGTTACGTACATCGTAATGGAACACATTCGTGGAGAAACGCTCTGGGCGGCTTGGTCTGGCGCGTCATATTCACGTCGGGAAGGCTTTCGTGAGCAATTAAAAAATATGATACAAGATTTGCGCGCAGTGCCTAATCCCAATTCTGGCCAAGTCGCTGGGCCACAAGGGGGTCCCGTATTCGATGATCGCTATTTGTCGGAGACAGGCGGATCCTTTGGCCCGTTTGCGAATGCACATGCGTTCCACCTCTGGCTTCGCTGCGATCTCAACCTTCCCGTTACGTCGGACAGCCAGGACTGGATCAATGATGCAGAGAAGATGATACGAATGCAGGATCGAAGGGATTACCCCACAATTCTGACCCACGGCGACCTCAATTGTAACAACATCATGGTCAAGCGTGACAGAATTGCTGGCATCATTGATTGGGGAGGTGCCGCGTGGTACCCTGACTACTGGGAGTTCACCTCTGCCTGGCAAGGCAATCTCTTCGACAGGGACTTCTGGAGACAAGAGGTGGAGAACATACTCGAGGGATCAAAATACTCAGAGGACCTTGAGATGGATCAGATACGGCACCGGCTTTTTCAACCTATCTGAAGGTAAAGACTTTGACTTTTCCCAGCTTGAGCAGTGGCTTATCTACCCAATCTCTCCTCGAGCGACATGGCGTCTGCCTCAAATCATTGACGTAAGGTATGTACGTGCCTTCAATTGACTGTGATGTATTTTCGTATTCACGTGAGGACTCGATGGTAAGATCTTTCGATCCACGAAACCACCAAAAGGTATGAAACACTACCCTCGCTCTCTCAAATCTTACTCGAGGCGAGGAAAGTTAGATATGAACATTACACATACAGATTATTAGGACTATTACTAAATTCACAAAGGATTCCTGGGTACCTCGCCCTTTTTAGGCGCGCGCCTTGACAGGCAAGCCCCCGTTGCCCCAATTGGACGCCATGCAAGCTGAGTGAAGGACTGATAAAATCCTACCATTAAAGACTTTCTGGCCGTGCCTCAGATACTGTTTGAAATTGTTGGAATGACTGCCAATGAATTTCGCTGCGCCTTATCTTGCCAAAGCTTCTTGTCGTCCTGCCTGCAGGCCTGTTCAGCTTGAGGTCTCTATAAGAGTGTCCCAAGTCCTGGTCTTCTATGCTCTCATTACTTCAGCAACAACATTTGCCCCTATATATATATGGACGATATATTACAGCTTGATCACTCGATCACTCTCGACTTGGTCCTCGATTCAAATACGCATAGATTTTAAGCAACTACGCAACTCTACGCAGACGGCTCTCATTGTCAAGGGATTATATAGACACTACCTTCAAGGTCATGCCATCCGACAAGCCCCGTCTCTACGTTGCGCTCTACGCCCGTGATAGGCCCAAAGAGTATCATTGGGCGTTCATCGTCGGGCCCAAGAAGACAGCTGCAAAATCCATGAACGCAGGCATACGCTACCATGCGACAAACTCTCCACACTCAAGCTACCATCGCCAGAACGGGCGAGGATTCGACTGGCGCTTTGAGCGCAAGCCGCTTGGGGACAGAGCGGTTTCCACGATGCTTCTTGCTCGCATTGCCGTCGGAAAAGTGGAGAACCTCGGACAACTTGAGCAGACCATTGCCAGGGTCGCGATCCGACAAGACAGCACTTTTACTTGTCGGACTTGGCTGATTGACGCTGTCAGGTACCTTCACCCCAGACCAAGAGCCCCACCCTAAATGCCTTCGAGTGTCTCTCTGGCACGCCGCCGCTGTACCAGAAAATTCAAATACTGCGCTGACTTTCATTGCACTTGCTTAGGGCACTGGATCAAGACGGCAGTCTAGGCACGCGAGTGACGGGCGATTGGAATGCCATCTATAATACAGCATTGCAGTATGTTGACAAGAAAAGAGTCGTTGGGAGATGGTCTCACAGCAATCCTACTCAGTGGAGTAATGATATGCCCTCGACCTACGACATGTTGGAGCGAAAGGAGATGGTTCCATAAGAAAAATGACTAGCAGCTGTTTCCGCAGGGAGTCAATAAGTAATCTTGGGAGTCAATGTACCGAATAAGGAGGTCAATGTTTAGACTGATACTACTGTTGCCGCTGGAGCTGCTGCTGCTTCATCCTAAACCGTCTTAAGGATCCACAAATTTTTTTAGACTTCTCTGCCATGATAATGCCGGGGAGTACTTCAGGGCGACGAAGTCCCTGTTTACACAAACGAGAGTGTCAGAAATCTCTTTGCCAGATGGTGGCCTTCCAACAAACCCTTCGAGTTATTAGATCTGTAAAAGCTCCACGAAGGAAGATCAAGATCTCTGCCAAATATGATGATTTGCTATCAAGTGACAGAGCAATTTTTTCCTTCGAGTTCTGTGAGTGTTCGTCCCTTCAACTGCCGGAACAGAGTGTTCCTCAAATTTCCCAGTCAGCAAACATTGCCAAGAAGTCGAGGCTAGAAAAGCGCTCTGACGTTTTCAAAATTTAGCTGGATCGGGATATCCTAGCAAAATTGGGATTGAGCGATTCGACAAGCCTCAGGGGCCCCTTTCTTAGATTGAAAAAAGAGCAGCTTATCAAATGTACTCCCCCTTATAAAAAACTGCTTTCCATGATAACAGTGTAGCTGTTACATCGTGCTTACAAGACGGAACTCGTAACATCTCATCCATTTGCTAGGGGCCAAATACATCTCTTTGGAACAGTAAATGCATGCAATACCCTGTCGGATGAAACGTTGAAACGCCTGGATATGGTCCGGCGACAATCACGGTCCGTGCCAACTACAACTGGTTGTGATACTAATATACGCATATTATGAAAATCATTGAACCGGTAATGTCGCCCTACCTTGAGAATTCGGCGTGGCATTCCCTGGCGCCAGTATATGAAAAACACGAGGCGAGCACAACGCTTTCCCAATGGTTTTTTGGGAAACATTTTGAAATACAGAAATGAAACGTGAGTGATATTGGTGGCTGGTGCTATTTATGGCGAGACGTCCTGCCGAACCGCTCGCAGGAGTTCATCGCATTTGCCAACCCACTCTTACCTCACAAGTTTGTTGCTCTTTTGGCATCAGGGTATCAATCTCGGTCCGTCGTATCATTACGATCGAAGTCTTGAATCAAGAAGAGAAAAGCCATCTCCCATCTTGAGTAGGCCCTACTGCGCGCAGAAACTTCAACGTCAAGGGCCAGGAACAACCACCAGCAACGATGGACGCAACAGAAAACTTCGCAGACCCTTGAGCCCAGTTCGGGATGTAGAAGAGAATGCTTTATTGGTTGATGGCGATACTGGCGCTCTTGGGGCTCTCAGAGGCTTGCAGGACTTGACTCAGGAATACTGTGAGATGCAACGCCTATTCCAGAGATAGAAATTCACTGATTGTTATGTATAGATAGCTTTCTACGGGATAGGAATGGTGCGACTTTTCATTTCAGGGACACGGATTGCCTGACTGGGAAATTAGTTTCTAGAATTCTCGAGTGGACCCGGTTACAGATCATGTACCTCCGTCTGAATTCTCCTTTTGCTCTCATGTATAAGCCTGTGCACGCTCGAGACTGCATTTTAGATATGTACAAATCTTTTTAGACAAATGGAAGTATAATTTAGTAGGAAAAATGGGAGTTGATAGTAGCAGAATATTTTAGCACTAGAGGAGAGGTCAAAGCACAGAATATTGTAACAACATAGGAGAGGTGTCGCAGTTGACGTATAAATCTCGTTGAATAGTCAATCAACTGATGTTGGATTGTCAATTTAACGTATTACTATATATTATTGCAGGCAATTGGCTAGTCAACTAACTATTATAATTAATTAATTAATTACTTAATTAATAAAATAATAGTTAATTAATTAACTATTTAATTAATTGCCGCTTTTCCTTTAATATTAATTAATATATAATATAATATTAGCAAAGGCTTAATATAATATCTGCTATACCCCCTTAAGCAATTATAATATTATTATTATAAAGTACCCAAAACGGTATATACCAAAAAAAAATTTGCGATAGAGAATTTTTTCGCCCTTAATAATTGCCCGGTAATAACCGCTACTTTTGTTAAATTTATACTATTTTATTATTAAAATCTAGCGGAATAACCGGTTATTTTAAGACGCTTTTAAGTTTAAACCCCCGATTTCTCTAAAGTAGCTAGGTTAATATATTAAATATATAAAATAATAATAGCGAATTATTAACGCAATTATTCTTATATTTAATAAGTATTTATTTAAAGTTTATATAATAATATCTTATATTTTATTCAATAATTAATTATATAAATAATTATTAATAATATTAATAATAATTTAGGCTAATAATATTTAATTATTTATTATTATTAATTAAAAATTAAAAAATTTATTTATAATAATAATTATATATTTAAAGTATTTTATAATCGGCTCGGTATTAATTATATATATATAAATAAAAGGTAAATATTTATTAAAATTATATTACAATTATAACGGTATTATTATTAAAAAAATTTGAAAAATATATTTCAATTTTTGCTAATACTTTCTTTTATATTATCTTTTACTTTTTTATTATTTTAATCGATATTTATTATAATATAAATATTGAAATCTGGCCCTTTAACCTTATTTCTATATAAAATATTAAAATTATAATAAAAAAATGTATATTATTTTTTAGTTTTTCTATAAATATATTATTTATTATAAAGGAAATTTTTATATTAATAAAATATTTTTAATACTTTTGCTTATAATTCTTTCCAAATAGCTTTTTTTAAGGAGATCTTTATCAGATTATTAAAGATCTTAATTATATTAATTAATATTATCGAAACTAATATTATATTTTTTACCGAGTATTTATAATTAATAATATTATATTACGTTTATAATATATAAATTTATTAATAATAATTAAAGATATAAATATAAATTATTTTATTATTTATAATAAAAGCTTTTTTTCCCTTTTTTAACAAAATTTTAATAATATATTTAGGGTAGAATTTCTAAACTATTATTTTTATTTTAATATTATATTTAATTTTATCTTATACCCGGGTAATAATAAGATATTTGCGAGCCTTAATAATATATAAGTTAATATTTAAAAATAATAAAGGAAAAAAGGGTAAAAAAAGATAAAATAAAAAGGGAGAATAAGAATATATAAAAGAATTTAAGATTTATAATTAATAAGTATTTTCAAAAATTATAAAAGAAATATTTATAAATAAGTTAAAAACAATACCAAACTTTAATAATTTTATTATTAAAATTTAATATTATTTTTATTTTATTTATAAATATTCTTTATAATTATAAATTTATAATTAAATATTAAGGGAGAAAAAAATTAATATAATTTAATAATATCAATTTTTAGTAATAAAGCTATTAAAATTTGGCGTTATTAGATTAAATTTATAAATTATTCCCTTAGCCAAAAACCGGCTTAAATATTTAAAAGGGGCAAAAATAAAATATATTATTAAAAATTAATATTTTATTAATTAATAAATTATTTAAATAATTATCTTTATTAATATTTTCAATATTAAGTTTCCAAGTTATTTCTTTATCGGCCTATAGCTAGGCTTAAAGGGTATTTATTATAAAGGTTATAAAAATTAATATATTATTAATTATAAATAAAGTTAATAATATAATAGGCTAAGATAATTAGGAGGAAGGAAGTATTCGCTCTTTAAATTATTTACTTTTAACTTTATTATTAAATACCTTTTTTATTTATAATATATTATATTATTTTTTAATATAAATAAGGAGGTTAATAATATTTCGGTTTATATTATAATTAAAATATTATTAATTAAGAGTAAATTATTCAAGTTCTAGTCCTAATTATTATTATACCTTTATTAATATTAATAAAATAAATATATAAAATTCGGGGATATTAAAAGAAATATTTAAAATATTTTATATATTAATATTTAAATTAATAAAAGTTTTATTATCTTCCGGTTTATTATTTTTATTTATAAATATAATAGTTTTCCGCTTTTTAAGATTAAGCCAAATTTCGTTATTAATAATAAAAAAACAGCCGAAATAAATTTAATAAAGAAATATTTATATTAAAATATATTTAATAAAGTTATATATTATATATATTTCAATTAAGCCTAAAACTTAATAAAATATTTTATTAATCTTTATTTAATTATTAATATAATCCTTTATTATATTATTTGCCTTTTTAATAACTTTTTATATTTAAAGATATTTTAAATTATTATTAATAATATAAATATTATAATAATATAAAAGATAAAGCAAGGCCCTTTTGAATTTAATATTATTATTAAATTAAAAAATCCTAATAAAGCTATAAGCTATAAAGAAAATAGCGAAACTATTATAGATATTAAATAGCTCTTTAGCGATAAGAGGCTATAGGAATATATACTTAAAAAAATAATCCTATAATATTTGATAATTAGCTAAGAATAAAATATTAAAAAAGTATTTTTAAGTAAATAAGAATAATATTAATTTCCTATCAAATTTTAATATAGAATTAATATTGCTTTTATAAATCTATAAATTATTTTTATATTTATATATTTTAAACCTTCTAAATTTAGGGCTATTAAGATTTAAAGTTAAAATATAAAGGATAATTCAAAAATTCTCCTCTTATAATATTATTTCTTAATAATAAAACTATTAAAATCGGGTATTATTATAGATTTTTCCTTAAAATACTAAAATACTATCAAATACTTCGTAAAGGAGGAGAGATATTTACAATTGTTATTATAATTTATTTATATTTATTATAAAAGTTATCTTGTATATTAATAAGATTTACCTAATCTTATTAAATAGGATTAGATAATTAAATTATTATTAATAACGGCCTAATATACCGAAGATTGTTAATTTAATAATATTAATAAAGCTTTATAAAATAATTAATTTTATATTAAATAATATTATAATAAAAATATTATATTTTTAATTAAATCTTATTATATTTTATATAATAAAAATAAAGATATATTTATTTAATAAAATTATAAATAATTAATAAAATAATAATATATTTAATTTAAAAGGAAATAATTTTATTAATTATTAATTTCCAAAAAACTATTTTATTTTTATTAAGCTCAAAGTTATTTAAGGCTTTAAATTTATTATAATTTTCTTTTTTATTTAAAATAATATTATTAAAGTATTATAATTAATATTTGTAAATATAATACTATTTATATAAAAACCGAAAAGGGTTTTTATTATTAATAATATTTTCCAAAAAGTTAAAGAACTATTTTTTTATTAGAAAAAGCGGGTCCTTGCTAAGCTCAAAAGCTCTAATAATAATCTTATTAATAAAAGGCTTATTTAAGAATTAATTAAAGGAAAAGAAAAAAGAAAAAGATATTATAATATTAATATATTAAGATTAATAATATTAATATTTTTAATATTAAAATAATAATATTAAGAATTTTAATATTAAACCTTTTAAAAAAGAAAATAATAAAAAACTTAAAAATATTATAAAAAGTTATCGAACCTGGTTAATAACTCTTTTGATTATTATATATATATTACGATATATTATATTTACTGCTTAATACTTTATATATACGTTGTTAATATAAATAATAAAATAGATATATTTAAATATTCGAGAAACCCAAGAAGAAACGCGGGGTAATAGCGATTTAAATTATAAAGCCTGGCCTAATATTATAGAAATAAAATAATAATATATTATTGTATATACAGTTAGCAATTGAAGCTTCAACTAGTAATATTACCTACTTAGGATAGCGTTATTGGATAGTGAATTTAGTCAGTTGATTAATAGTTCAACGAGATTTATACGTCAACTGCGACAGAGGTCACAGCACAAAATGCTTTTGGAACTGGCCCGGCAAATCTCTGCGTATAATATCCCCAACGTTTCTCAAAAAGATGGGTGTCAAGAAAGGAGCCTCCCCAGGAATTGGAAAATGATAAACGGAGCGTCTGAACATCCTCTAAAAGAGAGGGGCGCAAATCGATGTAGTAATAGATGGGAAAGCTTGAGTTACCACGATGGTTTTTCCCCACATCACGTCAGACGATGCACGATCTTCATCGACCCCACCACGACCCGCGATAATTATTGCCGAGGATGGACGAACCACTTTCAACTCAGACACTTCAACAACAGCACTTGGAGACCAACAATGACCACCCAGCCAAATGCCTCGTCCTCAATCCAATCCATTACCGGCCTCCGCACCGATCCCTTAGACCTATCCCGCTACGAAGCCCTCTACAAACACTTCCACTCCCACCCCGAACTTTCAACCCAGGAATCTGCAACCGCGACAACAGTTATCAAGCACCTTCACGCTCTCAGTACACCCTCCTCCCCAGTCCTCGACGTCACTGGAAACATCGGCGGCCACGGCATCGCCGCTGTATGTAGCAATGGCGGGGGGCCTACCGTGCTCCTCCGCGCGGACATGGACGCCCTACCCGTTGAAGAGAAGACAGGGCTGGACTACGCAAGCAAAATAAGAATGGTAGATGTAGACAGGGTCGAGAAACCAGTTATGCATGCCTGTGGGCACGATATGCACGTCACCTGCCTGCTCGCCGCCACGGAGCACCTCATGCGAATCCACGAAAAGTGGTCGGGCACGTTGATTGTGGTCTTCCAGCCCAATGAGGAGCGAGCCGGGGGAGCGCGGGCGATGGTCGAGGGGGGCTTGTATGAGAAGGTGCCGGTGCCGGATGTGGTGCTTGGGCAGCATGTAATGCCTGGCAGGGCGGGGACCGTGACGTGTAGGAAGGGGACGGCGATGGCTGCGGCGGACAGTTTCAGGGTGACGGTGTTTGGGAGGGGTGGGCATGGGAGTGGGCCACACACGTGTGTGGATCCTGTGGTGCTGGCTGCGAATGTGGTTGTGAGGTTGCAGGGGATTGTGAGTCGGGAGATTGATCCGGCTGATGTGGCTGTGGTTACCGTTGGAAGCATTCAGGCAGGAGAGACGGTGGGTTGGAATTGTTTACTGATAGGCGTGTTGGCGTCTTTGCTAATGGGGCGGCAGGAAAATGTTATTTCGGATCGGGCGGTTCTGAGGATTAATGTGCGGTCGCAGAAGAAGGCAACGAGGGAGAAGGTGCTAAGTAGCATTCGGCGGATCATACATGCCGAGTGCGATGCCAGTGCATCTCCTAAAGAGCCATTGATTGAAGAGACAACCAGCTTTCCACTCACGGTCAATGATGAGGATATTGCAGATCAGCTTGGTGAGTCGTTTGGTACGTTCTTCAAGGAAGACTTCGCCTCGGACAAACCTGCTTCCAACGCTTCGGAAGATGTTTCCATCCTCGCCACGAGCGTGAGGGTGCCTTGCTGTTTCTGGTTTTTTGGCGGTACGGACCAAGAGAAATGGGATCTAGCTGAGCGGAATGGGAAGCTGGCTGAAGACATTCCGACCAACCACTCGTCATATTTTGCACCTGTTATACAGCCCACAATGAGGATCGGGGTAGAAGCATTGTGTGTCGCCGCGTTGACCTTCCTGCAAAAAGCGCAGTCGTGAAACAAAAGGCAGGATCCCACGGGATTGCAGAATATTTTTAGACACCAACCTACGATAGGTAAATGATCTGATCAGCTGTGTTGGAATTATGGATTATGCGTCCCTCGTTGTCGGCCTGATATCAACCACTTGTGAATAGATCTGACGACGAGCGACGTGTTCAGTGACGCGGCTTGCCACATCGAGATGACCAACTTGAAACAACATTTTCGAGGGCTCATTCACCCCAACTTCTTCAGCTTTTTGCGGGTCCTCCTCACCTCAACCTCTACCTCCATCATTTCCTTTGATATGCTTGCCATCATCGGGATGTTGCCTGTCACCGCAGTTTGGAAGTCTTTTTGAAAGGCTCTGAGTGCTTGAGGCACCAGTATGCCAAACCAGTTTATTGGATCTCGAGGACTTTGTACATCTCTGCCCGATACGGGACCGCTTATGGATTCACCGCCTGGATGCGTGGCATCACCGTGCCCTTCTAAGCTTGGCGCCTTCTCTTGATCCACCGTCTGAATTGTAGAATCTGGCGAGATTGTAGAAGGCGAAGTCATAATTGCAAACGAGGAGACGTCGGTGGCCCTTCAATTGCAGATCAGAATCTCGATCTGGCAGAGACAATATATGTTGTATTGGAGGCCCCACACGCAAAGTAGAGCCTGCATCCGTCCATCATAGTAATCTTGACCATATCGGATACGATTTGCATTGGTAAAGTTGGCTTGTGCAAGGGACATGAAACCCTTCATAAGTGAGCAAGAACGGAACGTGGGTGCACGCGTTTGATGATAAGTTTACCGAAGACATTGTGTGCGTCAAGGCCTGTTGCAGGGTTTCATATTGGTCCACCAGTCGGAGGTACCGTTCGAGGAGGATAATGAGCTTGCGCCCCAAGGATGCTTCCTCATGAGACTGACCATCGATGCCCGTGTTCTTTGCCGAGAGCGGGACACCATCTACCATGGCTCCACTTGAGGAAGAGATGTAACAGATAAGCTCGAGGTGCAGTGTTGGAAGGAATGCTTGATGCAGCGTTAATTGGAAGTAAGGCTTACTTAGAAAGAAGTTAGAGGTTAGAGATTAGAGATTCAACGATGCGTGGATGCTTAGCACCACTACCGTACCTAGTCATTGCTTGTCTCCTTCCCTGATGCCACCTGTCCAACAAGTCAACTCGAAACAAGTGGTGAACAAGCAACATGGAGAATTGTCATTACTATTGCCAAGTCAGCTCAACCTATTGTTGTTATTACGCCTTTGGGACTGCCCTGCCCTCTAAGCCCCTACAAGCCCCCGACATCACAGCCCATAGCCTGCAGGACAATTGCTGCGAGTTGGTTCTCTGACAACGCGTGGACCCCTGAAGCTCGGCCCATATTACTCCGTACTCCTCGTGATGTTCCATGTCCCCATCCTTGATTTCCCCCCCTATGACCAACGTCTCAAGACCCACCCGTTGCGAGGTTTCACGAGGCCGCGTCAGCTCTCGACATCATTTTCTTCATTGAGGATACATCTCAAACATTTTCGTAAAAGGGCACAACACTTCTAAGCTGAATGTAGACCCTCTCCATTGGTCGGCTCGAGTCGACGGCTGGCCTCAGACATGGGACGACGAATGCAATTACGCAGGAGACATGGACAGCTGGGGCCTTACAACAGTTGCCATACACCCGAGAAAGGATACCCCCCAACAAGCCCGGGGGACAGTCAACCTGTGGCAGACCGCAGCACTTTATCTCTTCCTTTCCATTATTACTCTTCTTCTTGCGAGCATGGCTTGGCACATATATAGGTTTGGCCTTTTCGCCATTCTACCAACAGAAAATTTAGCATTCACTTCAACAAGAAGCAATTCCATCTTTTCTGTTTGACCACGCAAACATCATTTTTGCAAAGCATTTCTACTCGTCCTAGCCTCTTCGTCTAAAGCAAGATACCACCCAGCCGAAACAATGAAGTTCGCTCTCGCAACCATTCTCGCCTGTGCCGCAGCCTTGTACGCTCCCCTTCTCCGTACTATACCAGATAGGCCCTCGTACTAAAGCTTCATCCAGTGCCTTGGCAAAAGGTAATCATGAGGGGCCCGAGGGACCAGATTCAGCCAAGTTGCCGGAGTCCTTGAAGAAGGACATCACCTGCCCCGCCGCTGGCGGGACCGCTACCCTCGCCTTCCCTTGCCCGACAGCCCGCGTGTCTTACGTCTCGGGCTCGCACCCACACAGCAAGCCTACCCAAACTGCAACCTACGCCGGCAGCCACAGCAAAGTCGAATTCACCGTCACTGTTTATCCCTCCGGCGTACCCACTGTGACCTCTACCCACGGCATCGACTGCCAGGGTACCGCGGGCCCCAGCTGTAACCACATCGTCTTCGCATCTCCAACTTGCTCCCATGCGTCCTATTCCCACATGTCCCACTCCTCTAAGTCTTATGAGTCCCACTCGCACGCCTCTTACACCAAGACTTTCAGCCACCACTCTTACCCCACTGTTACTGGGTCGACCAAGACTGCGTGGGCCGAACACACCGCTACTTGCACTGCTGCCGAGACTGGCTCCGCTTAAGGGGAGCTTGAAGGATGGTAGCATTCGATAGGTTGTTGTGAAGGAAGAGACGCATAGATAGCGACACAGCTTGCATAGGAGGGGCTCATTTGCATCGTTTTGATGGGGATTTGCATAGAAGAGGCTTACTTGCATTGTGTGAACCGCGATTTCGGGGCCATGTTCATTTACAGAATGTACCACACACTCGTTTGGCGCACTGAACCCATTTCTACATGCAGCAAAGGGCGAAAAGCCCCAAAGCATTAGGTGAGTGTTGCAGAGTTGGCGTTTGCATTGCTGGCAGTCTGAGAGATACATCAATGATGTTAGTTTCCTCATCTTCCTCTTTCGTTACCCTTTCATATTCATTTTCGCTGTCCCGGTGACTACTTAAAGTATAATTTGACACGCCCACTCCTGGCGACCGAAAGCTGCTGTTGGGGTTTTGCTACGGGCTACTCAACAAAGGGTACGAAAGAGTGTAAGATCGTGTCACGGTCGCAGCCAGTAGAGGCCTTCACCTGTTAATTCACTTCTGCAATAGTCTCGGTGCTGTTTATGTAGATTTGCCAGAGTGCATTTCTCGCGGCTTCCTATCGATAATCTTCTCAAACGGTATTCAATTTTACATGTACGGGGACATCTCCTCTGACTAGAGAAAATGAGTACATATTGCAATCAGCATTTGGTCCAGCCATGGCAATAGGCGAAAGGGGCGAAGGTACAGCGGGTATAGGACCTGACAGGGAAGAATGTGAGCTACAGGAATAAGCTTGAGATGATAAGCACAATATTACATGGAGTCAACAACGTCCACACTGCGAGCCTGGCGCATGGCTGTCTCTGCGAAACGGTATGCAACCTCACTCGATGACTTTTTCAAAAGAAGGAGATGGGTCTAAGAAGGCGAAGAAGAGCCAGTGGATTGAATGCAAGGCTCAATGGTGGTGGTGAATATATCTGAATGTGTCTTGGCAGTCGTCGTCTGAGAGTAAGGTATATCGCAATCCGGCAGGCGCCGGCTTGGCGAATGCTTGCACTCGTTTTGCGTGCTTATTGGTTCCAGTGACGAGTGCACAGGCACGATAGGCAAGAATATTTGAAACTCATGCAACACGGTGATCGTTTACGTTTATCCATAGATAGACTGGCTTTGCAAATCCTCAGTCACAACAGGCAATTTCCTCCAAGCAATCTTATAAAGAAACCTGCAATCCAACACGGTATCCCACAAGATCAATGTTTTCTATGTAGAAACGATCATATGCAAAGACTATTGGACAAGTCAATGTACGACAAAGACAAGGAACGAACTCATAAAGTGTATAGCTTAGACAGATCCCATTAAGAAACAGCCACAAAGATTGCCGGAGCCAGGGAAATCCACCAACATGGGTAAATTGGCACAAGAGATGTGTGATATAGTAGGGCAAGCATCAGCCCTGTTGCCAATATTTGCTTATCTTTTGTCCCTCAATTGAAATGTATGTAGGAATGTCCCGAATTTTAGACCAGAAAGAGATGCAAAACGATGTTAGTGCTTCTCTAGACATAAGCGTGAGGATGGACTCTTTTTCATCTCAGTGCAGTTTCAATGTTTGGGCTACATCATACGCAAAGGACTGGTCACTGGCTCAGGATGGTGAACAGCAGAGTCTGAAGAAGGTCATGTAACCAACGAAGAGCGAAGTAGATGATAGAAAGAAATGGATGTGGGGGCTTTGAGAGCGGTAAATATATCGGCGATGGATACTAATCGAATGTGTCCCACTCGTAGCAGTCTGCAGTTCCGACTCGCAAGCTCAAATGGCAAGGCCATTAATTTACGATCGTAATGAGTTTTAAGTGAACGTGAATAGATATTGCTGCTTGGATAGATGAATGAGGTTTCACAGCTATCACATCTGTGGCGTAAATATAGATCTGGTTAGCCCAAGGAGTGTAGAAACAACCGCCAGATCTACTAGCACTTCAACAATTCACCTCAAAATGGGCCTTTGCTTTTGAATCGAAGGCAAAGGTCTACAGGCCTCACTGTGCCTTAACAGCTTCCATAATGATGTCTTACCTGCGGCCAATTCGCCGTGTCCTGCCCACACACCACGTTCCACAGACACGGCGCATCGATGGACTTCGTCCCACTCCACGCTCGTTCACCCAGAAATCGCAGCTCCTCCTCGTCTCGCGGTCGACTCTGCGCCCTCATCTGCCCTTTCTACACCCTGCTACCGGAGGGAAAAGCCTGAACGCCAAGTCTCGTGTACAGCTACAATATCAAGTCTCTCGGCTTCTCACGACAGAGCGCAAGGTCTTCCTCAAGGATTTGTTCCAGAAGACTATAATATACACAGCGGCCTGCCTTACTGGTCTTTTTCTCCTCCGTGTGATGGCCTGGGGCTTCAGAGCCGAGGTGCTGGACCGTCAATATCCCTCCCCTCAGGAATGGGCGTTCTGGACTCGAATGATGTACCGTGAGGCGCGGGACGTGGAAACTCCAAATGAGAGGACGGGACTCATCGATTGGATTGAAGCGGGTCTTCGGTATCTTGCTTTAATTGATCGTTTGGAGGATCCTTCATCGAAAGAAGGAAGTGGTGTACGTCCCATTCTCCAAGATGAAGGAGATATTTACGTTGAAGGGGTTGGCAAAGCCGGACTGGATATTTCTATGAAATCGGAGCCGTGGAGACGCATTTATCACAATATCTTAATGGGCATGGCTAGGGCTGCGGAGAATACTGAAGGCTGGGTGAACGACACCACGAGGAACTTCGCCTTCCCTGGTGAGTACGTGATTGGCCCCTCGAATCCTCATCCCAAGCCCGTACCTTTTGGAGCTCCGCCTGCTCCATTAGAGGAGAATTGCGTTCCAGCATTCGACTCGCCTCAGAAGTACTACATGAAGATTCTCACGGCTCATGGATTTACAAGCGGTCAACGTCTTGAAGCTGCCCTTGCTTATGCGGATTGGTTGGATTATCAAGGCTTGTCGTCGACAGCGGAGGAGATGTATGATTGGGGTCTTGACATCGCTATGGGAGCTCTTCCAGTTGGTGTCAACAACGTGGTGGATATCAAGACCGGTGTGATCAAAAGTAAAGCCAATTACATATCCTCGAACATATTGCTAGCAACGACGTCCTTGGCATATCATCATGCTCGGAACAACAATCTTTCCGCCGCCTTACCGATCTTCTTGTCCGTTCTACGAGCCAGACGGCAGCTTCTAGAGTCACCTTCACCGGCCCCCTCTCGATCGAAAGCGAATGAATCCACATGGACCAGTGCATACTCGTTCGTCAAGACTTTACTCATAGTACCTCCCTTCCCACCGCCGCCTCCAACAGGCGATCAGATCCCAGTGCGTACACCAGCAGCTTTGTGTGAGGAAGCTGCGGTAATGTCTCATATTGGGGAAATACTTTTCGCCTCTTCCGTCCCAGATTCACCTGTCAAAGGCTTAGCCAATGTATCCCTACCCGTCAGCGCTAGCGCCGACCACTCAAAGATGGAGCAATCTGGTCTAAGCTGGACTCGCGAGGCTGTCGATTTGGCCGAAGATACCCTCTCGTCAGTGAATCCGAACGACGAATATGCCCGAACTAAGTGCGTAGAATGTCTCGCCGTTGGTGTGGAAAATTGGTCGTCCATGATTGCAACGATGTTGAAGCAGGAGCGTTTGAAAACGGCTTCCCCAAAGCAGCGAGCTCGCAATTACTCGTTCTGGGGCTCCAGCGACAAGGCAGCTGAAGAGGAGGGGAGATGGGAAGAGGAATCTAAGATGGTGAATGAAAGACTCAAGTCCGTTCGAAAGCTGATTCTTCAAGAAGAAGACAGGAAACAGGCTGAGAACGTGTTCACTACGATCATGTCTCAATCAGCCGGCAGCTTGAATTGGAACCGTTGAGAATAGGTTGTTCGTGCTATAGCTGCATGCTAAACCTGAGTCTTGTCAGGCTTCGTACCTCTCAACCATGGTTGTGTTCATAGCTCTTCACAATCAGGCCTCCTCGTCACTCAGTGGATTCCCCAACACAGAGAAGGTGACCCTTTCGTTCGCCTCTTCCTTTTGCCCAGCCATCCACTTGACGACATGTGGAGATTTGACGCCATCCTCCTTTACCTCTATGGGGACCTCTGCATATCCTGGGACTGTGTGCACGAGCTGGAAGAACGACAGCATGCTCCTGAACGCCCGAGGCATGGTCACCTCCGTATATGTCGACTCGCCAGAAGAAAAGCAATTGCACCCAATGCTTTCACGGCCCGGAAGAGGCGTGTCTGGTGGCTCTCCGTGGAGGAGATAGGCTCGAGCGCGCTATTAGTGTCAAAATGTTAGCCCTCGCTGTAAGAGTACTAACATATGAGAAGGTCGGGAAACATGCCTTGCCCCAGAATTGCTTGAAATCCTTATTCTCCACCTCGTCCTCCAATATCCAGTCACAACGCAACCCAATCGCCATGGCAGCCACTCTGGCCCTCCACGCATCCCAATGCTCGTCCAAGAATGCAGTCGCCGCTTCCGCGCCCTCCCCGACCCCAATGAAGTCAATCGCCACATCCTTCCTGGCACACTCTTCAAGCATCTCAAACACCCTAGCAACATGCTTTTCCGGTGTTTCATGTCCCCTGACCCGATTCTTCATGTTATCCATCCTCATGGGCCCATCCACACCGCTCCTACGCGGTAAAGCATCCCAGTTCCTCCTGGTCATGGCCTTGGCGCCACGACGATGCCAGATCAATTGGCCCAGATTTGCAATCACTACAGCCGTATCAGGCCCGTCCTTGTCGTTCTGGATTGCTGACACGAAGTCGAGCACTGAGCCTGATGCGATGGATTCTTTGCCAATGACACGGTAGGCCAGGACGCCGAGGTCTTGCATGCTTTCGCCAAAGTAAACGGTCAGGCGTTTGGCGCGTGGAAGATTGGAAGAGGTGAGGATGGGAACATGAGGGTCGGTGGGTCCCGCCGTTAGGGGTAGACGCGTCGTTTCAAGGCCGAGGGCGGCGAAGCGAGGGGCGAGATGTTCGCGTATGCAAGCTGCAATGGCAGCTTAGTGAGGCAAGGACAAGGACAAGGGGGGAGGGACAGACTGTCCATTGCTTCACGCTGGACTTCAAGGACGCGCTCATTTTTGCTGATGAAGTAATGGAATTCTTGCTTCGGGTTGGCAATCTGACGGATTTGGTCTCGGTCGTTGATGCGGTACCTGAGGGTTTCTGTGTTAATAGTCAGGGGTGGGTGAGGGTTGGTTTGGGGACTGACCCGAGCTTTTCGAGGTCGGCGGGGAAGTGGGGATCTGGTGGTAGAGAGCTGCAATTGCGGCGAAACATATTGAGGCCTTACTTGTAGCAGCGATCGTGGTGTAGGACCGTCTTGGACGTCGAAATGGTGTAGCTTTGTAAGGCTTTATGTTCAGAAAAATTATGATGAGAAGCGGGTGTAATGAAGCAGAGTTATCGTAGTGATTCAATACGAATGGAACTTTCGAAAGAGGTTCGAAGATCAGGTCAGACAAATGTGAGGCAAATGTCAGGCAATTGATTGAGATGTACCTAGCCACTAAGTCATGCACTCGCCAGAACACTCGACCAAACACTTCATCACGCTCTCAGAAATGTAAACTCTCAAATTCGCTATGCAAAACCTCACGCCGTAATATGCCCCCTCATTCAATCCATCTCCGGTCAATTGATCCCGTCCCCCTACCAACTCGCCTTCTTGACCCCAGGTATATTCCCCGCAAGCGCATTCATCCGGAACGGATACTACACATCACGCATCAGCCCAAATCCACAAAACCCCGATCCTCAACGCGCAGTGCCCAACACCCATCCCCATCCCCCACACCGCCCTCCCTCCCTTTCAAGCCCACAAAACCTCTACCCTCCCCTCCCAACATCCCCCAAACCAACCCAAACCAAAGCATAAGTATCAATGGAGAGTAAACCCACCCTCGCCATCCTAAAATCCTTCAAAACCCCCCTGCTCTTCCCCCCCTCAATGCAGCGGTTATTAACCTGCGTGCTGCGCGTGTAGCAGTGCATCTGGCTGAGCTGCAGCTGGGCGGTCGCGCGCGCGCGGGCCGGGAGGGTCGTGTTGCGGATGATGTAGCGGAGGGCTTGACTTTTTGCGGGCTGTTGCGTTAGGGAGTGGAAGGGGAGATGTGATGTGGGAGGGATGGGGGAGTGGGAGGGGAGGGGGAGGGGAGTACCGTTGGGTTTCGTATTTCTCGAAGACTTTTCTGGGGGGGGGGCGGGGCGTTAGTGAGGGGCTTGACGAGGGAGAAGGGAGGGAAGGAACCGTTTTGTGTGGTCGCGGAGGACGCGGGCGTTGATGAAGCAGGATATGTCGAGCTTTCTGGAGCGGAATTGTGACATTTTTGCTGTGTGGGGTGCAGGATACTTGATCTTGAGTGAGGGAGAAGTCGATTTGATCGTAAATATCGTCTTGACAGGCGTGATTTGACGCTAAGACGGAAGGGCTCTAGTGGCTTGTCGCCTTCGTCAGGACGCTTCTCATCTATTCATGCGATACTTGTTCTCCCACGGAGCTCGAGCATGCCATGGCTCATCAGCAAATTTTGAAGTATGCACCGGCAGAGAGAGCGAATTTGTTTGGGCGCAAGGGCAGGGTTTGTCCGGCATCCATGAGATTCAACTGCCTGACAACTCCTTTTCCAGCCGTACATAATCTATCGCTTAAGCAAACTGATCTGGAAAGATCTTCAGATCTCGTACTCCGTCAAAAGCCTACATCTCAACATTCGATAGCATTGCCGGCGGTTTGTCAGTCTCCACGTTCTTTTGACAGCTATTACTCAGTTGTTATTTCCATTGAGAAAAGACCCATACAGCTGGGATTTTGCCTGTTTAGTCTTACATATTGATGCTTTAAGGGTGACAACCCGTACACGATTCAAATTCAACGCTGAAAGACTTCTTTCATACCACCCACCGGCTATGAAGTATTCGTTGGTCCCTTGACTACTTCAATTGAGTATTATACATAACAGTGATAATACTCTGTGCGGATCTATCAATACATACGCTTTTCTAAGATTCGGAATGACTCAAAGCTTCAACGTGAATCCTCGTCATCTTAGACGCCTAGAGTTTTAAATTCGCAAATAATAGCCTTTCGCAGCCGTTCTACCTCCCTCTACCTATGGCTGATGTCGTCTAGCATTGCGCAGATTTGACACATTGTGGAGGTTCATACTCTTACAAAAAGGCCATACGAATGGTTCAAGGAGCGCATCAGGACCTGGCCGGAGCAAACATCGATAACAGCATCCCGCTATTGGCTTATCCCACTATTCAACGCCCAGCTGCAGAACCTCGGCATTACGATGAGAATCCCATTGTTGGACTGGGTGGGCTTTTTTGGGAGGTGCGGGACGATGATGGAAACCGTAGTCTTCTCCTTCTCGCCTGCTATTTTCGGGCCCATCCTTCTCCACCGTCTCGAGTGGGGTGGGATGAGGGTTCAATAGGGCGGTTGGTTCCAGCGGTGAATTAGTGTGGGCTCTGGCTTTGTGGGGGTGAGGGGTGGGTAATATGGGGGATAGAATCAGTAATTATTCGGGAGAGGTGTATGAGGGCATTTTTCTTGTCCGTCCCTGAGGAACTCTTAATTCATTTCCTACCCATTTGAGCAAGAATGCAGACGGAAAATTGTTTTATCGTGATGATGAGCGGTGGCAAGATAGTCAAATACCTCTGTGGTATCACTGGGTGTGGATGGCTTAAGCGTTCGTGGCAACCTCGCCATGTAAGTAGACAGTCCACTCAAGAGCACCGCCGGCGACCTTCCCGCAGTCTTGATTGAAGCGACTTCCGTAGTGGCTTAGAGTCTCGATGAGGAGAATATGCCTTCGCAGGTCGACTGCCAAGCCAAGTGCACCATGATCAAACTGCACGAGGTGTGTAAGGTTCGGGAAAAGCCCACCGCACATGCCATCTGGGTCGGGCTTTGCCATCGATCGTCCTCTCAAGTGCCAGCGGAACCCGTGAGACAACAGTCCCTTTTCAGGAAGGATCCTGCAAAGCCGACTCGTTCAACCCATCGCCCACAACGTACGGCCTGACATCCTGATTATCGACCCTGATAGCCCACCCTCCGTCCCGGGCCCCAAACCAATAAATCGGCACCCCACTCGGCTGCCTCACCAGGAAATCCCAGCAATAAGTAACCACATAAAACCCACGCCGTAACCCCTGCCGCCGACTAGCCTCCAACGCGGTGTCAATCCCAATCGACGGCGGCCACGGCAACGGCTGGTTCATCTCGGTATAATGTCCCCCAACCACGTCGGGGGGGTTCCAGACGGGTGTTCCCTCGGTACTTCGCGAGAAATGCATGGTGATTTTCCCACAGATGGGGGAGTCCCAGTATGAGGTGAAAGAGTCGGACGTGTCTGGATTGGAAATCAGGGGGGGACGGAAGCGAGGGTGGTGCTTGTTACGGCGTGCAGGTTCGCGTCGGGTTATATCCGGCGCAGTATTGCGTACATGCTCCAGGAGATGATGCTTTGCCAGCTGGAGAGTGCGGGAATGGGGGATTGGGTCGCCGGGGGTATTGCGCAGGGGTGAGTCGGGAGGGCGAAGAGGAGGACGGCTAGATTGGAGGGTGTAGACATTGCGGAAGGTTTGGTGAGGGATGTGATTCTTGATGAGATTGGCTATTGTTGAGGGTATCTCATTGTGAAGAGGGTGTGTGGATGAGACGCACAAAGTTGCCGGTTGAAATGTACTTATCAGGCCTGTATCCGCAGCAGACGTCTCGACAAGCGCAAAACATCTGACCGCGAAGCGATCCTCTTCTAACCTGAAGCGCAGTTGTGTCATGCGCGGCCTACGTTGGGTTGCCGCGGGCAGGGCTCCCTCAGCCGCAGAGGCAATAGTGGAACCTGTCGTGTGAAGTTATGTCCGTGGAAAACTTTTTAGCCGTAGTGTTGAGCGCACATATGCTTCAGACACAGATTTCTCCGTTGCCCTGGGCCTCTTGGTACCGTCACGTAAAATTTGGCATTCCCGTTACTCAACCCTGAAGCATGAATGTTGGGTTGTTGGCCGTAGGAATAATTCTCATCGCTGCCGAAATGCTGACGGCGTAGTAATATTGATATACTTGTTGATAAGACGTCTCGACTGCATTACGCGCCCGAGGAACGAATGTGAGTGACACTTTTCGAGTAGACTGCAGGGCCATTTCTTACCATCAGCCCTCCTTCCTCTCTCCCAAACTCATCTCTAAACTCCCCAACAAGTCCTCTTCCCCCGACTCCGGCGCAGCCAGCCCATCCAATGGATTATGCGTATGAGGAATCTCCGCATCAAAGGCCGGCGAATCCACCCTCGGCACCGCCTCAACATCCACCCCAACCCCCCTTGGCAATACCCCCACTTCCTCGGCTTCCTGCGGTGGTCCGAGCGAGAATGGAGGCGGCTGTGCGTGTTTCGAGGAGAGTGGAAGGTCAGGAGAAGAGGACATGGAGCGCCGGATGGGAGTGGGAGGAGACATTGTGGGCGCTTTGGGGGAGAGCATGGGGGGGAAAGAGGTTGCAATTGGAGTTGGCGGAGACGGGGTTGGAGCTTTAGGGGTGGAGACCGATGGGCGCTTTGAGGAGGGTTGTTGGGAAGGGGTAGGCGACCTATGAGAGGAAGGCTGTTGGTGGGGTGGGGGTTCTTGCGGAGGGGGCGGCTGCTGTATGGGTTCGGCGTGGAAAGGATACTGCACTGTGGCTTCGATAGGAGAAGGCTGTTGGGGTGTGGAAAATGGGGGTGCGGCCGATTCGATGGATTCCACTAGGGGCGGTGGTTTAGGAGGTAGTGAGGTGCTGACGAGAGATTCTTCCATGGAAGACGCCACGTTTGGTGGTTCCGGCACTATTTCATGCGGCCGCGAAATCGATTCTGGCTCGACCGCAGATTCAGGTATTTGCCGAGGTGGTGAATGTGACCCATCCTGTGTTGCAGTAGGCTCTGGCAAATTTTGCGGTGGCGTTTGCGTAGTTTCCGGCTCGTGCTCACTCTGTGGTGGTGGAGTTGAATTTTCGGGATCTCGTGGGTGCCGTGTTGGTGGAGGCAAGGCTGAGAGTTGTTCTGGATGGTCTGAAGGAAGTGTTCCCTCTTGTGGTGCTGGTGGCTTGGACTCAATCGTAGGAGCTGGCAAGCCCGGCAAGTGTGTTGCCTCCCCTTCTAGCTCTTCTAGCTCCATTGGAGTGTCTATCATCAACGTCGGCTCAAGGTTTGTATCGCCATGTTCAGAAGCGGCGCTTGGTGCGTCGAAGGCCATTTCGGATTTGATCTCAGGCTCAGTAATGGGCTCGTTCACTTTCTCGATGGCGACCTCACGTATTACCTCAATGCCGTGTTCGACTGTACTTTCAGTTGTAGTCCCGATTGAAGTTGTAGCTTGTCCCTCCTCGTCCACAAGCATGACATCAGGCGTAGCGTCTAGCTCCATGACATCCTCTCCGGGTTTTGGGTCTAATGGCGGGACTTGCGTATGTTGTACTTGCTCTGTAGGTAGCGGATCAATACCAGCCTTGGAGTCGATTTGAACATTCTCAAGAGGCGCAGCAGGCGGAGGAGGTGCTGGGGCTAGTGGAGGTGATCCAGAGGCATCAGGCTCGGGGGAAATCTCTCCGTCTTCTCTATCTCCATCCTCGCCCTCATCATCTTCACTACCGTCCTCGCTCCCTTCATCGCCATCTTGGTCGGGGTCGTGCATCGTGGAGTCTCCTCCCATATCCTTATCGCCTCCTTCTCCGCCTCGAAGGCCATTGCTAGCGGCGTGTGTCCCTGGTACCTGCCCGGCAGTCTCGCTGGTGGCACCGTTAGGAGCATCAGCACCAGCACCGCCTGCGAAGGCGACCTTCTTCTTCTTCCCTCTACCTGGACCCTTGAATTTCCGTTTCGGCGGCAGTGGTCGTCGGCGAGGATTCGCCGGTACCGCTAGATCTCCAGCGACGACCACTCCGTCGGCATTCGCTATACCAACACCTTCTATGACAGTCCCCGGCGCCGGAATCTGGGTCTGCGTAGGACTAGCTTCTTCCTCGACGAGCTCCCCATCAACAGTCTGGCCTTCTGGAACCAGTACGTCCCATACGGATTGATTGCCTTCAGAATCAACCTTCCTGATCTTCGTCTTTCTCATGTTGCCAGAAGTTCTCGCGTGAGGTGTGGCACTGGTGTAGATTGAAGGCAATCCTTTCCTTCTCTTAGCCAGATACTCAGGTTCCGGGCCCTCATTTTCTCTGGGGATGAGCGACCATTTCTTGGCGGGGAATCCAGCATGATCGTTGGTGTCAGCGTCGTCTTCCTCGCCTTTCTCTTTCTCCTCTTCCACGACAGGAGTATCTTTGGACAAGCCCATTCTCGCAGCCCTCAGAAGCGCCTGACAAGCCTCGGGCAGCATGTGGAAATCTCGAGGTAGGGGGAGCTCGTCGCATCCTGAGTTGAGGATCGCTGTTGCCTTCTGTACATCCTTCTCCGGTGCGGTGTTGATATTCGTGGACTTCTTTCGCCAGTTGCGAATGGGCAGACCTTCGAAGATGTCATGATCGATTTGCGTCGTCCGGGTCGAACGGTTGCCGGTACGGCTGGTTCGGTACTTGACACGAGAACTTAGCTGCTGAAGCCAATCGGGTGGGAAATGAGGATCATATTGGGGAGGAAGTGGAAGAGACTCCTGCCGCTGAAGCCAACGACGCCAAGTTTGGTGAAAAGGGTCATCGTGTTGGTAAGGCAATTCACGAGCGAAATGAGAAAACATGAGTAAGGATTGTGGACCCGAAAGGTGTTCCGATGGTCACGACATAGATGGACTTATGCAAGAACATGCAAGGAAGTGCAAGGGGAAACAGCATGGGGGGAGTGATGCAGCATTCCAGTTGCGAGGTGGAGAGAGGGAATGAGATGGCACATACAGGAGCCATTATTATCGTCGTTTCTTTTTTCTTTTCCTCGTCACACTGAGACAGCCTCCTGCCGAATCAGGGGCGAGGGTGTGATTCTGTCGCAAATGACGGCGGAATAAATGAGTTAATGCTAGGGACGAGGTACTTTCGTTTCTTTTTCTGCTGCAGGCGATAGATAGTTTTCGCTGGCTGGCTTGAGTGCTGGCTCACTGCCTGGTTGGCTCCAGTCGTCCGCCAAGACACTAACATAGAGAGGTAAGGGTACTCCCGGAGTCCCGCGTGTGGAATCGACAACGAGCTAACACTCGTGACTCTCCATCGTCCATACGGAATTACTTTTCACCACTCCTACGAGAAGTAGGTAGTCACCGTATAGAAGGACCTGATAACTTCTCACCGGAGACTGGGCACATTTCGCCTCCAAGATCCTTTCACGCTGAGATTAGGTCCATCTCGAGCATGTCAATGACCGCCCTCAAAGGCGATACAGCTTTCCAAGCAAGATCACTAGTATGCTCCATCATTCAAGCAAGCCTGTGTCTTACCAATGGAAAATCGGCTGATAGTTCTTCAGTTCCGCTCCCTTCTCCGTCAATCCTCTCAGTTCGCCGCATACAATTTCCGCGAGTACGCCAAACGGCGCACAAAAGATGCCTTCCGCGAACACAGTACCGAAGAGCTTGGGGAGAGGGAAGTGCAGGAGCTGATACAGCGGGGATTGAAGGAGCTGCAGATGATGAGGGTGAGATTCTGCTTTTTGTTTGCAGAGCTGTTTCTATTTGGAGAAAGAGATAAGATGGAACGAAGCCGCGGGCCGAAGCAAGGAAGCACGGGGGAAATCGCATTTTCATTTTCAAGTATGTGGAAGTTGCTGATACCGTTTTCAACGCAGAGGCAAACAGTCGTAAGCCAGTTCTTCCAGCTGGATCGATTAGTCGTCGAAGGCCAGAAGACGGTATTAGCCCCTTCCCAGATATCAATGGCTGCAGCGGATCGCCTGGCTGACATGTACCTGCAGGGCAAACAAACAGGTGATGAGGGAGGTATAGTGCGGCAGACTACCGAATGAAGATGTACTTATCTCATATTACCGGCGTTGGGCTCTTGACCTTTTTGGTGGGTCACATACCGTATGGAAGCATGGTCTGGGTCGGAGAATACCCCTCTCGCGACGAAGCAATGAGGCAGAGCTACCAGACGAAGGTCGTAGGGTGGTATCCTCCTAGCCTAAGCTATAGGCTATGGTATTACAATCCGGGTCGAGGAAAATCGAGGAACCAAAGAATCTCATGTGCTAGCACGGGCAGGCAGCGACCGGCAAAACGTTTCTCCTGTTCTTCATGGCTGCTTGGTGGCAGCGAAGCTCTACAGATTTATATATCGACGGCCTGGCAGCATGAACAAGCCCATCACTGTTCATCGAGTGTCTAGTATACAGCCCAGAGTATGAATAGGAGACCCTTCGTTGGGACTTGATGAACAGCTACACGACTTTGGAAGTGATCCATCATACCAAATGCTTTTGGGCATGAACAATATCATCTGAACGCAGTATTGTGGCTGCGAATTTCTATTTCCTCACGATATGTCTGAGCTACAGCCGCCAACTCGTCTAGCTCAGGTGCCAGTTCTTCTTTTCTCGTCCAAATGATTTGGAGATGCTCAGTCTTTGCCGAGGCTTTCTTACCTCGGACGCTGACCGTTCTGGATTGCTGCTTGGCGATGGATGCAGTATCGCGGCTTCTCGTCATCAAAGCCCACACTTCCTGAAGATCCAATCTTGCAGATCAGCATTTCTGAGCTGAACGGTAAAATAAGCAAGCCTTGCTATGAGTCATGGCTCACATACACTCTACTGCCTGTAGAGCTAATCTAATGCAGGGAGTGCGCAATTGCCGGATTTCCAAATAGCCTAGGGCTCGTCAGAGATATGGGGATGACCTCCACCCCAGCGTTTGTGTTTGTCTATTGGAAGCCAGCCTCTATCTCTTTCGCTGCTTTCTGGCTCTCTCTTTCCCTCCCTTTGCTTCGCGCTCTGGCGATTGCGGAACATCATCCTGTTTCATTTTGACAGATTTGAGCGTGGTTTGAGGTTGAGCGCGTTCGGAATCCGAGCCGCTGCTCGAGGACGTCTCATTGGAAGCAGCTTCCGCAGGGCTATCGTGCTTTCGCTTCCTCAACACCTCTTGGTTCTTCGCGTGAGCGGCACTATCAGCCTTCTTCTGATATGCCAGAGCTTGGTCGCGTTTGTCATTCCCCGCCTGAGTCGTCAGCCATTGCGAGATCTCTGCAATAAAGAGCAAGATCTCACCAATGCGTGCTTGATGAATCGGCCAGCGGCGGCCTTATCAATTTGAGTGGTGGGTTTGGCGCCGGCAGACTCTGCGAGCTTGATCTTCTCAAAGTATTGCTTGACTCGAGTCAATTCGCGGAAGACTGGATGTTCTTTGGCATTGGTGCCGTTGAGGCGTAGATAAGCTGTGTAGTCAGCAGACTGGTAACGAGGAAGCTTATCGACACCATACAAAATAGAATACTCTCGATAGCATACGTGATCAGGACGTAGAGTTGGGCCTTGTCCAGCAGAGGAAGTTTGCCAGCGGTGTCGGAGAGCGCGGTCTTGAGCAGAGGCGCTAGTGCTTCTTCGAGATCATCAATGTTGTCGTCGAGTAGCTCAATCAGAGGACGGAGGTCTGGTGCCTCCATACTGATAGAGCATTCCTTACGAAGGTTGAATTCAGGTGGAAGACAAAAGATGTTAATAGACTGTATTGAGGCGCCGAGGTTTAGCCGTTAGTTTAGATACTCCACGCTCGTGCAAGTACCAGTACTCCTACTCCAGAGCCATCCTCTATCGCATGAATAATCGTATTGACTACCGCACATTCTATCGTCTGGAGCTATTCATAAGCAGTCGGAGTGCCAGTCAACAATATTCTGATCCAAATGTTAAACAAAAAGAAAAGAACCTGAAGAACCCTATCATCATTCACCATCTATCATTCATCATCATCATCATCATCATACATCATTATACATCATTATACCAAGATCGTTCCCTCCACGATGCAACCATATCATCCAAAACATCCGAATGGTAATCACCAAGTGTGAGTAAAGTACGACCTCCCATATTGTGACCACTCACTCAATCCAACACAACCTCTCCAAGTCTCACATCAAACCATCGCCCCCTGTGCCTTCCTCATCTTCCTCCTAGCAAGACTCCTCAGATTATGTCGAAATGCGCCAAGCGTCACCAAAATCACAATCAAAAATGAGCAAACTCCACAGACCTTCCAAAAATACGTCTCGTCAAGGCTCGTGTTCGCAATCCCAGTGAGATTCATGCCAAAATAACTCGTAAAAAACGAAAGCGGTAAGAAAACGATCGTCACCCCGGTGAAAACCAGAATAGCCTTGCCTTGGGAATCACTGACAATGGCCATTTCACTTTGCTCAATACTGCGGAGTTGGAAGAGCGCGTCCATGGATTGTTTGAGATCGATGAAAAGTCGTTCAAAGCATTCGTGTTGCTCTCGCACCATTTTTAATGCCCAGACCAGTCGCTCTGATGAGCTCTCGCTCTCGGGGTTATCAGGCATTCTGCGACTGCGCATGTCGTCGGCTTCGAATTTCTTGATGTCAAGCTGGAGGATTTTGAACAGCTCGACCTTCTTCTGCAGGATTAGTTTGACGGTCGTGAGTTCGTCGATGCAATTCAAGTAATCCCGCACCAGTTGCACCGTAACTTTCGGTTTCCACTCCTCATACCGACGGCGCTTAAGATCCTGGATCACTGATGAGTAGGCTGACTCGAATGCGGGCGCGTTGCACCCCTGCCGTACTGCATGGGGTGTCACGCCTACTTCTGTGATAAGATAGATGAGGTACCACTCGACAGTCTTACGATGCCAGGTGCGCGTGCCACTGTTTGCAAAGGCTTGAAAGGCTTGGCCTACAGCGGAGGCGTCATCATTGTCGAACATAGCATCGATGGGCTCAGCAAGGTGGCGGGAGAAGTTTTTATCAAGGTAATTGACACCGGCCATGGGGGAGAGGGTAAGGAGGAAGCCGTCACCGCGGTGAAAAGTACGGAAGGGATTGCGGACTAGTTGGGCGTCTTTGTAGAATGGGTGAGAGGCCAAGGTTTGCCGATCGACGTGGCGACTGATAGGCTGGAGACCGTCTTTTGGACCTTGGGTGCCCATTGCTAGGCCCTCGGTGAGCTGCCAGGGCATGTCTGAGCTTACTAGGGTCCAGAAGTCGGGCTTCATGGCCAGGTGATCGGCCCGCCAGTCAATATCATGGTGAAGGCTGGCATTTTGATCGGCCTTCCATGTCGAAGCATTGAGATCTGGCCATAATTCTTCTCGTTCGTTGAGGAGAATATACACATCACGCATCTCTTGAAAGGAGTCCCTGTGTCGAAAATTCAAAACCTCTGTCTCAAGATAAGGCCATCCGGAGCGTCCAGCATTCTCAAACTCTCGTCCAGTCTCCCCTTCATGAAGGAATATATCTTCAACAGACGAGTGCGTCAACCCTAGACCCAATGGTGCGTGGATCCACCTCACGTCTACCCAGCCAGGCTTCACAACCAAGTACTCCTCCAATTGTCCAAGATCCACCTCCTTATGTTCAGCCCTACCATCCCCAAAATCGCAAACATGGCATTTTATCTCCGACCGAGGTGGGTAGTAGTGTCGAGCCAGAGACTTCAGCTCCTCTGTATCTGGGAGAGGCGCTTGTCCGAAGTGGGGAATAATCAGGAAGAGTAGATAATCTTTCGTGCCTTTGACCTTTGTATCGGCCCACTTGGCCAATCTTTTGTAAACCGCGCGTTGTGCCGCGTTCTCTTCATCGAAGTGATTGATCCGCAGGCGTCTCTCTTCTTCTTTTTCGGCGTTCCTGGAAGCTACTTTGTTGAAGGATGTTAAGACCTATACAGACCGGTCAGTATCCGGCAAACACGTAACGGAGACCTCAGCCCACCTTCTTCGAGCTAATGACCGTCTCGATCGAGCCCAAGTCAACCGTAGAACCAAGACTCGGACGCTTCTCGGAGATCGTCCCGGCAATGGAATTCCTCTCGCGAACGGTAGCGAGTTGGGAAGAGGCCGACGTCACAGAAGGTCTCGTCCGTCGTCCCCGAGTACCTCCCCCATCGGTTCCGTCTCCCGTAGTAAAAGTCGAATTACTCGCAGAGGACGAATGGCGTCTTTCCCCGCCACCTGATCCAGGGGACTCGCTCCGAGTCTCAACGTGAGTCAAATCCTCCCCGATCGGTTGCCACACAGGCTCTTCTTTGAAAGGCGGATCCATGTCCAGAAATGCGGTCGCAAAAATTGCAGGCGTCGTAAATCAAGAAGATCGCTCACACAACGCTCCGCGACGCAGAAAAGTGAAGGAGAAGCGCATGCATGCCGGAACAGGCTGCAAGCTGAACGAGCATTGAGCTGAAAGAGGCTGTCAATCTCAATTGACAGCCTCATGACACGGAGGTAGGATACCTAGCGAAGCGCCAGCCTCGCAGAAAAGTTCGCTGTTCGACAGCTCACTCAGCGCCAGGCTGTGAGAGCTAACTGCTGCCGAGGAACGGACGCGATGCTCGAAGGAGCAGTCCGTTGGCCCCCAATGCGGCGATCTTTGATTCAAGAACAACAGAGATTGTAGTGTGCATGCCACGTGCCGAGCAGGGTGAACGGTCGTCTATTTATTCTAATTACCTCGCAAGCCATGAGAGTAGAAGATTTGGCACTGTGTTCTCGTCAGGTGCTTCTCCGTGAATTACGAATCCTGTGGCTACGTCTCTGTTAATTCTTTTCATTCCCCTTTTCAAACGGTGCAGACGCACCCGGCAACTCGTTGACCCAGGCCGCGTCCAGCTCGCTCAACGTGTTACCATGAATTTCCTGCGGCTGCGGTCGCTCAACCTCACTACCGACTTTTTCATGTACTTGGAAATTTGGTCTTGTCCTTGCCCAAGGGGCCGCGGCGGATTGAGCGGAAAGCTCTGCCTTTTGCCAATCGGAGTTGGGTTGCTTTTGCCTTCTCCTGTGCCGTGACCAACGCAGTGCGAAAGCAAAAGCGACGAGGGCGGCACCCACTACGCCACCAACCACACCCCCTGCGATAGCACCAGTGGGGGTTGATGACGCTGGACTTGTGGGTTTCGATGAGGATTGGCCGGTCTGAGAAGTTGAGTTGGACAGCGCTGGGGAGCCCGATGATGAGGTATTGGTGTTTTGTGATGCCTCAAGAGGACGTGTGCTAGGATTTCTTGGATCGTAAACGGGTACTCGCTTTGAAAATATCTCCTTCGCAGAAATCTTGCTGTTGGTGCTATTAAAACCTCCCGACGGCGCCGTCATCGTAGCTCCTCCGTTCGGACCTCCCCCAATGACATTGTATACCGATTGAGGTACCTCGTATGTAGCATTTGGCAAGGGAAACTGGGTTTGCCACGTTAAGCTCGTCAAATCGAGCATTCGTAGCGGTGGGAAGCTGCTGTTGCAGGTGAAACCATCTTTGGGGTTGACGCTGTTGTTGATATCTCCCCCAAGAACAAGCATCTGTCGATCTTGATAAACGTTGCATAACTGCCGCCGTCGCTCCAACACCTTGGCAGTTGGTGGTTGAGGATAGCCCTCGTCGATGACTTTAATCCATCGGAAAGCTGGCATGGTCAACACGTAGATGTCACCTAAAACGCCTGCAGGCTCGCCATATCCCCCATATACGGTCATCTGGAAGCTGGAATCGTCCGGGGCAGAACTCAGGCCTGAGCAGAACGAAGAGCGCGTTCCGGGAACATCACCTCCTGCCGTAACCTCAAACCTGCCGTGTCGATCAGTGGCTCGGTCACAGACTGTTCAGGGAGGGGACTTTGCTGCTTCAGCCGAACGTACCACTCCCCAGAATCGATATCATATACCTGCACAGCAGACATGTCCCTCCGCACGCCCTTGTCGTGATCCTTTGACGATCAGCTAAGGCACCACTACCTCATGGTAACGCTAATTGTACCTACCGCATATCCGCCAACGGCTATCAGCACGCCTTCCTTTCCAAACCGCACATGCTCTGTTGCGGGGCCCCCTACGTTTTATTGGGTCAGTGGTTGTTCCTTGCGAGGTCGGTCGAGGTACAGATCATCAGCACTTACAAAAGTAAGGCACATTGCCCGTAGAATTTGTCCAAGTCGGGTTCTTAGGGTCAGACGCGTTGAAGGCTACCATACCAGGAATCGGATTATCGCCGCCAGCCATAAAGCCCAGGCCTAAGCCGCTGGACTTGGTCGTTGCAAACATGGATGCAAATCGATTGAGGCTGTTGAAAGGGCCCCCTGAAACCGATACATCCGACCAATGATCAAGTTGAGTGTCATACGCCTTGAGCGTTGCGATTCCAAGTGTGTCATTGTCGAGGTTTCCAGCCATTGAATAAAGTGTCGCCCCATTGATATCGCTGAAGAAGGCCCCACCTCCCGCATATTGCGTTTGTGATTTGGCACCAGAGTGAAGGAAAGAGTCATTGATGAGGTCGTCGACGGGGAAGGAAGTGCTTAGATTTAACGAGTATATAGGTTGCTCTGATCACAGTGTCAAGACCACAGCTGTAAATGCGGTGATAGCGTCGCTCTTACGATAGATGCTGACCGGGCCACCTCCTTGAAAGGTCCAATTACCTCCCATGAAATACAAAGTTTCATTAACCAGGATAGCTGAAAGTCGGTTTTAGCGGATGTGGACATGACGAGAGGAGGTCCTCACATCGACCTAATTCCCATCCACACAGATCTGCGGCAAAGACTCGGCATATACGGTGTAAAGACAGGAACAGTAGGAGAAGAGACAGCTTCATCTTCACGGCTGCTTGTCGAGACCTTTCTTCTGCTCCAAATCCAAAAGCTGAAGCTGGAAAGAAAGAGGCATGGTGAAGAAAAGTGCGGCATAGGTTTTTTCCATGATCTGTTTATCGACGGCAAAGGTATGCGGCTGAGCGTTTAGAGGTCTCAGCTGAGCGCCAAGAGGTGTGATAGCAGACCTGAAATTGCTGCTGGACGACAGCCAAAGATCCTTCGCTCCAGTACGTCAAGAGATTAAGGTAGTAGCTGTCCCACACTGGTACAATCATTTAAGTGTCAACAGAAATAACAGCAGCCCTGGAACAGCGCCCCTTTGCTTGATGCAAGGAATAGGGGCCATGAGCGTGCTACACTTTAACTTCCGAACGCAGGATCAATCTACACATGATCTGTTCAATGGATGGACAGGTGCACTGCCTCATTCACTTATGATGATCTTTGAAACGAGGCTGAAAAGATGAAGATGAAGTTGATGCATGAGAGGCAAGATGAAACACCGAGAACCCTCGGAGGCAGCAACTGTGGCAACGAAAACATTATTTCTGGTTCCGAGCAGCGGGTCAGGCCGAGACTAGAATCGCAAACTCCTTTGAGAAATTAGGATGGCAGGAGGGCAGGGAGTGACACACCAGAAGTCCTGATTTGAGCTATCGAGACTTAGGGCTAGGGCTATAGAAGCTGCCTGAAGCATGGCCCTAAGCATTGCACCTAATTATTTCGTTAAGTTTATTTTATAGGGCGTTGTCTAGGGAGCAATATTAAGAGATTCCCACTTATCGGGTATCCCAGGCCAAAAGTATCTAGGCTGTCTGGGGCCTTTCATCCAGGCAGCCCCTCTGGGCACCAAGATAAACCCTAAGATTATCAGTACTAGCGCAAATCAAGACTTCTGTTGCGTTCCTCCGTAGAATGTTCCGTTGGATTAAATTTACGATTGATATCATCTGGAAAAGCAGGATGTGGCATGCGTAGTTGGTGCCTTCTCAGAGTGTAAGAACTCAGTAAAACCCTTCCCTCCATCACGACTTGAATTTCTGATGAATCTGCCTAATCTGCTCCTCGATGTTGACCCCCTGCATCCTTTCCACCTCCGCCTTCTTCCCCTGATCCATCTGCCCATCATATCCCAAGGCCGCCCTCTTTCTCCGCGCAGCCTCTTCCTCGCTGATCACTGGCTGTCCGGTCACGCCATCGAACACATCGCTACGCTGTGATGCCAGACGTTTGAGGTTGGCAGCGACATCGCTGGTACTGAGATTGGTAGTCGTCGCACGAGAATCAGCCTTGAGGCGCTGTTCCTTCCATCGGGGGTCAAGAAGCTCGACTGTGTGCTCGTTAGCAATCGTTCTCCATGTCTTCCTTCAAAGGAACACGTCTACCTTTCATGTGATGCTCCAACTCATCATACGGAATCTGCTGTTTGCAATTCGGACACAGCGCCATCTGCACATTCTGCCTCTTTGCCTGGGCGCGGGGTACGTAGTCGTTCCGTATCCGCATCGGTTGGCCTGCGCCACCCTTTGCGGCTGCCTGAGCTGCCTGCGCTGCTTCTCTTGCTTGCATGCGCTCTGCGATGGCACGCTCTTCTTCGTCGTCCCTTTGGATGCCTGGGGGATGGTTTTGTTGGTAGTCCATTGCCTGCGGCTGTTGCTGTTCGTAGAGGTTGAAACCTGGTGGGGGCATAGCGTAATTTTGCTGTTGTTGTTGGTTGTAGAATAGGCCGTAGTCTTCCGAGGTCGGCATCGCTTCTTCGATCCGACGATCGTGAGGCTGTAATGACATGGCTGCTTTCTGCTCTAGCGATGCAGATTGAAGGTCATTTAGGGAGGTTGGCGGAGGAAGATCTGCTTGATCATCTGCTTCATCAAAGAGCACTGTTTCGACTACCACAAAATCATGCCAGTCAATTTGCGCGTACTCGACCTGCTCCTTCTCGGCTTGCTCTTCTTTCTTCTGTTTTTGCTCCTCCTGGAATTTGACCCATTCTGCTCTTTGCTTTGCTCGGCCCAACATGTGGAACTTGTCTTTTGCATTTTGCTCCAAGTCGTACACTCGGGCTCTTTTAGCCTTCTCGCCATCGGCACTGGCGGACTGCAATAGAAGTGTATATTGATCAACGAGGCGGCTGAAGAATTGGTACAAGGAATGCTGAGGTCTGAGAAAGTCAAACTGAAAATTCCTGGTCTCTCGCTGGGATAGCGTAGTCATGAATGATCTTCCATTTTTTGCCACGAAAAGTGCGGTCAACCTGACCACGTCAAGATCCTGGGCGCTGATATTTGGCATTCGGGCAGAGAAATGGAAATCGGGTGGCGGAGCTGGTCCTTTGGGCTTTTCTGGCTCTTGCGCAGGAGCCGCCTCTCCAACCCTCCCAGCAGATATTGCAGTGCCTCTGCCTTCCCTGATCTCCTCGAGACGCCAGGCGTAGAAGTGGCTGTAGGCATCATTGACACTCAGGAAGGAGAATTTGGGATTGTGCTTTTCTTTTTCCCTGATGCGATCCTCGAAGACGGACCCGTTTCGTGCGACATAACCGGCTGTCTTCTCAACAATGGCTTGGATATCTCTAGGAGGTTTGACAACGCCCGCGGGAGGCTGTCTGACCTCTTCAAGGCCAGGAGGTGCAGGGTTGTCGACCGCGGTAGTAGCTGAAGGGGCCATGATGCATCAGAACGCTGAGTATCACAATGCCTCCTGTGAGATTAGGTTGGTTTCACCTCCACATTGCAGACTTTTTCAACAATCTCCAAAATCCAAAAGCTTCACTGTGATAGCGGTAGGTAGGTATCGATGTGTGTTTCTCTACACTTTCATCGTAAGCGGGCGTCCACGAAGATGACTACCTATGAAGTCCTTTAACTTCCAATTTCCACTGCCAGCAAATCGGCATAACCTTTGAATTAACTTCCACTAGCGCCCGTCTCAAAAAAAACTTTCAACACTAAAGTATTAAGGTCTCGGCTGACGGCGATCGCTGTCGTGGCCTCTGGACATTTGATTCATATCAAGGGGAATATTCATCTTCTCATTAACCCAAAGACTACACATACCTTCGCTTTTGACGTGAAAACGAAGTTGCCCCTTTATTGAGTGGCTGTAATGACTTCCTTTTGAACCCTTCTCACCCTCCTTATCGACCCGTTCAATCCCCTTTACTTTGATACATTCGCGGCAGCCAGGGGGGTTTGCCCGTTGCGCATAACACTTTCGCGTATCAGAGCGGCTCCCACCCAAGACAAACGCCAAAAATATGGCTCCCAAGAGTGCCTCCAAGGCAAGACCAGAAGACTCAAGGCTTGCGAACAAAACACCCAATGGCTCGGCAAAGCCCCCCCAGGGCAAGCCGGCAGACTACAGCTCCCATGGAGTCACTAACAATGACATACTTGCCCTCCCCGGCTCAGACTGGCAGCTATTGGGTCTTCTCACCGCCGTGGCAGCTGTGGTCCGGCTCTTCCGGATTTACCAGCCCAGCAGCGTCGTCTTCGACGAGGTTCAGTAAGCCATCAAAGGATAGTTTGCATGCGCGAGACCACTATGGCTAACCAGTATGCCAGTTTTGGGGGCTTCGCTTCCAAATATATCAAGGGGAAATTCTTCATGGATGTACATCCTCCACTGGCAAAACTTCTCCTCACGCTGGCGGGCTGGCTGGCTGGCTTTGATGGGGAATTCGACTTCAAGGATATTGGAAAAGACTACGTCGAGCCCGGAGTTCCATATGTCGCTATGAGGCTGCTGCCCGCTATCATGGGTGTCATGACTATCCCCACAATCTTTTTAACCCTCAAAGCTTCCGGCTGTCGAACCATGACTGCTGCTCTGGGCGCTGGAATGGTCATCTTCGGTATGCAATTGCCAGAACTTTCTCGATGCTCAGTGGCTAATGCATTGAATAGAGAACGGCCTGCTCACCCAGTCTCGCCTCATTCTCCTCGATTCGCCTCTGATCATCTTCACTGCATTCACTGCGCTTGCTTGGACCTGTTTCTCAAATCAACATGAGCAGGGCCCTTCTAAGGCATTCGGAACTAGTTGGTGGCTTTGGCTCGCGGCTACTGGTCTTGGTCTCGGAGCAACTGTGAGCGTGAAATGGGTAGGATTGTTTACTATTGCCTGGATCGGTTCTTTGACAATCATCCAATTGTGGGTCCTGATTGGTGACACAAAGACTATTACACTGGTGAGTTTTTGTGCCTCTTGGAAAGGTATTTTGGGGCTAACAAAAATGCACAGCGCCTGTGGTTCAAACACTTCCTTGCTCGAGTCTTCTGTCTCATCGTTATTCCAATCACATTCTACATGGCCCTCTTCGCTATCCATTTCGTATGTCTCGTCAACCCAGGAGATGGTGATGGCTTCATGTCATCCGAATTCCAAGCCACTTTGAATTCGAAGGCGATGCAGGATGTGCCTGCGGATGTCATGATGGGCAGTAGGGTTAGCATGCGGCACCACAATACCCATGGTGGATACTTGCATTCGCACAACCATATGTACCCCACAGGAAGCAAACAACAGCAGATCACCCTGTACCCACACAAAGATGAGAACAACAACTGGCTCTTGGAGAATCAAACTCAGCCTATGGACTCGAACGGAGAAGAGATCAAGGGAATCAATGCCTGGGACAGCGGAGAGCCAGTTCCCATAACCGATGGTACTATTCTCCGCTTATATCACGTTGTCACGGATCGAAGGCTTCATTCGCACGATGTCCGTCCGCCAGTCAGTGAAGCAGAATGGCAGAACGAAGTCTCAGCATATGGATATGAGGGCTTTGAAGGAGACGCCAACGACTTATTTCGTGTCGAGATCATCAAGTCAATGTCCGACGGCGCTCCCGCAAAGACGCGTGTGCGTACGATTGAGACGAAGTTCAAGCTAGTCCACGTCATGACTGGCTGCTCTCTCTTCTCTCATAAAGTCAAGCTGCCAGACTGGGGTTTCGACCAGCAGGAAGTCACCTGTGCCAAGCAAGGTACACTCCCAAACAGCATTTGGTATGTAGAGCAGAACGAGCACCCCTTGCTCGGTCCGGACGCGGAGAAAGTCAACTACAAGAATCCTGGCTTCTTCAGCAAATTTTGGGAGCTCCAGAAGGTCATGTGGACTACCAATGCTGGGCTTGTTGAGTCTCACGCTTGGGATTCAAGGCCTCCATCATGGCCATGGCTGCGTCGCGGAATCAATTTCTGGGGCAAAGACCACCGTCAGATCTACCTCTTAGGAAATCCAGTCATTTGGTGGACTTCGACTCTCGGAATTGCCATTTACTGCGTCTTCAAAGGTTTCTCAATCCTCCGCTGGCAAAGAGGTTTCAAGGATTACGACCACGTCAATTTCAAGCGTTTCGATTACGAGATTGGCACTACGGTCCTTGGCTGGGCGTTCCATTACTTCCCATTCTACCTCATGCAGCGCCAGCTCTTTCTGCATCACTACTTTCCAGCCCTCTATTTTGCCATCATGGCTGTTTGCCAGATCTACGACTTCGGCATGAACCGATTTGACGGTCCCCTTGGATTCAGAGACAATCCAGCGTTCGGAAGGACTGGTATTGTAGCTTTCCTAGCTGCGAGCATCATTGCTTTCACCATCTACGCTCCTCTTTCTTACGGCAATCCTTGGACGCAGAGCTCCTGCCAACAAGTCAAACTGTTTGAGACCTGGGACTTCGACTGCAACGCATTTTATACCGATGTAAGAACCCCCCTACCAGCCACACCAACCTTTCCTCTCCTTGGATCGCATTGCTAACTTTACACAGCTTGCGCAGTACGACCAGATCCAGCCAAGCGGCAATGCCGAGCAAACCGCTGCCCCGTCCATCCCCGATCCCAACATTGTCGGCCAGCAACCTCCACCCGCCGAAAATGTCACCCCTCAACCCTCGGTCGAAAACGCCCAGATCAAAAAGGAAGAAAAGATAGAGTACAGAGACCAAGACGGCAACCTTTTGAACGAAGACCAGCTCTCATCTTTGGAAGGTAAAGTCTCCTTCCAAACGCGCTACGAGACCCGCACGCGCGTCGTGGACGCTCAGGGGAACGAAGTTGACGAAGGTCCAGTTGGCGCGGAGGGCTTTGCGCCGCCGCATCCGGATGTGGATAGGGAGCCGGAGACTGCTGCAGAGGTGGATGAGAATGATGGGAGGGAGTACCCCGCCACCGCGAGTCCGGAGGATGATGTGGGGAAGGAGAAGAGTGTGGAGAGGAAGGATGGGGGAAAGCCGAAGCCGGGGAGTGAGGCTAAGGAGGCGACTGCCTAAAAGAATCGAGGGAGGGGGGCGAAGAGGACAAAAAGTAAAGGGGTGGATGTGTTATGTATTCGTATTTGTGGCAAAGGGTTTCGTGTATAATCGGCTGTTCCGAAAGATGCTAGGAGGAAGACTCTAGGGAAAACACGGTCTACACCAACTTTACCTCGCAAAAATGTGTTCATCCCGGCATCTATCTCTTTCACTTCAAATATCCGATGAAACTATCCACTCCGGACGAATATCTATCCCTTCCGTATCCAAACGTTCCAACACCTCACCCTCTCCGCAATCTGATAAGCAACCCTCACATCCGATCCAACAACCCCTGACTCTCCAACATCAACACAACCTGATGCACCACCCCCCGCACCGTCATCTTCTCCAGATCCACCCTCAGATCCGCCCCCTCAGGCTCCTCATACGGATCATCCACCCCCGTGAACCCCTTGATCTCCCCCCTTCTCGCCTTGGCGTAGATCCCCCGATTATCCGTCTTCTCGCAGTACTCCAGCGACGTGGCCACGTGCACGAGATAGAAATTGCCGTTCTGGCTCACCGTCTCCTTGGCGTTCTGCCTGCTCTCCTCGAAGGGCGCAATGGGCGCGCAGATGACCGCCGCGCCGGCTTTGGTCAGCTCGGAAGCGACGAAGGCGATACGCTGGATGTTCTTGTGCCTGTCCGAGCGGGAGAAGCCCAGCTCGGAGCTGAGTTCGCTGCGCACGGTGTCCCCCAGCAAGAGGGACACGGGCCGGCCGCCCTGCTGGTGGAGCGTCACGTCCAAGGCGCGGGCCACGGCATCTTTACCACTGTTCTGGTAGCCGGTCAGGAAGACGGTAAAACCCTGTTTGAACCGGGGTGGGTGGCTTTCTCGAAGGACTTTGACGACTTCCGGGTAAGAAAACCATTCGGGGATGTCGCGTCCGGAGCGGAGGCGAGAGCGGAGTTCTGTGCCAGAGATGTTTAGGGTTCGGACACCTTTTTCGACCTCGTCGTCCGGTTTGTATTCATCGCTGTCGGGAAGGTATATCATTTGCTGGAAGGGGACGACTTCGATGCCGAGCTCCGTGCGGTATTTCTCCACGGCGTGCTGCGCGTCGTAAGGGCCATAGAAATCCTTCCCGGCTGAGTTCTTCCCTGGGCCAGCGTGGTCGCGACCGACGATGAAGTGCGTGGCGCCGTGGTTTTTGCGGATGATGGCGTGCCAGATTGCTTCCCGGGGCCCACCCATGCGCATAGCTAGGGGGAGGAGGCCGAGGACCGCCATACCGTTTGGGTAGCGCGGGAGGAGGGCCTGGTAGACGCGGACGCGGGTGAAGTGGTCAATATCTCCCGGTTTGGTGAGGCCGACGACAGGGTGGATGAGGACGTTTGCTTGGCGAGCGCGGGCGGCACGGACGGTGAGTTCACGGTGAGCGCGGTGCATGGGATTGCGAGTCTGGAAGGCGACGACGCGGGACCAGCCGAGTTTCTCGAAGTGGAGACGCAGTTCGGCGGGGGTGTAGCGGAGGGCAACGTAGTCGTAGTGGTTGAGGCGGGTGACGGCGGAGATGGCGCCGCCGACGTAGTATTCTTGGACGGTGGTGTTCAGGTACTTAATTGCTGGATGCTCTGGATCGCCGCCGAATACGGCTTCGGCCTCTTTCTGTCTGTGGAGGTTAGCTGTCATGCTTGCCTGGGATGATGCTTTGGTCACTACTTGTCTGGCTTGTAGACATCATCGACAGTGATGATGGCAAGGTTTCGGTCATCTCGAAAGTCGCGTAGCGTTGCACGCGCTCCAGGCTTCAAGCCTGCGCTTTCAATTTTCTGTTCTGTAAGGTCTAAGCATATCGGCATGCTGAACAGACTGCCATCTGCAAGTCGAAGATCTTTCACAACTCTGCAAGGAAGTCAACGAGTGTAGCCCGCATAGTGCGAATTCTCCTTACGAATTGTAGTCTCTTTCATTCATGAAACCTAGCAGATTACTTGTATCAGACAATCGGCCTCAAGACATAACTCGCAGAGGCTCTCGGTCATCATAGGTTTCATCTTTTACAAGGAAGGCAGCGCGAAAAGGGGTGTTGCGAACTTCGCGAATTCGTTCTAAGTGGCAGTAAATGACAACACATATCGTGAAAATTACAAACCCTCCAATGGCGAGAAGCCTCCACTCATGATTAACTCCAAATCACAGAGTTGCCTTTCTGTGAGTACGATAGCTGGCAACTTCTCCGCTTCGGCCTCCAGGTCTGCATGTTTTGCATGATCTCTGGCGAGCAGGTCCTTCAGGACACCGCCATGAGGCTGGTTTGCCATCGAGGCGAGTGAAAGTGTATCTCACAGAGTCTTCGCTATGGAATTAATGCGATACTTAACTTGCAGAATGAGGATGCACTCCCGACTGAGGGTCCGAGGCTGACCGAATCGACCGACACCGATCCTGTTCAAGGACGGAATGGAAGTGATTAGATCTTGCTGACTGACTCGGTGTTCTTGAGAGATCTACTGGGGGAAAAAGTGATGACCGTTGCGCTTTATATCAAACTTTGAACCAGTGTCGGCGAGAGAAATTTGAGTCACGCAAGAATTGGTCTGGCCCGGCCACAATCACGAAAAAGTCCCACACTTCAGAAAATTCTACACATCTACATACACATTCGAATTCGATATTTTCTTTATGAGGATGATGAGTAAATTTTGCACTAGGTCTTGGTATTTTGGCATACAAGAACAATAACATTGTGCACCCTTGGCAGCATATTCTTGTCGGCTACTAGATTGAAAGTTCTCTCCGAGTCAAAAATGGCCGGATGGCGTGCTTTGTACTCCGAAACGGTACCACTTCACCCACTTTGCACATATCAAAAAACCATTGAATCATCAGTGACGTCTGAGCTATAAATGCTCGGAGTAGGAGAAGGATGGAAATTCTACATGTTGTAGGGTTTAACACAAGGGGGTATGTCTTTGTGGCTCTATGGTATATTTCTAGGCTTGAGTGACTACAAGGTACTTCCTATCAAGTATTGCTTTATTCGTTCGGCAAACGGTGGCAGATCCGCTGCCGCACACTCTGCAGGTACAACTCCGCAACCCCACGCTATGATATGCAAATTCACCGCAGATAAACGTCATAGGGCCATCTCCAATCCCGACTCCAATGCCTGGTGTAACGCGCTTTGTTGCTTCTTCATTTCTTGCTCCTGCAGGAACTGGGCAAATTTCGACCGTGGGTTGTGGATGCCACACTCCGTCTTCTGCTGGCCTTGCCACCTCCCAGCACGCTCGTCGTCGCCCTCCTTGACAGGCTTGGTCGAATGCCAATCCCCAATACTCTTGTAGCCGCGATCCAGCAATTCGTTGTATGGCACGTCGTTGGCTTTGATGTAATCCTTCACCTGCTGGAAGCTCCAGTTGGCGAATGGGTTGACCTTGACTAGGCCGGCTTCGTCGACCTCGATCACGCTGATATCTCCTCGTTTGCCTCCTTGACTTCTCCTTCGGCCTGTCAGGACTGCATTAACCTGCAGTTCTCTGTAAGCCCGCTCTGCCGGCTCGACTTTGGCTATCCAGTCGTATAGTTCGTCGTTCGTCTCCCATAATCGTTCCCCATGCTGTTGTGCGAATTCCTCTGCTGTCTCCGCGCCAGCAGGCTTGTATATGTTCACGTTGAGAAGAGGATATCGATCTCGGATACGATCGATGAGGTCGAGAGTCTCGGGAAAATGGTGAAGTGTGTCGAAAAAAAGTAGGTCGACCATTGAAGGCCGAGGGATCTTCATCTTGGAAAGCATGTCGATAGTAGTCAGGCCAGTCAATCCGAAGGCCGTTTCTTGAAATAGGGATGGAAGGGTGGTTATGCACCATTGTAATATTTCTTGCGGATTGTCAGTATCGCCATGTGCCCTATTTTGGTAGGGGCAGCATACCTGGTGGTTCAAGATTTTGTAATTGGCGGTTCAAGAAGGCAAGATGGGGTTTGGTAAAGTAGATTTCTGGAATACTGGCTTCGCTGGAGCTCCCGCTGACATAACCAGACTCAACATCGTTATCAAGCTCGTGAACTGGTGTAGAACCCATGTTTGTGTGGTTTGGTTGGAACCAATGTCATTCAAAAACTTAATTTGGGCCGCACCAAAAGACAAGTGTTGATGTAAAGTAATTCCGAAGGGCTTGGACAACGGTGGAAGGAATTAGGGATCGACAGCTGAGAGAGATATAATAGTAGAATATGTCACGTCATAAGCAGAGGACTAGATGATTCATTGTGGATGAACAAATCAAGCAACCACCACATCACCACATCCGGTGTGCAAATTGCGTGCTTGACGCTAAACCTTGGCTTGACAAAGCAAGCACGGAGGAAGAACAGTAAGCGGTACTTTGATGCTGGTGCTCAAAAGTGACGCAAATATCATGGGCTTGAACGGTTGAACATGCTCTTAATTCAGTATCCACTTTGGCAGGGAGTTCTTCCCTCGCGTTGAATGAATTGTTTCGCAGAAGCACTAGGGAAGACGAAAAACCAACACTCATGATGAAGAGAGACACTCAGCTGAAATCACTATATGTGGCTGCTCTCGAGGCCGAGGCTGCCAAGTGAGACTAGAGCATCCTCCCGTCTGCGGATTGACACGTTGGTCTTGCAGTATATTTTGCACATTGTGCATTCTTGATGCAAATGAAGTTGAAAGACTATCACAGTGGCAAATCTACGGCAAAACAGACTGCATGAGATGCATTCATTAGTCAGCATACTTTCGGCCAACCAATCCAACTGCATCCCTATCATTGTATTAATATCAGCGCGATATTGCGGTCGGTATTGGTATTCGGTATCGGTATCAGTATCGTTGTTGCTCTCATTAGTGTTTCGTACGTTTACTATCGTTGTCGCTATCCCGGTTGCTCTTGGGGGGTAAGCTTAGATGGAGACTTCCCCTCTGTTGGTGTTGGAGAATGGCTGGGGCAGTCTCTCCAGCAGCACTAAGCCAAATCAGGTCTAGCGTATCGCAATCCTGGATTACTGTCAGCCAGGCTGTATACCGAACAATAAGGGCTATGCTTAAGGCATATCAGCTTTATTAAATATTTTATTATCTATAGGGCTTAGATTGATCAGCCGAGTATATAAATAAGTTTATATTCCTAAATAAATAAAATAATTGAAATCTCCTATAATTAATAAGTTATAAGCCCGGCTAGCGTTTATATATTTATATAAGGAAAAAAATATTCAAATTTTTAATTTATAAATATTATTATTTTATCTATTTTTATATCAAGTTATAAAAATAATATATAAGAAAATAATTATCCTAAAAGGGATCTTCAACTATTATAATTAGGCTTCCGAAATACAAGTTACCCTTATTAAAGAAGGATCCTAATTAGCTATTAATAAAAATAAAAATAATAATAATAATAATTTGCCCTTAATAAATAAGAAAGCTTAAGCTATTATTATTTTAATATATAAATTATATATTAAAAACTTCTTTAATAACGAAAAGAATATTATAAAAATATAAAAATTATTAAAGAATAAATTCTAAAAGAAAAATAATTATATTATATATATAATTGTTTAATATTTAATTAATATAAATTTTATTACTTTTAAGAGTATTAGCAAATATATTAATTATTTATATTATTAGAATAATCGTTTAATAATAATAATATTTATTTATTTATTCTTAAAAGGTCTTTTGGATAAAATTAAATTATATCAAATTTAAATTATTTAAACTATAAATAATATTAATAAAGATATTATTTTTAAAGAAATTATTAAAACAATATTTATTTATAATAAATAATAAAGCTAAAAAGGCTCCTTAAAAGCCTTAAAAGTAAGGAACTTTAGAAAATAAGGGAAAACAAAAAATAATAATAATAATAATAATAATAAAAAGGGAAATAATAAAAATACTAAACCGAAATATTCCTATTATAAAAAATCTTATATAAAAAAAATATTATTATTTAAATAGTAACTTTTATCCTAATTAATAAAAGCTAAAAGATAAGAAACTCCTCTTTAAAAATAATAAAGAAAAAATAAGATAAGTCTTAAAGATATATAATTTTAAAATAATTATTAATTTTAAAAAGGTATTAATAATATAATTAATATATAAAAAATTTAAAAAATTAGATATTTATTTAAATTCAGGAGCTAAAATTTATATTTACTCTAAATAATAATATTTTATTTTTTATTATATATATAATTATTTTGTTAATAAGATTAATAATATTATTATAATAACAAAAAAGAAAGGCTTTATTATTATAATAATTAATAATAATAAAGAAGTCGAGTTAATAAATATATATTATATTTTAGAAAGTTAATATAATATTATTTTAATAACAAAGCTAGCTAAGAAAAGATATATAATATTATTTAAAGGAAATTTTTTTAATATTAAAGATAAAATAAGGAAAATATTATTTTTAAATTAAAAAATAAATAATAACTATTTTATTCCCTAATTTCCTTTAAAATATCAAAAATATATTAAAAATATTAGAATAAAGGACGTTCTAGCCTTATAGAAGTTTTAATATATATTTTTTAAATATATTAAAATAATTTTAATAAAAAATATAGCAAAAATAATTACCGGAATAAATATTAAATAAAATAATAAAATTAAAAATATAATATTATTAAAATAATAATATAAAGTTTATATTATAAAAAAATAATCTTATATTTTTAATTATAAATTAATAAGGAATAAACAAGTAATATTTCTAAGCGAATAATAATTTATAAATATCGCTAAAAATAGAAAAATTACTCTTATAAAAGATAATACGAAATATATTTTAATATTTATTAATAAATATATTAATATAATAATTATTTATCTTTTTCCTTTATAAGAAATAGGCCCTATCGATAATTATATTAAGGACTATATTAAGAAGAATAATATTAAAGGATATATTATTAATTATTTATATAAAGATAATATAAAAGAATTTATTAATTTGCAAATATAAATAACTTTTAATTAAGTTAATATTTAATAAAAGTTAATATTATTAAATAAAGCAATAAAATATTATTTAAATAAATTAAAATAATATAATTTTATTTAGGATTAAATAAAGATTTTTAAAGGGAAACTTTAAATTTTATAATATATATTAAAGAAAGGCTTTTTATAACAATATTTAATAAAAAATATTATATAAAAGATAAATTAAAGAGAAATTAAATATTAATTATATAAAGTTATTCGGATATATTTATTAAATATATAATAAAAATATTTATAAATAGAAACTTAAATTCTGGGGTATTAAATATAAATTCTTAAATTTTAATAATAATTTTAATTAATATCGAATATAGAATAAAAAGGCTAAAAGATTAAAACTTTTAATTTATATTATTTTTAATAAAATAATATTAATAAAGATATATTTATTTAAAATAGGAAATAGTAAAGAAATTATTCCTAATATTCTTAATAAAATAAATAATATATTAATAAATAAGTAATCTATAAATATAAAATTAAATATTCAAAACGTTAATATTAATAAAAAAGTTAATTTTAATCTTAATATATAGAACGGATTTAAAAAAGTTAATATTCAAAACGCTAAATTTAATAAAATAATTAATTTTAACCTTAATAAGCAAAATACGGAGCAAATATTAAATATAAAGCTAAATAAGAAAATTATAATTTATATTAATAATATATTATTTTTATATAATAAATAAATTTTCAAATTTATTAAAGGTTATTAATATTATTAAAATACTAACCGAGATAATTTATAAGACTTTATTTATTAATAAATTATTATAATCTCCAAAAAAAAATAAGGGAAAAAAGATTTCCTTTTATATAAATTTCCCAAATAATCGAAAATAAAAAAATTAATAAGAAATACTTTTAAAGCTAAATAAAGAATAATAAAAAATAATATTTTAAATAAAATTAAATATAATAAAATCTAAAAGGGTATAAAAAGTTAGGAAATTATTATTAAAATATAAAATATTTTTAAGAAAATAAATATTATTAATTAAATTAAATATTAAAGGCGAAATTGTTAAATATAAAATTTAATAGGTTATTAAAAGCTTCGAATAAATAAAAGGAATAAATTATAATATTATTTTTTTATTAATTATAAAAATTTTAAATTAAAAAGTACTTTTAACTTTAAAAATAAAATATAATATTTTAATAAAATATTTTAATATTAATATTACCTTTTTAAAAGCAACTTTTAAAGAAAAAGTATAAATAGAATAGCCTTATAAATATATTAATAACATAAATAATATATATTATTTAAAAAAGGCTTTATATAACCTTAAATAATTATTTAAAGAATAAAGAGAAATATTAATAATAAAGTTAAAGAGTTTTAATTTTAAATAACTTTAAAAAGACAATTTTATCTTTATTAATAATAAAGGAACGATTATAATTATTTATATAAACAATTTATTAATATTCTTATATATAAAAAAGGTAATAAACAAATTAAAAGCTTAATTTAATAAGGAATTCAAATTAAAGTATTTAAGAGTTATTTCTTTCTATTTAAAAATAAAAATCTTAAGAAATTATAATAATCGTATAATAATAATTATTTAATATATCGTTTAAGTAAGTATTTTATATAATTAATAAACGATTATTATATAATAACAAAATATTTAATAAAATATTTAACTAATATAATTAATATCAGAATAGTATTTAAGTTAAATTATATATATAATAAGACTTTTTAAGCCTATTCCGATTCTTCTTAATACGATAATATTAATAATAATAAATTTATAATAAAATATCTTTTTAAGCTAATCAATAAATTAGTTAACTAGAAATCTAAATAAAAGCTAATTATAGCTATAAAATTAATTAAAATTAAATATATTATTATATTAAAAGTATATAAAGAAACTATATATTTCAAGGATTTATTCTAAGAATTTAAATATAATAAAAGAAATATAAAAATTATAAAAATGAATTTAAATAATAAGTTAATAATTAATTTAATTAAAAACTTTATAATATACCTTAAAACGAAATATATATAATTTCGGTATTATAAAATAAAAGAGTTAATATAAAATAAAGATATAATTATAAACTAAATTCCTATTAAAAAAAAATAATAAATCTTTTAACGAAGTTAATAATAATAGCAAGCTTAAAATATATATTTTAATTATTTAAGCTAGCTTAAGAAAGCAAAAGAAAAAATTTAAAATTTAATAAGTTATTTATTAATAATATTTTAAAAGCTATTATAAAGCTTAAAAGGGGGTATTAGAAAATAATTAGGGTAGTCTTTCTAATAATATTAGATTAAATCAGGTCTAATATATCGCAATCCTAGATTATTATTGGCCAAGCTATATACCGAATAACAAGGGCTATACTCAGGGTATATTAGCTCTACTAAATGCCTTATTATCTATAGGGCCTAGATTGATCAGCCGAGTATATAGATGAGCCAGTATTCCTAGGTAGATAGAGCAATTGAAATCTCCTATAGCCAACACCCTCCCAAGACAATAAGTGAAAGGATGGTTCTATTCCGTCCACATTGCGGCCAGAATGGCCCCAGAGTTAGCTTTGGGGAATGGGCAAAGCGGTAGTGTTTGATGCACCAGATGTGTGAAAATGATTATCTAATCATTTTTATGTCAAACATTCGTTCCGATTCTTTCCGAGAAGGGCCAATCCATGCGGACATCAGCTATAACGGAGGTAAGAAGATGGGTATCCGCCAATTCAATCCAAGCATTGCACTTGACAGTGTTGTATGCTCCATGCTGTGTTCTCGTCATATCACCTTGTCCTGCAAGGTTCCTTAGGAGCCGTCCTTACACTCCCTTCCCCCTTGCAGACAGCTCTCCTCGTGCACTTTGACAATGCATGAGGGGCCAACCTCCCTGTTCTCTTCCTGTCACTGTCAAGGGCGGAAGGTCCTACTCTTATAGTCTCAAGATGTCGCATTCCAGTCCTTTCATTGTTCATTCTCACTGTAATTGTGTTCCCCTCGATATTCCTTTCTCATGGCTGAGTTGGTCTCCAATGGCTTTGGCTACTCAATAATCCCTCTCCAAGCCCCGTTACTCTCTTCTTTTGAAAGCATCAACGTTTGTCCTCTCTGTGGTCTTGACCACCAAGGCTTTCATTCAATTGACTTAAATTACACCTCGACCCTCGAACACGGACGTGGTCGGCAAATTGCTCTGGCATTGGAGCAGCCAGTCCAAACCGTCAAGAATGAGCTTCCTGAGGAAAGTCCTCCACTATGCCCCCCACCACCTTTTCGATCTGTCAGACGTATGAGACAGCCTTTCCCTCTACATCTATCAAATTCGGCACTATCCAGCGTACACCATGGTGCTAAGAGTCCTCCACCTATCTCTCGCACATACTCATACCCAAAAGGCTCTGGGTACGATCCAGAAGTGATACAACTACAAGGTTCCTCCCCAAATCCTTTGCTATCGCCCATCAGACTTTCTTCGTCCGAAAATGATGAAGAGAAGAGCAAATGGTGTGCAGAAGTGCCTCAGCTAGAGACCTCACTAGCTGTCGTTCGGCGTCCGCTTGATTGTGTAACAACTCGTGAAAACCCTGGCCCTCGCAGACAGCTTCTGTACGGCGAGGCTCTCTCCACACCGGAGCCGAGATGGCTACACAGATCCAAAGGTTCAATGGAACTAAGGAACAAAGCCGATCGGCTTTCCTTAGACATAGATCGTGTCTTGCGACTCCACGATGCTCCCAAAGTCTCTGCATTGAAGCCTTTCAATTCGGAACCGTCACGGCGAGATCCGAGGTTGTGGACCAACGTACCTGAAGATGGGGATAGCATTGAAGAAGCGGTGTGTCTTACTGCCTATATAGTGCAAACCCCTGTTACTGACTCCAACTCAGCAGATGACGACTGTGACATCAAGTCCATCCAAGCCCCGAATGATATCCATTTCGCGTCGACGAGCAGCAAGAGCACCGTCACCAAGAACACCACCAATCTGTCAGAGTCCTGGAGAATCTCGGTTCTACCCCGACACGTCCCCGGCATCGCCTGAAAGCCCTTCAGAAATCGGTCTCGGCATCAACACTGTTGAAAAAAGGAAGCGAAGTAAAGAACTCCAGGCATTCCACAGGATCCGAAGCAGAACGACATGGACCATGACACCCCCCACATCAGGCATCTCTACGCCGTGGGACACAACCACAATGAAACGCGCTCCTTCTCTCTCCGCCCTCAATCGCACAGCGACACCAATCCCCTCCGCACCCAAAACCCCCCAACTCAGCGAACTAACCACCTGGATCCTCACCTCTCTCGAATCATCCGTGTCCCGATTCCCAACACAAGCGCTCTGTATCACCAACCCGGTGATACTCCAAATCCAGCTCCCCCCAGCCCAGCGCCGTGTCCCCCGCCAATCTCTCCCTCTGAGCCGGTACACCACCTTCGCCGGCCCACTCTCCTCGCACCCCCCCACCTCCTTTCCACCACCCCTCCAAACGTCGTCCCTCTATCCACCCGCACCAGCTGAGCCAACAACCCTCCTCACCACTCTTAAGCGAATCTTCCCATCCGCCTCTTCAAGTCTGCTCTCCTCCTTACTCTCCACACTCCACGCCCGGCAATATGTATCCACCATTCACCTCCCTTCCAGACCCATCTTTCCACTTCCCCCAACAGATCGTCCCTTCGGAGAGCAAGTCATGTCAACGCACATCCCCTCCAAAGCGCGCGCCATGCTCGGCTTGCCGCCTTCAGCCAGCAGGCCGCCGCTGCCAGCTGTGTGGACAAGACCGACGAGGGGTTGGGGGGAGAGGGTGCGGGAACTTGAGGCGCGACTGGAGGGGGAGGTGGGGAGGTTGGTTGGGTGTTGTTTAGGAGTAGACTACGAGGAGTGGAGAGGGGTAAAAGCGCTGGGGACAGCGTTGGGGGAGGTTCTCAAACCGTCGAGGGATTAAAGGGATACGGGGTGGGATGGGG
>JAABUQ010001054.1_pt1 | contig 62052 bp, 44 predicted proteins | sample 5560001 | NCBI WGS metagenome assembly JAABUQ01 (sample SAMN10711888, study PRJNA513371) | rock metagenome | isolation source: Antarctica rocks | place: Antarctica: Victoria Land, Finger Mt nord | collected 2015-12-18
ACCCCCCCACCACCGGCACCACCACACTCGTCCCAACCCACAGCCCCACAGGCCCCCAAAACTGCCACGTCAGCAGCGCGAACAAATCCGGAGCTTTTATCGCCACAGCCCCGAGGATAGGCAGCGGCGCCGTGGTAACTACATACCGCAGCGGCAGCACCTGAGCGCGGAGACCGAAAGCTTCGAGAAAGAGGATTAGGAGGTGGATGGCGAGCACGGAGGAGAGGGATGAGCGCAGGTTGTGTAGCGCGGAGGGGAGGGGCGAGCGGGAGAGGGTGGTGGAGAGGGAGGTTATGAGGGAGGAGGTGGAGGCGTCGATGCGGTCTGCGAGTTGGGCGGGGGAGGGGGGTAGAGGGAGCCGGCGCGCGAGGGCAAGCGGCGTGTTTGGCGCGGGGGTGGTGTCTGAGCTGGTGGGGTATCAGCCTTCGCCGTCGACAATCTACCCCTCCTCCTCTCCGCTCTCAAAACTGCTGTCTTCGTGGCGCGTCGTCGTCGGCGTCAGAGGGTAGCCCTTGATCGACGCGCAGGTGCACGGGAGGGAGAAAACCTACGCTGCATCGCTCTCCTCCACCGCTGCCCCACGTGTTTGCCGTCGCGCTCTCGCCCCGGGCTTCTTCACCTCCCCTCCTCCGACCACCAGCTGAGACGAACCCCCGGATTCGCGCTTCACGGGGCTCGTCGCGATCCGCTTGTAGTAGGGCTCTAGCGTCGGGTTCGTGGAGAGGGTGCGTTGGTTGGCGCGGAGGTGCTCTTCGAGGGCGACTTCTAGGTCGGTTTTTAGGAGGTTTTCGTAGCTGTGCGAGAGAAGGATTAGATGTTGTCGCGCATAGTGACATAAGGGAAGGGAGCAAGGATTTAGAGGTTAGGATAGAGGAGGGGATGGAGGCGCACTCAGTCATGCCGACATCCCGCGCCAGCTCGATGAGTTCGCCTTTGCGCTGCTTTTGCAGCCAGTAGGTCACGCCGGACATGGTCGCGGAGAGTACGCGACTGCGATGGTGGTGGTCTGGGGGCTGTGAGATGGATGGTTAGGTTGGAAGTGAGAGATGCGACAGTGAAGAGGGGAGCTGTTGATGGGCGTGGGGAGGGATGTTTACATCTTGGTGATCTGCAGGGTCTGGTTCGCGCTGGCGCTTGGCGCGCTAGGTGGGGGTGGGGCGGGTAGGCCAATCAGATGGCGAGTATACTTTGTTGATACCTTACGGAGTACCCCGTACCTTAAAGGTTGAAGGTACTTTCGCAAGAGATAGGATGGCTGGTCTAGCTCTACTTCTGAAGAAAGGCAAACGCGGATGCGCCTTCACCTTTCGACCTCTGGACACGACGAGCTTTAGTTTCCGACATTCAAAGTATTCCTCTGCGGTCAACGGTCAAGGTGCTGCACCTCCTGGCTAGGTCGCCTTAAACACACACACTGTCAAAAACCTCGTATATGCGCAGTCAGCAGCGTAAGTGGAAGGGTAGTCTCATCTTGATTGTTGGAATCGCATTCCGATCGCTCTTTTGCTTTTATCCTCCGGCCTTCCACATGTGAGAGTCGCAATATCGTGTGCCTAGCTGGTTTATCAATGGGGATCATGTGGCATACTCCGTACGAATTACTGTGAAACTCATGCCGCGGTCGCAATAAGCTTCGAGTACTCTAGGAACCTTTGGAACAATTGGCGCATATTGCAGTGACATGACGAGGACTACGGTAGCAGCGAATATCGGACTCGATGTTAAGGACGAGATCGCGATTACACTTAGGACGTGAAGAGAGGTGGTCGCAAGAGCTATGCCGTCGGTTCATTAAGGTTCTTACAAAGGCTCAGCGAATTGCAGTTGGGTGAGGATGCCGCGTACATGCTTGAAAAAAGCCGAGGAGAAAAGAGCAGCCGGGGATCAGGGAGACCCGGCAACCGCGATAGCCGAATCGATAGTAATTCCTCAAGGCAGGGAACCAGGCTGACTGTTGGACAAGTCTCGAAACCAGCATCGCTTCCCTCAAGTGGCTGAAGAAATCTGCAGGCTTCGGTAAAGGCAAACGGCAAAGTACGGATCACAGCCACAGCGGTACTTATATACAAGAGAAACTCCTCGTTTATCTTTTGCGAAGAATTAGAAGGCTACCGAATAAGACACGGTTCGGTAGAGGCCCGTAACAAGGTTGAATTGATATGGGCAAGTCCCATGCAGACGAAATTTCGAAGAAAACCGTTGCCCCAAAACGTCTTCGAACAACAATGATCGGCCTAGTACCGATCAGACAATGATGAGAAGGCAATAATGTCATGTAATCGTCTGCGTTGCCAGTCGTCTTGACCAGGTTTTGTGGAGGAGTCCCGACATCGTCCTATATCTGAGTCTCATTGCACTGCGGTGGTCAGCCCACCGCAGTCCCAAAACGATTGAAACACGGAAGATGCAGACAATGATGACCACAGCGATGAAATCTCCGGATCTTGTCGCAGTTCTGAGTCTTGTTGTATAGCGGTTGTCAGCACAATGCATCCCAGCGACAGGGAACCAATGGATGAACAACGAGTTTATTAGGACAAGCCAGGGAGAACCCTCCGATGCATCAGCGATGTTCTCGGTATTTTCTCTCATAAGCCGAAGGCTACGAATCGTAACAGGGTGGTAGACGATGATGACCACGGCGGTGAAGTCTCCGGATCTTTCGCCTTTCTGAGTCTTGTTGCACAGCGGTGATCCGCAGAATGCATCCCAACAGTACGGGTTCAATGGAAGAACAAGCCGGGGAAGAATCCCCGATGCATCAGTGATTTTTTGGGTTTTCTCATATATAAGCCAAAGGCTTCAGGTTGAAACACATTTCTCATCATTTGCAACTCGCAGAGTGCGTCAAGGGAGGTCAGCAGAATGCATCCCAACAGCAAGGGGTCAATGGAACGAGACAATGATTGGGATAGGCTGGGACGAATCCCGATGCATCAGTGGCTTTTCAAGTTTTTTCGCTCATAACCCCGAAGGGTTCAGCTTCATACTGAAAATAAATCATCATATGCGGCCCAGGTAGGTATGACCATATTGGATATTGACCTGGGCTAACGAAACTCCAGACTTACCCTGCGTACGCACCTGGTGTGTACCATGTTCCTAGACCGACAATGATGAGACCGACCTCCGATGGTGCTCGATGTATGCATAGCTCATCCATTGCTCCGGCATGGAGAAGCCAACGCCTGCCTGGCAAGCCGCTGGCAAGCCGCAGGCAAGGGGGATCACTGAGTCGGTCCTGGGTAACTGGTGGTCAAGTAAAACACAAGCGAGGCTGGGTCTGACGAAGTAGGAGTCGTTGTACAGATGTCTTCTGGGCAGCTTGGTGGCTCAGCGGAGTGTCGAAGGATGACATGGGACATGTGAGGATGGAGCAGTCATCTACCCAAGCATTAGTATCAACCACTGCAGGTCTAGGCCGTCATTGAGCATACCGCCAACGGCATAAAGAAGCCTGCGAGGGCGAGCGAAGAGACAAGTGCCAGGGAGAAGGCTATTGGATTGTTCCAGGGAAGTACTTATGTCTCAACGCTGCACGCCTGCTTCGAGCTACGAAGAGCTACCAGTCATTGTTCCGCATCGCAGCACTGACGACAATTAAGTGCGAAGTAGACTTGTAGGTACCAGACATTGCAGGAAGCCCCATTGTGCTTAGATGAGGAATGCCAGAATTGCAAGGGGCAGAATGGAGAGTACTTTATGGGAACATGGTGGAAGAGGAAGGAAAATGAAAGTGGGAAGAGACGTTCTTCTGTTTTGAGAAACCTTGGAAAGTGGGCTCTGACCAAAGCGGCAATCACGTTGGCAGGGTCCACATTCTCCCGTTTAGAAAGGGGCATTGTTAACGATCGTGGCAGGTTCTTGCCATCATCGTCCGCATTTGGAAGGGGCACGGCTGGCATGTGACAGTCACGCTTACAATTCAATGAGGAAGGGAGTCGATGGATACTGCGGTGGTACGCTCTTTGGCAGCCACCGAGCTCGCAGGGAAAGCCGGTGAGTTCTGCTTCTCCCTTGAGATTTACACCATTTTTTCTACTACAGATGTCAAGGCTAACTTCGGATCTGCCGACAGGACCGCTGCTATCACTTCACCAAGATAATACAATATTGGATCTGTCAGATACTGTGTGGGCGTTCTACGCCAATGGTTTGATAGGGGGATAGTGTCGCTCCATTTCTCCATTACATGACTCTGCTCACTTTCCAACTGTTCCAAAATCATCATTACATTTCTTCATGCTGCAGAACGTCTCGAGACAGCGGCCAGCGGAAGCAGGCGGTCTTACACACACCGTGTACGCACTGTGAAGAATCACCGATGTACAGGTACTATCTTCGATGGATATCCTTGGGTTGCCGTTCGACCTCCGCCTGCGAGCCCTCGAAGACAATGCGAGCCTCCAAGCACAGTCCACAAGATTCATCACCATGAAATGCCGGGATAAAGCATCTAGCGCGCAGGAGCTCGAATGCGACCGGTGAGTACAGGTGGAAAGACAGAACGCCAGTAAATTTCCTCCGGCGCACAGGAGATGGAGTGTGTTGCTGACATCGGGCTCATCACAGCTCTCCAGTCTCCTAAAACAACTGTCCATTGAGGCTGGGCAGCCCTAGGAGGCTAGATAAGAAGCTGAAGTAGGAAAATCGTCGATTCGAAGGATGGGACCGTCTTGCAGTGGGCATCTCCAATTTAGCCCTGAAAGGCCCATCGCTAGAGGTGTTCCGCTCTTTCTCCGGACTTTCATGTAAAGTAGTACTGCCGGAATTGCTTAGGGAGAAGGGTGGCCTCGTTGCTTCGCAGACAAGGCAGAAGCCAAATACTCGACCAAATCATATCGGGCTACACCAACCCCGCTTACCTCAATGCCCGGCGACTTTTCTATAAACGCTACAAGCCTGCTGTGCACAGTATCGCGTGCTACTAGAGTAAATGACAGGAATCAATGAATGAGGGCGCAGGGAATACTTTGGTACGACCTCAAACAAAGTTCGTGGTATCCTGAAAGAGCAGGAACCCTTCATCTCCTCCATAGACGTACCTGTTTGCTGCCATCATGTCCGGCATCTCCCATTCCATTCCCTTCACCCCCTTCTATGTCATCCGCGTTCCTCACTTCACTTCAGAGCCCTAAATCCCAAGTTTTCTCTCCTGCTTTCGAATGTCATCATCTTTGTTGGTCCGCTCGGTAGCATGCCTATCGCTGTAGCATCATCTGGGCTGAAACGTTGGTCTCATTGATGTTCTGCCACTGCTGTGGCGACTGCTGCAGATTGCCAATGCGTACGACTGGTGAGACCGGTGTTATTTGGGAAGTGCACCTCGATAGCATTCTTGATTTTCTCAAACTACCGGTCGTTTCTACAATGATTTAACATTAAACACCGCGGGCGAGAGAGTCTTGAAAAGCTAGATATTTAGCATAAAATCTCTGAAGCCTTACTGTCGGGTATAACAGCTATGATCAAGTGCTGTAGGGGATCTACTCTAGATGTATATACCTATGCCAGAGAACCGATCGGATATTAGCACTGGCAAATACCCTGCGACTTCTTGGCGCTGCACACCATAACCACCCATACATGCAAGGTCAGTCACTGCTTCTAACCTGGTCCCCCAATACAGCAAGCTCTACAGTGTCTGATTGTCGTGGAGATGCTCTATCCAGGTAACGGGCTCATGAGAGGCGCAATGGTTAGAAGAAGTCCTGCGAAAGCGTCACAGTGAACGCGGAGTTCCCGGCGTGTCTGCGACTGCCTCTATACACCTAGATCTTACTGCTCGGTATCAAGCAAGCATGTCGTATCGCCAGTATTATTGGTTCAGTCCTTTTGATAGAGCGTCCACTATGATTTGCGGTCGGGATTTGCACAGCCCCACATCATCGTGCATGAGGCTTAGAGCCTAGAGTCGATCGACATCCGCCTCATTTGGGGTTTCCCTGCACCCAAGTGTTGGCTAGTATATATCATACGTTCTTTGAAATAAGAGCCAAGTGTACTGCATCGCTATCCAGAGTTGAATAGAGACTCGACATGGCGTTGGCGCTCGCTGGTGCAGCGGCCTTGAAGCCGGAGATTGGACTCGCCCAGGCGTTGCACAATTACGAGGCAATCCTCACAGACGAGGAAAGAATCCAGCTTCGTTCCCAAGGGGTGCCAACTGCGAACGATGCCATCAATCTCACAACCTTGATTGATAAGAATACAAAAGGCAACCGTCGTCATTGCATGGGCCCGAGATTGATCACTTTCCTCGAGTCGGTCCAGCAATTCTCTGGCATTGTGGATGGTTTTGTCAGCTCGAATCCCCAAGTCGCGGCGTTGGTCTGGGGTGGTGTGAAATTTGCTCTCCTCGTAGGTCTATGTGCGATTGAAGAACGATTGCTGACCGTAATAGACTGCAAACAATGTTTCGTCATACTTCAATAAACTTTCAACGCTCTTCATGGACCTGGGGAGAATATGTCCTCGATTTAGGGACTTTGGCTTTCTATACACATCATCAACACGTTTACAGAAAGCCCTGTGTGACTATTATGCTGGAATTGTCCGGCTTTGTCATCACTCGACTCAGCTATATAGGAAGTCAAGTATGTATATACTCTCTTTTTCGTCACGGATAGCTTGCTTTCTTCGTTGGCACCCTCGAGACGCGTGTTGACGCAATGATGTTGGTCTGATCCACCAGTGACGGCCTGTAGGCCAAGAGGCAAACAGTTATACTAACCTGTACACTCGAATACGACACCCCCAGAGGTGAGCTTAAAACGTTAGGAATAGGGAGATTGTTGTTAATGAAGGTTTCGCCAGGACAGAGTATACCCATTGATATCCCGCTAGCCAAAAACATCTTCTATCCTTTCTTATGTAGTACCTCAATCTCGGCATTTTCGGACTTGATTGTCTTTTTCCTTTATACAGTTGTCACATGCATACTAATCTTAGATCTACACTTCTAGCATCGATGTGGCTGCTGAAGACTCTAGTCTATCCTTTCGAGTCCGAATTCGGACCTTACCAGCGAGAGCTCGAGCAACTCTCTAAAGACGTCCAAGCAGAAATATCCTTGGCTAGTGCACAAGCTCAGAAGCAAGAGAGTGACCTTCAGCACAAGGAGCGCAAAGCGGCTAGAGCAACTCGAAAGATGCTGACTAATCTGAGCCGGTCCGTTCAACAGAACGACGAAGAGGCAAAGAACTGGGCGTTGGACGCCAGTCGCAGGGAGAAGGAGAAAGCCCAAACTAAAGCTCTCGATGCCTTTTCTATCTACGATCATCAAAGAACATATAAGCAACTTCGTAAGGAGTGTGTGCCTGGTACCTCAAGCTGGATATGTGAGACAGACGAATTCCAGGATTGGATGAAAGGACTCGGGAGAACGTTTTGGTGTACTGGCAAGCGTAAGTCAACAAAAAACATGCTATTCGAGCACTGACGTTCCCCTGAAGTTGGGTCAGGGAAATCAATCATGAGGTTCGACGTCCGTAGAAGTAATAGTGAAAGCCCACTGACTCACACGAAGTGCGTGTGTTGCTGCATACATCATGAACGCAGTACCTTCGAAGATTTCTACGGGGTTCTTCTTCTGCCGTCATGACGATCAGATGTCCCTGAATGCACGGACAATCCTTGGTAGCATCGCAAGGCAATTGGCGACTGGCATACCCCCAGAAAGTTTTCGTGGATTCAGCGCCGAAAATGTAGACTCGGAGGCTATCATCAGTTTTCTTCACGCCGCCTTGACGGAGAGGCGCCATTATTTCATCGTCTTGGATGGTCTTGACGAGTGTGAAGAGGCGCAAGTCCAAGAGATCTCCCAAGCATTGTCGAGTCTACTACACTCCTCACGACTACAGGTCAAAATATATTGTTCAGGTCGACCCTATGTGGTAAGATGGTTAGCTGAGGGGCTTCACCCGGAATACCATATCAACCTGGAGACTGAAGAAAACCAAGCAAAAATTGCTCTGGATATTGATAGCCTCATCAAAACTACCTTGACGCAGCAACTGGAAGGGAGTACCCCTGAACTGCAGGTAGGCGATCCGACTTTAATATTGACCGTTCAAGAGACTCTGCAAGAGAAAGCTCAAGGGATGTACGTACCTCTTCTCTACTAGTGGAAGTTGCCTCACTCACCTTGCCAGGTTTTTGTGGGTCAAGCTCCAGCTCGATGACCTATGCGACCAAAAGAGTGACGAGCAAATATTGGCTGTACTTGACAATTTACCGCAAGATTTACCGCAGACATTCGGAAGAGTCCTTCGCAGATACGGCAAGAGAAACGACTTTGAGGTGGGCCGACAGATCTTCCGCTGGGCGGCGGTCACCAAGCGTCCGCTGACCCTGGCTGAGCTCCGCGAAGCTCTTGCAACGGAGCCTCTACAAGAAGGTTGGAAGGCCGAGCGTCAGATGAATGACATGAAGAAAGCAGTGGCATGTTGTGGCAACCTCATGGTTGTGGACGAGGAGGAGCAAACTGTACATTTTACGCACTCGAGTGTGAAGCAGTACCTCCTATCAGATGCCCTGGACAAATCGTTACAGTCCTACAAGATCGATCTTGTGGAAGCCGATGCCGATATCGGGGCGGTCTGTGTTACCTATCTGAACTTTAACATCTTCAATACACAGGTAGCTCCGAAGGCTATCAACAGAATCGATGTCGCAAAGATCCCCTCGACAGTCCTCGCAAAGGCTTTACCGCTTAGTGAATCGGCCAATAAGATTGCTCTCCGTCTCCTGAGAGGTCACGACAAGTCCATTCAAGCAACTCATCAAGTACTTGAAGAGGTTTCTGGTAACTCTGGCGCGCTGAAAACAAGGAACGGCATCGATCAATTTGCATTTCGACAATACGCTAAACAGCATTGGCTTGCCCACACCAAGTGGATCAGCCCAACATCCATCGAGCTTCGGCAAATGTGGCGCAAGCTTCTAGACGAAGCTGAGTGGCGAGATACCTTAACGGGCGTTCCATGGACATTCGAAGACTGGGAGCATCTAGCATCTGATGTGGTCGAGTGGACATTGGAGGAAAACCACTTCGAGTTGGCTCAATATATCCTAGCTTTTGGAAACACTACCGCCGCTGTTGAACTAATAAGAAACACTACATATAGGGGATCTGAACGTTTGATTGAAACCATTGCATCAGCTAGTGTCACGCTTGACCTGGCAATCCTCATTACCCTAGCCTTAGCCGCTAGAAATGGTCAATTGCCCGTGGTTGAAGGATACTTGAAACCAATAAGGCTTAAACCCTATGTTTTTTCTGTCGCATTAGTGGCCGCCGCTCGGGGCGGTCACATGATCGTTGTGGAGCGTCTGCTATGGGATTTGGAACAGTTGGAAATTGGCGTTCACCATTATGAAGACGATTATATGCTTGCTCTACGAGTGGCCGCTGAATGGGGTCACAAAGCCGTGGTCGAGCGATTGCTACAAAAATCCACGAATGACAACGTCGGCCGTGCCAGAAGGTACGCGCTCGAGGCTGCCGCTGCAGCCGGTCAGTCGAGCGTAGTCGAGCAAATATTGCAAAGAGGGGGAGAAATAAAATCTGACGAGGAAGCGCTTGCTGGGTTGAGATCGCCGCTTGTTTCGGCCGCTGCACAGGGCCACTTAGACATTGTCGGCCAGTTTCTAATATACGAAGGATATGTCAGTACTGTTGATAAAAGAGGCCCAGCACCCGAAGTGGCCCATCGAAATGGTCGCGAGGAGGTACACGCACGGCTTCGTGCTGCAGGTATTTCAGATCAGACGACCTCCCGGAATGCACGCCGTGCATTCAACTCAACTGGTTTGATGAGTTGAAATTCTCGACTGTGGGTCTTCACTGGTCCATCAGCTCCTTGTCACGCGGTGAACGTTTTTTCTTGGAATGTGTCGAGGAGTCTGCGAACCAATTCTTATCAACGAATGAGATATATGCTCGTCACGTCCCCTGTCTCTCAATTTTGCTTTTCCTACCACGGGTAGCTTGGCCGGCAAAGCTCTGGGTCTAATAGCGCGATTTGTGCAGTACACGACTGGAACCCTTGAAGCGTTTCTCCATGGCAGACAGAGACCGACGGTTCTAATGGCTCGCTTCGGCTTAATCGCTTACTGAACCAAATTTGCAACGATGGCTGCACGCAGCTCCAGGTAAATGAGCGGCTTCCAAGATCGCGAACGGGTCTATCGAGCGAGGGTATGTCAAGACTGCAATGGCCGGCGACAGAAACATTGCGGTCATTGTTTACGGTGGCATCCTCGATGGGCCAAACGTGGAGCTTATGAGACGGATTCTTGAGGGCAAGCGCCAATGTCTGCTCAAATCGATGGACTTGCGGAGAAGAGCAATCTTGGGCATCGGAGTGACGATGAACAAGACTACGGACCAGGCGGTGGGCCCGCTGGCCGATCTACTATGATGTGTTGTGTCTGGTGACAGGGGCATTAGTCCACTCCAAAGGTCTTGTCTAATATCTACAGGCTATTTGGGGTATCTTGAAGGATAGCAGGACATAATGTATGGCATCGGGTCCAACTATGAGAAGGCTCTTGCGTTGAATCTTCGTCAAAGCTTCACATTTGCTCCCCGACGTCTAGGGAAGCAGAAGCCCTCACCAGGCACGCAAGTCGTGCATCTTCTGACTCCGCGCGCCCGAACTACCAGATTAAGAGCCAGATCTCGGGGCTCACCACGACTGGTTTAATGCCGACGTAGCTAATTGAAAGCGTAACTTAACTTCCAGAATCAGCACATTCCAGTTGGCGACGAACAAGCGGCTTGGCATGCTCTCTAGCAATGGAACGTTTTCGACCGCGAGGTTTCCATTAAGGAGTCCTTCTCTTCTGCCATTTGGCTCGAAGAGTCGATCGGTCCGTTCATGCAGCCTGATCTTGGAACGCTACGAGCACAGATGCGGGAGCTGCTGTGGTCAGCACCAATAGCGGACCGGGAAGTGGCTCAAGTCAAGGTCGCTAGAGCGACACCCAACTCAAGGATCTGTACCTTGCGTTTATCGAGAGATGGTTTTCATCAGCGGTGTGGCGGCACAAGCGAACGACGTTCCTGGGCGAGGGACTCGCTTCCATGAGGTTGACCGGTTGGGATTAGGTATTGTGTACCATGTACAGAAAGCCGATATTCCATCCCTTCTGGGAGAACCTATGAGAACGTCAACGTGATCGGAGAGGCTCTTACTCACGGCATTATGGATGGGGCCATTTGCGAAAGAATGGCTGGAGTTCAAACTGGTCGGATCTAAATTACACTCTGTCATTTGCTACTACTCGGCCTATCTGATCTTTAGCAAGATCATCACTCTAAGCTTCTTAGGAAATTCGATAAATCAATGTTCTAAGAGGCCATCCATTTTGCATCAACACGATGCTGCGCTCAAAGATGTGTAGTAAAGAAGCGAGCGGCCTCATCATAATTGCATTGCATTACGGCAGCAAGCTGTAGGACCAGGAAATCAGAAGAATTTTCTCAAAAGATCGTACGCCCTCGCTTGAACTCCTTCACTCCCGCTACTGAATTTTTCAGATAACAAAGGGATTTGGAAGATCGCAAGCCAGACGTCGGAAGATAGGATTGCGCGTCTTGCAGGGGCATGAGCATGACCTCAAAGAGCATCGAGGACGTCTCTTGGCGTACTGTCCGGTCGCTCTACGACTGAAATTGATCATCTTATTTGGTGTAGCGGTTTTGTCAGATAGAGATGCACGAGGTCTTACAACGACAACGTACGACTCAAATGCGCAGGGCTTTCCAGATGGCTCTTGCGGCTATGCTAGGTCACGATGCCACCAACAGTAATTCGCACAGTATCAGCAACTGAACCTCACCCGCACGCCCAACATACGGGATGGCCTTCATTCCTGCTTACGACGTCAGCTCAGAAGTCACACGCGCAGGCATCAAGATCTCGGAGAGGCTCGAAGACGCAATCGGCACGTTTGCGTTCAAGCTTGATTGTAGAGAGCAGGGCAGCGAATGCTGCAAAGAGCATGGATAGTGTACCCGTGGTGGAGGTCTGGAAAGACTCAAGCCCTTCGATGCCATAGTTTTCCGATTCGTCGGAATCGCAGATTACATCTCGCTCTGGGATTTGTTACTTGCCGTCTGCTAAATTCTCTCGCAACATGCCAATGTCCAGCCGTTCCGGACACGTCATCTCCAATTGAGAATTGTAAGCCCAGAGACCTGGACTGGGTGATTATTCGTGTAGTCGAGTACGCTGGGGCAGTACGCCGCAGCCATATCGGTCAGCCATATACAAAACCGCCACTGCAGATTCGATTTCCAAGGGGGCTTGAGTTCTCGGACCACCGAATGGCCGTTGTCGTAATGGCATCATTGCAATCGTGCGCTATGATCATGTTCAGACACATAGAGACAGCAGGTGAGCGTCATGTGCTATCACCCACATCGTCCATGTTTCAATTCTTGTTCGACTTTTATGATTTGTTCAAAGCGCTCAGAAGCGAGAACCCTGGAGTCAAACGACACAGATCATGTTGCTATGGGCGCACTCGAATAGCGCTACTTGAAAAGAGCCAATTTTCGGATACGCCGAACGACGAGACCGTTCCCTACCTACATGATAGATATGACCAGCACCGCGGACTCTTCACGATACGCCTCACGATATCAACATCGGAGCGCGGCATTTCCCTAACATGCGTACTTTAGAATTGCATTCAGCAGCGGGCATGAGTTGCATACTCGAACGCTGTGTGGGAAACTGATTGCGCTTTCAGTCAGCACATCCCTGCGCCCTCGACTCCCCTATCAAATATCACAATACGCACACCCCGCGAAAGGTAAGCCCATGGACATGAGCCTGCCATCTCCTTCCAGTATCCTACCTCAACCCCCGCACACCTCATCCTCATCCTGAAACGCAAATCGAGCCCCATGCTCAATCAGTACCTCTTTCATCTCCGCAACAAACACCCCAACCTATCGTCCCCTTCAACCTGCCCCCCTGCCTGTCATAGCAAAAATCTTAACAAGCTCCGATTTTCGATCTGCAGCTCTCACGCAACAGTCGACCCGATGCCCAAAGTGGTGGTTCTCAGCAGCGGGAGGGCACGAGAGGATGGTTTCCAGATGCGGATCCAGACGCCGTCAAGCGCGGCAGAGAAGATTTTCTCGGTGGTGGGATCGTCGAGAATGGGCGAAGATGGGATGCGCAGCGAGGACTGGATTGGGCGACCGGTGTCATGCGTTACATGGATCTCTGTTCCACCACTAGGCTGGAACGCAATTGAAGAATCCTACTGTCTTTGTTCATTGCCCAGGTTTTTCAGACCTAGGATGATGCATTGAAGATCGAAGCTGAACTGCAGCCAGAGACCACTGCACGACAGGATCTAAACCAAAGCAGCGCAGTCTGCAGCTGGAAGGGCATACAGACCCAAATCTTCATCCTTCCTCGAAGACTGGGAGACTGAGTCCTCGCTCTCATATCCGCAGATAATGCGTCAAGAGAATAACTCCTCGCCGCCGAAAGCACATGCTAGAACGCAGAAGTCGCAGGACATGGGTTCCTCCATGAGCGATTTCCATGCTCGCCTACTTGCTGCTATCCTAACTATCTCCTGTTCCCGATAGCGAAAAATTGTCGAATGAAGCTCGGCGCCTTATATCTCCACACGAAGACATGGCAACTGACTTCCCAAGACGCTGGAGATAATTCGGATTATAGCCCCTGCATCATCAACGAACGATCGTGTGTGGACCAACGTCTTCGTACAACTCCTCGGTCCCCCTCGACACCATGCAAGCTGAACTTGAGGAAGCCTGGGAGCAAATCCCGGTGTGGTGCAGCTTCACGTTGAGCCGGAGGGGCAAGTTGTGCTCGAGGGTGGTGTCAGGTCGGGCGGGGCCTTGGATGCAGGTTTTGGGTTCGTGACCTTTTCAGCAAGAGGTGGGTGTTTGCGATGGAGGCTAGGGGATCCATGGTGGGAGGATTGTGTGTGTGGCATTAAGCCATTCGCTAGCTTTGGGGAGCCATCTTCCACGACGGCCAGGACGCTTGTGAAGCGGTGGATGTGAATGTAGACGCCCATCTCTGGGAAGTTAGTCACATCCTGCGCGCTTCCAAAGGATGCTGCGTGCTGGAAAGAGTAAGCTTCCTGCCGCTGACTTGGAGTTGATCGCGCAGCAGTCTTTGTGTTTGCCTTAGTGTCTTACAATCCCGGAACCCTCTGAGGCTCTTGATGATAGGTCGTCGGGGTGAAGGTCCTAAGGATTTCTCGTACAAGTAGCCGCTTACCGCCCTTAGATTGTTTTCTCTGTTTCTTAGGACTGCAACTGGCAGTGACACAGTAATCACTTCGCCGCCTGCAGCTAATAAATCCACTAGCATCCCAGGGAGGCCGAGGAGCGCAGATTATGCCTCGTCGATCTCTCACGCTCGAGAAACCCCCGCAGGAGTAGAGAGAAGAAAGAGCTGCAGGTACGCGCATTTGCTGGTTACCGAAAGGGGTTTGTATGTCCGAAGGAGCTGAGATCTGCAATGGGGCTCATGTGAAGTGGAGTGAAATCACCAGCGAGGTGTTAACCTGTACTCCTGTTGGGTGGGATTCTGCAATTGGGAATTGTAGGTTGGTGTTAGCATGGGGATATGGACGCTTGAGGCATGGGATATAGAGAGTGTTATCTACGGTTGTGTGGAGGAGATTTAGAAGACAGTATGCTTGGTAGAGATGAGAGGAAGACTTCTGGATCCTGGGCCTATTGAAACGTTGATGACGCCCAGAAAGTGAATTGTAGAAAGTTAGGGATGGAGGTCGCGCCAAGCAGGATAGTACTGTATAAAGAGCAAGTAGATGGGTCTTCATCTACCGCGAGAAGAACCTGTACTTCGAATTAAAGTTGCCTTTCTCTTTTCCAAAGGAAAAAAACCCATTTTCGGTAAAGATCACAAGATGGCTTTCTCCGTCATATGTACAACCATTGACTTAATATTGTACCATGTCATGCCGTAATATCACGACATACATAGTTGATTTTCTCTCCCCTTTTGAGAAAGTAGTACTGCATGGCTCCCAAAACCGAGAAAGGGACCCTCTTCACCGCCTGAGAACATTCACCTCCATTATGAACCACGAGCGAGTTGAATTGAGACGAGAGGAATGACGGAGAAGAAGATCGAAGAGAAATAGACTGCACCTAAATCTCCATGTCCTCTAGCTGTAGAAAAATCCAAAAGCTACATCTATCATGACGGGCAACATTGACCAAAAGAGCGAGCCAGCCGTGAGAGCGTGGCTCGCTTTGATGGCACCAGAGTACTCTTTGCAGTCCCACGAGTTGGAATACAATTAGCACTCTCAGCCTTATAGGCTTGGCCGATCTGTTTACGGCGGTAATTAGTAAAATGTCAGAAATATGGTCATGGGGCGTTCGTTGCGATAATGAATTTTCGCTGTGACCCAGAAAGAGCCTCTATGGTCAGATCTGGCAGGGAGGATGGGGTGGTGGGCAAAGATTGCCCCCTGAGCGGCGTTCAACCGTCAAATGTAAGCATGCGCTTTAGCGGTAACTGTAAAAAAGTGCACTTGTAGGGTAAAGCTCCATCGGGTATTCAAGCGGCGGCCTTCCAGTCTGCTAATGCTGGGTGTGCCTCAGCAATGTACGATCCTACGTCACCACTCCCTCTTCTTTACCACCAGCAGCTTGCCCAGCAGCCTTCGTCTTTCTCTCCTTTTCGATCCCTTTCAGTCGCGCTTCCTCCCGCCACCGAGGGCCGTACTTGGTGACGATCAAGACGACGGGGCTAATCAGAATCCATACGCCTGCAACCAGGACAGATGTCCATCCAAGACCGATGGCGTTCAGCAATGGATTCACAAACGCCACTGCCCCAGCGCCCACTATATGATTTCGAAGTCAGCATTCCTTCTCGTGATCAGGTGATGGAGACATGAGGCATGTGCTTCGAGCGAATGTTTTCTAGTCATGTTTCATGGCTCTTCAATGGCTCGGAATGGGGTAACAGATGCTAAAATGATAACCTACTCCAGCACCTTACGAGGTTCATGGCGGCTGTGGCTGTACCTGCACTTTGGCGGTTCAGGTCGACCACAAGGGTGCTCAAACCCGTGAAGGATCCTGTCACGCAAAAGGTCGAGATAAATAGAAGGATGACGGGGCCTGCAAGGGAAGTATGGCTCTCCATGACCCAGCCATAGCACACGACAGTTGCGGCAGCGATGTAGACCAGAGGCGAGAAAACCTGAAGGCGAGCGGCTTCGATAGGAAAATTAGTCAGATCTTGTTGTTTTGCTTCGTTGATTTCCATCCCGCATGCTTTGGCATGACGACGGAAATTCCAGTTGAGGAGCTTTCCGGTTACGACCGAAGCTGCCATGCTGCCGAGGCCGGTGGGGATGTAACAAAGACCGATTTGCAACGTGTTGAAACTGTACTTCTCTCCAAACTGGGCAGGCATACTGCTGAGAACCATGTAATATCCTGCAAACAGTGTGCCGGCATAGAAGATTACTAGGCTGGACTCCTTTTGAATGATGACGTAGATCGATCTGAGCGGGTTGAGGCGAGGCTTGAAGTCAGAAGTCGATTCCCGCTGTGGGGCGGTACCTGTCTTGCGTTGCTTTCGCAGATGCAGATAGGTCAAGACTGACATGCTGTAACCCGGTGGAGGGATTGATCCGTTACCAACAATCTTGCGGCAGGTTTCCGGCAAGGCAGCAACGATGATGCCAAATGCGGCTCCCGAAAACGCCGTGAGGAACCAAAATATGGATCTCCAGCCCTGGAATTGGTTTAGAAGACCGCCGATGATAGGACCAAATGCTGGGCCGACCATGGCGCCCATTTGAGCGTAGCCTATACTGGCACCTCGATCGGCGGGCGTAATAACATCCGAGATGAGAGCATTGGCTAGAGCGACAGTACCACTACTTCCCGAGCTTTGTACCATGCGTAGAACGTGCCAGACCGATATTTGCCCCGATGTAGATGACGAAGCAAATTATGTAGGATGGCCGTCGACCGGTCTCGTCAGAAAGGTTACCAATGAAGGTTGGTGCTAGACCTTGGAAAATCTGTAGCACATTGAGCTCTTGTCCCAACCGAGGTACTCAACAAACGTACCAAATATGTGGTGATGGTCAAATTGATATTGGACAAGGACTCATGAAGGTCTTCTGAGAGAGTATTGAGGGCTGGGTAGTAGATATTGGCTGACAGGGGCGAGAACAGGGCCGCGAGCGACGCCATTACAACAATGAAACGTCTTTCGCTGGAGGTGAAAATGGAGAAGGGAGGCTCGGGAAGCTGCTGCTCCTCCTGCCCCTGACTCGGATGTTCTGGCTCTATATGGCCATTTGCCTTCTCGTTACCAATTTCCTTTGCGATGAGCTCTTGCTTCTTCTCTTGCTCTAGGTTGTCTTCTGGTTCCCCAATCCCGCCCTTCCTGGCACTCGGTGTTTCGCATAAACTCTGGAACTCCACCGCTTGCACTTGTTGACGGCCCTCATATTGCGTTTGCATGCTGTTGTATTCGAGTGCGCAAAGAGATTCAAAGCAGGAAAGAATAGTGATGGACAGGGACGAAGGCAGCAAATCGAGTGACCCGTAGGGATGGGTGCGAGAAAAGAAGGCACAGGGTCGAGGCAGAGAGCAGAGGTCGCACAGGTTATACCAATTAAAGTCTCCATAGTGGTGAACGAGGCTCCTGGAAAGGGCGCCGGTCGACGACGATAACAAAGAATGACGGAGTAGATTGGGTAAAGGACGGACTTTATGCAGAGCGGCATTAAGCGGTCATTAGAATCCGTTGGCTCCCCAAGCTCCGTTGTACAAAGGCCAAGGCCGAAACTTAAAGTAATGCAGGCACGTGCGTTGCCGGGCCCAAGGAACGCGATGCCGCTATGGCTCGCTCATAATTCGTCTACATCGATAATCAACAATCTTTGATAGTAACAATTCTGACTACAAGGTTCGTCCAATTTCAACGAATAAAGTAGAAGTACAATGCATTTGGTGAGCTTAGATCCAAGCATAAAGTACATGTAATCCACGCGTCGCGCCAGCGCCAAAGTCCCCTGTTCTCGGGCGCCTAAGAACCCTAACTCCACTGAGTCCACTTCCCTCATCATCACCACCACATCCCTCTCCCATCCCATCCACCACCTCCCCCACTACCACATCTCCCCTCTCCCCCCCCTCATCACCGCCTTATTCCGCACCCTTCCCACCTCCTCTCCCCCCCTTCCACCAATCCACCCCTCCCCATCATCTCCCCCTCCCCCTCCCCCCCCTTCACCTCCCCAGCATGCCCCCCTTCCCCTCCCCCCTCCGCCTCCTCCTCACAACCGGCACCCTCCTAACCTGGCTCCCGGCCCTCTCCTTCCTCTTCAACCACGTCGGCCGCACCGCAACCGTCGACGGGCGGAGTATGTCCCCCTTCCTGAATACCGACTACCAAACCACTGGCCTGAAACGAGATCGTGTGTGGCTGTCGTTATGGGATCCTAGTGGGGGGGTAAGGAGGGGGATGATTGTTGCTTTTTGGTATGTCCTTTGGGGGAGGGGCGAAGGGAGGGTTGATGGGGCAGGACTAGATGCAGGGAATAGAGGGGAGCGGGGGAATTAATGTACGGGGGAAAAAGCATGAAGAATCGCTGGCTAATCCTGGAACTGGATACAGGTCCCCCACCCGCCCCGAGATCCTAGCCGTCAAGCGCGTAATAGCGCTCGAAGGCGACAGCGTGCGGACGAAATCACCTTATCCTTTTGCCGAAGAGAGAGTACCACCAGGGCATGTCTGGCTGGAAGGGGATCACGCGGAGAGTATTGATAGTAATACCTATGGGCCGGTGCCTGTTGCGTTGCTGGTGGGGAAAGTGAAGGGGGTGTTTTGGCCGTGGTCGAAGGCGGGGTGGATACGCTGGCAGGATTGGAGGGGAAGTGGGAGGGTGAGGGAGGCGAGTGGAGTGAGAGGGTGAGGGAGGGGAAGGGGGAGAGTGAGTGTTTATGTGGGTTTTGCTTTTTAGGGGGGACTATTAACGTTGACGCCAGGTGCTTGGAAGGTAGGGTGCAGATGTGTTCCGCTGAGAAGGTAGAAGTGTCCACTAGGTCCTATACCAACGCCTCGCCAAATCAGTCAAAGAGAAGGAAAGCCCAGTCACCTCTTCGGCACGATTCTGATCTCTTCGCCCTGCTGACGTCGCTCAATCTCCATCCCAATACTCATGACCCAGTGATCACGCTCAGCTCTACTCCGCGTTTTAAAGACGATGGATCGCCCAGGGACACCGAGCTGCGAGACGTATCGCAGGCGTTGCCGGGTCTTGCCCCCTCCTCCATCCTCATTGGACTTGAAGAAGGACCGCTTCCTCGCCTGCCAGATGACGAAGCAAGTCATTGTATCCTCGTCGGTCGATGTCCACCCGTCTTCGAGATACGCCCTAGGAAGCGCATGGTGGCCGGGATGGTTGCTATCAAACGTTTGGTTCTGATACAGCAAGTCACCCTCCGTGATGAGGCCGCTGTAGATGTAGCAATCTTTCAGATCGATGGCATTCTGCCGCTCATGCTGAATGTGCGGTACCTCCTTGCCCGTGCGTTCTCGCAGAGTGCCGTGGAAGATCAGAAGCTGACCGTGGCAGAGGATTACACCACACCGTAAGAAAGTGGTATGTCGCCTTGGCTTATGGTACAACGTCCCAGCCATGGTGATTGCGCGACAGCATGAGATCCCGCACATGTTGAATAGCTGCGGCGATGCTATGGATCGAGTCACCTCCCATTTATGGCCGAATTGACCCAGATACGCTTCGGACTCCTCATCGATATCAAGTCTTTTGAGATTCGCCTGGCGAACCTGTTGGAATAATTTCATGTCGTCGGCAAGCCGAAGCTTCCAGTACCGTACCAGCTTCTCGAGGCGGGTCATCCACTCGTTCTTCGTCTCTTCGTCGTAGGCTTGAAGCCTAATCACTAGGCCATTCCTCAGCATCATCTCGAATGTGCGATGGTCGTCGACATGGTCAGTCTTTCCATCATCTCGACTCGTGTCTGGAACGTCACGATGAAAGTCCACATCCGGCCCTTGGTCTACATTCTCATCTGCCGGCGAAGCACCTCGATGCATCTTTCGTATCTTGACAACATGACTGAGGTTGATATACCCTTCCGCCCCAAGCATGCTGTTGACATTACGCTCGGCCTCTTTGTAAGCTTCGCTGTCGGCCTTTTGCCTTGTGGCTTGATTCCCAGCCTTCAGCCACTCTACTTGACCTTCTTGAAGAGGATATGGATTGACAGCATATATAAGTGGCGTTCCCTCGACGATCTGACCTGCACTTGGGACCTTGTTGCTCTCATCCAGTTTCATTCTCGGCGGCAGTGGAGGTAATGCCTTCGTTGGTCTGCAATAGCACAAATATTGGTTATGCGTAGTGAAGTACAACCGCTTGAAAAACATTTTACCAAACCTTTGGGATCGTCCCCTTTGTGATGTAAGTCGGATTAGAAAGCCTTCGACGGGAGCTGGTTCGTCCGTTGATACTCCCATCTCAATTTTGGCATTTGTCGGATAGTGTCGCTTTGGGCGCAGCTCTAGCTCATGAGACTTCTGCATCGCCATCGTCCCATACATCTTGTGTTCATTGGCCCCATGGATCCATTCCAGGCGATCATATCTCTTCCATGCCAGACCCATCTTCTCGGTTTTTAGCCACGCATCGAGGACGCTGGACCACTCCGGAGACTCTTCCAGCGCCTTCATAGAACGCGATATGAGATCGCCAGCAACAGCTCTTTCAGCTTCCATGATCTTAGCAATAGCTTGCTCGTCTCCTTTCGCTGCTTGCAGGGCATCGGTCGACGATTCTAGATGACCAAAAGGGTCTTCCAGCTGCAGACTAACGCTGAGATCAGGCACATTGATTTCGAGTGTGCGAGTTCGTGGATGGCCAAGGACGCCTCGAAGAAAGGTATACCATTCGACAGAGCTTGCCGCTGAACGTGTTCGAAGGATATATATGGCTCTACCTTGTCTCCAAGGAACCCATATAACGAGCGTCTTATCAAGTGACGAATACAGATTGATCTTGGTTGCTTTCCGCTTCAAGGGTAGTTCATGCGCCGAGCGCTTCTGTACGTCCGTCTCCTCAACAGCTGGTATGACCCGCGTCTTGTACATCTGTAGCGAGTAGTCCGAGTCTTCGGTGGGGCTTTCTCGGCAGACTACAACGTACTCACGCCACTTCTCAATTGGCCGAACATCGACTTTTAGGCTACTGTTTTCGTCGTAGTCAGGCTCGAGTTCATTCATGGTAGAATCAATCCGCACAAGCATCTTCTCCATCTTTACGATCTCACCAGGGCGGCCTTGCCCAAGTCGGTGCCTCCAGCTTCGACGGCGGAGCACGTGCGTAAGTTTTGCTTTGGTATCGGTGTCCTCATGGCTAGGATCGCCAGGAACATTGAATTTTACTAAGCCTCCCGTAACGACTTTGGACGGCTGCTGGACAAGATCTGGTGAATTTTCGGGGTCTTGATGTTCCGCAGAAGTATCAATGCCATTCTCGCTAAAAGCCATGAGCGGACTTGACTTCGCTTGCAGAGATTTTGGTGAGGGAGTATCTGCGGCGGGAGCTTGCCCATGATGCAACAGCGATGTCGTAGAGCTTGTAGCATCATCAAAAGCGGAGGCCTCTACTACAGCAGCGGGCCCATGCCCTTTGTCGCTGGCACCTCTTCCGGCATCTGGTTTGGATGAAGCATGTCGGACGTCAGCCGAGATATTAGACTTTGATCGTTCAACGCAAGACTCCGAAGCTGTGACGAATGAGGCTTTCCTCGTGTTGATTGAAGTCATCATCTGCTGGGTTTTCTGACGTGGCTTTGTCGGAGCAGTGACGAAAGACCGGGTCTCAGCACTCTCCGTCGTGTTCATGGACGCCAGCCTTTGCTTGAACCGCGGCTGAGGCTTCCTGCCTCGCTTGACAGCGACCGAGGTCTGCGCTCGATGGCTGGCTCCATTCCAAGATTCATCATGCTCCTCAACCTCATCAGTATTGATCGGCTCTTGTCTCGCATCTGCGTCCTCTCCCTCATCATCACTAGCAGCATCTTCTGGCTGGGGGAAGCTATGGCGAAGTGTGGCGGAGGCGGAAGGGCCGTCTAGACCGGTGATCTGTCTCCGATGTGCTATGTCCGAACCTGCGGAAAAGGTCGCTGCTCGCGAGGAATAATTCGCAAGGCTGAGGTATTCCTTGTACCACGATTTACGATGACTTTTCAGCCAGCCTTGCGGGATAGGACCAATGAAGCAGCGGCGGGTGGTGAGGTGAATATGCTGTGGTGTGGCGTGTTGCTGGCAGCTGTTAGCAAGAGAAGGGCTATATATCCACATTATGTGCCATACTAGTCGATGGGCGGTATAAGAGCCAGGGGCTACTTCGTTAATGAAACTAGCCTCTGGCTCAGAAACCCGGCCAGAACGCATGGGCCAAAGTTCTTGTCAGCCTTGCAGACGCAGGGTTAAAGTAGCTGCGTCAACTCTCGATTTTCACTTTCGTAAGGGCGGGGAATAAAGTATGTACTAGAAAATGACTGAACAAGACAACAAGAGATGAACAAGAAAGCGAAAAAGCAGAATATGAACAGTAACAAACGCCGCGAGACTGCACACAACGAGTCGTCATGAGGGCCTTCCTGGGGTAGCGCTTCGGGCCGGGAGAAGCACGGGCCAGCTCGCCAAAGTCAGGCGGGGCGTGGTGGTATGGTGGGGCATCCCGAACTGCCAGGCTCCCAGGGTGTAAAGTACTTGACTTTGAACTTACAACGATTGAATTCAGAATTGAACCATGGATACCAAAACGCCTGCATATCCCCCTGGTGGAACCTGGTTCGATACTTTGAAGAAGTCCTTTGTTGAGGTACCTGTCGATGCCTCCAACGACAATGCAATTGCAACCTCGGACTTCCTCGAGGCCGCCGAGTCTCTCTCCACCTTGTTTGGTACGTGAGCATGACAATGGGCTCAACCGCGGCCACAGTCTGACGAGCCAAACTAGATGTCCTCGGCTCCGTGGCATTTACGCCAGTCAAGAACGACATGCAAGGCAATATCAAGGTCCATCACGTTCACCAGGCTATAGAGGGACCCACACGCTGATTGACGGGCAGAAAGTCCGCGATCGGCAACTAGCTGCTCCAGCACAGTCCGAATCTCTACAATCACTGGTAGTCAATGAGATGAAGACTAAGAAACATACCGCGGCGGAAGGGTTACTGTGGCTCGTTCGGTCAGTGCAGGGTTCCTTCAGTTTCCGCTCGCCACTGATATTCCTACCAGTGGACTGGACTTCACAGCTCAGGCCCTTCGACATAATATATCCAATGCGTCTGACGAGCTATCAAGCTCATTCCGAGCCGCTTACACAAACACACTCAAGCCACATCATTCGTTCCTTATCAAACCAATTTTCAGCGCCGCCATGTCTGCAACGCCATACAAGAAAGACTTCTATGCGAAGCTCGCGGAAGACCCTGTGAAGGGCCAGGAGGCGATGAACACGTGGTTACACGCGCTAGAGAGACAGGTCACAATACTCAAGCAATTCCAGAGTAGGAAAGAGGCCAAGTGGTAGATCTTTGATCACGTTATGGGAGCTGCCTGACATAAAATTGAATCTCCTGAAATCGGATGTGTGTACAAGTAATTGTCTAATTGGAAAACCTATGGAGGGAAAGAAAAGGTAGTGACGTCTGCTTTCTCTGTTTTGTACCTTCTCCTTTATCCTGGCTTTCATAAATTTTTTACGAGATCCAAGCCACTGGGATCAAGTTATCCCATTTCCCTTTACTGCATGCAAGACATTGCGTTCTTTGGTATTATAATCGCCGTTGGCACGACTTGGGATGCTTGAGGTGCCATACTTCTGCCATGATAGCTCTAAGATGGTCATTCTCGACCAGGGTCATGGAGCAACACTTGTGAAGATGGGCTGCCTCCATCGCTTGCAGAAAATCGTCTCCGTATTTATTGTTCTGATCTGAATAAAAGCGCCAAAGCGAAAGCTGCTACAGAAATGATCGTCACAGGGGTATATTAGCGCTCCAGCCAATAAGAGACGATGGCGTTCACGATGTGGCACGTGCACGAAATCAGGGGTCAGCTGAACTCTGGGTGAAGGCTTCTTGGATTGTGCACTTTACTTCAACTTAGACCTAGCCTCGACCAGCCTGAACATCTTCGTCAAAGTCAAGCGGACATACATGTCGTTCAGTAGCATTGTTAATGTCGTAGGACATTAAATCACTCGTTAGGGTCTGTACAGAATATTTACTTGTCAAAGACAGGATACCCTCATGCGGTGTTGGCAATCGCTGGCTGGGCCTTAGGTAATCTAGTCAGCATGAGCCAAGACTTGAATGGAATCTATTTCAAGCACATGCGGCATCATGGATGTGGTGTTGCCATGTTCCAACCCATTGCCTTCGCCGACATGAAGCCTCCTTGTTGCGGCTACTTCGACCATAATGGCAAGTGGAATCTGATAGCCAAGCTCAGCACAGATACCCATGATACAGCTCTTAGCCGTGGTTTGGAGCCACTCTAGCGAAAGCCCGCGGCAATGCGCCAGATTGGCCTCAGGTGGCAGCCTAAGTGCTCGAGGGGAGTTCGAATGTTCAATGTGGATATCTCTGGAAAGTCGCCGTAAGTAGATCATCATTGCAGTCGGCCTTGGACCTCGTTGCTTGAGCATTTCCTTGATTAGCATGTCCCTAAATGCGTAGTCCCGATGCTGACCCGAAGCCAACTACAGTGATGTTGGTGTTCCGGTTGGTGCTGACGCTCACCTCAAGTATCGAAGCAAAACTCGGTTTGGCACAGTGCTGATAGCAAGGAACCCCGTCACCGTCACGGCTCTCAACGACGGGTGCTTGTTCAGAGATTGGGTCGAAAGTAATAAGCCCTTCCTGTAAAGCTAATTTGGGCGGGAGCTGAAGAAGTACGGTTTGTGGGTGGTGACTGTCACGTTCACCGCTCCGGGGTGTTCCATCAATGCCTGGCTCGACAAGGATAAGGAGGCATTGCTGAGTGCAAAGGCAAAAGCATCAATGGTCGGCGACTACGGTGCTAAGCTAGACTGGACTGACCAGATTACGGACAAAGATTGGTGTCATTACTCTGGCGATCCAACTAAATGGAGCGAGAAAGACATGAAGCAAGTAACGAGCCAGCCAGGGAGTACGGCCCAAATTCAAACTATACCCAGAAGGTCCCCGACCATGAAAGCAGCAACAGCCTCACCGAATGACCAGCAACCAAACAGCGCTCAGGATCTAGACGGTCAGCCAGCGAGTCATCTCGCGATGAAAGCCGATTTGAGCCCCGTAGTTAATCACTCGAGTCTTCGCAGCGATACTCATGAAGCCAGTGCAGAACGAACACCTCCGAACGACCACCCGGTGCCGCGACCTAAGTCATCTTCTGTTGATCGACGTAATGGGCGCCATAGGTCCCCGAGCAAAAGAGGGGTTGCAGGCATGAAAACTCCGCCATCCAGCCCAGCTAAGAATGATGGGGTGGTACTCTTCTTCGATGGCATCCGTGTTGGCCAAATGGAATGGTGGATTGAGGGTCTCAAAGACGTTACCTCCTCAATCTTCGTCTCTAGTCCAGCCAGACCTGGAGAAGGCATTGCAAAAGTCGTCACGAACGACATTTGTCCAAGCACATGTCAGCACAACCTCCCATTAGTCAATTGCCGATTTGTGCGACAAAGGAAACCAATGGGAGGGAAGAGTACTGCCCATTAGATATTTCATCCGGGGAAAAGTACTATCAAGACGCTGACGAGGACTACGACCCGGCAAAGGACGAGGGTGTTTACCCTAGCGATTGGCCACGCAAAAGCAACAGTCTGCTCTCTGGCCGCCCGGGTCACCTAGAACGGCCAGAAGGCAATATCGATGACCCGGACGAAACAAATTCTTACGTGAATACCGTCCCGAGCCACAGGCAAACCATCAGTCATTCGGCTTACTTATGACCCACATCTTACTACGAGAAGGATGAAAATCCATACCATTAGATGGCGATTATCAGAACATATTAGACTATTCGATCCGATGTCTTCCCTTGAGAAACCTACAGGTTCTCAAGAGGGATCACGAGCGGAGACCAAGCAGCTCCTCCATCGAGACGAGGACTCCCGTTCGAAAAGCTTGTGTAACAAGCCCAAACCAGCTGCATGATCCCCCGTTGTTGACTATGGGAACAGCACAGAGCTAAATTCCACGAGTTCATCTCTTTCTCTGTCGCTTGTTTCTCGCCTTGTCAAGGTCTTCGTTGGGTCCGACGTGTCGACCTAATTCGCATCCTTCATGGCCTCCCCATTCTTGACAACAGTCCCACTTGAAACCTTCCGCGAACTGGTCATGATCGTGTTCAAGTGCAGTATAGATCATGGCTTCGATGGTATCAAAATCCACATCTTCTTCCTCGCGGCTCCAGCTCGCAGGCCACCAATCGTCGTTTTGATAGTCAGGAATGCGAGTTCCTAGAAGAATCGTCAGTCACTTCCAAAAGTCTTCAGGCAGTGGATATACTCACCAGGATGCCAGTTACAGCTCTCATAGTCGTTCCACGTAGCATCAAACTCCTTCTCGCAATTCTGGCACTTCTCATACTTTGGTGGGATACTGTTAATGGCGTTCATGTAAGTATTCAATTGTACTTCCAGCCTGTCGTTTTCGAGCTTTCTCTCGGCACTGATGAGGACTTCCCGACTCTTGGTCGGATTTGCGTCCAGTCTAGCGCGGAGAGCGTCGATGTAGGCCTTTTCCGTTCGTTGTACACAGCGAGGATTCTTGCTTAAGGCGTAGCTGCTGCATTTACCGCTTGGCCCAATGCCATCGACCTGCAAAGCGTTGGATCGCCTGGGTTGAAAGATTCGTTCCTGAACAGAAATCGTTTGGATTCCGTTGCCACTGTCTGAGCTCTTTTCGTTGTCTGTCGAGTGGCTCCTCGAATCCTTGTCGCTAAAATCATCCGGAAGGTCAAGGTTATCTTCATTCTCGATAGGAGATCGCTTACGTTTCAACATGGGCTGTTCGCTTTCAAGCTGTCGTCTACGGTCGAAGAGAGCACGTTCAAGAAGAAGCTCAATCGCATCACGCCCTTCATCTGATTCGCTACCTGGCATACCACTTTCCTACTTCTTACCAGCATTTCCACAATCTCCTGTCAGGATCTGCCTATATGCTTGGCATCACCGGCAGATATCGTGCAGAAAGTAGCCAGACAATTGCGGACCGTCACATCCGGTACCTCCTTAATGGTCTTCAATAGAGCCGGTAGGCGCGTGTACTTCGGCAGTGGTGGTGTTGAGGTCTTCTGTTTCCTTACTACATTGAGGTTCCTAGGAGGCGAGTAGCTCAAACTCCAGGTATTGTTATTCCAGTCCCAAGGCATGATTGTCCTATGGTTCCAAGATAGTAGAGAGCGTGGTCGTGACGCGACAAGAATAAGACAAGACGCTACACTAGCGCGACTCGAGAAAAGCTTGGCGATCAGAGACTCGATACATGATTTTTCTGTTAGCGTTAGCAAAATAAACTTAACTAGCTCGCAATCCAATACAACTTCGCAGATTATAGCTTGTCTCAATATTTAGATTCCTAAGATTCTATAAGAAAGATTATATTTAAATACGTTGCTTCGCAATTCTAATTAGACTAACTATTAATTCGATTTTCGATTCTAACTTTTAGAATCGAATCGAATTGTTAATTTTAACTATAGAAATCGAATTAATATTCGATTTAATCAATATATTTTGGAATTAAATCGAATTAAATCGAGTCGATTTTCGATTTCAAAAATAAAAATCGAATCGAATTATTAAGAAATCAAAAATTATTTTATTATAATAAGAATTACTATTTTTAGATCTATATTATTATAACTTTGAAATTTTAACTAAAATATAGTTTAATATACTTCGAGCTTACAATTAAACTTATTTATATTACTATATAATAATCTACTTAAACTAATTGTTGCTTATATTATTAAATATAAATTATAAAACTAAGATTTTAAATAGATTAATTATAATCTATAATAAAACTAATATCTTAACAATTCGAATTAACAATTCGAATTAATTTTTCGAATTAATTTTTCAAATTAATTTTCGATTTTAAGTTTCGAAAGTAAATTGAATTGTTAATTTCAATCTTGAAAATTAAACTATTAAAACTTTTGATTTAATTTGAATCGAAATATTAAGATTTAATTTAACTAATTGAATTAAACTTAATTAATTAAATTAATACAATTAAATTAATTTTAATCTTTAATTGAAATTAATAATTAATTAACTCTATTATTAACTCTAAAGTTTTTTTCTAGATATAATATTTACTAAACTAGTTTAATACAAAATATAAAGTTTTATTTAATTTCTATTTACTAATTTTAATAAACAAAATATATATCTAAATACAATCTTTTTATAGAATCTAAAAATAAAATTCTATTTTCTTATTAAAATAAAGTAGATTAAGATTTAAGATTTAATTTGTTAAAAGCTTGACAAATACAAGATTTTTATATATTAATGCAATTTAAACATAATAAAGTATTTAAATACTAAAATACTTAAAATATTAATTAAAAAGATATAGAGTCTTGAACTATATATATTTAGAAACTAAAAGATTAATATTATTTAAAATCTAAACTAGTATACAATAAATCTTTTTTATAAGTAGTCGAATTATAGATAGTATTGTATTATAAGCAGTTAATCTAATTGAAATTATTAATTGTAATAGTAATTATTGCAGTTTTAGTCTATAGGAAGAGACGATAGATTTCCCGCTTATTTTGATAGAACTACTTATAGACTTATAGAGAAAACAAAGAAAAATCTAATTTCTCTCTCTATATGAAGACTTTATCGATTAAACTTTAATTAAATTTTTTAAATTTTCTATATTTGTATATTGTATAGTCTTAATATATCTTCTTCTACTACTCTATTGCGTGCATTTATTTTAATTAAGTATAGAATAAATTCTTTGCAATTGCTTTTAACTATAATAACGCTATTATTAAAGCAACAATAAACTATCTATCTTCTATATCAAAAAAAATAGCTACAAGAGCTCTACTTTTTGCGAGTTTTTCGCAAAACTAAATTATTGTTTTACAAAGAGTTTGTTATTGTCTTTAAGACTTAATTCGACAAAGATAGTCTAGTTAATAATGCCTATATATATCGATAAAAAAAATATCTACTTAAACAATTAGATTTAAGCTATCTATACTTGTTACTATTCTAACAAATTAAAATAAAAAACGTACTATTTAAATAGCAAATACGCAAGAAAGATTAACAAATATATATTATCAAAACTATTATAAAGAAAATAATAATACTCTTCTATTAAAAACTTTGTTTAATTCTCTCTTTCTATATACAAATTTTATTTAAGACGTTAACAAGATAACTTGATAACTATAAAGCTTGCTATTATATACAAAAGCGTTATCGATATAATAAATTCGATTATATTAATCGCGAATAGCTTGCAAACAATCTAAAGAATATACAAAACAATATTAAAAACTAACTAGATTCTAATTTCTTCTCTTATAATTGCTACAATATAAACAAAACAAATCTATTCTAAATAGCAATATCGAAGACAATATTATCTAACAAATCTACTAATAATATGAAAACAAACAAGAGAAGAATTATTGTTATCTTATATTGCAATATTACTAAATTACACAAGCTTAAATTGTAAATAATAAACAATACTAATAATTCTTATATCTTCAATACAAAAATTATTAATGCAAAAAATCTATAAATAATATAGCAATCTAATTGCAAAGTCTAAATAATTGCAAAAATATTTAAGAAGTATCTAAACTAATTTCGACAAAAAGTAGACAATCGAAAGTGTTTATTTTTTTAATAGACAACTTTGCAACTTAGAAAGCTAATATTAATATATATCGAAAAAAAGAAAACAAATTTATACAAAATATTAATATTATCTTTCTATTAGCTAATATTACAAGTGTATATCAATTACTTAATTAAAATATTATTATTGCTTAAAAACTTAAATATAGAAAGCAATAATTTTAATATTGTATTAACAAATATAATGCAAAGTCTATTAAGTGCAATCTATATAAGACAATAAATATTCTTAAAATAATAAGATAGATAATAGAAATATAGAAATTTAATATTATTATCGATACTATTGCTAATTGTTAACTTAAATCTACAATATTAGCAACAAACTATATTGTATTTATTGAAAGATAATAAAACAAACTTATAAAAAACAAATAATTGCAGTATCTAAGACAAAGCAAGTATTACAAAACGCTTATATATAAATAATTAGAAATATTATTGCTCTTAAACGCGATTAACGTGTATTAAACTTCTTTTTCTTTAATTTAACTTATTACAAAAGACTTGTTGTCGAAATAGTAATAAACAACAATATAGATATTGTAATAGACATTCTAATACAATATCAATCTATCGAAATATCGACAAAGAAGATAGAGACAAAGACAAAGAAGAAGACAAAGACAAATATATTAAGAATTGACGTTAATTAGACTCTAGAAACTTTAGATATACTTTAATTATACAAAAAGCAATAGAAGAATAACAAGATAAAAGTAATTAGATAATAAAATCTATATATAAGAACAATAAAATGCAAAAAGATATTTAATAGTAGTTAGAAAACTCTTGATTAATAAATATACTAAACAATTAATTAGATAATCGATTCTAAGTATTTAAAAGATATATTTTAGATTTTAAACACGTTCGAGAGCTTTATAGAATAATATATTAGATTTTGCGATAAATAGATAATAATTTAATATATTCTCTTCTTCTTATTCTATTGTATTTTGCAAATATGTAATCTTGTTTAATTAAGAGATAAGCGCAAATCGAATTAAGCTTAGTGTTATAAATATTAAGATTCTCGATATAAGTAGTATTGTATTACAAGCAATTAATTGTTTATAAATACTAATAGCTTATAAAAAAGATTTTCTATAGCACAATTTAAATTAGAGTTAACAATAATAGAAATATATATAATTTAAAAATATCGATTGTAATATCGAATCTAAAATTTGCGAAAACGTTCTAATATATTGTCTAAGTTGTGATTGATCGAAGTAATCTAAGTTTGACGCAAGATAAATAAAAATTAAACTAATACTATATATTAAAACAAATTATTAATTAGTATCTATAAAACTAATATAAAAGAAATATAGTAAATATTATTTTCTGCTAGCAATAAGCTAGCTAGAAGCTTCTTTAATAGAATGCGCAACTAGCACTTTCTAAATATAAATCTTAGAATTGTCGATATAAGTACTCGAGAGAAACAAAAATGCTAAGAATATATAGAGATACTACTATTGATTGACGCTATACTTAGATATTAAAGAGTATATTAGAAGTTGCTTTATTTGCAAATATAGCAAGTTTTATTGCAAATATAAGTACAACTTACTTAAGTTTTATTTATTTTAATATAATACTAGTAGAATATATTTAGCAACTTTAACATCTTGCTCTTACTAAATTGCTATAAAGAAAGATTGTTCTAGTATATCTTAATAGTAATTGATAGACTATTTAAGTATAAAAACTTTATACTTATAAACTCTTTAGAAGTTAAAATTGTAATTTAGCTCTTTATTAATTTTGTCTAATACAACAAGAGTTGTTTAATCTTAATAATCTCGAGTAGAGATATTTAGTTTATTGTTTACTTCTAGCAAAGTTTTGCAAAAGACTAGATATTAATTTTGAGTTATTAATTATATTATATTAGAAAATTAACAATTAAATCGAAAATATTAATATTATTTTCAAGTAGTATTTAAATTATAAATCAAAAATTTACTTTAAATAGTAGTATCTTTGTATATATATATACTACAATTAGAATATCTAGATAAGTTATCTAGCTATTATTAAATTTGTCGCAAACAATTATACTAGCAAGTCTACTAGTATATTACTTTTCTTTGCTATTAACAAATATTTATCGAAAATAAGTTTAAAATTATTCGAAGTTTTTTTTCGATAAAAGTACTTTAGAAGCTTATTGCAATATAAAGAATACAAACAAAGTTACTAAAAAGATCGAACTTCTACAAGACTTTCTTTTAACACAAACTTATTTAAATATAAGCTATATATATAGAATTTTCTAATTGCAATTGTATTGCAATCTTGAAATTTAAAGTAGATAATAAAGTTATACTAGATATTAGAAATATTGCAATTGCAAAATTAAGCAAATCTCTAGAATATAAGAATATAGATTTTTACGAAATTATTAAAGTTATTAACAACTATATTTACAAATTAAAGTTATTTAAGTAGATATAATTAATATTCTTTGTATTCTATCTATAGTTTTTGAATCTTAATAAAAGCAAATTTCTTTTAAATTAATATATTAAGTTTTTGTAATCTCTTATTAAAATTATTTAGTTACACAATTATATTAATATTAATATTGATAAATTTGAAATTAACAAATGCAAAATTAACAATAATATTAACTTAAGTTTAAATGCTAAAAATTACAAAGTTAATAAAAAAGATTAACAAGATATTAGAATCTAAAATTCTCTTTACAAGTAAAATAGATTACAACAATTATTCTAAGTAAAAAGACTATTATATAATTAATAATCTTTTAAACTTTATTGTTAATTTTTGTTATAAGTAATTAGATATTGCAAAACTTTATTAAACGTTTTATTTGCATTTGATAAATCCTAACTTTAGTTCTAGATATATATAGATCTATTATAACAAAAGTCGCAATTTTGTGTTACTAATATCTTGGCTTCGTGCGAGATCAAGATTAGAAGATTTAGAATCTTGCACTACTTGCGAGAATCTAGAGATTCAAGTCAAGCTTTGCGAGAGACGATCTTGATATTCTTCAATATTGCGCTTATAGATGCGCTCGTCCTGTATAGCAATTATAGTCTATCTGCGTAAAATACATATACGTTCTCTTAATCTATTAGATTCGTCTCAAAAGTAAAGTTTGCTCAAATCGACAAAATCTAATGTTTAAATCGAAAAATATAATAGTTTAACGCAACTATGCAACTAGCAAGAAATTGCAAACGTCTATGCGCATCGCGAATATCAAAACTTTACGTATTAAGACGTAGTCTAATTCGATAAAGATTTTGCAACTTTGTCGAATATAGAGAAAACAAACAAGCTCTTCGAGTAGATTCTATCTCAACAATACTAATTTGAGTACGTAGAATAGATAGATCTGTAAAATTTGCAAGATCTTGTAAATATCTTAATTTCTATTAGCTCGATCTATCTCCCAAAACGCGAATATTAAGATATCTCTTAACTAGAAACTAGTCGAATAGATTGCTAGAATATATTTATCTATTAACTATAAGTTATTTTATAGTAGTTTAGAAGTAATACTTTCGATATTAATTAATTATTCTTATATATTCTTTGCACTTTGTTACTTTTATTTTAGAGTTTATTGTATATACTTTGAAGTTTGTTATCTATATTTAAAATATAATTTAAAGTTATTTGTCTAGCATTACAATTAATATTGAAAGTTAAAAATTCAATATTAAAATTACGTAATATTTAATTGTCTCTCGATATTATTAAAAGAAACTTAAGAATTTATTATTAATACAATTACTATTGTTAAGTGTTACTTGATATATATTTATAGTTCTTGTTATTGCTCTCGATATATATCTTAAAAGAGTATTATTTAGATTGATCGTTAGATCGAGTTTCGATTCCAAAAGTTAAAATCGAAACTCGATTCGAATTTTTAGCGTAAAATTGAATTGTCAAGATTGATAAATCAAGCTACTTAATTGACTCGCTTAGAACAAATTCTTTCGCTTAATTATCAAGAACTCGAATAGACTAACCGTCGGGCCGGGAATCGGTACCAACTTTCTAACTCGACCCAAATACTCGATACCAACTTTCTGACTCGACCCGAATACTCGATACCAACATCGTGACCCAACTCGAAATCGACTTAGATCAACGATTTCTTAATTCGACTCGATCGACTCGCCAAGCAATCGAAAATGACGTCAAAATGCCAAGATTTTCTATTTTTAAAAAAATTCGCATTATTTGAATTACTAAAAATAGTTTAAAAATAATAACGCACAAATAACGTACAAATGCATTATCTAAATGCATTACTATATAATATTATAAACAAATTAATTAAATTAATCAACTTGATTAAGTTAATTAATGCACTTTTTCAAAAATAATCTAAATTTTTCGAGTCTTGGCGAGTTGGGCCAGATTATACGTTAAGTACTTCATACTTACTCTTTGACTTGACCCAAATACTTGATATTAACATCGTGACTCAAATCGACTTTTCGATATTAAAATCTTGACTCGACCTAGGTCTTGGCGAGCCAAGAACTTAGCTCGAACTCGATGACCTAACTCGACGCGATTAGTTTAAACTCGAATCTAACGTTATAAAATCAAGTCACGTAATAAATTTGAGTTTTCGCAATTAGTCTAGTATTATTGCTATATTTACTATTGTTAAAAGTTACTTAATATATACTTATAGTTTTTACATTTATATAGACTAATTGCGAAAATTCAAATTTATTACATAACTTGATTTCATAACGTTAAATTCGAGTTCTTAATAATTAAGCGAAAGAATTCGTTCTAAGCAAGTTAATGAAGTAGCTTGATTTATCAATCTTGGCAATTCGATTTTACGCTAAAAATTTGAATCGAGTTTTGATTTTAACTTTTGGAATGAAAACTCGATTTAACGATCAATCTACATTTATATTCTAAGTTATCTATTAAATATTCTAGATTTGCTTCTTTTATATATTTTTCGAATAAAATATAATCTTAAATACGTAAATATATATATATATATATGCATAAATTGTTAGTAGAAGACTTTTATATTGTTTCTTTGCTTTATACAATAGATTTAGATAATTGTGTTCGAACTTAGTCAAATTGTGACAAATTTCGACTTTTTAACATTGCTACTTCTTTTGTTGTTGCTATCTCACTTAAAGTTACGTAATATATCTTAATATTACTCTTTTTCTTAAATTATATAATCGAGAGAGATTTTCTCTCTTTTAAACTTGATCGACTTCTATTTTGTTGTTAACTTTCTCTTCTCTTTATATTATATAATCTAGATTTCTTTCTTAGAATTAGAATTAATAATCTTTCTATATTTAATATTTTCTTAAAATTTATTATCTTCTTCTCTCTCTTTCTTGTTATTGATTGCTCGACGCTACTCGATATATACTAGCAAATTTAGATACTTTTAACAAAAAGTGTTAACAATTATCTAGAGAAGATTGTTAAGTAATACTTAACAATAACAAAAGATAGTCGAAAAGTAATCAAAGTGTTACTTGCAAAGTACATTAACAATTTGAAGATTTCTGCTCAAAAAATGCGAGTTGCGAATATTGCTAATTTAACTATTAATTTACTTAGAATTTATCTAGCAATAAACATCTTAACAAGTTAGTTTTTCGCTTAACAAGAATCTAATTTTGATATTTAAGATATATACAACTCTTGCAATACTTTGCTTATATCTTTATTTGTTACATATTTGCACTATAGTAATTTATATAGTAAAATTGAACAATTTAAGAGATTTCTACGCGAGAGTTATGCGCTTATAGAGAACTCTCTATATATATAATTGATTGCGTATAATTAATCGCATTTGTAGATAATTGCGTTTATAAATCTTAATAATATACAAGCTAGATCTTGACAATACAAGAGCTAAATCTTAATAATACGTAAGCTAGATCTTAATATTTGTATCTACTAATTCTACTAATTGCAATAAAATCTTGCGTTAATCTTGCGCTTAGAACTATAGAGCAAATATATTAGCAATTCTGCTAAATAGCAATTAGTTTATAATAGCACTATTAATAGAAGTTTCCAAATTGTCGATATACGCAAATTGTTTATCAAATTTATTACAATTTTTCTACTTTTTCTTTTCGAAATTTTGAATTAATTTTTTAACTTAACAATATTTGTCTTTCGCTTAATATATATTAGTCAATTTAGTTTTATCTATTATATAATACTTGATATATATTTACAATTAACTAGAAGTTGCTTTTAATATATATTTAATATTTATCTATAGTTAATTGAAATTAATTAAAATGCTAATTAAAAGAATTGTCGTTTTCTTGTCAAAGCTTGCAAGTAGAAGAGAGATATAATATTACAATTTCTAGCTAGATAGACTTTGTCTCTTCGAGTCTTTGTTCTTTAGTTTCAAGTATACTATAAATAGTAGTTAGTGTCTTAACACTTATAGTACTAATATTTATATTTAATATATAGTCAGTTCTATATAGCTAATATTCTTGTTAAATAACTATATACTAGCTATTATAGCTCTAAATTTAGCCAAAAGATTATATTAATATTTAAGATTTTAACTATTATTGTTAAATATAGATTTAAATAGTTAGTATTAAATAAAATATTGGGTTGTAAACATTATTCACTAATAGTATATCTAGCTTTTAAATCTATTAAAAATAGCAAAAAAAAAATTTACTATTATTTGTTGTTATTTATCTCTCTTAATAATATATTTTTAATAATAATAAATATAGAATTCTTTTAGCTCTAAACTACGCAATATATATCTTAATTAATCTTCCAATAATATTCTATTGTTGTTGCAAATAAGATTGTTATACTTTTTTAAATTTAGATAAAATTCTATATAAATTATTGTTGTTTAGGCTTGTCGAAATATAGTATATATATATCTTAGATTAATAGTAATCTCTATTGTTTGCAATCGATCTAGATCTCAATACTTATAAATCGAAAATACAAAAGAATTATTATTTATATTATAATTATATTTCAAATAAATAGTAATTAACTATTATTATTGTTATTGCTTTGTAAAAACAATATTAATATTTTTTTGCAATTTATATTGAGTACAACTATTGTTCGCTTGCAAGTATTATTCTTATCTCTTTTTATAATATTACAAGTTTTTTTGCTATATTAAGTGCGATCGATTTTTTATCTTTCGATCTTTATATTATTATTGACAATAGCTATATGGAAGTTCTAATTAAAGATATAATTCTACAAATATTGCAAACTAGTTTTCTTGCTACTAATTATCTTATATTGTTGCAAAGCAACAAGAAAAATTATTAACAAATAGATTAGAATACTTGTTTTGTGCTTTGCAAAAGTTGTAATAGACTCTATATTTATAGCAAAGTAGAGGAAGATAATTGAAAATATAATTAAATTAGATATTAATCTAGTAAGATTAAGTTAAACAAAGTATAGATAGCAAGAACTTTCGAAGAGCAACAATAATTCTATCTCTATTGCTTTATTGTTTGCTTGTTAATATCTATTAACAAAACATTAATATAGATATACTACTACTACAACACTACTAATATAGAATAAGTATAGACTATATGTAGACAAACATTAATAAAGATAACAATATAACTAATTAGACTATTAGTAATAGGAAATTAGATTGTTCTAAGTCAACTTCGAATCGAAGAGTGCGCAAAGATAAATTTGCTTGTATTTGCAACTATACGCGAGCAAATATATAGAAGCGAGAGAAATTAATATAGAAGCTTGGATGTCGTAGATATAATTTGACTAAAGTAGTCGATTTGAGAACAACGTTGCTAGAACGCTTTATAATTCTTCGTCGAGCTTCGTCTAGCTAGTTAGATAGATAGTAGAACTATAGAGAAAAGACATATATAGTCGTCTTATTGAATAGTTATATATATACAATTGGCCGTACTATATTCGATCAATAATAGTACTCTATTAACACGTTGTTGCTATATAGTTATCGAATAGATAGACAATAAAAGTCTAGTACTACAAATTTAATAAAAATATATTGACTTGTTAAATTTAGACTAATCGCGTCGGGTCGAGTTACCAAGTTTGAGTCGAGTACTTGACTCGAATCTTGGCAATTCGTATTAACTCGACTCGAAAGTCTTGGCAATTCGATTCTTGAAGTTGGAATCGACAATTTGGGTCGATTTCTATACTTGGAATCGAAATTCGACTCGAAAAATCGATTCGAATTGTCAAGACTATTAGTTTAATTATATTGTAGTTAATAATAGTTAATAAGAGTTAATATGTTGTTAATATATAGTTTATAATAGTTAATAATAGCTAACTATCTAAATTATAATAAGATAATGTATTATAGTAATGCATTACTATTATTAAAAAAAGAAAAACATTAAATAGCATCTATAAAATCTATAGAATCTATAGAATCTATAGAATCTATAGAGTGCAAATAATGCATTATAGTAATAAATAGTATCTATAAGATCTATAGAATCGATAGAGTGCAAATAATACATTATAGTAATAAATAACATCTATAGAGTCTATAGAGTCTATAGATTGCAAAAAATGCAATATATTAATAAATATTTAATTCTAAAAATAGAAAATCTTGATATAATAATGTTATTTTTGATTTCTTGACAATTCGATTTGATTTCTAATATTAAAATCGAAAATCAAGTCGAATCGAATTAGATCGATTTCAAAATAATAGAAATCGAATCGAGTTTCGAGTCGATTCCTAATATTAAAATCGATAAATTAAGTCGATTTCTAAAGTTGAAATCGAAACTCGACTTGACGATCAATTTAGTTAAATTAAAAATAAAAGTTTCTAGTCTATATACTTTAATAATCTTAATTAGCTATCTCGAAATTAATATACAATCTAAGTTTTTTTAAATTAAATATTTTAAAGACATATCAATAGAGCGATTCTAATCTAAGATTAGACTGATCGCGAAAACCCGAATTTATCACGTGACTCGGTTCCATGACGTTAGATTTGGGTTCTTGGCAATTAAGCGAAAGGATTTGTTCTAAGCGAGTCAATCAAGTAGCTTGATTTATCAATCTTGGCAATTCGGTTTCACGCTAAAAATTCGGGTCGAGTTTCGGTTCCGACTTTTGGAACCGAAACCCGACCCGACGGTCAGTCTATCTAAGATAGCAGTAAAATCTTCGAAGTAACACTCAAATTCGATTTCACTCGAGATTACCCGAAAGTGCTTAGTCACGAGCCAAATTAAGTCTTGGCATTGTTAATTTGGGCAAAGCAGTCGCAGCCACGGTACGCACCAGTCGCAGGATCTATTAAAACGGAAGACTTAAATCACCAACAGTGGGCAAGTGTTCTAGCTATCTGGGTGGTGCGCGTGTTCTAGCAGGAGGGAGGCAACTCTCGTGTCAGATTGTTGTAATCAATCTAGCGCTCGGGAATGTCTTCCCGTTTGCGATGATCGAGCGGCTACGTTGCAAGGTCGGCTAGACGTGTGTGCAGTTCTGTCGCAGTAGACCACCAATAGTTGGGCGCCGCTAATGATGAACAGATCCTACGAAACTAAGCTGGCTGTAAGTCGGGCAACACTCATGCAAGAAACGCCAGCAATGGGGTTTGACCCTGCATGTGTAAAATGGATGTGACTTTCCGTCTGGTGGAGCACCCTGCAGCTAGAGCATTCCATGTTTTCCATTGCATAGCCCCATTCGACTTGCCTGCTGCGGTTCCACACAAGGAAGATGATCGGCACGGTACCAATTGTTCGAGTACAATTGCCGGGGCTGGACTTCGATTCCTAGCAACATCCTTGTCTCGGGGGCTTCAATGCACGTTGGCAGTTAGGCTATGCTACGGTATCCGAAGGGGGAAGAGCAGAAGTCTTCGTCTCAACTTAAACAAGGGACTGGAAAGGATTCTGCGCCATGCCAGCATACTTCAATCAAACATTCAATAACAAGGACCGTATCCGCCATGCATGTTGGGTACTTTACGAGGGTTTCACCTTTGTCGCAAACCATTCACTCGACTCTCAAAATCTGCCGTAGGACTCGACCCTGTGGCGCACGAGGCAATGTGTTGACTTCTTGCGGCAAATATTATTTTCCTAGCGCATTGACTCAACATGACGTTTGTACCGGGTGAGAGCTGTAATGAAGGTTAGGGATAGTCAATGTCACACAAAAAAGTACCATAATCGCGTGTAGGCTCAACATGCAGCGCCCGAGCTCAAGGAACGTAGATTACGCTCCCTCTCTTCGTGGTATTTAATGACGCTGTACATCTGTCAGGACCTACTTATCTGTGAACGTGTCGCCTGCTAAACTGTGTAATCTTAGTCAACACGACCATGTCTGGGTTGTCACTCTCCCTTCTACCAGCCGTTGTAGCTGACGTACCTGTCATCGCCCAGATCAACCAGGTCGCCTATTTTCCAGAAGCAATTGGGCGATTTGTCTTTACCGACTGGCCTGATCCATCGACGCAGTACCAGTACTTCCTCTCCAGGATTCAAGCTCGATTTCAGAATCCAGAAGCAGACTTGATCAAGGCTGTCGACACCTCGTCCGGTGAGATCGTCGGCTTTGGCTGTTTGACCCATGTAGCAGTCGGGCAGCCTGACAACCGATCTGGAATTGCTGCCGCACCGCCTCCTCACATCAATCTCGAGCTTATCAGATATGTCTCGGCCGAGGTTAACAAGTTGGAAGCGAAGATGCAAGGCGTTGCACACTATGGTCAGTCGATGGCGCTAATGTGAACGTTTTATCGCCCTTGGATCAAATCAATTAACTTGTAGAAATGTTTAGAGTTTTCATCCCTGATGGTATTACCGCAGCACCAAGGAAAGGGTATTGGAAGTCGGATCCTCGAATTCCTTCTCGCCAAATCGGATAAGGCGGGCTTGCCGGTATACTTGACATCTTTTCCAGCACCTCATAATTTCTACTTGAGGCATGGGTTTCGAGATCTGGGTTATTTCGACACGGATTTGAAAAGATGGGCCGGAGAGTTTACGGGCTTCGGAATATATAGAACCTACGGCATGCTCCGCGAGCGAGCATAATAGCTTTGTCTTAAGCGGTCGGGTCGAGCTTTGAGCAAGAGCAAAATCATGTAACGAAGTACCAGTGACTTACGCGAGGCTTGACTGAACATGTTCGTCACTCATGGTACATGTCATTTGAGTGGTAGCGACTCAGTCTTCACTTCTAAACACCATTGGTGCGGTGTGAATTGTGACTCAGGGGCAATTGATGTTGCCGCACCCATACACCGTAAAGGTAAGGCTAGCTCCAATGTAGCACGAGGTAAATACGGACTCGCCAGGGTGGAAGGAGGGTTATTCTGTTGATTTGTATCACATGATCTGTTTGCTTTCCACGACTAAGTAGGCAAATTGCGCCTTCAAAATGCCGAGATTCGGACAACGCTGCCAGAGACGGCGAAGAATATCTCCTACTCACCGAGATCTATATTTTATTACTGCCTGCCATGTGGATCAAAGAGTGGGAGACGCCTTGGCAGAGCATTAGCATGGAACCTATTCCATTGTGTGGTCCTCACATCCTATCATCCTGAAGTAACCTACTCTTATCGGCTTTTGCTATGCTCATTGCATGTTCGCACGCCCGCAAAATGAATCCTGCTCCTTAGTACTAGACCATTTCTTCTTGCTGAGAGAGATCTGTATGAATTAATATGTCTCGAGCAAGCTTAGGATGATCTTGTAGTGAAGCAGCTTCCGCCCTGGTTTGGTAGCGGATCTCCTGTCGATCGTGGCGAGTAACTAAGGACAGGTCTGATTCGTGATCCATGCTATGGTTTTGGTGCGAGCTAGACCCGTGTTGTGAGCCTTTCCGTATAACTGACAGAGAGATCTTATTCTGAATGCTCCGAATGAGACTTTCAGGTGTCCTCTCGTTGATCAGTGGACGCAGTGTAGGCAAACAAGCGCTGACAACTCCTATACAGGCTTCGATTGCGGTCCAATAGATCGCGGGGGAGCGAGAATCTTAGAAGTGGGGCTCAGTTAGGTTCTAGTAAAGCGAGTTGGGGGTGAGCTTACAGGTGTAATCGAGATTCGATGCTATGTCCTTGGTTGCTTGCAGCAGATATACGAAGCGGACAATTCCAGCAGCGACCACAAAACCTCCTAGCATGAATATGGCGCAGACGCTTAATTTGCGCCGAAGAGACATTTGAAGCTTCCAGACTGGATACCATGGTAGCGTCAGGATGAGAGCTAACAGATACGATTAGTATGCGCTGTGGAAAGACAGCCACAGATCTCATACCGTCTAGTATGACGTCAGAAACAGACAAGCTAACGAACAATCCGTATTCGTCGACGCAATGAGAAGAGTTCCCAGTGAGAGAGCTCCAATTGGTCGATATCGGTAGACAGTCAACTGGTCATGTCAGTATGCGCCTGCTTGTCCAGATTGGGGTAAACGATACGGAAGTTCGCGAAGAAGAACCCTACAGTCCAAGCATAGACGAGTGCTTCTACGATCCAAGTTATGATCTTGAAAGTCCTTGACACGAAGATTCGCCGGTAGAGGAGGATCACGCTGAGTTTTGTAAAGCCGAACCCAAGGACAGGGAGAAACTGCAGTGTCCACCCGATCTACAGATATCATTATCCAATGCCACCGAGTTGCGGATGCAGGCCAAGCATTACCTTTGAGAAATTGACATATTCCTCCGTTTTCTCTGGTATACCTTCAGGCCCCATCTGCGTGTGGCCTCCAAGATTACCGCAGTAGACGTCTGCAATTCTCAGTAAGCAGCATTGCATTGATTTTGGCCGAAACAAGTCGTACCGGCTAACATAGCCGCACAGAGGGCGATTGCGAAAATCTTCACCGTTCAGTCAGCGCGAGTAGCAGATATGTCTCATCATCTGGATATTTTGAGAATCTTACCAATGCCGCAATAATCGTGTAATCGTCGGGCCCAAGATACAATTTCTTTATACGTCTAGCTTCTACTCGAAGCATCACAGCTCCCACAGCCAATAGAGGCATAGCAATTCCCAAGCCAACAATCGTTGGCTTTAAACTACTCATAGTTGGTCCCAAGTAATGGAAGCTTGATCAAAAACTATCAAGGAAATAAAAGTATGTTCAGCTTATGCTTCGATTCTTGCCGCGTTGAATGAGAGTAGCATGTCAAGCTACGAATAAGAAGGGCATTGCTGAGGTCTTGAAGACCCAGGTGTGACTTTATCATCCGACACATTGTGCCTTTGACTCGCAGGACAGGTCTCTGGGCGAAGGATCCGTAGGTAAGGAACGCAGATCGGTGTTTCAGGCTGGCACGACTGCCGCACGGCTGCGGCGCACCATAGCTTTCAGCTTTGATTTTGTGATGTAAAGTGAAGCTGCACGTCGCTAAGCATTTTAGGTGGGGAAGAAGAAGATTGCGAACGCCTTTCTTGAAATATTAGCGGTTTCATGAAGGTCGGCAAAGCTTGCATTAGGGAAAGACTTAATCCCCCACCATCGGTGCATATATACCATAGGTCACCTCCCTAATTATCGCAATTGCACCTATTGATCTAATTAGCAAACTAAAGCTTCTACATATCTCGTGTATCGTATTTCGAGTAGTTTTAATTTCTTACCATTGTCGTCAACATGTTTGCCATTCTCTCCTCTATCTTACAATCTCGAATCGTTCAATTTCTTCTACTACATTGGCGATTGCAAGTTATTGTCAACAAGATTTACTACAATTTTCGAACAATCTATAGAATACAAAAAACTTGTTTATATATAGATTATTATTCAAGTCTCAAATACGAATCAAAGAAGATCTCTATAAAGTTTATCTTGTCGCCAAAGAGTTCTTGACTACATATATAGAAGAACAATCGTAAGCAATACAAAAAAAGATAATCTAATTCTTATAAAAGGAATAAGGTATATATATATCGCAATCAACAATATATTAAGTAATAAAAAGATTGCAATTAAGTAAAAAACAAGTACAACAAATTAAATATCGTCAAAATAAAGAGCTTCGCAAAATTTAATTGATAAACTTTCTTTATATTATCGTAAAACAATTTGTCTTTATTAACAAGACTATATTTAACGAGATAACAAAATAAAGATATACAATATATATTTTTATCAACAAGAACAATAAATATAATGCAAATTCAATTAGAGATTATTATTAAAGCGTACTTTCAATCTATATCGTAAATAACTATCTTTCTTGTATAACAATTCGCGAAGACTAATTTAATGCAAAGATTATTTTGCGATAGATATTAAATAATTTATTGTTTTATTGCAACGTCTTTCTAGTCTTGCGAAGCGTTATTGTTATAAACAATATTAGCGTGCACGTCAATTCGCATATTAAGAAGATTATTAAGATTTATAATTGCAAGATTCGATATTTATCTTCTTATTTGTCAAACTTTAATTCAATCGAACTAAGTTTCAATATATTAAAGGCGTAAATTAAACAATATTAAGATACTATTTGACTTGCGTTTTCTAGCAACTTCGATGCATACTTGCGATACGCAATTAGAAGAAATTAATATAATTGTTTTGCATACAAGCATTTTAGATATAGCGATAATAAACAATATATATTCGAAACAAATATATAAGAGTTAAATAGAAGACTTGCGAAGTACAAAATCGAGATAAATATAAAGAAGAAAGAGAAGAAAATTTAGATATAAAGATAAAAGTATATATATCTTAAAGATGTAATTCGAAGAGATTAAATTTAAGACATAGATAGATCGATTTCAATTCGAGTAATAAGTCAAAAATATCTATAGAAGCTATATTAAATTGCATTAAATGTAGAATTAAATAGATATATATTCTTATATATCTTTGCATCAACTATATGTTTAGAAAAACAATTAGATAAAATCTACAAATTAAATAGTTATTAAAGTCTATAAATTAATCTAATTAAGATCTTTTAAAATAGCATTACACGCATAAGAAATATCTCGTTTTAGATACAAAATAGATTTATTTTCTCTAGTATTAAATTATCTTATTTTTGTCGTTCTTTTTCTTCTTCTTCTTCTTCTTGTTGTCTATCTTCTTGTTATTATTTGCGTTATTTTTATTTTTATCGACAAATTTATTATTTTGAGCGATTATTAACAACCTCTTTGCAACTCTATAATAAGAATCAAACAAAGCTAACTTTATTTTAAATTTACATATTGCTTTATTAAGTATATTCTTTTCGATAACAACACAATACAATGTAGAGAAGAGATTGGTTATTAATTTTAAATTATCTATTATTTACTCTTAATTCTTGACGATGCTATATATTCTTTTCAATCTAACATAATAATCTAACAATATTTTTTTAAGAATTTATTTGAAGAACTTCTTAATAAGAATATTGTCGTTAATATCTATATTGATAAGATTAAATTTGCGAGCAACAAGTAAAAAAAGAGAAAAAGAAGTAGAAGCAATCAATTTAATCTTTTATTTAATCGTTGTTGATTGCAAAAAATTTACAATAGATAATGCTTACTATAATAGAGATTGCATTTGCAAAGACTAATATAATTGTTAAGACTATTAATATTAACTCTATATTTGATTTGCAAAGTCTAGCAATGCAAATATATAATTAGACGAATAATATATCGACAACTAAAATTAATATAAAGATTGCTACTAATATACAAGCTATTGCTAATATATAGACTATTGCTATATTATCGAAGCATTCTTTTTAGACGTTAAATTTATTATATTTTTGTTAATGCTTTTCTAAATTTGCATTTTTGTTATTTATTGTTAAAACTATATATAGATCTTTAAACTACTATTAAAGTTGCTCTTTTTCTTACAATTATTATTACGTATTTGCTTTGCCTTAAAAACACAAGTTGTAGAAGTTATCTTATCTCTCTAATCTATTTACAATAGATATAACTCTTGCGATAACTTGTATATAGATATGTTTGCTTCTTTATTAACAAAAGCTTTAAATTATTGCGTTTGTTTTAAAGTCTTTATATTATAGTGCTTGTTAATATAATTAACAAAACAATAGTTGTTCTAGTTAGTGCAACATTTGTTGTAGCATTATTAATAAACAATAAATTAACAATTAATATTGCTTATATTCTTAGTGTTACGAGCCTAGCTCAAAACAACGTGATATGTTAATTACGACGCAACATGTAGCACGAAGTACAATTGTCTACATGTTCGACGACTTGACGAACGAACAATGTTTAACATATTTGACAACGAACAAAGCGAACAATGTTTGACGTTCGACATGTTCGACAACGAACTAAGCGAGCAATGCTTAATATGTTCGACAACGAACGCAACGAACAAGAAAGATCTTCTTTAATATATAGATCTTCTAAATACGACTTTCTTATAAATCGTATTTAATTTATCTTAAGTTTTAACTTATTGTTACGATTACTAAGTTGCAATTTCTTGTTATCAAGTAATTGCTTACATTACTTAAAGACGTCTACAAATCTTTTTAAAGCAAAACTCTCTTTAATATTTTCGTGAGAAATATTAACGTAACACTTTGAACACTTTAAGAATGTCTATATTAGATTAACGCGCTTCTATCTTAAGCACTAGCTCTATAGTAAAAGAAAAACAATCTATGTTAAATCTTATAAAAATCGATAATAACGACAACAATATTAACAATGAAGAAGAAATTTTATCAAAGATTAAGGTTAATGCTTTAAACAAATATTATAAAGATAAAACTAAATTAAAGAATTAAATTACGCAAGTTAAAATCTATTTTACGTTTTATCTTGTTCTAGAAAACAAGAAGATCTTGTTAACTTCTACTTTTTTTAAGAACGAGCTCAATATTGACTAAAGTCAAATCTTCGAAAACATCTTAAGAATGAAGAAGATTTAAAAGAAATCTTCATTAATTTCGATATTTTTAAGAAAGAACTACGACAAGTATTCGAAATATTTAACGAGAAACAAATAACGAAACGAGTTATTTAGCATTTGCAACAAAAAACATTAGCAATAGACTACGTTGCTAGATTTTAGAAATACGCAAATTTAATTAATTGAAACAATGCATCACTAATAACAATGTTTAAGCAAGACTTAAAGAAGAATGTTAAGAACGAACTTATACGCAACGACGCAAGATTCGACACTATTTAAACTCTAGTAAAGATAGCTATCGATGTAGACGACAAACTATATAAGAGAGTTATGAAAAAACGATACGATTAATCTCATGAGAGAGTAGAAATCTTTTTTGAATCAACGATCGATTATTACGCAAAGAGAGATCATTTCAAGAAATATAGCAACTCAAATTATCGCGAGTTTGCATCAATGAAATTAAACTTTACTTAGCGACGTAAAAAGAAAAATTCTAGAGAAAAGCAAAATAATAGAAATTCAAAAACGTGCTATTCATGTGGCAAATCAAGCCACTTCGCAAGAGATTGTCGTTCGAAGAACTTAATAATTTTACGACAAATCAATGCTATGTTAAGAGAGATACTTGATAGTCAAGACGACATCAAGAAGCAAATCGACAAAAGAGCGAACACTTCCAAGACTAAATCGAACGACGACTACTATCTAGTAGAGAATCTAGATCAATTATAGAAAGTTCTAGATAAAATATTATTAGGCAAGGCACTCGCATTTACGCAGAAAGTCAATTAAGCACTTTAAGAGACTATTAAATCTTATAGCTTAATTATCGACTTAAACGAAAAATATGATTGAAAGAACTTTCACGAATGTCTAAAAAACATCACAAATTATCTCGAGACTTTAGCTAGTTTATCGAAGAAAAAATAGATTAATTAAATCGTAGACAAATGCGAGGAAGCGCTAGGAAGCGACGCCACTATAGAAAAGAATATTCTTGACGAAATTGAACGACAATTAAATAATGTTAATTTATTCAAACAAAAGATAGAGAAAACAAAGAAACATAAGACACTTAATTGAATTACTTGCTATAACGACTTATGTTGGACTCACCTAGAAGACAAAGAAGAAACTAGATAATTCTCTAGAAAGTTATCAACATTTAACTAGTAGCAAGAGAAAATCTAGCGCAAGAAGGCGCTTGAAGTAGAAGTCGCAACATAGAAAAAGAGAAAAGTTCAAATTTTTTAATAAAGAGCATATTAGAGAAATGCAATATGTTAGCCCAACAACAACAATTAAACTTAACAACATACGCACGATGTTTTATCACATTAATTAAGATCAATAGTTGTCGACTTACTACAATGATCGATTTTAGTACAACAAGTAATTTTATGATCAAAGCTCTTGTTAAGAAGAAAGAATATTTTACTTAAAAGAAGTCTAATGCATACAATCTAATAATTGTAGATGAAAACCCATTATTCGACGAGAATAAAAAAGTGAACAAAGAAACGAAATTACTATCGATAACTATTTAGCAACATTACGAGAAACTAATCTTTAATATAATAAGAATAGTTACTCACGATATCGTTTTAAGAATGTCTTAATTAAAGCAACACAATTTAAAAGTTGACTAAAATACACAAGTACTTAGATTTGAGCGATGTGATCACGCAATTTATATTCAATCTACGCATCGATAACGTTCGATAATAAATAAAAGATTAAGTTGAAATTCGATCGCAAAAAGCAAATTTGTCATTTTGTACAAAAACGATTAACAATAGTTTAACTCGTTAAACACTAGCAAAGATTAGTCGAATCATAAAGACAAAATAAATGAAAAAGATTGCGAATCTTTTAAGAATCTTGAAATATTTAGTAAAGCGAAAAGATCGCTAAAACACATATTACGAATATATAACAATTAAAAGCATCTATTCTAGAAAGAGAAAACGACAAAAGCTTTATCTAAACATTAATCGTAAAATTACGAGATCAAACTTAAATTAAGTAAGAAATTCACGTTTAAATCTATTTACGTTTTATCGAAGAAAGAATTGTTAATACTTCGCAAATATTTAGCAAAGAATAAAAAGAAAGAATTTATTAGAAAATCTTAATTATGAGCAAGATACTCGATTCTCTTTACATTTAAGAAGAACGAGAAACTTCGCTTATGTGTCGACTATCGAAAGCTAAACGACATAACGATTAAGAATCGATATTTACTATCAAATATTAGCGAGCTTTAGAATTAATTATTCGAAGTTAAGTATTTCATCAAACTAGATCTACGAAAAGCGTATAATTAAATTAGAATAAAGACAAGAGAGAAGTAGAAAATAGCTTTTCGTATACAATATAAACTTTACGAATACATAATAATGTTGTTTGAACTTATTAACGTTTCGATAACATATCAAGAAATAATTAACGATGCGCTACGACAATATTTGAATATATTTGTCATAATATACTTGAACGACATCATAATATACTTAATTACGTTAAAGAAACATGTGCAACATGTTTCCCAAGTATTGAAATGTTTGAATCAAAGAAATCTATGTCTTAAATCAAAGAAATGCGAATTTCATCGAAAGGAAGTTAACTTTCTAGAGTTCGTTATAAAACGACATGAAATTCGAATGAACTTAAAAAAAATTAGAGCAATTAAAGAATAATTAACGCCAATCGATGTTAAAGACATTTAAGCCTTTATAGAATTTGTTCAATATAATAGAAAGTTCATCAAGAACTTCTTAAAGAGTTCGATATTACTAACAAATCTAACAAAGAAAGACACATCTTAAAAATGAAAATCAAACGAAGAAGCAACATTTTAGACGTTGAAGAAAGAGTGTTTGAAGAAATCAATACTCAAGATGTTTAATTTCAAGAAACTAAAACGAATAAAAATTGATGCATTAAATCTAGCTATCGATGCATGCTTCAATCAATTATATGAAGACATATAACATCTAATGACGTATTACTTAAGAAAACTCTTGTCGACAAAACAAAACTACGATATACATGACAAGAAACTACTTGCGATAGTAGCAATTCTTAAAGCATAAAGAGTATACATAGAAGAAGCATTAAAACTTACTATTCTAACGAATTATAAAAACTTATTACACTTTATTACGACAAAAGAACTTAACAAAAGACAAGTGCAATAGTTTAAGAAACTAGAATAGTACAAATTCAAGATACTATATATTTTAGAAAAAGAAAATGATCGAGTAGACGCACTTAGTAGACGAAGTAATTATATAAAAACAAAGAAGTCGTTTAATCACAATATACTTAAGATTAATTAAGATAAATCATTATCGATTAACAAACATAAGCTAAACGCAATCTTACAAATTCTTCGAAACAAGTCAAAGAAGTTTTCGATTAAAAAAGAAAAACTTCAAATATTTATCAACAAAATCGACGAATATATAAAAGAGCATTATGACGAATTACTACAAGAACATCTAGAGATAATCAAGACACTTCAACTTTTACGTTAACATTATTAGTTTTCTAATATAAGACAAGTTGTCGAGATATATATTAAACGATGTCTTAGCTATTAATAAAACAAACATAATACATATGCGCAATATGATGAAATTTAGTATTAGAAATTATTTGAATTGTTATAAAACGAAGTTACAATGAACTTTATTATTAAGTTGTCTAAGTCGACGAATCTAGCAACTAGAGAGAGATATAATTCGATATTAATAATAATTGACAAACTTACTAAGTACTCACATATTATCGCATGCAAAGAAAAATTTATAGCAAAACAACTAAAATACATCGTACTAAATCGATTGATTAGATATTATAATATACTCAAAGAACTAACTAGTGACAAAGACAAGCTCTTCACGTCTAACTATTAGAAAACACTAATATTAATGTTAGATACAAGACTTCGCATGTCGATTGTCTATTATTCGATCACAAATGAACAAATAAAGCGAACAAACTAGAGCCTAGAGTAGTATCTAAGACACTACGTCAACAATATCTAGAACAATTGAGTATTACTTTTATTTATAACACAACTAACATTAAATGCAAAGATCTTCGACACGACAAGAGTAACATTTTTCTTTGTTAATTATGACAAGAAGTTAAATCTTTTCGACTAGCAACGAAAGCATCTAGCAATCTAGTTAATCATCGAAAGAATAACGACACTAAAAAAGATACACAATAACATCTTAACAATGCAAGAACGATCGACCAAATACTAGAACAAGAAACGAAAAATAACATCTTAACTAAAGAAGAGAAATAAAATGTATCTTTTAACAAAAAATCTAAAGACTAAAAAGAAAAGCAAGAAACTCGATCATATTAAGATCGAATCATTTTTTATTAAAGCAATCAAAGAATCAATTAATTATAAACTCGATCTACCAAAGAACGTCAAAGTATTTCTAGTATTTTATATCTTATTATTAGAATTAGTTGATTTTAATACATCTATATAGAAAACATTTCATTACAAAGTCTAGAAAGAAAGTTGATACAAAGTGAAAAAAATTCTAAGGCAACAAGATTAAAATTACTTGATCAAATGAAAAAAATATTCTACTTTAAAGAACACGTAAGAACTCGAGAAGAATCTTAATGATTACTATGATCTTATTTAGAGATTTCATCAACATTCGAAAAATCATTTAGCATAGCGAGAAATAACTAGAAGGCAAAAGATAACTTAATAAAAGCATTCGCAACAAAACAATTAAAGAACTTAGAAACGTTCGACTTCTTTATTTTTAACAAAAGACATTGTGTCTTTTGTTTCGCCTTCGCATCAATCTTCTTTAGAATTTTCTTATTTCGTAGCAATCGAATTATGACGATTGTCAATAAAGCTTTATCTTTAGCAATTTTTACAAAAAGATCTTTTCTATTGTGATTAAGAAAAAATCAAGACATGTTCACGTACAATTTGTTCGCACAAACACATTTCGAACACTTTAAATAAGACGAAGAGTCTTTCATAACGATACAAAAATAATTAGAGAGAGAGCAACGTTCACAAGCAATATTTACTAACGTATTGTAACGTTCGATTTCGAACGCAATACGAAGACAACTTTGTTGCTAACGAAACATAATAAAAGACGTTTAACTTTCGAGACGAAAATCTTTAAGAAAAGAGATAATGTTACGAGTCTAATTCGAAACAACGTGATATGTTAATTACGACGCAATATATAGCACGAAGTACAATTGTCTACATGTTCGACGACTTGACAAACGAACAATGTTCGACATGTTCGATAGCGAGCAAAGCGAGCAATGTTCGACGTTCGACATACTTGACAACGAATTGAGCGAATAATGCTTAATATGCTCGACAACAAACGCAACAAACAAGAAAGATCTTCTTTAATATATAGATTTCCTAAACACGACTTTTTTATAAATCGTGTTCAATTTATCTTAAGTCTTGATTTATTGTTACGACTATTAAGTTGCAATTTCTTGTTATCAAGTGATTGCTTGCATTATCTAAAGACGCCTACAAATTTCTTCAAAGTAAAATTCTCTCTAATATCTTCGTGGAAAGTACTAGCGTAACACTTTGCAACATTTACTTTGTTTCTTGTTTATTTTAATGATTAATTTATTCTAGTAAATCTAATCTTTAACGTAATACTATCGATCAAAGAATCTAAGAATAGATTAATGCGTAATTGCTTTTGTAAGATAAAAACAAAAAATCAATTAAGTTTTTGTCAACAATAACAATAATCTTAATTCTAACTATTAAATTAGAATAGAAATTTATTGTCTAAGCTTTAATTATATTAACAATCTTGCTTTATTAAGATACTAAAAAGTTATTAATAAACTAATAAATTTGCACAACTCTTGTGTGCTTCGATCTAACAATTATTATAATATTTTGCAAAACTTAATTCTTGTTAACGTCGCATTTATCGAACTTGTTATTAAACAATTGTTTGAAAGTCTAAATATTAAACTCGCTAATTGTTTGTATAATTGCAATATAAGTTTACTTTAAACATTTATTAACGCAAAGATTAATCTTTATCTTTATCTTAAAATTGTCGTATTTCTTTTTTATTCTTAACTTCTCAAATTTAAAGCTAGATAATTAATCTAGCTTCTTTTGAGTCTTACGCTTCTTACAAAGACAACAAAGAATCTTGATTTTGTTGTATTTCTTAACATTTTTTGTCTATTTGCGTTGCTTTTTCTTTTGTCGTACTTCTACTTGTGCGCAAGTTTTTAATATTTTTTTGTCAATCTTGTATTCGCGTTTGCGAGTAACATTATCGACAAGATCGCGAATAACAACGTCAAAGAGCTTCTCTTTGACGACTATATTTTATAAATTATAAGTAATAGATTTTGTTCTATTAACGATGCAATTATTTACTTGACGCTCTTGTTGCTTTCTTTTCAATATTATTGATATAAATTCTACACAACGAGATTATATAGTTGATAGAGAAAAGATAAAAAGTTCTGCAACATCGCGATTGTTGCTATCAATAACAAAATTATTGTTTGATAAAGATAAGAGAGAAGTTTAATTGTCGTCTACAATGCCTCGATCTCTGCCTCTAGAAGCGACGACAACAACAACAACAACACGAGCAGTAGATTGCCTCTATCTATTAGAGGCACGAGGCGATATAGATTGATGAGGGGGGACGAGGCCTTGATTGCGACGTTGAGAAGGCATATTGTAGATCTAAAACGATCTAAATTTGATAATTGATATAACTAGAAGCTTCAGTTTGCTAATTAGATCAATAGGTGCAATTGCGGTGGTCAGGGAGGTGACCTATGGTATATATGCACCGGTGGCTTAAGTCTTTCCCTAATGCCAAGCTTTGCCGACCTTCATGAAACCGCTAATATCAGTTCAGGCTACTGACATGAATTGATAGGCGCGCCTGTAAGCAAGCTTTGTTACCAAAGCGAGGCAACCGCGTGTGTGACCCCAACTTCGAATCCTAAGACGCAACGGAAGATCATATGAATCGCATGCTGGTCCAGAGAGCATCTCCTGATTCGTTGACTTTGCATCCATGATCGGCATATCGGAAAGCTAGGACCATCGCGCAAGTGCTGTTGCTATCATGCAGCTCCTTGCTGCGCAGCTCCACCATGTCGGTTGAGATAGTCGCCGCTCCAAGGACTCTTTGACCGCTCACAATTCGCCTCAAGTTTATACACACCAGCTTCCCTCCTGCAGATCAATTCCCTCCAGCAGCAATGCCAGCCCATCGCTTTCGCATTTCTATCACGAGTGAGAGGATAAGAGGCAATCCTGATTGCGCATCGGACATCTCGCCATTGCTAGATGATGATCCTCGATCGTAACTAGTGTCGTAATTCCAGGTCGCGCCGTGTGAATATCCTTGATGGGAATTACAGGAACGAGCTATGCATAAGTGCTTACACCTCACAGATCCGGAGCTAGATTGATCCAGGCTCCTCACTGGTATGTTATGTTCGTATATGCACAGCCATTCCTCCTCAACGACTACGGTAGTTTCCGACTGCAGCGATGATCTCTCCAACGCAAGACACCTTGTTCGCCTGGCACCACGCGTCTTGTTAGATCCACTTCCACGACGTTGACGGTCCGCCGATGGCTAGATCATCCTGAATGACATAAGCGCTTATCCGTCTCGTCTTTGTTATGTTGTGATATCTCGCACCCCAATCATGGCGAATCATGGTCAAGAAGTGGAACCCAGCTGCGGTTCAGTGACGTATTTGAACAGGACTATTACTGGATGTGGATCTTGGGCCCGGAGGATACACTGTTTCAATGTTTGTTCAAAACCTTGCTGTCCGGCTTACCACCTAATGAGGACAATCAAATAAGAACCCATTTCGCCATCAAGGCTCGACTCGTTCTTCTAAAAGTCGCTTGGCAACCAACCCAAAAATCTCCGACGGTTCCTCAAAAGCCACCACTGACAGCAGCTCTTGGTCTAAAAATGTCTTCAGATTCCAAGCATCATCGGCAAGATCCTCACTATACCTCTCCGAAACAAGGGTTCCTCTCCTATCTGCCAGTATCCTGGATCCCCTTCGCAGAACTCATCCGCGTCAACAAACCAGCTGGCATGCTCTACCTTTATATCCCTTGCATTTACACTACGGTCATAGCAGCCTGTCTCCAAGATCCTGTGCCACCCGTACTCCAGCTCCTACGAACCAACACTCTTTTCATCATAGGGTCTTTTATCTTCCGCTCTGCAGCTTGCACGTGGAACGATATCCTGGACCAAGACATTGACCGCCAAGTCTCGCGCACACGCCTTCGGCCACTAGCTCGCGGAGCGCTCTCCACATATAACGCTTTACTGTACAATGGCGTCCAAATCGCGTTGGGTATGGCATTGTATCCCGCTCTCCCAAGTTCTTGTGTCTGGTACAGCCTGCCGTCGATAGTGCTCATAGCACTTTATCCTCTAGCCAAGCGAGTCACCAACTATCCGCAAGTGATCCTTGGCCTGACGTGGTCTTGGGGTGCGGTGATTGGGTTCCCTGCGATGGGTGTGCAGCTAGAAGATGATACAAAAGCATTCAGGGTTGCTAGCTGCCTCTATGGTTCCGGGATTGTGTGGACGATATTGTACGATATGATATATGCTCATCAGGACATACGGGACGACAAACAGGCCGGCGTCAAGTCGATTGCAATTCGCTTTGAGAGGAACGCCAAGGCCGTTTTGTCCGGGCTTGGGGCCGCGCAGATATTGCTTTTGCTGGCGGCTGGCAAAGTGATGGATGCTGGTACCTTTTACTATTTGGGGTGCATGTTCGCGGCGATGTCGGTGGGTACTATGATCGGGACTGTGAATCTACAGAGCCCATCCAGTTGCTGGTGGTGGTTCCAGAATGGGTGCTGGCTTACCGGCGGTAGCATCGCTCTCGGAAGCTGTGGGGAGTACTACTCTCGAAGCCGTCATTGACGTGAAGATCTCATATTCGAATACTATTCGGGTTGACTGTAGTTCAAGTGCTATGTTGAGTACACATTGGGGTCCATATCAAATTGGCACTGCTACGATTATACTGTCTTGCAACTCCTCAGTGTAGGTATAGATATCGACGATCCTCAAACCCGCAGCAAGAAATAGATCATGCCACTGTATCTTTTGCCGCTCCAGAGCTGCGAGAGTCGACATTACTGTCATATCAAGCTGCGTTGCGCGCCAGTGTGCTCCATAGCTGGGAACAATCATCTCATCTATAAGAATCATCGATTCGGTGCCCATGGCTGGGATAATATTCTGGAGGATCTGAATGCATTGCTCGTCAGGCCAATCGTGAATGATGTTCCTCAAATAGTATCCGCGAGCTCCTGCATAGCATTTAGCCAAAGCCGCTACTTCAAGCCGGCGCCTTTGTTGTGAAAATTCACATACCTTTTACAGGCTGCTCGGTCCAAAAGTCGTGGACCATAGACTCAACACCAGGGATGGATAACGCCTCTCTGATGACTTCTTCGGTGTCTTGTAGAATAATGCGTCCCTTCACATGTGGATATCTTTCTTTGAGTGCCACACATTGGTGACCTGGACCCCCACCAATGTCAACAAACAAGACGGAATCCGTCTGGATGCCCACACATAATTGCTCCTTGACTGGAAAGACATCCAACCATGTAGGCATGTTCTTTCGCTGCGCGGTCATCCATGCGACGAAAGCTTTGAACTCGTAAGGATGACTTTTCATCCATGCGAAAGGACCAAGCGTTGTTTGGTGAGCCAAGTGCCAAGGGCAATGGGCTGGATCTAAAACGTTTTGGTTTTGAGTTTCGCGAAGAAAATTTGGGAGCTGCAAAAAAGCTGGGGAAAGCATATCAAAGCTGATTTATCTGCTGTTAGATTCGAGTATGCAAGGCATAAGTAGTGAAGTGAGCTCACAAAAATATGATGCCTGCTTTGAGCCCTGGAACCGTCATGGCTTTCGAGACTTTTGAGGCGGTGTATTGGTCCTCTGCCCTTTCTTCTATCATCGCAAACGAAGCGAGGTATTGCAACAAACGCCCTAGACCCTATGAGTCGCGAACGATCCACACAAGAGATGCATGAGATCGTGATCAGGGTTAAGGAACGTCCATACTCATCAGCGTCAGATCGGCCCCGGTCTTCCGCGCAAGGGTATCGCAATCCATTGTTGTCTTCTCATTCTCCTCAAGGAAGTCAAAGAGCTTGAGATCTATCCCCACGCGCGCAACAGCTGACTGCAAGGGCTAGATTGGAATTTCCATGGCGTCAGTAGTGTTTGGGATTGCTTGTCAGACATTGATCTTTGACTGAAGGGCCTCGATCGCAAAGGTGGACATTACCAGACTGCTGATACGATGGATTGTATCGCCAGGCGTCTCCATTGCGATGCTGAAATTACGGCCAGCATCTCGAAGTCTGCGCCGCATCGAGTCGTCCGACGTAACCCCACCTGGAACTCCATGGGTCCATGCCTCGAGCCATTCGAGAAGGTCGTTTGGATCTTGATCCATTGTCTGATTGTTCGAAGCTTTGCTACCAAATAGTGCTGTGCGTTCAAAGAGTCATCTGTAGGACGCTGACTAGTCGCTAGGCCAAAGCGTAGCGTAGGGCATGAAGTGCATACTCTTGAGTTATCAAGCTTTTCTGTAGTACCCTGAGAGAATAGACAACGAGGGAAATGGCGCTTGTCTGAATCGCTTCACTTAGCCTTGGGAATCTACCCGGCGAAGCCAGACCATGCGCTTCTAAGGGACGATGACAAATAAGGCGCCAAGCGATTCCAGATAGCTTTGTGCATGCAGCATGCTTGATCGCTTATATCTCGAGTCGCATTAATTGGCGCTCCGCTAGTTGCCAAGACTCCTAGAGGTCTGCAACTACTTGACGTTACTATCTATCTAACGTCGAATCTATTTTATCTTTGTTATCTTATTATATACAATATAATTACGCTCTTTAAGACCAAGACGCTTATTTCGAATAGTAATTATCTTATTAAGCTTACAAAATAGCTCTTTCTAGAGTCTTAAATACTCTTTTGTAGTTTTGACTTTCTTGCGAAGTAATTTTGCATTAGTTACATTAACAACTTATTGCGTCTTTACTATCTTATCTTTATCTTACTTGCGTTTCGTTGCGCAAATCTAATTTATAGTAACAATATTATACTTATTAACAATTGTATTAAATAACTAAATTAACACTTTCGCTTTGCTTTTATATATACAATAGTTTAATCTAATTTCTATTTTACGATAATCTTGCAAGAATATTCGCATTTAGTTGAACTCTCTAATTCTAGAATCTAGATTCTATTAGTACTATTAGTATTAGAATCTTGCGTTAACAAAAGTCGATATTTCTAAATATCAATAGTAACAAATTATTCTTGTTAGAGTTTGCTCTTTCTAAGATCTTGTGTCTTAACGTAAGGTATCAAATTGTTCTCTTAGCATTTCGCGACTACTCTTACTAGATTGTATAGATATATTAAGAGAAATTACTATATTCTAGAAGACGTATACGTATTCCTATACATATCTCTTAATAATTAAGATTTGTTCTCAAGATAAACTTTCTATAAATTGCGTAAATCTAATTTTAATTTTTAAGAACATAAAGTTTTTGCAACATAATATAACTATCGAGTGCTAACTATTTTGCTCTTGTAAGAGCGCAATTTTTATTACAATATAATTTAATGCGTTGTTGTTATAATTTCTTTATTATTGCGTTATTTTAAAGTTATAAATAAGCTCTTTCAAATAGTGCAAAAATTACTAAATTATATATTTGAGAACAAAAGTTATAGCAATTGCAAGTTAATACTCTTATAGATATTTTTATATTTGTCAAAATTGTTTGTTAAGCTTATCTTTAGTAAGTTAAGTCTAATTGAGATTGTTTTACACTTTGTTAAATTTTGAAATTTCAAATTATTTAGTTTAGTTTAATTTAGGGATTATCGAGTCTAGAAGACAAAATTAGTCGAAGTTAATTAAATTTTCTAGATTATCTAGATTATTTCGCAATTATTCGATTTTACTAGAGCAATTTTACTGGAAGAAATGCGAATAAATAAACAATAATAATATTTTCTTTTGTATAGTATTTTAGTATTAAATATAGATTACTAGATATATTTATCTTATTAAAATATATATTGATGTATTTGCTATAGTTGATAATCTCTTAAAAATTTTGCAAAATACAATCTAATAGAGATTTAGACGCAAATAGTAACGTCTTTGCTTTATATCTTGCATTCTCTATATAGATTTAATCAAGAATTTGTTACAAATTTTATAGTAGATTTGCAATACTCTTGTTTAATTACGTTGGCAAAATCGGAACTCTCGCAAAATTATTCGAAATCTATTTTGGATTAAGAGATTAGAAATTTACAATATCTATCTAGAGTTGTTTAGAGATTAATAGATAGTTGCGCAAAGATCTTCGAGTATGTTTTAAAGTCGAAACTAAGTTTAACATTAACAATATTATTAATAAGTTATTTGTACTTAGTTACGTAATATGCTTAATATTACTTGCGTATAGTTAAGAGTCTTTCTAATACAAATGCAATTAACAATGCGTATATATATTGTATATAGTAGAGATATTGTAATTTAAGCATTACTCTTGCGTAGAAATTTTACAAATTGTTCGATTTTGTTACTTAAATTACTATAATATAAACAAGTAACAAGTAAAGATATAATTGAAATATTGCGAGAGTTTGTGCGTATCTCGAATATCAAAATTTAGATACAACTTCGCTCGAGTTAATCGAATTTCGAATTAAATACGCGTCTACGTAGAGTTAAACTAGAACTTGGTCTTGCGTAATCTCAAATAACGCTTAATTAATCTCTAATTTGTTCTAGAGATCTCTAATTAACCTCGAAGCTCTATAACAATATATAGTTGATCTAGAATCTAGAAGCAACTTTCTATTTTGCCGATATAGACTTAATGTCGATCTTAGACTCTTAACTTTAATAGATTTATCTAGAGATCTATTGTAGACATTTTAGATAGTTAAAATCTATTTACTTTATCTACTATATCTATATTAGATTCTTCCATTTTCTAACAAATAATAGTATTAATATATCTATAATTATCTATTTTCTATCGATAGATCTACTACAATAATATAGCATTAACAACAAAATTAATTCTATTAATAACTTCGAGAACGTCGCAAAGCTTTTATTGCTATAAATAAGAAATTATTTAAGAAGTTTAAAAGATTCTTTTTAATAGACTCTAAATTTATTACGCTTGCAATTAACAACGATTTTAAAAAATTATTGTCTATAAATTTTGCAAGACAAAACAATAATAGAAAATTCTTAATAAAATCTTTCTTCTTCTCTATCTTTATCTTATTAATATCTTCTATTAAGAAAGATATGCATTAATTACTTAATATTGTAAATAATATAAAGCTAGTAGATAAGTTAATAGAATAACGATTAAAAGTTTTATAAATTTGTTACAAAAGATTTGCAAAATAAAGAGATACTTTTATTAATTATATTAGTTAGCGCTTTAATAAGATTAATATAATAATACAAAAAATAGTCTTTAAATTAAACAATATTAGTCTTAGTTAATCTATAAGCAATTAATTATTTAAGATTAAAAAAATACTACAAATATTAAACAACAAAATAGATACAAAAAAAAGTATATTAATATTTCGAATAATCGATCTCTCAATTTTAAGATGCTAAGATAGTTTAGATAATTCGAGATTAATCTCGAGAGCGTTCGAGAGACAACAAGAAGCTTGTATTTAGAAGATTAGAAAAAACTTAACAAAAAATATAATTTTAATATTCGAGATACGCACAAACTCTTGTAATACTTTAATTATATCTTTACTTATTACTTGTTTATACTATAGTAATTTAAATAACAAAATTAAATAATTTGTAAGATTTCTAGGCAACAGCAACGTATATCTTGGGAGAACTCTTTCTACGTAATTAACTGTGCGTAATAAATTGCGCGTAATTGATTACGCGTAACTAATTGCGCGTAATTAATTGTATATAATAGATAGTGTTTGTATATTGCGTTCGACGAGTCTTAGCAACACAAGTAATGTTTGAATAACGCTTGACATATTTCTCAAATTTTTGATAATACCTGGAAGAGTAGAATCTGCTCGAGATCAACTGGACCTGCTAATGTAACTTCAGGGCTAAGATATTGGCACAACGACTTCGGGAGTCCCGGGCCGCTAATAGAACATCTAGAGAGTTATCCCGAATTGCTAATATATTTGTTCAATTATAAGCTTTAAATTTACTAGAAAAAATATCTAAATTTGTATTTTTTAAGACAATACAAAAAACGTCGAAGATATTGTCGAAAAAAGTATCTCTTAATATCGATTTTATACTACAAAATTGGGAGAATTCTTCCAAGAGATAGACTTTTCTCTATTGTTAATACTAGTTTTTGTTATCTTAGAATATGCGCAATAATTGTGTCTTACGCAATTAATTATAAAGCTATACAAAAAATAATTAGAATTATAACTATAATAGAAGCAATTGCTTTAATTGCAAAAATAATGAAGATAAAAACAAAAGCAAAAGTTATAGCAAAAATTTATCTACTATATATAATCTTCGACAAATAGAAAAGAAGCTATTAATATCTAATTCGAAGCTTATATATTTATATAACGTTTCTATTGCTATTGTAACAATTAGATTAGAGCAATTTAAATTGTCTAATATAGAATACTTCTATCTAGAATTGTTAAAAGAGTCTTATTCGACAAATAACTATATAGTATCAAAAAAAAAGATATTCTATAAAGATATATATATATTTGTTTAATAAATCAAATATATAATAATCTCGAAAGATATAATCGAACAATTATATCTTTATCTATGCAAATCTATAATAATCTAATTTACTAGTTAATCGAAATTTAGTTAACTAAGAATTTTGCAAAATTTTTCGAGTTTGTTAAATTTTGTTTAATTGCATTGCATAGCGCTATTAATATTTAAATAGTTAAAATATATCAAAATTA
>JAABUQ010001055.1_pt1 | contig 62030 bp, 70 predicted proteins | sample 5560001 | NCBI WGS metagenome assembly JAABUQ01 (sample SAMN10711888, study PRJNA513371) | rock metagenome | isolation source: Antarctica rocks | place: Antarctica: Victoria Land, Finger Mt nord | collected 2015-12-18
ACCTGGGCGACGAAGGTCTTCGTCGCCGCGACGCTCACCTCGAGGCCCGCCCGCGTGAAGAGGACGCCGTGGGCGTCGCGCGTGGCCTGCGAGCCCATGACGTTCGTGACCGCGAGGACGCGGGCGCCGCGCTCGCGCGCGATGCGCATGGCCGCAAGGGTGTCGGCGGTCTCGCCCGACTGGGTGATGCCCACCACGAGGTCGCCCGCGCCGAGCACCGGGTCGCGGTAGCGATACTCCGAGGCCACGTCCATCTCCACGGGCACGCGCGCCCACCCCTCGATCGCGTAGCGGCCGATCAGCCCGGCGTGGTAGGACGTGCCGCACGCGACGATCACCACCCGGCGCACGTCGCGCAGGACCGCGTCGTCGATCTCGCCGAGGTCCCCGAGATCAACGCCGTCGGCGCGGACCGTCCGGTCGGCGATCGTCTCGGCCACCGCCTCGGCCTGCTCGTGGATCTCCTTGAGCATGAAGGTCTCGTAGCCGCCCTTCTCGGCGGTCTCCGCGTCCCAGTCGATCTCGACCGGCGCGCGGGAGATGGGCATCCCCGCGGCGCTGAAGAGCTCGACGCCCCCGGGACGCAGCACGACGATCTCGTCGTTCTCGACGTACTGGACCCGCCGGGTCTCGGCCAGGAAGGCGGGTATGGCCGAGGCGACGAACTGCTCCCCCTCGCCGCGACCCACCACGAGCGGGCACTCGCGCCGCGCCCCGACCAGCAGGTCGGGGTCCTCAGCGGCCATGGCCACGAAGGAGTAGTGCCCCTCGAGCTCCGCGAACGCGGCACGCACGGCGCCCACGAGGTCGTCCTCGTAGTGCACCGCGATGAGGTGGGCGACGACCTCGGCATCGGTCTCGGAGGTGAAGCGGCAGCCATCGGCGAGCAGGCGCTCGCGCAGCCCGACGTAGTTCTCGACGATGCCGTTGAGGACGATGTGGATGCGGTCGCCCGTGTCCGAGTGCGGGTGAGCGTTCTCCTCGGTCACCCTCCCATGGGTCGCCCAGCGCGTGTGGCCGATGCCGGTCGTGGGCTCGGCCTCGGCGAGGGCGACACCGCCCCCGGCCACCGCGCCGACGCGCTCGCGCAGCGCGCCGAGATTGCCCACCGCCCGTACGGAGTCCAGCCGCCGCTCTCCGTCCTGCGCGTTCAGCAGCGAGATGCCGGCCGAGTCGTAGCCGCGGTACTCGAGCTTCTCCAGGCCGGCGAGCAGGAGCTCGCGCACCGGCCGGCGGCCCACGTAGCCGACGATGCCGCACACGGCAGACCTCCGGGAGGAGACGAGGATCAGGTCACGCTCGGGGGCCTGAGCGGCCCGCACGGCGAAGGGGTCATGGTAGCGCCGGAGGGCGCTCCGGCCGGGCGCACGCCGCGCCGTCGGAGAAGCCCGCGGCCCGCACGCCGAGGGCGCGGTTGAGCCGCGCCCGGTGGTTCTCCCAGGCGATGGCGGCGACCAGCTCGGTGAGCTGCGCCGGGGTCAGATGCCGGCGCAGGGCGGTGCGGAGCTCGTCGCTGACCTCGGCGGGACTCAGCGTCATCGCCACCGCGAGATCGAGCGCGAGCTTCTCCACCGCAGCGAACGCCTCGCTCTGGGCGTAGCGCGGAAGCTCGGCGAGCTGGCGCTCGCTCACTCCGCTCGCCCTGCCCACGGCAGAGCCGATGTCGAGTCAGAAGGGGCACCCGATCAGGCCGCTGACCTTGATCTGGGCGAGTGCCTTGAGCCGCCCGTCGACGCGGTTGCTGGCGAGCATGGCCACCTCGTAGCCGTTCATGGCGGCAAGCAGGGCCGGCCGCCGGACGAGGTGGCGCAGGAGATCGGCGCGATTGCGCCGCGCGCGGGGCAGGATGCGGGCGTAGGTCGCGAGACGGTCGAGGAATCGCATGGCAGAGAGCCTAGCCCTGACCGTCCCCGGCGCCGAGGCGCGCCTCGACCGCCTCGACCACGCGCGCGCAGGCGGCCTCGGCCTCCTCGGCCTCCGGCGCCTCGACCATCACGCGCACGAGCGGCTCGGTGCCGCTCTCGCGCACGAGCACCCGGCCCCGGCCGGCGAGCGACTCGTCCTCGCGCGCGATCGCCTCCTGCACCTCGCCGGCCTCCGCGAGGCCGCCGCGAGCGGCGACGCGCACGTTCACGAGCCGCTGGGGCAGCTTCTCCATCGCGTGGCGCTCGGCGAGGTCGCCGCCGCCCAGGGCCTCCAGGGCGAGCAGCGCGCCGGCGATCCCGTCTCCCGAGGGCGCGAAGGAGAGCTCGATGATGTGCCCGGACTGCTCGCCTCCGAGCGACCAGCCGCGAGCCCGGAGCTCCTCGAGCACGTAGCGGTCGCCGACCTTGGTGGTCGCCACCGCGATGCCGGCCCGCTCCATCGCGGTGTGAAACCCGTAGTTGGTCATCACCGTCACCGCGACGCCGTTGCCCGGCAGGCGCTCGGCGTCGCGCAGGTGCAGCGCGGCGAGGGCGAGCAGCTCATCGCCGTCGACCACGGCGCCGGTGCGATCGACGGCGAGCACACGGTCACCGTCACCGTCGAAGGCGAAGCCGAGTTCGTGGCTCCCCTCGCCGACGATGGCGGCCAGGGCATCCACGTGGGTCGAGCCGCAGCCGGCGTTGATGTTGCGACCGTCGGGGGCGGCGGCGTGCACGCTGACCTCGGCGCCGAGGCGCCGGAAGATCTCGGGGGCGGCGCGGTGGGTCGCGCCATGGGCGCAGTCGAGGACGACACGCCGCCCGACGAGGTCGAGCCCCGAGAAGCGCGTCTCGAGCTCGCGGAGGTAGTCCTGGAGGGTGCCGTGCAGCCGGCTCACGCGACCCACGCCCCGCTTGGGCCGCTCCCCGGCCTGCGCCTCGAGCCGGCGCTCGATCTCGAGCTCGGCCCCATCGCTCAGCTTGTGACCGTCGGAGCCGAAGAACTTCACCCCGTTGTCGGCGAAGGGATTGTGAGAGGCGGAGAGCACGACGCCGAGGTCGAAGCCGTAGCGGCGGATGAGCAGCGGCGCGGCGGGCGTGGGCAGCACCCCGCCCAGGAGCGCGTCCCCCCCGGCCGCCGCCACGCCGGCGGCGACGGCGCTCTCGAGCATCGGCCCCGACTCGCGGGTGTCGCGGATCACGAGCACCTGGGGGCGCGTCGCCGGGCTTCCCGCGACGGCCGCCCGGGCCAGCGCCAGTGCCAGCTCCGCCGAGATGAGCTCGCCCGCGAGGCCGCGGACGCCGTCCGTGCCGAAGAGCTTGCGCGCCACGAAGGGCGTCAGCGCTTGGAGAACTGCGGGCGCTTGCGCGCCTTCTTGAGGCCGGCCTTCTTGCGCTCCTTCTTGCGCGGGTCGCGCGTGAGGAAGCCGCGACGCTTGAGCTCGCCGCGCAGGTTGGGATCGGCCTCGATCAGCGCCCGGGCCACGCCGTGGCGCAGAGCGCCCGCCTGCGCGGCCACACCGCCACCGTGCAGGGTGGCCACGACGTCCATGCGCTCCTCGTAGCCCACCGTCTCGAGGGGCAGGCGGATCACCCGCTGGAGCGTCGCCCGCGGGAAGAACTCGTTCAGCGTCTTGCCGTTGATCGCGTAGGCACCGGTGCCCGGGCGCAGGATAACCCTGGCGATAGCGGTCTTGCGCTTGCCCGTGGCGCGGTAACGGGCGTCCTGTCCGAGGTCGATGGTCGCTCCGGCGATGGGCCGAATCTCACGCTCGGGCTCTTCGGGGGAGGCCGGCGCAGTGGCGGCGTCATCGTCATCCTCGGCGTAGACCGACGCCGGATCGCGCGTCTCGTCGGTCTCGAGGACGATGTCGGGCTCGAGGTCGGCACCCGGGATCTCCGGCCTCACCCGCGGGGTCAGCTCCTCGAGCTCCTCGGCCCGCGGCTGCGTGCGAGCCTCGTCGGCGACGGGCTGGGAGGGGCCGAGCGGCTGGGTCTCCGGCGCGTCCGGCTCGCCCTGCGGGTCCTGCGCGCGGACGGGAGGCGCCGGGCGCTCGTCGCCCAGGTCGACCTTCGAGGCCTCGGCGGCGTCGCCCGTGGCCTCCGCCTCGGGGGGAGCCTCGCGCTCGGGGTGCTCCTCCGGGACGGGCTGCTGCTCCGACATGGGCTCGCCCTCGGGCGCGGGCTGCTCCTCGGGAGGCTCGGGCTGCTCGGTCACGACGGTTCGATCTCCATGGGTTGCGGCTGTTGGGCGGCGTGAGGATGCTCCGGTCCGGCGTAGACCTTGAGCTTGGTGAGCTGCTTGCGAGCCAGCCGGTTGCGGGGGAGCATGCCCTTCACCGCGAGGCGGATGACCTCTTCGGGACGGCGGTCGAGCATCTCCTGCAGGGTGCGGGACTTGAGCCCTCCGGGATAGCCCGAGTGGCGGTAGTAGCGCTTCTCGGTTCGCTTGGAGCCGGTGACGCTGATCTTGTCCGCGTTGATCACGATGACGAAGTCGCCGGTGTCCACGTGCGGCGTGTAGGTGGGCTTTCGCTTGCCGCGCAGCGCGTCGGCGATCTGCGTGGCCAGCCGCCCCAGGGTGCGGCCGGCGGCGTCCACGACGAGCCAGGAGCGCTCGCGGTCGGCGGAAGTGGCGACGTAGGTCTTCATCACGAGAAAAAGGCCGCACGACTCCGTGCGGCGCCCGCCCATGATAGGCCAACGGCTCGTACCGTGGCCGCGAGTCAGCTCTCGGGCACGAGCTCGAGGTAGCACATGTCGACGCGCAGGACGTCCATCGCCCGCTCGAAGGCCTCGCGCCCGAGGCCGTAGCGGCGGGCGAGGACGCGCTCGGCCTCCGGCTCCTCCTCGGCGCTCAGCACCCGCCCGCGCGCGGCGACCGGCGGGGAGAGCGGGCGACCTCGAACCGTGCACGGCGCAAGCAGCACGCGCGGCTCGCGCCGGAGCCGCTTGACCTTTCCCGACACCCGCTCGGTGCGCACGTAGGCGTTCTCTCCGGCGAGCGCCGCCCACACCGGTGTGGGCACCGGCGTCCCGTCCCGGCGAAAGCTCACGATCAGGGTCCGGCGCGAAGAGGCGAGGTCCGAGAACCGGCCGAGCAGCGGCGCCTCGGCCACCTCGCGCCCGCCGGGAGGCGCGAAGCGCGCCGCCAGCTTGGCGCTCGGCAGCGCCGCCGGCAGCCGCCGATCACGCCGGGGACGGGCGCCGGGTCGAGCGAGGCTCACGGATGAGCAGTAAAGCGCAAGAACGGTAAGGGTCGCGCGACGAAGTTGACGCACCGGCGTCGATGGCGAAGGCGGTCTGCTCGAGCCGCCCGCGCGACGCGGCGCTCAGGCACACGACGGCGCGACCCGCCAGGCGCGCCGACGCGCCGCCAGGTCTGGCGGGGTCGTCGGCGTGCCTGGCCAGGACGCAGGAAGCGTGGCGTGCGCTAGCACGCGAGCGACCGAGGACATCGCCAGGCGCGCCGACGGGCCGCCAGAGCTATTCCCACTCGATGGTGCCGGGAGGCTTCGAGGTGATGTCCAGCACCACCCGGTTCACCTCCCGGATCTCGTTGATCATCCGCGAGGAGATCTGCTCGAGCAGGTCGTAGGGCAGCCGCGCCCAGTCGGCGGTCATCGCGTCATCGCTCGTGACCGCGCGGATCACCACCACGTGGCCGTAGGTGCGCTCGTCACCCTGGACCCCGACGGTGCGTACGTCGGGCAGCACGCAGAAGGACTGCCACAGCTTGCGGTACAGACCGGCCGTGCGGATCTCGTCCTGGAGGATCGCGTCGGCGGCCCGCAGGGTCTCGAGCCGCTCCTTGGTGGCCTCGCCGCCGACGACCCGGATCGCCAGCCCCGGTCCGGGAAACGGCTGGCGCCACACCAGGCGCTCGGGCAACCCGAGCTCGGCGCCGACGGCGCGGACCTCGTCCTTGAAGAGCGCGCGCAGCGGCTCGACGAGCTCGAACTGGAGGTCGTCGGGCAGGCCGCCCACGTTGTGGTGGGACTTGATGGTCGACGCGCCGGTGCCGCCGCCCGACTCGATCACGTCGGAGTAGAGCGTGCCCTGCACGAGGTAGCGGGCGCCCGAGAGCTTGGCCGCCTCCTCCTCGAAGACCCGGATGAACTCCGAGCCGATCGCCTTGCGCTTGGCCTCGGGCTCGCTGACCCCGCGCAGGCGCCGCAGGAACCGGTCCTCCGCGTCCACCGCGACGAGCGGCACGCCGAAGTGGTCCCGGAAGGCGCGGATCACCTGCTCGCCCTCACGCAGGCGCATGAGGCCGTGGTCGACGAACACGCAGGTGAGCTGCTCGCCCACCGCGCGGTGCACGAGCAGCGCGGCCACGGAGGAGTCAACGCCGCCCGAGAGCCCGCAGATCACCCGACCGTCGCCCACCTGGGCGCGGATCCGCGCGACCTGGTCCTCGACGATCGACTCCGGCGACCAGGAGCGCTCACAGCCGCAGATCTCCTCGAGGAACGTCGTGACGATGTGCTGCCCGTAGGGAGTGTGGGCGACCTCGGGGTGGAACTGGATGCCGTAGATCCCTCGCTCCACGCTCTCGAGCGCGGCGACCGGCGAGGCCGAGGAGGAGGCCAGCGCGCGGAATCCAGGCGGGGGGGCGAAGACCGTGTCGCGGTGGGACATCCAGCAGGACTGCTCGTGCGGTACGCCGCGCAGGAGCCGGCCCGTGTCGAGCACGGTCAGCTCCGAGCGGCCGAACTCCCCCACCTCGGCGCCCTGCACGTCGCCTCCGAGCTCGCGGGCCACGAGCTGCATGCCGTAGCAGATGCCGAGCACCGGGATGCCGAGCTCGAGCAGATCGGGATCGAGCCGCGGCGCCTCCTCCGCGTAGACCGACGCCGGCCCCCCGGAGAGGATCAGGCCCCGCGGCCGTCGCCGGCGGACCTCCTCGACCCCGACGTGGTGCGGCAGCAACTCCGAGAAGACGCCGCACTCGCGCACCCGCCGCGCGATGAGCTGGGAGTACTGGCCCCCGTAGTCGAGGACCACGACCTCCTCCGCGTGGCGTGGCGGCTCGATCGGCCGTTCGGCGTCGAGGACCGCTGCCCCGGCGGTCGGGAGACCCGGGGCGGGAGCGGCCTCAGTCGGCGGCGAGGGCAACGGCCTTCCCGTTCGACCCCATGCCCACGGCCTGGTCGCGCTGGAGGTGCTTGCCCTCGGTCTGCAGTGCGGGGGCGACCATGAGCTCGGCCCGGTTGAACTCCGCGATGTCGCGGTAGCCGCACGTGGCCATGGAGGTGCGCAGGCCGCCCATGAGGTTGAAGGTGCCGTCGTTCTCGCGAGCGGGACCGGTGAGGATCTCCTCGAGCGTCCCGTTCTGCGTCGTGGCCACGCGGGTGCCGCGGGGCAGCGTGGGGTGGAAGGTGGCCATCCCCCAGTTGAACCCCCGCCCCGGCGCCTCGTAGGCGCGCGCGAGCGAGGAGCCGAGCATGACCGCGTCGGCCCCGCACGCGATCGCCTTGGCCACGTCGCCGCCGTTGCGCATCCCCCCGTCGGCGATGACCTTCACGTAGTCGCCCGTCTCGAGCATGTGCTGGGAGCGGGCGGCGGCCACGTCGGCGATCGCCGTGGCCTGCGGCACCCCGATGCCGAGCACTCCGCGCGTGGTGCAGATCGCGCCCGGCCCCACTCCGACCAACACGCCCGCGGCGCCCGTGCGCATGAGGTGAAGCCCCGTGTGGTAGGACGCGCAACCTCCCACGACCACCGGCACCGGCACCTCGCCGATGAACTCCTTGAGGTTCAGCGGCGGGCGGGACTCGTCGAGGGAGACGTGCTCGGCGGAGACCACCGTGCCCTGGATGACGAGGATGTCGAGCCCCGCCTCGAGCGCCACCTCGTAGAAGCCGCGCACGCGCTGCGGGGTGAGCGAGGCGGCGACCACGACGCCCTGCTCCTTGATCTCCTCGATGCGCCGGGCGATCAGCTCGGGCTTGACCGGCTCGGAGTAGATCTCCTGCATCTCTCGCGTGGCCGCCTCGCGGGGCAGCGACGCGATCCGCTCGAGCTGCTCCTCCACGTCGTCGTAGCGGCAGAAGATGCCCTCGAGGTTCAGGACCGCGAGGCCGCCGAGCCGCCCGATCTCACCGGCCGTGCGCGGAGAGACCACCCCGTCGAGCGCGGCCGAGAGCAGCGGCAGCTCGAAGCGGTAGGGCCCAAGCGTCCAGGAGATGTCGACGTCGTCGGGGTCGCGCGTCCGGCGCGAGGGAACGATCGCGATGTCGTCGAACCCGTAGGCCCGGCGTGCCTTCTTCCCGCGTCCGATCTCTACTTCCATCCGACGATCCTACGGAGGGCGGCGGACGAAACGACCCCGCGCGAGCGGGGCGGGAGGCGGGAGGAGGCGAGATCCGAGGCGGCAACCACCGGACGGTCGATCCTAGCAGCGAGAACGGGGCTGACCCCTGCTCCCGCCGCGGACGGGGAGCGCCTTCGCCCAGCGCGCGGCGATCGCCGCTTGAGGGGCTTCTAGCTCACCTCAGCGCGCACGGCGAGCTCCTCCTGCTCGACCTCGGGGAGGAGCCGCTCGACCTTGGCGGGGTCGAGGACGCCCGCGCCGAAGTGCTGGGTCGACTCGGCCCCGCAGGCGACGCCGAAGCGCAGGCACTCGGATGGGGTCTTGCCCGTGTAGCGGGCGGCGACGTAGCCGGCGAGGAACGCGTCGCCGGAGCCCACCGCCGCATGAGCGTCCTGCTCCTCGACGCGCACGCGGTAGAGGCGCGGCACACCCTCGACGACGACCCGGGCGAAGCATCCGTCGGAGACGGTCATGATCGCTTCCCGCGCACCGAGCTCGGCCATCTCCTCCAGGGCGTAGGTGCGATCCTCGTCGTCGTTGAACTCATGCCCCACGAGCTCCTCGGCCTCGGCGACGTTCGGGGAGACCACGCTCGGCTCGGCGCGCACGGCCTGGCGCAGCGGATCGCCGTCGCCATCCACGAGCGTGGTGACGCCGAGCTTCTGGAGCTCGGGTATGAGGCCCGCGTAGAGGTCGGCGGAGACCCCGTGGGGCAGCGACCCGGCAAAGACGCACATGCTGGCCCCGCGCGCGAGGTAGAGCAGCTTGTCGCGGAAGAGCTCGATCTCCGCCTCGCTCACCGCCGGCCCGCGCTCGTTGACCTCGGTCTGCGAGCCCGTGAGGTGGTCGAGCACCGCGGTGTTGGTCCGCGACTCCTCGCGGATGCGGACGAAGTCGTTGAGCACCGACTCCTCGGTCAGCCCCTCGACGATGCGGGTGCCGGTCGAGCCGCCGGCCAGGCCGGTCGCGATCACCGGCTGCCCGAGCGCCTTGAGCGCGCGGGCGACGTTGACGCCCTTGCCTCCCGGCATGGTCGCCTGCTCGACCGAGCGGTGGCGGCGCCCGATCCGGAAGTTCGGCACCTCGAGTGTCTTGTCGATCGCCGCGTTGAGCGTGACGGTGATGATCATGCGGTCTCGATGTCCGCGCGCCGGCGGCGAGCGCCGAGCCGGCGCCGCGCCACGAGCGCTGCGCCGGCCGCGATGAGGGCGGCGAGCGCGAGAAGCGTAAACGGTCCACGTACCGCACGCGCCGCCCGTGCGACGGCGGAGGGTGCGGCCACGGCACGCGCGGTGAGCACCGGGACCCGCGCGAGCACCGCGCGACCGCTGCGCACCACGAGCACGCCCACCCGCGCCCGCGCCGGCAACGGCCCGCGCAGCTCGGCCGGCACCGCGAGCGAGAGCGTGACGCACCGCCCGTGCGCGAGCACCGGCGTGCTGCCCTGGCCGGCGATGATCTGGGCGCGCGCTCCGCCACCGTCGCGCACCGGGCGCTCGCCGAGGACCTGGCCGGCGCGGACCGCCCGCACCAGTGCGAAGTGGGCGAACCCGTAGCGCAGGAGAGCGAGCGAGTCGGCGTCGCGGGCGGCCTCGCTCGGGGCGCCGAGGACCACGGAGACGAACGTCAGCCCGCGACGGGTGCCGGAGCCCACGAGCACGTAGCCCGCTTGCCGCGTGTGGCCGGTCTTGACGCCGTTGATCCACGGCGCCACGCCGAGAAGCGTGTTGCGGCTCGTGACCACGCGCGGGTGGTCCCCCGAGTGCAGCACCGCTTGCCGCGCGTCGACGGTGCGGGCGAAGAACGCGTTGCGCCGCACGAGGATCGCGAGGCGGGCGAGGTCGGCGGCGTCGGAGAAGTTGCCCGGGTCGTCCAGGCCGACCGGAGTGGTGTAGTGCGTGTGGCGCAGGCCGAGCCTGCGCGCCTCGGCGTTCATCGCCGCCACGAAGCGCGCGCGCGATCCCCCCACGCCGGCGGCCAGCGTGGCCGCGGCGTCGTTGGCGCTCGGAAGCAGGAGCGCGCGCAGGAGGTCATCGACGCGCATGCGCTCCCCTGGGCGCAGGCCGATCCGGGACTCCGCCGGCGCCGCGGCGTAGGCGGGGGCCGAGAAGACCCTCGAGAGGGGAACGCGCTCCAGGGTGATGAGCGCGGTCATGAGCTTGGTCGTCGAGGCGATCGGCCGCTCGCTCAGCGCGGCGCGGGAGAGGACCGCAGTGCCGGTCGAGGCCTCGACGAGGATCGCCGCTCGCGCGCTCAACGGGGGCGGCGGCCCGGCCGGGTCCGCGGAGGCCGCGGGCGCGCCCGCCACCAGGAGGAGAGAGGCAAGAGCCACGCCCAGCGACGCGAGGCGCCGGCTCACCGGAGCTTCAGGCGCTGCCCGGCGTGCAGGGTCTGCGGGTCGACGGCGGCGTTCAGCTCGCGCAGCTTGGCCACCGAGACGCCCGTCTTCTGGGCGATGGTGGACAGGAAGTCGCCGTTCTGGACCACGTAGGTTCGGGGACGGGCGACCCGGTGGCGTCGCGGCGGCAAGCCGGCTCCCTTCGCGGCGCGCGTCGTGGCGAAGGGGCCCTTCTGGCGTGCCGGGGAGGAGGAGCGACCAGCGTGCTGGATCACGAGGACACCCGCGAAGAGGACGGCCAGCAGGGCGAGCGGCGCGAGAAAGCGCCCTTTGCTGCGAGCGACCATCGCGGGGCGATCATAGCCGCGGTCGGCGAGCGCGCCCGGTCCCCTCAGGCCAGCGCCCACGTCTCCGCGCGCAGCCGCTCGGCCTGCTCGCGGGCGGCGTCGGCCGGGCTTCCCCCCGACTGCTCGTGGGCGCGCGCGATCGCCCGCGAGACCGCGACGAGCCCCCCCGCCGCTCCGGGAGCGAAGGCGGGAGCGAGATCCTCCACGCGACCCCCTTGCGCCCCGACGCCCGGCATGAGGAAGATCGAGCGGGGCATGAGCTCTCGCAGCCGCGTGAGACGCTCGGGAGCCGTGGCGCCCACCACGGCGCCGACGTCGGAGAGGCCGGAGGGCGCGCCGGCCCGCGCCTCGCCTCCCAGCTCCGCTACCAGGGCGGCCAGGCGCTCGCTCACGTCACCTCCGTCGGGGAGCTCGAGGCCCTGGACGTCGGCGGCGCCGGGATTGGAGGTCCGCACGAGCGCGAAGATCCCTGCCCCGCCCGCCGCGCGGGCCGCGTCGAGCAGCGGCCGCATCGCGTCGGCTCCGAGGAGGGGATTGACCGTGAGCGCGTCGGCTCCGAGGCCGGGAACGCGTCCGAAGGGAGTGTCGAGCCCGCCGAAGAAGGCCTGCCCGTAGGCGGCCGCGGAGACGTCGATGTCTCCCCGCTTGGCGTCGGCGATCACGAGGAGCCCAGCCGCGCGCGCATGCGCGCTCACCGCGCCCAGCGCGACCCAGCCCGGCGCTCCGAGACGCTCGAAGCAGGCGACCTGCGGCTTGACGCCCACGCACGCCGGCCCGGCGGCGTCGATGAGCGCCCGGCAGTGGGCCACCACGCCCGCCGCGGCGCGATCGCCGGGCTGCCCATCCGCGCCGGCGGAGACCGCCACGGCGTCGGGCCAGAGGCGGAGCGGATCGGGGTCGAGCCCCAGGACGAGCTGCGAGCGCCGCTGCACGACGCGCGCTGCGAGCCGGTCGCCGAAGTGCTGCGTCACGAGCGACCCGCCCCCGTCGCGGGTCGCCGCCCGACGCGACTTCGGCGCCGGTCGCGCTCGCCTACTTGACGGCCTTCTTCAGGCCGGAGCCGGCCGTGAACCGCGGAACCTTGGAAGCCTTGATCTGGATCTTCTCGCCCGTGCTCGGGTTACGACCCTCCCGAGCGCCGCGCTCGGCGACGTGAAACTTCCCGAAGCCCGAGAAGTTGACCTCACTTCCACGCTTGAGCGTGTCCTCGATGGTGCTGATGACCGCGTCGACGGCTTCACCGGCGGATTTCTTGTTGAGGCCCGACCGGTCGGCGACCTGGTCGACGAACTCGGACTTCGTCACGTTCTCCTCCTTCGATGGTGGATGCTTCGACGCTAACAAGCGCTCCGGATGACGGGCCGCGGCGCAACTCCCTCAGGACGAGGAGCCCACGGCGGCGCAATCGAACCTACCGCAAGCTCCCCGGGCACGCCCCTCCGACCCCGAGCGGCTCAGGCGCCGGCGAGCTCCAGGGCGGCCTCCGCGGCGGCGGCGAGCGTGCGCCCGGGCTCCGCCTCGGGATCGAGAGTGGAGAGTCGGCCTCTCTCGTCGAGCACCCGCACGAGCAAGCCTGCCTCCCGGCTACCGGCGCCCGGGGATCGCGGCCCCCCGGCGCTGCGGACGAGCTCGAACGCGGCCCTGAGGGGCTCCGGCACGTGCCGGCGACCCCTCACCTCGCCCCGCCCGCGTCCAGGTCGGCGACCGTCCGGCGCGTGTCGTGGCGCACGAGCGCGGGGAGGGCGAAGCGGCCGGTGACGAGCGCGACCGCATGGTGCGCGCCGCGCGCCGCGAAGACGCCGCCGCGGCCGGTCAGGACCTCGACGCTCGCCGCCGGGCTGGCGGCGAGCATGGCGCGGATCGGATCGGCGAGGACGGCGTCTCCGGCCAGCCGCTGGCCCCCCGCGTCGAGGACGATCGCGGCCCGGATGTCGGTCGAGAGCTCGGCCAGGTAGGCGAGCGCGAGCTCGGGCGTGAGCGCAGCCGTCATGGGCGACCGCGAGAATACGCCCGGTGCCCCTTTCCCGGATCGCCTGGCTCGTGACCGTCGCCGCCTGCCTGCTCACCGCGGCACTGCTCTTCCTGAGCCATTACGTCGGCTACGGCTTCGTGGCCGTCGCGATCGCCGCGGCGGCGGCCATCAACCTGCGCTGAGCCTCCCTCAGCGGGCGCCGCTGTGCGCAGAGGGAGCGTCGGGGATCTCCGTCCCGGGCTGCACGCGATCCGCGGGCTCGAGGTGGATGAGCACGTCCGCGTTTCCCAGTCGCCGGCGGATCGCATCCTGCAGGGCGTGGGCGGTGGCGTGCGCGCCTTCGAGCGTGGTGCCCGAGCGGAACTGCCCGTGGAGGTCGACGTAGCGTCTGGCGCCCGCGCGGCGGGTGCGGAGCTTGTGGTAGCCGGCGACTCCGCTCGGGCCGAAGTCGAGCAGCTCAATTCGGATCGCCTCGAGCTCCTCCTCGGGCAGCGCCTCGTCGACGAGCACGCGTCCCGAGCGGCTGAGGATGCGCGCGCCGGAGATGACGATCGCGACCGCCACGAGCAGCGCCACCGCCGGGTCCACCCAGGTCGCCCCCGTGACCTGCACGAGCACGAGGCCGGCGAGGACGCCGAGCGAGGTGAACGCGTCCGTGCGCAGGTGCGCGGCATCGCCCTCGAGCGCCGCCGACTCGGTCGCGCGCGCCGCGCGGGCCAACCGGGCGGAGACGAGGAGGTTGACCACCGCGGAGAACGCGACGACGCCGATCCCGAACCCGAGCGACTCGATGTGCCCGTGGCCGGCCAGGCGGCGCACCGCCTGGTAGACGATGATCCCCGAGCCGACGAGGATGAGCATCCCCTCGGCGGCGGCGGCGAGGTTCTCGATCTTGTCGTGCCCGTAGCGGTGGCCCTCGTCGGCCGGCTCGTCGGCCTTGCGCACGGAGAGGAAGGCCAGGAGCGAGGCCATGAGGTCGACCCCCGAGTGCATCGCCTCGGTGAGGATGGAGACCGAGCCGGTGAGGGCGCCGGCCACGAGCTTGAGCAGGATGAGCGCCGAGTTCGAGGCCACGGAGAGGGCCGCGGCCCGGCTCTTGCCCGGGGCGAGCACGGGGCTCACGGGCCGAGCCAGTCGAGCAGGGCCCGTGCCGCGCGCCCGCGGTGGGAGATCGCGTCCTTGGCGTCCGGTTCGAGCTCGGCCATGGTGCGCCCCTCCGGGGCGTCGTCGGGCAGGAACACGGGGTCGTACCCGAAGCCCTCCGAGCCGCGCGGAGTGGCGGCCAGCGTGCCGGTGCAGCGGCCTTCGAAGAGCCGCTCCTCCCCCGTCGCGGGGTCGACGTAGGCCAGCGCGCACACGTAGGCCAGCGGGCTCCCGGCCGGCGCCTCGCGCCTGAGCCTGGCGAGATTCTCGGCGTCCGTGGCGCGGGGACCGGCGTAGCGGGCCGAGCGGACCCCCGGCGCGCCTCCCAGGGCGATCGCCTCCACGCCCGAGTCGTCGGCGATGGCGACGCGGCCGGTCGCGCGAGCCGCCGTGCGCGCCTTGGGGAACGCGTTCTCGGCGAACGTCGCGCCGGTCTCGGGCGGCAGCTCCACCCCGGACGGGAGCGGCCGGACCTCATGGGGGACCAGCAGCCGCCCGAACTCGCGTGCCTTGTGCGCGTTGCCGGTGGCGAGCACGAGCTTCACGCGTCCCCGACCGCGCTCGCCACCGCCTCCTGCTGGGCGGCGCGCAGGCGCGCGATCCCCTCGCCGGCGAGGACGAGCAGCTCGTCGAGGTGGGCGCGCGAGAGCGGCGTGCGCTCCGCGGTGGCCTGGACCTCGACCAGTCCTCCGTCTCCGGTCATGACCACGTTGGCGTCGACGTCGGCCGAGGAGTCCTCGCCGTAGTCGAGATCCAGCAGCGCGGTGCACTCCACGATCCCGCACGAGACGGCGGCCAGGGAGCCGGTGAGCGGGAGGGCGGCGAGCTTGCCCTCGGCGACCAGGCGCCGGCACGCGAGCTCGAGCGCCACGTAGCCGCCGGTGATCGCCGCGCACCTGGTGCCGCCGTCGGCCTGGAGGACGTCGCAGTCGATCCACACGGTGCGCTCGCCGAGCGCCCGGAAGTCGACCACCCCGCGCAGGGAGCGCCCGATCAGACGCTGGATCTCCACCGTGCGCCCGTCCGGGCGCCCCTTCGTGACGTCGCGCTGCTTGCGCTGACCCGTCGAGGCGGGAAGCATCCCGTACTCGGCGGTGACCCATCCGCGGCCCTTGCCGGCCATCCACCGGGGCACGCTCTCCTCGACGGATGCCGTGCAGATGACGCGCGTCTGGCCGGCGGACATGAGCGCCGAGCCGGTGGCGGAGGGCACGAAGCCGGGCTCGATCGCCACGGGTCGCAGCCCGTCGGGGCCGCGACCCTCGGAGCGGGCGCGCGCCGGGCTCACGCGGCGGCCCGGAGCTCGAGCTCGGCCTGGGCGACGTCCAGCAGCGGCATCTGCAGGAAGCGGGTGCCCAGCGTGCGAAACGCCTCGACGTCGCCCGTGCACAGGAAGCGATAGTCGCCCTCGCCCTCGCGGTCGCTCTCCAGGCCCCGGGTGGCCAGAGCATGCTCGACGCGACGCGCAGCGGCCGCCCCGGAGGTTACGAGCTCGATCCCGCGTCCGAGCATGCGCTGAAGCATCGGGGCCACAAGCGGATAGTGCGTGCAGCCGAGGATCACCGTGTCGACCTCGGCCTCGCGCAGCGGGGCGCAGTAGGAGCGCACGGTGTCGACCACGCGCTGGTCGAACGGGAAGCCGCCCTGGATGATCGGCGCGAGGTCGGGGCACGGGACGCTGAGGAGGTTCACGTGCGGGTCGGTGGCCGCGATCGCGCGCCCGTAGGCGCCGCTGCCCACCGTGGTCGGCGTGGCGAGCAGCCCGATGCGCCCGTTGCGCGTGGCCTCCACCGCGAGCTGGGCGGCCGGGGCGATCACCCCCACGACGTCGACCTCGCTCCCCTCCACGTGGGCCTCGAGAGCCTCGAGCGCCGCGGCCGTGGTCGAGTTGCAGGCGACGACGACGAGCTTGGCGTCCGCCTCCAGCAGGTGGTCGGCGATCCCCAGGGCGAGGCGCCGGAGCTCCTCCTGGCTCTTCTCCCCGTACGGGAAGCGCGCGGTGTCGCCCAGGTAGAGGAAGTCCTCGTGCGGGAGCGAGACGAGCAGCTCGTGCAGCACGGTGAGCCCGCCCACGCCCGAGTCGAAGACCGCGATGGGCTGGCGCCGCGGGTCGAGCATCTCGAGGACGGATGGTGCCAGACCCGGCGGCGAGGCCGGGCCCGGCTCCCCATCTCCGCGCCGATCAGTGAACGTGTCCGAGCGCGCTCTTGAGCTGCCTGACGATCGCATCCGCGATCCCCGTGGCTCCGAACCTCTGCCCGCGCGTCGCGGCCACGACCCCGGCCAGGATCGCCGCCACGAGCAGGATGAGAGCGACGTACTCCACGGTTCCCTGCCCTCGCTGCTCGCTCCGGGCGCGGACGAGCACCGCGTGGACCAACCCCATCAGTGCGTAACCCATCGTGCTTCCTCCTGTGCCTTCGCGGAGCTGACGCGGCCTCGACGCCCGCCGCCTCCGCGGGGCGCGGTCGGGACGTGGAGCCAGTCTTCGCGCGGTCGCGTGACGGGACCAGACCCGGATGTGACGAAAGCCCGGCGCCCGAGCCGTGGAATACGCTGCGCGGCCAAGCCCTCGTGCGCGCCCTCGTCGTCAGCAGCATGCCGGCCTCGCCCCACGATCCCGGGCGCGGCTCCTTCGTGCGCGACCAGGTCCGCGCGCTGCGCGCGCTCGGACACGACGTCGAGCTTTTCTACTTCGCGCCGGGGGGAGCCGGGGCGTACGTTCGCGCCGCCCGCACGCTGCGCCGGCGCTACCGCGGCAGCCGCTTCGACGTGGTCCACGCCCACTTCGGGCTGACCGCCTGGCCGGCCCTCGCGGTCCGCGGCGCCCCCCACGCCGCCACGCTTCACGGCACCGATCTGAGCCATCCCCGCTCGGGGCCGGTGAGCCGCGCGGCCCTGGCCTTCACGACGCTCACCGCGACGGTCTCGGCGTCGCTCGCCCGGCGACTGCCCGGAGCCGGGCGCCGGCGCCGGGTGGCCGTGCTGCCGTGCGGAGTGGACCTCGAGCGCTTTCGCCCCATCTCCCGCGAGCGGGCGCGGCGGGCGCTCGGACTCGACCCGAGCGGTCCCTACCTCCTCCTCCCCACCGACCCCGCGCGGCCCGAGAAGCGCGCCGACCGGGCCCGGGCGCTCGCCGGCGACACGCCGCTTCTCACCCTCGGCCGCGTAGCCCCGGACGAGATGCCCCTCTGGGTCAACGCGGCCAACGCCGTGCTCGTCCCCTCCGAGCGTGAGGGCTTCGGGCTCGCCACGCTCGAGGCCCTCGCGTGCGACGTGCCCGTCCTGGCCACGCCCGTGGGCATCGCGCCGCTCGCGCTCGGCGGAATCGCGGGAACCCACTGCGCTCCCTTCGAGCGGGCCGCGTGGCGAGCGGCGCTGGCTCCCCACCTGGCCCGCGCCGACCCGCGCGTGGCGGGCCGTGAGCGCGCGGAGCTCTTCTCGGCGGCGCGAATGGCCGAGCGCGTCGCCGCGGCGTGGAGCGAGCTCGCCGCGGGCGAAGGGCGCTAGGTCCGGCTGAGGGCCGGCCAGCGGGCGGAGAGCCCCGCGGCGGCCCGTTCGGCGAGGGGGTGCACCGCGAGCCCGGGATCGGCCGGCGGCGGCTCCGGCGCGCCGAGCGCCTCGAGGGTCGCGGCGACCGAGGCGGCGAGCGAGTCCAGCTCGTAGCCGCCTTCGAGCACCGCGCCGATCGGCACGCCGAGCTCGGCCGCGAGGCGCCGCAACGAGCCCGCCATGGCCGCGAAGCCCCGCTCCGTCACCCGGCAGGAGCCGAGCGGGTCGGCGGCGTGGGCGTCGAAGCCCGCCGAGATCAGGACGAGCTCGGGGGCGAAGTCCCGGGCGAGCGGCACGATCACGTGCTCGACGAGGGAGCACCACGTCTCGTCGCCCGAGCCGCCCTGCACCGGGAGGTTGACCGTGTATCCCTCCCCCGGACCGCTTCCGATGTCGGCGACCGGCCCCGTGCCCGGGTAGAGCGGGCTCTGGTGCATCGAGGCGAAGAGCACCTCGGGCGAGGCGTGGAAGACGTCGTTCGTGCCGTTGCCGTGGTGCACGTCCCAGTCGACCACGAGCACGCGACCGAGCCCGTGGGCATCGAGCGCGTGGCGGGCGGCCACCGCGACGTGGTTGAGGAAGCAGAAGCCCATCGCATGCGCCGCGTCGGCGTGGTGGCCCGGCGGCCGGTGGGCGCTGAACGCCGCCGGGGCCTCACCGCCCACGAGGGCGTCGACGAGCGCGGTGGCGCCGCCCGACCCGTGCAGCGCGGCGTCCCAGGTGCCGGCACTCGCGCGGGTCTCGAGGTCGATCGCGCCGCCGCCAGCCGAGCAGAGCTCCTCGATCGCCGCGAGGTAGCGCGGGGCGTGCACGGCCTCGAGCGCGGCCCGGGTCGCCGGGGGCGAGGTGGCTCGCTCCCAGCCCAGCCAGTCCCGCGGGGCGAGCTCGCGCTCGATCGCCTCGATGCGCCGGGCACGCTCGGGGTGCGGCCCCGGGTCGTGCTCGAGGGAGGAGGGGTGGGAGAGGTAGAGGGGAGCGGCGATGCCGGTACCGTAGTCCGCGGCACGCATGCACCGTGACCCTCCAGCGATGAGCGCCGACCTGGCGGTGGTGGGCGCGGGCGCGGCCGGCCTCTACGCGGCGCTGCGCGCTGCGCGCGCCGGTGCGCACGTGGCGCTCCTCTCCGCCACCCCGCTGGCGGAGTCGGCGAGCTACTGGGCGCAGGGCGGGCTGGCCGCGGCCCTGGGCCCCGAGGACTCGCCGGCGCGCCACCTCGAGGACACCCTGCGCGCCGGGCGCGGCGCCGGGCGGGAGTCCGTCGCCCGCACGTTCTGCGCGGAGGCGCCCGGAGCGGTCGCAGACCTCCGCCGCCTCGGAGTGGTCTTCGACGCCGACCGCCACGGCCGGCTCGCGCTCGGCCTCGAGGGCGCGCATTCGGTGCGGCGGGTGGTGCACGCCGGCGGCAGCGCCACGGGGCGGCGGGTGACCCGCGCGCTCTCCGCCCTCGCCGCCCAGGACGAGCGGATCGTCGTGCTCGAGCGGCGCCGGGCGACGGCGCTCCTCGTGCACGAGGGGCGCTGCGTCGGGCTGCGCGCCGACGACGGGCGGCGGGTCGCCGCCCGCGCCGTCCTGCTCGCCACGGGCGGGGCCGCGGCGCTGTGGTCGCGCACGACGAACCCGCCCGGAGCCACCGGCGCGGGGCTGAGCCTCGCCCACTGCGCGGGCGCCGAGCTCGCCGATCTCGAGCTCGTCCAGTTCCACCCCACCGCGGTGGCCACGGGCGGCGCGCCCGAGCCCGCGCGCCGCGGAATCGACGGCTTCCTCGTGACCGAGGCGGTGCGCGGCGAAGGCGCCCGGCTCCTCGACGCCGATGGACGGCGCTTCGTCGACGAGCTCGCACCCCGCGACGAGGTCGCGCGAGCGGTCCAGGACCGCCTCACCGCCTCCGGGAGCGGCGCCGTGGGGCTCGACATGCGCGACGTGGACTCCGATCTCTTCCCGAACGTCGTGCGCGTGCTCCGCGAGGCGGGGATCGACCCGGCGGCGGAGCTCGTTCCGGTCGCGCCCGCCGCCCACTACGTCATGGGCGGGATCGCCACGGACGGCGCCGGCCGCTCGAGCCTGCCCGGCCTCCTGGCCGTCGGCGAGTGCGCCTGCACCGGCCTGCACGGCGCGAACCGCCTGGCGTCCAACTCGCTCTCGGAGTGCTTCGTCTTCGGTGCTCGGGCGGCGCTCGCCGGGCTCGAGGAGCCCCGGCCGACCGCCGCCGTCCTCGCTGCGGCGAGGAGCCCCGCGCCCCACGACGCGCCGCCTACGGCGGCCAGTCGGGCGGCGCTCTGGTCCCACGCCGGGCTCGAGCGCGATTCCGCCGGGCTCGGGGAGCTCGACGCCGAGCCCCACCCGCTCGTCCGGCTCATCGCCCGCAGCGCGCTGGCACGCACCGAGAGTCGCGGCGCCCACCACCGGCGCGACCACCCCTGGCTCGACTCCGCGCTCGATGGCTGCCATGCCGTCGTGGCCGGCCACGCTCCGCCCCGGTTCGTCCGCTGGGAGTGATCGGCTTAACCCTCAGTTAATCCACTGGCCATTCGTTAATCACAGAGCCGGGCCAATATTCCCGGTGCGCCGTGGGAGCGGCCAAGGGAACACCGGGAGGAGACACCGCGTCGATGTATCAGTTCAGCAGGGCCATCTACCGGGAGCTTGCGGAGCACATCACCCCCACGCCGCCCGGCTCGTGCGGAGACTCGAACCACGCTCGCGTGCTGCGCGCCTGCGAGACGGCGGTCGAGCGCCTCGCCAACGACCGCCACTACTTCGCCCGGCCGGCGCGCACCCTCTTCACCGACGTGCGCTCGTACTTCCCGATGAGCGCACAGCACCGCACGCTGCGGGTGATCGAGCGCTACCTCGCCTGCGCCGACGCGTTCCTCGCCCAGCAGCCGCAGACGGGCTACGACCTCGAGGGCAATCCTCTGCAGTGCCGCGCGACGACGCGCAAGGGCGCGCCGTGCCAGCGCATTCCCCTCCCGCACAACGGCTACTGCCCGTCGCACCAGCACCTCGCCGAGACCGAGCAGACGGTCCCGGTGCGGCTCCCCGCGCTCGCCGCGTAGCCCGGCGCCCCACGCGATGTAGCGCCGCGCCGATCCAGTCGCTGACGCATCGTGCCCGTGTAGGGGTGTACGCCCGGATGGGGCCGCGCACGCTCGGAATCGACTCGACGCTGGTTCGCGTCGAGCTCGAGGCGGGACGGTTCGACTGAATCCTCGAGGAACCAGGCCGCTCCGGTCCAACAGCGAGGGGTCGTCTGCAGAAACTGTTCAGAGTTCGGGGCTGAGCGCGCGTCGGAAGAGCGTGTTGGCCACGTCGACGACGGTGGCGCGGGGGATTGCGGGGTTGTCGGTCCACCACAGCGCGATTCCCACTGTGGCGGCGCGGATCGCCTCGGCGACGATCTCGACGTGCTCGTCGGGCACGTGCAGAGCGTGGTCGGAGCGCAGGACGGCGGCGGTGGCGGCGCGCGCGCTGGCCTGTAGCTCGGTGTGGAAGGCGGCGATGGCCGGGTCGCCGGTGGTGTCGTAGAACAGCAGCCGCGCGGCGTACGGGTGGTCGGCCACGTAGGCAAACCACGAGTCGGTGGTTTGGCGCATACGCTCGGGGAGCGAACCAGGGACACTCATGCCGGCCGCGATACGCGCAAGGAGCTCGTCGCGGTGCCTGGCCAGCAGCGCAAGGTGCAGGTCGCGCTTGGTGGGGAAGTGGCGGGCGAGCAGCTGCTTGGTGATCCCCGCCGCGGCGGCGACGTCTTGCAGTCGCGTGGCGGCATAGCCGCGCTCAGCGAAGAGCGCGGCGGCGACATCCTCGATCACAACCCGACGCTCCTCGCGAGAAAGCCTCTTGCGCTTTTGTTGTCTTTGAGGCAACTTATGGGTCATGGTTCACGATCCAATCTTGCAACAGCGCTACAGCTTCCACCGGGAGGGCGAGAGCCTGATCGTCGAGGTGGAGGTCGATCCGGGCGGGGCGGCACCCGATCACCTGCACCCATCGCTGACCGAGCGGTGGGAGACCCTCGAAGGGACGGCCACGTTCATGGTCGCCGGCCACAGCCGCACGGCCACCGTCGGCGAGTCGCTGACCGTCGAGCCGGGCGTTCGCCACGCCTTCTCCAACCGCACCGACGCACCCGTGAGGCTTCGCGCGACGGTCACCCCAGCCCAGGACACCGAGGGATTCCTCACCGACAGCGCCGCCATGCACCGCGCCGGAAAGCTCACCCGACGCGGGCGGCCAACGAGCTTCGATGCGCTGCTCGACGCCGCCGAGTTCATCACGCGCTACCGCGACACGATCATCCTTTACGGCCCCGCCCTCCTGCCCCCGCCCGTGATGCAACGGCTGGTGATGCCCCCGCTGGCGCGCCTCAAGGAACGACGCAGAAGAGGCGTGACAGCGCGCGGCTCCTGATCTCCAGGTCCGTGCTGGCGATGAAGATTCCGACGACCGCTGCCTGCGGGCGTGGGCGCAGCGCACGATGGAGGCGGGTAGGTCGCCGCCCCGGCTCGAGGTGCGGCCTCCGTTGAGGGCACGGTGGCGGATCGTGAAATGGACTGCTCCAGGGGCCGTGATCGCTCAGGCTGGCGAGACCGCGAAAGACTCAATCGTTCGTCCGGCCCCCGCGATCGGTTATGCCTCGAGGTTGATACGGACTAGCGCTGGTCGATTCCGAGCGTGCGCGGGGCCGGGTTGGCGTAGGCGCTGAAGCCGCGCAGTTTGGAGGCGCTCCGTCCCACCTCATCAGACCGCGGCAGACTCCATGCACATCTTCATCGGCGGCACTCTACGAGCGCTGGGGCTCTCGCTCATCGACAGACTCGGCCTCGGTGCTAGCCGCTGCTGCTCCTCATGCGGCGCCGTCGCGCTGACGGCGCCGACCTGCGAGGCGTGTCTATCGCTCCCGCCCAGGTGCAGTATCACCAGCCGGCGCAAGCTGTGCGTCTGGTCTCGTTGATGCTCCCGCGGCGACCTTCGTCGTCCTCTCTGCGCGGAGCGCTCGGCTACCGTCCGCCCCATGCTCCTCGGCGTCGACGTCGGCGGCACGTTCACCGACGCGGTCCTGGCCTGGGAGGGTGGCCTCGTCACCGCCAAGGCCCCCTCCACGCCCGCCGACCAGTCCGAGGGCGTCCTGCACGCGGTGCGTGAGGCGCTCGCGGGCGCCGGACGGCCCGCCTCCGACGTGGAGGACTTCGCGCACGGAATGACCGTGGCCACGAACGCGCTGCTCGAGGGCCGCACGGCCCGCACCGCGCTCGTGACCACCGCCGGGTTCGAGGACCTCGTCGAGCTCGGCCGTCAGGCCCGCGCCGATCTCTATCGCCTGTGCGCCGAGCATCCCGCGCCGCTCGTTCCGTGCGAGCGGCGCTTCGGCGCGCGCGAGCGCATGACGCCCGAGGGCCCCCTGCTCGAGCTCGACGAGGACGCCGCCCGCGAGCTCGCGACACGGGTGCTGTCCGAGGCCGACCCGGAGGCCGTCGCCGTGGTCCTCCTGCACGCTTACCGCCACCCCGAGCACGAGCTCGCCCTCGGCGAGGCGCTGCGCACGGAGCGCCCGGAGGTGCACGTGTCCCTGTCCCACGAGGTGGTCGGCACCTTCCGGGAGTACGAGCGCGCCGCCACCACCGAGATCGACGCCGCGCTCTCGCCGCTGCTCGGCGCCTACCTCCGCCGGCTGGTCGACCGGGCGGCGGGGGAAGGGTTGCCCGAGCCCTCGATCATGCAGAGCAACGGCGGCCTCATCGACGCGGGCGCGGCGGCCGAGCACGCGGCGTGGACCGTCCTCTCCGGACCCGCGGCGGGCGCCGCGGGCGCGGCCTTCGCGGCGCGGGCCGCCCGCGTGGAGGACGCGCTCTGCTTCGACATGGGCGGCACCTCGTGCGACGTGTGCGTGGTCGAGGGCGGCCGCGTGCGCGAGACGGCGGGCCGCGAGGTGGGCGGCCGGCCGCTGGCGCTTCCCATGCTCGACGTCCACACGGTGGGCGCCGGCGGCGGCTCGGTCGCCTGGCGCGACGCGGGCGGCGCGCTGCGCGTGGGCCCCCGCTCGGCGGGCGCCGAGCCGGGCCCCGCGTGCTACGGCCGCGGCGGCGAGGAGCCGACCGTGACCGACGCGAACCTCCTCCTCGGGCTCCTGCCCGCGGGCGGCGGCCTGGCCGGAGGCGTCGGGCTCGACGTCGAAGCGGCGCGCCGCGCCGTCGCTGGCCTCGCCGAGGCGCTCGAACTCGGGCTCGAGGACTGCTCCCGGGGGATCGTGCGCGTGGCCAACGCGGAGATGGTCCGCGCGCTGCGGGTCATGACCGTCGAGCGCGGGCTCGACCCGAGGCGCTTCGCACTGCTCGCCTTCGGCGGCGCCGGGGGCCTGCACGCGACCGCCATCGCCGAGGAGCTCGACATCCGCACGGTCCTGTGCCCCCGGGCCGGCGGAGTGCTCGCCGCGCTGGGCCTCGTCGTCTCGCCGCGGCGGCGCGACGCGCAGCGCAGCGTCCTGCTCGCGGGAGCGGAGCTGACCGGCGAGCGGATGGCCGAGGCGGCCGAGTCGCTGGCGGGGCGGGCGCGGGAGGCGCTCGGCGACGCCAACGCGGAGGTGCGTGTCGAGCACGACGCGCGCTATCGCGGCCAGGCCTTCGAGCTGACCCTGCCCGGCGAGGACGCCGGAACGCCCGCGGCCCTGCGCGAGGCGTTCGCTGCCGCTCACGAGGAGCGCTACGGATACCGCGACGGCGACGGGGAGGTGGAGCTCGTGACCGTCCGCGCCACCGCCACGCGGACCGGACGGGAGGTCGATCTCGCCGGAGGCGCGGGCCGGGAGGGCACCCAGCGCCCCGATGGCCGCCGCGAGGCGGTCCTCGGGGGGGAGCGGCGCGACACGAGCGTGTGGCGCGGGGCGCTCGCGCCCGGAGCACGCCTCGAAGGCCCGGCGATCTGCGAGCTGCCCGAGGCGACCCTCGCCGTTCCCCCCGGGTGGAGTGGCGAGGTCGACGCGAGCGGCACGGTGGTGCTCGAGCGCGGAGGAGACCGCTCGTGACCGGAGCGAGTACGGATCCCGTCGAGCTCCAGGTCATCCTCGGCGCGCTGCGCGCCGCATGCGAGGAGATGGGCGCCGTCCTCATCCGCGCCGCCCACTCGCCCAACATCAAGGAGCGCCGCGACGCCTCGTGCGCCCTCTTCGACCCCGAGGGACGGATGATCATGCAGGCCGAGCACATCCCCGTCCACCTCGGGGCTATGCCCGCCGCGGTCGCCGCCGTGCGCGAGGAGGAGCACCGCCGCGACCGCGCTTGGATCCTCAACGACCCCTTCGCGGGGGGAACGCACCTGCCCGACATCACCGTGATCACGCCGGTGTTCGCGGGCGAGGGCGACGGGCGGGGGGCGCTGCTCGGCTTCGCGGCCTGCCGCGCGCACCATGCCGACGTCGGCGGCCCCACGCCCGGGTCCATGCCCGCCGACTCGGCCTCCCTGGAGGAGGAGGGGGTGGTGATCGCGCCCCAGCCCCTCGACGCGAGCGCCATCGACCGCCTCGTGGCCGGGATGCGCCAGCCCGCCCAGCGGCGTGCCGACCTCCGCGCCCAGCTCGCCGCCAACCGCACGGGCGTCGCGCGGCTGATGGAGCTGCACGGTCGCGTCGGGGAGGGCACGCTCGCGCAGGCCACCGCGGAGGTTCGCGCCTACGCCGAGCGGCGCACCCGCGCATGCCTGGCCGCGCTGCCCGACGGCGTGCGCACCGCCCGGGACGTGCTCGAGGCGCGCGAGGGCGATCTCGAGCTCCGCCTCGAGGCGACCGTGAGCGGAGACGAGCTCCTCCTCGACTTCACCGGCAGCGCGCTCCAGCACGGGGGCAACCTCAACTGCCCCCTGGCGGTCACCCGCTCGGCCTGCTACTTCGCCCTGCGGGTGCTCACCGACCCGGACATCCCGCCGTCGGCCGGGGCCTACGAGCCGGTCGAGGTCAGGGCACCGGAGGGCTCGCTCCTGAACGCCCGGCCGCCGGCCGCCGTGGTGGCCGGCAACGTCGAGACCTCCTCCCGGGTCGCCGACCTAGTGCTCGCCGCCTTCGGCCGCGCGCTCGGCCAGGGCACGATGAACAACCTCACGCTCGGCTCGGAGGCCTTCACCTACTACGAGACCCTCGGGGGCGGGCAGGGCGCGTGCCCTGAGGCCGACGGCCCGACCGGCGTGCACGTGGCCATGAGCAACACGCTCAACACTCCGGTGGAGGCGCTCGAGCTCGAGCTGCCCCTCCGGGTGAGCGAGTACTCCGTGCGCCGCGACTCGGGCGGCGCGGGCGCCCGCCACCGCGGCGGCGACGGCGTCGTGCGCGAGCTCGAGGCGCTCGAGCCCATGGGCTTCTCGCTGCTCACCGAGCGCCGCCGGCACCCTCCGCCCGGCGCCCGGGGCGGCGCGGCCGGCGCGCGCGGGCGGAACCTCCTGGGCGGTGAGGAGCTCCCCGCCAAGGCCAGCGGGCGGCTCGAGCCCGGTCAGCGGCTGCGGATCGAGACGCCCGGCGGCGGCGGGCTGGGCGGCGAAGGCGACACGAGCTGAGCCGAGCCCCGAGGCGCTGCCGTGCCCTGACGCGGCTGACGCCCGAAAGCGCTTGATTTGCGGCGTTATTTGGGATTTCGAGCCCTTTCACATAGAATTGGCGCCCGCTGCCGCGCCAGGGGAAGCGCTCCGCGCGGCGCTCGTACTCGTAAGCCACCGTCGTCCCCAACCGCCCTATGCCGATCGCTTTCAAAGAATGGGCCGTGACCGTGCGCGCCCTCGCCGAGGGGGAGCAGCTCCTCACCCTGCGCAAGGGAGGGATCCGCGAGTCGGGCAAGCACTTCAAGCTCGAGCACGAGCGGTTCTTCCTCTACCCCACCTTCGACCACCAGCGCTACGACCTCGTGCGGGAGTCCCACCGGCCTGAGCTCCAGCGCGCGCTCGAGGAGGGGGTCTGGGCCGACGGCGAGCCGCCGGCCCGCGCCCTGACCGTGGACGGCGGCATCGCCCAGCCCGACCGGGTGCGCATTCGCGCCTGGGCCGAGGTTGCCGCCCACTTCACGATCACCGAGCGCCGCTGCGTCGACGCCCTCTCGCCCTTCTACGTGTGGACCCCGGACTACGCCGAGAAGCGCCTGGCCTGGAAGCGCCGGCATCCGCTGCACGTGATCCTGCTGCGGACCTACCGCATCCCGCGCCCCGTGACGGTCAAGGTGCGCGACGAGTACGGCGGCTGCCGCTCGTGGCTCGAGATCACCCGCGACCTCCCCTTCGAAGGCACGCCGGTGCTCTCCGACGAGGAGTTCGACCGGGCCGCCGAGGAGATCAGCGCGATCGCCGCCGATCGCGCTCCGGCGCTCGCCTGAGCGCCCGCCGCCCGGCCGGCGCTCAGGCCCTACGTGCTCGCGTCGGTCTCCCGCGCCCGCCGCATCCTGTCGGTCGGCATCGGCGGCGGCGGCGACGTCGTGGGCGCCCTGGCCGCGGCTGAGCTCGCCGCCCGGCTCGGAGTTCCCGCGACGGTGGGGGGAGCGACCTGGGAGCGGCGCCCCGTCGACCCCCGGCCCGGACCGCGGAGCCTCGACGAGGTCACCGGCGCCCGGCGGCTGGGGGCCGCCGTCGCGCTCGCCGGCCCGGACACCCGCGGTCCCGGAGGGTTCGCCTTCGCCGAGGCCCACATGGCCCGCTTCCTCGGGCAGCCAACGCTCCTCGTCGACCCCGGGCCGGGACCGGCGGCGGTGGGCGACGGGCTCGCGGACGCGGCCCGCGCGCTCGACTGCGACCTGGTCGTTCTCCTCGACGTGGGCGGCGACGCGCTCGCCCACGGAGACGAGCCCGGGCTCGCGAGCCCCCTGTGCGACGCGGTGATGCTCGCCACGGCGCCCCGGCTCGCGGCCCGCGGGGTGCGTACCGTCGGCGCGGTGCTCGGCGCCGGGTGCGACGGGGAGCTCGAGCCCGCGGAGGTGCTCGCCCGCCTGGCCGAGGTCGCCGCCGCGGGCGGCTCGCTCGGTGCTTGGGGCCTCGACGCGGCCGCGACCGACCGCCTCGACGCCGCCGTGCGCGAGGTCCCCACCGAGGCCAGCGCCCAGGCCGTCGCGTGCGCGCGCGGAGCGCTCGGACCGGCGCCCATCCGCGGCGGCGCCCGCACCGCCATGCGCTCTCCTCTCGGGGCCGTGCTGTTCGCCTTCAAGCCCGCCGCCGCCCTGGCCTCCGCCGCGCGGCTGGCCGACGCCGTGCGCGGCGCGGACTCGCTCGCGCACGCCCAGGAGCTCCTGAATGCACGCGGCGTGCGGACCGAGCTCGATCGCGAGCGCGATGCGGCCGGCGCACGCCGCCCCTGAAAGCGGTTAGGCTTGCGCGCGAATGCGTCGTCTCCGGGTCCTCGCCGCGCTCCCCGCGTGCCTCGCGGCGCTCGCCCTCGCCGCTCCCGTCGCCTCCGCGGGGCCCACGCCCGAGCCCTTCGGCACGAACGACTTCGGGGGCTTTCGCAACATCCTCCCCCCGGGCACGAACGGCCGCGACAACGCCGCGGAGGCCGCGGCCTTCGAGGCCAGAGGCACGCGCCCCCCCCACAACGACGACCAGCTCGCGATGTACCGCGACCTGATCTTCGCCGCCCCGCACCTGCGCTCCGCTGACATTCCCCGCTTCTTCAAGGACGCGACCTTCGGCGTCCCCCCCGGGCAGACGGAGAGCACGGAGTCCCCGCGTCCCGACGTGACGATCACCCGCGACAAGGCCTTCGGCGTCCCCCACATCTACGGCTCCACGCGCGAGGGCGCGATGTTCGGAGAGGGCTACGCCGCCGCCGAGGACCGCCTGTTCTTCATCGACGTCCTGCGCCACGCGGGGCGCGCCGAGCTCTCCTCGTTCGTCGGCGGCGCGGAGGGCAACCGGGCGATGGACCGGAGCGTGTGGCAGAACGCGCCCTACACCGAGCCGGACCTCCAGGCCCAGATCGACCGCTTCCCGCTGCTCTACGGCGCCCAGGGGCGCCAGCTCTCAACCGACCTCGAGAACTACGTCGCGGGCATCAACGCCTACATCACCCAGGCCAAGGGCAACCCGCTTCTCATGCCCGTCGAGTACGCCGCGATCAACCGTCCCCAGGGGCCGGATCCGTGGAAGGGCACCGACGTCATCGCCACCGCGGCGCTCATCGGCGGGATCTTCGGCAAGGGTGGCGGCGCAGAGCTCTCCTGGGGAGAGCTCATGCAGAACCTGCAGCGGCGCTTCGGGGCCCAGCGCGGCGCGGCCGCCTTCCTCGACTTCCGCTCGCCCGACGACCCGGAGGCGCCCACGACCGAGCGCGGCCACCGCTTCCCCTACCGCACGATCCCGCGCCGGGCGGCGCCGGGGAGCGTGGCGCTGCCCGACCCCGGCTCGGTGCGCCGGGCGAGCGTCGTGACGGCCAGCTCGGGCTCGAACGGAGGAGCGCCCGCCCTTCCGGGCCTTCCGGGCGTTCAAGGGCTTCCCGGCGCGCTCGCCTTCCCCCACTCTGAGTCCAACGCCCTCCTCGTCTCGGCCCGCAAGTCCCGCTCTGGCCATCCCGAGGTGGTCTTCGGTCCCCAGGTCGCCTACTTCGCGCCCGAGATCCTCATGGAGCAGGACGTCCACGCGCCCACCATCGACGCCAACGGCGCGGCGTTCCCGGGCACGAACCTCTACACGCAGCTCGGGCGCGGCCGCGACTACGCGTGGAGCGCGACCTCCGCGGGTCAGGACATCGTCGACACCTTCGCCGTCGACCTGTGCGACCCGAGCGGCGCCCGACCGGCCCCCGACTCGACCTTCTACCGCTTCCGCGAGCGCTGCCTCCCGATGGAGATGCTGCGGCGTACGAACTCATACGCGCCCAGCGCCGCCGACCAGACGCCGCCCGGCTCAGAGACGCTGACCACCGCACGCACCAAGATGGGGCTCGTCATCGCCCGCGCGCGCCTGCATGGCAGGCCGGTGGCTTACACCTCGCTGCGCTCGACGTACTTCCACGAGGTCGACTCCGCGCGCGGCTTCTCGGACTTCAACGACCCGGCGAAGATGCGCAACCCGCGGGCCTTCCAGCTCGCGGCGTCGAAGATCGGGTTCACCTTCAACTGGTTCTACACCGACGACAAGCACATCGCCTACTTCAACTCGGGTAGCAACCCGGTCCGGGCGCAAGGGACCAACCCGCTGTTCCCGGTCTCCTCCCGCTTCGAGTGGAGCCACTTCAATCCCGATCTGAACACCGCCGCCTACACGCCGTTCTCCCAGCACCCCCAGACGATCGATCAGGACCTCATCACGAGCTGGAACAACAAGCAGGCGCCGGGCTACAACGCGCCCGACACCGATGCCACCTACACGCCGATCTACCGTTCCCAGAGCCTCGACGAGCGCCTGCGACGCGCCACCGCCGGAACGCGCAAGGCGTCGCTGTCCGACGTCGTCAACGCCATGGGCGACGCCGGGACGGTCGACCTGCGCGGCAGCCAGGTGCTCCCCTATGTCCTGCGGATCCTCGGCCATCCACGCGACCCCGCGCTCCGGGAGGCGATCTCGACGTTGACGGACTGGACGCACCGCGGCGCCCACCGGCGCGACTTCAATCGCGACGGGCGCTACGACCAGGCTTCGGCGGTGCGGATCATGGACGCGTGGTGGCCGAGGCTCGTGCGGGCCGACTTCGGCTCGACCCTCGGCGGCCCGCTCCTCGACCAGCTCGAAGGCCTCGACCCCATCGACAACCCGCCGCACAACGGCGGGGATCGCCTCGGCTCGGCCTACGACGTGGGCTTCTACGGCCACGTGCAGAAGGATCTGCGCCGGCTCCTCCGGCTGCCCGAGCGCGGTCGCTACTCCCGTGCCTATTGTGGTGGCGGGAGCCTGACTCGCTGCCGGGCCGACTTGGCTGCCTCGCTCCAGGCCGCGCTGCGCGAGCCGGCCGCGCAGACCTATCCCGCCGACGCCGACTGCAAGGCGGGCGACCCGGTGTGCTACGACGAGATCCGCTTCCGCGCGCTCGGCGCGATCACCCAGCCGCTCATCCCATGGATCAACCGGCCCACCTTCCAGCAGGTGGTCGAGATCCGCGGGCACGGCTCCCGCGGTGCGTCCCTGCCTGCTCCCCGCGCGCGCTCACGCCCGAAGCCGCGCCCGCACTTCACCGGCTGAACCAGATCGGGTGAGCGATGGCCTGGGTCGAGTCGGTCTCGCCCTCGTTCCTCGCGCGGCACGACGCGCGCGACGGCGACGATGCCGCCCGGGTGCTCCAGTCGCTCGAGCGCACGCGTGAGCGCCTCGATGCGCTCTTCCCGCGTACCGTGGCCGACGTCACGGTGGTGCTGCACCGCTCGCCGGCGCAGCTGTGCTTCGCCCAGCCGCTGCTGCCGCTGGCGCGGCGCCTGACGGCGCCCGCCGCCCGGCGCTACCACGTCGGCTCCGTGGGCGCGCGCGAGCTCCATGTCCTCTCCCCCACCGCGCTGCGCGAGCGCGCCTCGAGCGTTCCCGGCTCGCGCGAGATGCTCGCGCTTGCTCCGGCGGCGCTCTACGCGCGTCGCGTCCTCGCCGCCAACAGTCCGGCGCTGCCGCCGCCGCTGCGCCCCGGCCGTGCCGTGCGCTCGCTGCGCTGGGCGTGGCTCGTCGAGGGCGCTTCCCGCTACTTCGCCGGCCAGACGGAGCACGCGCGGCCCGCGATCGCGCGCCGTCTCCACGAGGGCCCGAGGCCCGTCTTCCCGCCCTCCCGCGCCGACGCAGCGCTCCTCGGCGGCACGCTCGTCGAGCTCCTCATCCGCGAGACGGGCATCCCCGTCGCCGTGCGCCTGGTCGAGCGCCTGCACCCGGACGGCCCGCGCGCCGCCCTCGTCGAGGCCTTCGGCGGTCGTCCCCTCGAGCGCACGGAGGACGCCTGGCGGGCGCATCTCTCCCGCTGGGTCGAGGAGGCCTCGCGCCGTCCGCCGGCCGAGCCCTCTAGAGGAGGACGTCCGTCCCCAGCCAGGCGATGATGGCGACGAGCACCACGGCGGCGAGCAGCCCGAGCAGGATCTGGACGGGAGGATGCGGACCGCCGCGCGCCGCGACGCTCGCGCCGAGGTCTGACTCGAGGAGGACCTCCCGTGCCGTCGGGGCGCCCGCGGCGGGCACGAGCACGTCGCGCGGTCCGGCGGCGAGGAAGTCGGGGACGTCGAAGCCGGCCGAGCGCTTGAGCATGCTGGGGACGCCCTCCTCGAGCAGCAGGCCCTGGATGAACTCTCCCTCGGCCTGGTTGCGCGCCCCGGCGATGCGCACGAGGTCCCCCTCCGCGAGCTGGGGCTTTACCTTGCGCGCGCGCTCGCGGGCAGCGTTCACCGGCTCGCCGCCGATGCTCGCGCCCGCGTGGACCAGCGGCATCGAGCAGTCCGGGCAGAAGCGCTCGGCGAGCGGGTGGGTCATGGCGCAGCTCGGGCAGACGAGCCGCTCGGACGGGGAGGAGCGGCTCACGCCCTACTCCACGGCGAGCTCGGCGTCGCGCACCTCACCGTCGCGGATGGAGAACGCGCGGACGTCGGGCTCCTGCGCGGCCACGCCCACGATGAGATAGACCGCGTCAGGGTGGAAGGCGAGGTTGATGTCGGTCTGCGAGGGGTACGGGTCGCTGCGCGTGTGGGAGTGGTAGATCGCCCCGAGCTCCCAGCCGGCGTCGTCGATCGCCATCTCGATGCGGTACTGGTCGTGCGGCTCTACCTCGTAGCGCAGCGGGCTCGCGGCCGCGTTCGTGGCCCGGTAGAGCCTGACCGCGCGCCCGTCCTCGACGGCGATCATGCCGCAGCACTCGTTGGGCGCCTCCTCGCGCGCGTGGGCGATCATCTCCGCGTAGAGATCCGGCGCGATCCGCATGGCGAGGCGAGGCTACCAGCCGTCTGGGCGCACCTGGACGCCCCCGTCGGCGTCAGGACTTGAGGTGCGAGATGTCCTCTTCGTCGTCGTGCTTGCTCGCGCCGGAGATGGAGTCCTTGAACTCCCGCATGCCGTGACCGATCGAGCGACCCACCTCGGGCAGCTTCTTGGGGCCGAGCACGACGAGGGCGATCACGAGCACGAGCACGATCTCCATGGGGCCGATCTGAGGTCCGAACATGGGTGAGGCTCCTTAGTTACTTGACGACCACGGTGCCCTGCATGAAGGCATGGTAGACGCAGATGTATCGGTAGGTTCCGGGGTTCTTGAAGTCGATGGCCTTCGACTGGCCCTTGTTCAGGGTGTCCGTGTCGAACGCGCGGGGCTCCGCCTCGGAGGAGGCGGTGTGGCGGTCGGAGTCCTGGTTGGTCCAGGTGACCTTGCCGCCCGCCTTGACCGTGACGGTGGCCGGCATGAACTTGTAGGAGGCGATCGTCACCTTGGCGGCCGAGACGGCCGCGGCCCCGCCGCCCGACGGGGCGCTCGACTGCTGCGTCGAGCCGCCGGCCGAGGACGATGTCCCGCTCGAGCTCTTGCCGCAGCCGCCGAGCGCGCCCGCGGCAGGGACGAGGAGGGCGATCCCGACGAAAGCGCGAAGGGCGACTCGGCGCCTCATAGCCGTGCCCTCCCGACCTCGAAGGCGTCGGGGACCGGTGGGCGCTTCACCGCGGTGCGGAGTACGACGAGGTGCTGGCCCTCGTTGGCCATGATCTGGGCTCCAGTCTTGAGTAGGCGCGCGTCCTTGAGCTTGCGGTGCGCGTCGTGGTAGGCCGCGACGGCCACGCTCTCGAGCTCGATCGCGTAGAGGGCGATGTCCTTCTGGCTGCGCACCTGGAGCAGCGGCCGCAGCAGCGAGCTGGCGCGCACGCTGGCGGGGGCGGCGGGAGGCGGTGCTCCCCCCAGGCTCTGCAGCGCCGCGGTCAGCGCGTCGCGGTGGGCCTCCTCGTGGCTCTTGAAGAGCCGGGCAACTTGGGTCGTCTTCGCGTCGAGCTTGCCGCTACCCAGCGCCACGCCGTAGGCGAAGACCGCGACCTGCTCGAGGCCGATCGCCGCCTTGACGACCTGTGCGTCGCCCATGGCCTGCCCGAAGGCGTTGCGGGCGTGGAGGAGCAGCGGCACGGATGAGGCCGCGAGCACGGTGGACCCGACCGCCAGCCCTCGGCGCACGAGCTCGCGCCGGGTGCGCTCGTACTCGGCGAGGACCGCGGTGTCGACGTCGGCATCGTCGCGGATGGCGATGCCGTGCTCGCCGGCGCCCGAGCTCGTCATGCCGCCGCCCCGGCCACGAAGGCGCTCGGCACCGGGGGCATCCCGAGCGCCGTACGCAGCACGGCGATGTGCTCGGCCTCGTTGGTCGCGATGGAGGCAGCCGTGGCGCGCAGATCGGGGCTCGCAAGCTGCGGGATCGCGCCGACGTAGGCCTGCACGGCGACGTTCTCGATCATGTCGGCGAGCTTGAGGACGTCGGTCTGAGTCTTGGGGGCGCCGATCTGGTAGGACGGGCTGGCGAGGTGGGGCTTGCCCTTCATGCCCTCGATCGCGGCCTGGAGGGCGGCGGCGTGGGCCTGCTCGTGGCGCAGGAAGAGCTTGGCCGCCCTGAGCGCGTCGCCCCTGAGGATCTTGGCTCCCGCGGTGTACGCGTAGATCGCCTTGTGCTCGAGGTCGAGGGCCTGGTTGAGGATGTCGACGTCGCCGCTCATCTCCTTGCTGGCGCCCGGGGTGCCCGGACCGCCGCTGCCGGCCGACGAGCCCGAGTTCGAGCTCTCGCTCTGGCCGCAGGCGGCGAGGAACATCGCCGAGCCCCCTACGAAGGTGATGCCGGAGGCGCGAAAGAAGGCGCGCCGTGAGCGGGCGTCGCTGAGGAGGAGGTCGAGTTCCACGGAGACAGGCTTCTATGCGCGCGGTGCGAGGGGGCGGATCATTCCCCCCGGTGGTGCGTCGCCGGCGGGCGCCCCTACCACCAGACCGTCGACTCGAGGTTCTCCACCTCGTCGACCGGCAGGGTGTAGATGCCCGAGGAGAGATACCTCCACCCGTCGTCGCACACGACGAACACGACGTTGCCCTCGTCGAGCTCGCCGGCGATGCGGACGGCGACGCGGGCGATGGCGCCCGAGGAGACCCCGGCGAAGAGCCCCTCCTCGTCGAGCAGCTTGCGGGTCCACAGGATCGCGTCGCGGTTGGTGACGAAGATCTTGCGGTCGAGCAGGTCGAGATCGATGATCGGCGGGATGAAGCCGTCGTCGAGCGAACGGAGCCCCTGCACGGGTTCGCCCTGCATGGGCTCGGCGGCGACGATCTTCACGGACTCGCCGAGCTCCTCCTTGAGCCGGCGGCCGTTGCCCATCAGGGTGCCGCCCGTGCCCAGTCCGGCCACGAACGCGGCGACGTCGTCGAGCTCGCCGAGGATCTCGAGCGCCGTGCCGTTGTAGTGGGCCGCGGGATTCGCGGCGTTGCCGTACTGGTAGGGCATGTAGTAGGAGGCGTCGGACTCCGCCATCTGGAGCGCCATCTCCACCGCCCCGTTCGAGCCCTTCGAGCCCGGGGAGCTGACGATCTCGGCGCCGTACATCCGCAGGAGCTGCGTGCGCTCGGGCGTGACGTTCTCGGGCATGACCACCTTGAGCGGGTAGCCCTTGCGCGAGCAGATCATGGCCAGCGAGATCCCCGTGTTGCCCGAGGTGGGCTCGAGGATCGTCTGGCCGGGAAGGATCATCCCCTTCTCCTCCGCGTCCTCGATCAGCGCGCGGGCCACGCGGTCCTTGACCGATCCCGTCGGGTTGTGCGACTCGAGCTTGGCCCAGATCCGCACGCCCGGCTTGGGCGAGAGGCGCTTCAGCTCGACGAGCGGCGTGTTGCCGATGGCCTGGACGATGTCGCCGTAGCGGCCGCCGCACGGCTTGTTCTCGAGGAACTGCTCGGCCATTGCTTCACGAAGTGTAGCGACGGAGAAGAGCGCCGCCAGCCGGCGCTTTAGCCCGCGGCGCCGCCGGCCATCGCCGGCAGGATGACGAGGGTGTCGCCCTCGCCCACCGACGTCTCGAGCCCTTCGAGCACGCGGACGTCCTCGTCGTTCAAGTAGACGTTGACGTAGCGGTTGAGATCCCCGCCCGAGGCGAAGATCTGGGACTCGGTCTGCGGATGCGCCTCGGCCAGCGACCGGAGGACCTCGCCGACGGACCCGCCGGAGGCGCTGATGAGCTTCTCGCCGTCGACCGACGGACGCAGGACGGGAGGGATGCGGATGGTGGCCATGGCTGGGCGCAGCCTAACCTACCCGGCGCAGAACGCCTCGTAGTCGGGGAAGACGCCCATCTCCGCGTCGCCGATCTCCTCGGGAGCGCGCGAGCAGATCGGGCAGTCGGGGTCGCGGCGGACCTTGAGCTCGGTGAAGGTGGCGGCCAGCGCCTCATACAGGAGCAGACGCCCGACGAGCGGCTCACCCTCTTCGAGGATGAGCTTGACGACCTCGGTCGCCTGCAGGAGTCCCATCGTCCCGGGCAGCACGCCGAGCACCCCGTTCGCGCCGCACGAGGGCGCGAGCTCCGGCGGCGGAGGCGTGGGATAGAGGCAGCGGTAGCACGGCCCGTCGTAGGGCTTGAAGACAGAGAGCTGACCGTCGAAGCCGAGGATGGAGGCGGAGACGACGGGGATCCGCAGCCGCACGGAGGCGTCGTTGACCAGGTAGCGAGTCGGGAAGTTGTCGAGGCCGTCCACGACGACGTCGTAGCCGGGCATGATGTCCATGACGTTCTCGGCCCCCAGGCGCACGTCGTGCTTCACGACCTCGACGTCCGGGTTGATCGCGTGGACGCTCTCCTCGGCCGAGTCCACCTTGCGCGCGCCCACGCGGTCGGTGGTGTGGATGACCTGGCGCTGGAGGTTCGAGAGATCGACCGTGTCGTTGTCGACGATGCCGAGCGTGCCCACGCCCGCGGCGGCGAGGTAGAGGGCGGCCGGAGAGCCGAGCCCGCCGGCTCCGAGGAGGAGGACCTTGGCGTCGAGGAGCTTCTGTTGACCCTCGGGACCGACCTCGGGCAGGAGGAGGTGACGCGAGTAGCGGTCGCGCTGCTCGGCGCTGAGCGTCTTCGGGACCTCGACCGGATAGCCACGGTCCTTCCACAGCGTGATGCCGCCGGTCATCGACTCGACGTTGGTGTACCCGAGGTCTTCCTGAAGGGTGCGCGCGGCGTAGGCCGAGCGGTTGCCCGAGGCGCAGTAGAGGACGACGTGGGCGTCCCGGTCGGGCACCGCGCCCTCGATGCGCGACTCGAGATAGCCGCGCGGCACGTGCTTGGCGCCCGGGAGCCGCCCGGCTGAGAGCTCCTCGCTCTCGCGCACGTCGACCACGACCGCCCCCGAATCGGCGGCTGCGCCGTTGGTGCCCGGCAGCTGCTCGCGCACCGCGGCAGGGTCCACCTCGCGGATCCGACTCTTGACCTCGCGGATCAGCTCTGCGCTCGACGGGCTCATGGGGAAATACTCCTAAAGGCGCTCGGGATTCGTAACTTCACAAAGTATAGCGCTGTGAAGCCGTGTCCGTGCCGGCGCGGCGGTCAAGCCCGCGGCGCGGAAGTCCGAGAACGTAAGCGGGGCGCCCCTCCTTCGAGGAACGCCCCGCCTAGCTCAAAGCCCAATGCTCCTCGTGCAAGCCCCGTCAGTGCGCTGTGTTCAAGACGTTGGTGGGCCCGCGTGCTCTCGTAGTATCGGTCCCGAGGCTCCGCCGGACCATCGGGTCAAGACCCCATCCTGCACCGGCTCGTGACCCCGCGCTCCCTCCTCGCGCAGGTTCTGGCGGTCAACGCCCTGCTCGTGGCCGGCACCGTGCTCGTCGCCACGGTGGCGGTCGAGACCCATCTGCGCCAGATCACGGGTGGGCGCGAGCTCATCGTGCTCGGGCTCGCGCTCGTGGCCACCCTGCTCGGCAACGTGCTCCTGCTCCGCCGCCGCTTCACGCCGCTGCAGGAGATGATCGCCACGATGGAGCGCGTCGACCTGGCCGAGTCGGGCGTGCGCGTGGCGCTCGGGCGCCCCGGATCGGCCCGGGAGGTCGAGCGCCTCGGTGCGGCGCTCGACCGGATGCTGGCGCGCCTCGAGGCCGAGCGACGCGAGGCGGGCAAGGCGGCCGTGCGCGCCCAGGAGCGGGAGCGCAAGCGAATCGCCCAGGACCTTCACGACGAGGTCAACCAGGCGCTCACCGCGGTCCTGCTGCGCCTCGAGGCGAGCATGCAGACCGCGCCCTACGACCTCCGGCGTGAGCTCAGCGAGACCAAGCGCCTGGCCACCCAGGCGATGGAGGAGCTGCTGAACCTCGCGCACCAGCTCAGGCCGACCGTGCTCGACGACCACGGGCTGATCCCCGCGCTCCAGACCCAGGTCCGCGACTTCTCCGAGCAGACGCGGATCCCCACCGCCTTCCAGCGCACCGGCGCCATCCCCAGCCTGACGCCCGAGCAGCAGCTCGCCCTCTACCGGGTCACGCAGGAGAGCCTCTCGAACGTCGCCCAGCACGCCGGCGCCACACGCGTCGAGGTCGAGCTCTCCTTCGTGGGTCGGACGATCCTGCGGGTCTCCGACGATGGGCGCGGCTTCGTCGGACGACGGGACGGGGGTCTCGGCCTCTCGGGCATGCGCGAGCGCGCGCTGCTCGCGGGAGGAGTGTTCGAGATCTGGTCCGAGCCCGGTCGCGGCACGCGCGTCGAGCTCACCATCGGGTAGGAGGGGAAGCGTGCGGATACTCGTCGCTGACGACCACGGCATCGTGCGCAGCGGCATCCGGCTCCTGCTCGAGCGCCACGCGCACCTCGAGGTGGTGGCCGAGGCGAGCGACGGCGTCGAGGCGTTCGAGCGCGCGCTGGCCGAGCGGCCGGACCTCTGCATCCTCGACGTGGCCATGCCCCGGATGACTGGGTTGCAGGCGGCGCGGGAGATCAAGGCGCACCTGCCCAACACCGGGGTGCTCATGCTCTCGATGCACGACGACGAGCGCTACCTCTTCGAGGCGCTGAAGGCCGGCGCCTCCGGCTACGTGCTCAAGCGCGAGGCCGACCAGGACCTGGTCGCCGCCGTCCACGCGATCGACCGCGGCGACCCCTTCCTGACCAACGCCGCCGAGCGCACGCTCGTACGCCGGTGGATGGAGGAGGGCTCCACCGGGCCGCGGGAGGCGCTCACGCCGCGCGAGGAGGAGGTGGTCAAGCTGATCGCCGAGGCGCACACCAACGCCCAGATCGCTCAGATCCTCCACCTCTCGGAGAAGACCATCGAGTCGCACCGTGGCAACCTCCTGCGCAAGCTCGGCATGCGCGACCGGGTGGAGCTCGTGCGCTACGCGATCCGGCGCGGGCTGGTGGAGGCCTAGATCCTCGCGGCTCTTCGGGTGACCTCGGGCGCCCCCGCCGGGGCGTGACCCGTGCGCCGGTGCGGCCCGCGAGCGCGGCGACATCTGATCCGGGGGGTGGCGCGCCGCCCGCCGTCGCTGCGGTAGTTTCGGACGATCCGGCGTGTACGCGGCGACATATGCGGCCTGCGGGCTCTGGCGACGTGTGTTGCGCTCCTCGCCCTATGCGCCGCGGCGCCCGCGGCGAGTGCCGCACCCCTCGGCCTCTCCTCGTGCGCGGTCGTTCAGGGCGTCCACCAGTGCTCCGGGCTGGCCAGCACCTGGGATGGCGTCCCGCTCGACGCCACGGTCACGCTGCCGAGCGCGACCTCGACCCATCTGCCGCTCGTGGTCGAGCTCCACGGCCTCGGGAACAGCAAGTACGAGTACCTCGACCCGGGCTCGACCGCCTACACCGACAACGCCTTCGCCTGGGCGCGTGACGGCTATGCAGTCCTCACCTACACCGCGCGCGGGTTCTGGGGCTCGTGCGGGACGCCGGAGTCCCGGGCGGCGAGCCCGCTGGGGTGCGCGGGCGGTTACATCCACCTGGCCGACGTCCGCTACGAGGCCCGTGACACCCAGGAGCTCATCGGCCGGCTCGTCGATGAAGGCGTCGCGGACGGGTCGAGGATCGGCGTCACCGGCGACTCCTACGGCGGCGGGCAGTCCTTCGAGCTCGCCGCTCTGCGCGACCGGACCAAGCTGCCCGACGGGCGCCTGGTGCCCTGGCGCTCGCCGAGAGGCACGCCTCTGAGCCTCGCCGCGGCCGCGGCCGTGATCCCGTGGACCGACCTGGCCTACGCCATTGCCCCCAACGGCCGGACCCGGGCCAACGCGGTCAGTCCGGCGGGTGCGGAGGTGTCCCCAATCGGCGTCTTCAAGGCGACGTTCGCGAACGCCATCTTCGCGGCCGCCCAGTTCGCCATCGGACCGGGTCAGCCGGTGGGCGATCCGTTCGTGCCGGGCCGGCCGATCGGGTTCCTGGCCCCTCCGGGCTCGGGCGACGCCGACTTCGCCTCGGACGTCGCCCGCGCCGACGCCGGCGAGCCGTACACCGATCCCGCGGCGCGCGCGGCGATCGAGCGCCAGCAGCGCAATCGCTCCGCCTATTACGTCGATCCGAGCCATGCGCCCCCGCCGCTGTTCGTCGGAAGCGGCTTCACCGACGACCTGTTCCCGGTCGACGAGGCGCTGCGCTTCGTCAATCGCGCGCGCCGGGACCATCCCGGCACGCCCATCTCGCTGCTGTTCGGCGACTTCGGCCACCAGCGCGCTTCGAACAAGGCCGCGGATCGCAAACGCCTGCTCGAGGCGGTCCACGCGTGGTTCGACCACTACGTGCGAGGCGGCGCGCGGACCCCGACCAACGACGTGACCGCCAGCCTCCAGACCTGCCCGCGCAGCGCGCCGGGGGGAGCGACGTTCACCGCACCCTCGTTCGCGGCGCTCGCTCGGGGCGAGATCCGCTACCAGAGCTCGGACTCGCACACCGTCCTCTCGACCGGCGGCGACCCGAGGATCGGGGCGGCGATCGACCCGGCGACCGGAGGAGGGGACGCGTGCGCGGTGACCAGCGCAGCCGCTGAGCCCGGCACCGCGACCTACCTGCTGCCCGCGGCGACGGGCGCGGGGTTCACGCTCCTCGGGGCACCGAGCGTAACTGCGACGCTCGCCGTGACCGGCACGCCGCCGGCGTCCACTCAGTTGGCCGCGCGCCTGTGGGATGTCAAGCCGGGGGGAGCCGGGCAGACCCTCGTCGCTCGAGGGCTGTACCGGCCCTCAGGAGGCGCGGCCGACACCTTCGAGTTGCACGCCAACGGCTGGCATTTCGCAGCGGGTCACGTCGCCAAGCTCGAGCTGCTCGGCGCGGATGCTCCCTACGGACGACCCTCGAACGGCCCGTTCACGATCGACGTGCGGCGACTCGCGCTCAAGCTGCCCGTGCGCGAGGCGGGTGCCTGTGTTGGGTCCGGTTGCGCCAGCGCCGTCCCGCCCCGGGGCGCACTGCGCCTGCGCCTCGAGACGCATTGCGCGCGTGCCGGGCTGACCGCGACGGTGACCGCACGCGGCGCTCGCCTCCGGCGCGTCGGCTTCTACGTGGACCGCCGCGCGGTGTCGGTCGACCGCACGCCGCCGTTCAGCCGGACGGTCCTGCGACGTCGATCGCGAAAGGGACGGGTCCGCGTGAACGCCCGTGCGCTTGGGGTCGACGGCCGTCGCGGGAGCGCCTCGCGCGTCGCTGCGGTCTGCGTTCGCGCTCGACGCAGTGGCGCACGCTTCACGGGCTGACGTCGGCGCTCGGGTGAATGGAGCCGCCGCGGGTCAATCCACGCTTGCGGCGCGTTTTTGCGGAGTGGAGCTAGGGGGACTCGCGACGCTAGTCGATGCTCGCTCGGCGGGAGTCGGCTTCGCCGCCGGGGCGTGCCCCGTGCGCGCCGGTGCGGCCCGCGAGCAGCCCAAGGTTCGACACGGTGAAGGGCACGACGAAGTCGAGGCCGCAGCGCAGCCACGTCGCCGCGGTCGCCTGACCGGCGAGGATCAGCCCCAGCTGGTTGATCGCGCACAGCAGGATCCCGACGACCAGCGAGATGAGCGACGTGCGGCGGAGGTGATGTGGGCGCGCGCAGTAGCCGAGGGCCTCACGCCAGCCGGCCGTGCGCGCGCGCGTCATCGGCTCCTCTCGGCCCCCCATGCGGCTTAGTCTCGCCGAAGAGGCGGCGCGTCATGCACGCGGTTCGGCGGCGCGGGCGAGAGCTACGCGGTGCCGCCGACGAACTTCTGGGCCTTGTCCCAGGCCAGGGGCGCCGATCTGGAGTACCTCTCGGGCCACAGCACGTTCAGCGCGGCGGGCGCCGAGATCCTCAAGCGCTTCACCGGCTCGGACTCCGCCAGTCCCTTCCCTTGATCGTGCCGTTCCCAGGTAGGGCACCCGCGCCGTCGCGCCCATCGCGGCCGCCGCTCCCGGGGTCGTTGTCGACGAGCAGGTCGCAGGCCTCCTCGTGGCCGCCCGCGACGATGATCCCGCCGTTGGCCGGGGCGCCGAGCTGGCAGAACGACGGATGGCGGCAACTCTCTCAGGTCAGCGCCGTGAGCGGTGAGGGGCCGCTGGGCGCCGGCATCGGTCACCGTCAGGAACGCGAGCGGCGTGCCGCAGGCGTGCTCCGCGAGGCGGTCAGGCCGGCGAGGCCCCCGTCGGCGAGGGCGCCGGCCGAGCCGCGCGCCGAGTCGGGAGGGAAAGGGAGAGAGCCGGGATCGGGGACGGCGTGGAGCCGTCCGCCCTCGGCGGCTGAGTAGGAGGCAAGCGACATGGCGCGGATCGACAGAGAATCGACCGGCCCGACGAGGGGCTTGAGCCGACGGGACGACTCGGCTCTACGCTGGGCCCGTGCCCCTCCGGCTGCGCCTCGCCTTCCTGCTCGTGCTGGCCGCGACCTGCGCGATGGTGCTGGCCTTCGTCGCGCTCAGCGGCTCGGGACGGGCCGGAGCGCCCCAGTTGATGGGCGCCGTGCGCCCACCGGACCTGCCCCTTCCCTCCTTTCGCCTGCGAGACCAGGACGGCCGAGCGGTCGACCTCGCCGCGCTCCGCGGGCGCCCGGTCGTCCTGACCTTCCTCTACACGCGATGCCGCGACACGTGCCCGCTCACCGCTCAGCAGGTGCGCGGGGCGCTCGACCTCCTGGGCCACGACGTCCCGGCGCTCGCCGTGAGCGTCGATCCCGCGGGCGACACGCCCGCGCGTGCGCGGGCGTTCCTGAGACGGGAGCACGTGAGCGGACGCCTGCGGTTCCTGCTCGGCTCCTCCGCGGAGCTACAGCGGGTGTGGCGTGCGTTCGGGGTGTCTGGGCAGTCTGCCGAGCACGAGCACTCCGTATCGCTCGTCCTGCTCGATCCGGCCGGGCGCCAGCGAGTGGGCTTCGGGGTCGACGACCTCACCGCCGACGCGATCGCCCACGACCTGCGGCTCCTCGAGGGAGCGCTGCGGGGTTAGGGCCGGCGGCCGTGGTCCGCCGTGGAGGCGGCGAACCGGCGGCGGCGGCGGCCGGCGAGTCGGACGCGGCGACGGGGCGCAGGACGGGACCGGGCGCGACGATACGCCTCGAGGGTCATGCCCTCGGGCACGTCGGGCGGCTCGACGTAGCTCATGTGGATGACCATGACACCCCTTGTATCGGCACGTTCGGACGCTTCGATCAGTTAACGGTGGGTCCTTAACGCTTCTGACGGTCTTTCGACACGAGCCGTCAACCTTCCTCCGCGAGTTGCCCGGGTGGGCGCTCCAACCCGCTGGCACGGCCCCTGAGTAGAACGGGAGCCGCTGGTACCGTCGCGCCGGTGCGCCCCCCGGTCGAGGACATCGCGGCGCCCGCCTTCCCGCGCGGCCTGCCGTGGGTCAACGTCGCCACCCTGCGCATGGACCAGCAGCTCGAGCGCCCGGTGCTCGTGGAGTTCTGGGACTTCTGCCGGGTGAACTCCCTCCGCACGCTGCCCTACCTCAAGGCGTGGCACGAGCGCTACGCGCCGCACGGCCTCCGCGTGATCGGAGTGCACGCCGCGGGCTTCGCCCCGTCGGCCGCCGAGAAGCACGTCCGCCGCGCGGTGGAGCGGCTCGGGATCGAGTATCCCGTGGCGATCGACCAGGAGTACGAGGTCTGGCAGGACTACGGCAACGAGGGCTGGCCGGCCCGCTACCTGTGGAACGCGCGCGGCTACCTGGCCGACTTCCACTACGGGGAGGGCGGCTACGCGGAGAGCGAGCGCGCGATCCAGGAGGAGCTCGGCCTCGAGGAGGAGCCGCTCACGCCGGCCCTCCGGCCCGAGGACGAGCCGGGCGCCGTCCTCGCGCCCCAGACGGAGGACCAACCGGGTCCCTACTCCGGCCCCTACGAGGCCGGCGGCGTGTGGGCCGTGCTCGAGGGAGAGGGCAGCGTGCGCGCCAACGGCCAGGAGATCCCCGTGAGCTACCCGGGGGCCTACCCGCTCCTCGAGCACGCGCACCACACGCGCGGCATCCTTGCGCTCGAGGTCGGCGAGGACGTGAGCTGCCACGCGGTGTGCTTCACGCCGGGGCTCGGCTCCCCGCTCACGGCGGAGCCGGCGCGTCGTAGGCGGTGATCACGCGCTTCGAGGCGCGGAGCCGCCACGCCTCCTCGAGCAGCTCGTCCAGCTCGACGGGATCGACGGCCTCCAGCCGGACGAGGACGTAGGGATGACCGTCGTAGTGCGGGATAGAGAAGAAGGCCTCGGGCTGGCCCCTGAGGAGGGCCTCGCGCTCGCCGAGATCGATTACGCGAAGCACCAGCGCGTCGGGATCGGTGCGCAGCCGACAGATCCCCTTTCCCCTAACGCGGAGCGCGGGCGTGCCGTATGAGGTAGCGGCCTCGACGCCGGGGAGCCGAAGGCCCATCGCCACGACGTCGTCCCAGGTCGGCATGCGCTGAGCCTACGTCGCCGAAGTCGGCGGGCGCAGGTCGGCATGCCCGCGGTAGCCGAGGAAGCGCTCGAGGCGCGGCGGGCCCTCGTCGTCGACCGCCACGCCGACACCCGGCCAGTAGGGGCTCTCGTTCGGGTTGCGCGTTAGGAAGTGGGGCTCGTAGACCCAGTTGCCGGTGTTCAGGAGGCGCGCGCCGGTCGGCGCCGTCCACGCCTCCGGCGCGTCGCCCGGCCAGGGGCCGGCCCTATGGGTGTGTCCGAAGACCACGTGGTCGGCGTCGATGCCGAGGCGCTCCACCACCTCCCCCATGGCCCGCAGTCCGGCGCGGCGCAGCTCGGCGCCCGAGACGTCGGCGCGCAACGGCCCGAGGCCCGCCCGGTTGAGCGTCGCGATGCTCAGCGCGACGCCGGTGCGCAGCGCGGTGGAGCGCAGCGGCCGGTGGCCGCTGCCGCCGGCCAGCGACTGCCAGAGCTGGGCGGAGGCGCCGTGGGCCCCGACGCCCCGAGCGGGCGGCGCGCCCTGCGCCATCGCGTCGATCCACGCGTAGACGGGCGCGAGCGAGGCCTCGTACTCCTCGACCCGGTCGCCGGGGGCGGGCCGCGAGCCGTTCAGGCGATGTATGACCCCCACCGCGAGGCGCTCGAACGTCGGCACGGTGACGTGCCGGTCGAGGTAGTGGCCGTGCGTCGCGTAGACGTCTTGGCGGAGCCACACCCCCGGGTAGGCGGCACGGAGGCGGGCCGGCTCGAGCCAGCCGGCGAGCTGGTCGAGCAGCTCGCCGCGCGGCGCCTCCACGGTCTCCTCGAGCTCGAGCGGCGGAGGCTCGGCGCCGCGCGCACGGCGCTCGAGCCACGGCTCGAAGAGGTGGTGGTCGTGGTTGCCGGCGACGAGCACGACCTCGCGCCCGGCGCCGAGCCCCGCCCCGAGATCGCGGAAGAAGCCCTCGGCGGCCGCGAGCGCCTCGCGTACCGGACCGTGACGCAGCTCGAGCGTGTCGCCGAGCAGCACCACTCGATCGACGTCCTCCAGGGCGTCCAGAAACGGCGCGCGGAGCTCGGCGCGGCGGACGAGGTCGATCCGCGAGCGCGCCCCCAGGTGCAGGTCGGAGACGACGAGGGTGCGCACGGCGGCGCACTCTAGGCGCGGGCGAGCTGCGCCAGCCTTCCCACCTCAGCGCTCGGTGATCCCGGCGATGAGGCGGGCGAGCACCGCCCGCATCTCCTCGCTCGCCGCGGCTTGGTCGTCGGCCCTGGCCACGTACATCGCCGCCTCGTCGAGCGCTCCCACCAGCACGTGGGCCAACGGTGCGACCGGCTGACGTGGGATTCGCCCGATCTCGATCGCCTGGGCCAGAACACCCTCGACGAGGCCCATGCCGTAGCGCATCCCGATCTCGCGCCACCGCTCCCAGCCGAGCACCGCGGGGCCGTCGAGCAGCGCAATCTGCTGAACCTCGCGCTCGGCGCAGGCATCCAGCCACGCATCCGCCCCCAGCGTCATGACCGCGACCGGATCGGCCACTCCCTCGGCGGCGATCCGCTTGCCGATCCGGGCGGCGATGTCGTTCTCGATCGCCTCGTAGACCGCGGCGAACAGCTCGGTCTTGACAGCGAAGTGGTGATAGAGCGCGCCCCTGGTTACTCCGGCGGCGCGGACGATCGTCTCGGTGCCGACGCCCGCAAAGCCCCGCGCCGCGAACAGGGGACGGGCGGCCTGCACGAGCGCGGCGCGCGTGGCCGTGGAACGGGCGACTTGGGAGCGGCGAGTGACTTCCATACATTCAGTACGTATGCTGCGTGCAGACTGTAGGTAACAGTAGACCGAGGAGCGGACATGGCGACCATCGACCTTCCCCACGGCACCGTGCGCTACCGCGTCGCGGGTCCCGAGCACCCGACCGCGCCGCCCGTCGTGTTCGTCCACGGCTTCCTCGTGAACGGGAGCCTCTGGAGCAAGACGGCCGACGCGCTGGCCGCCGCCGGCGTGCGCTCCTACGCACCCGACTGGCCGCTGGGCGCCCACACCATCGCCCTCGGCTCCCGCGCCGACCAATCCCCGCGTGGCATCGCCCGCCAGATCCTCGCCTTCCTCGAAGCGCTCGAGCTCGACGACGTGACGCTGGTGGGCAACGACACGGGCGGCGCGATCTGCCAGTTCCTTCTAGACACCGACGCGGCAGGCATCGGTCGAGTGGTCCTCACGAACTGCGATGCCTTCGAGAACTTCCCGCCGGCGCCCTTCGGCGTGCTGTTCAAGTCATTTCGCAGCGCGACTGCGATCCGCGGTTTGCTCGCCCCCATGCGGGCGACCGCTGTCCGTCACTCTCCGGCCGGCTTCGGGCTGCTCGTCGGCGAGCCACTGGACCCGGCGCAGACGCGCGCGTGGGTGGAGCCCTGCCTGACCGACGCCGGGATCCGGGAGGATGTCGCGCGGTTCGCTCGGGAGGTCGATCCGCAGGATCTTCTCACCGCCTCCAACCGGCTCGGCGGCTTCGGCGGTCCTGCCCTGCTGGTGTGGGGAACCGGAGACCGATTCTTCAAGCTCGACTTCGCGCGCCGGCTGCGCGACGTGTTCGCGGACGCGCGACTTGTCGAGATCGACGGTGGCCGGACCTTCATACCCCACGACGTGCCGCAAAGGCTGGCGGAGGAGATCGCCGCCTTCCAACGCGTCCACGCCTGAGCCTTCGTCAACGCCGGCAACAGCGCCGGCGCTTCACGGCCGTGACCACCGCACGTCGGCGAAGCGCGCGAAGTCGCGGTCGAAGGAGATGACCTCTGCGCCGTGCTCGACGGCGATCGCCGCGATCTGCGCGTCGGGCGCGAGGTCGCCCGCGGCGTCCGAGGCGCGGCACAACCGCTCGAACAGGTCGAGATGGCGTGGCCCGGGCGACAGCGTCAGGTGCCCCGGCTGATCGCGCAGCGCGCGCAGGTAGGCGAAGGCGTCATCGACGGAGCTCGGCGTGGTGAAGATCCTGCGATTCGTCGCGAGGCGCACGAAGGACCCCGCGACCAGATCGAGGACCGAGAAGTGCTCTCGAGCCCGCAGCAAACCGTCCAGCCACGTGCGGGCGTGTTCGAACTGGGGGTGGTCGTCGCGGTGGGCAGCGAGGACGACATTGACATCGAGCAGCCTCACCGCAAGTCCGGCAGATCCAGACCCTCGTCCAGCGCTTCGCGCAAGGCGCGGTTCGAGGTGACATCGACGCCGGGACGGAGTCCGTCGCCGCCACGCAGTACCGGCACCGATGGAGCCGCGTCGGCAGGCGGAGCCGAGAGCTCACGACGAAGCGCGTCCTCGACCACCTGGCCGAGGGTCTGCCCGCGTTCGCGTGCCCGACGCCTCGCGGCCGTCAGGAGTTGATCGTCGACCGCCAAGGTGGTGCGCATGATGCAAGCCTAACGCATCACACGCATCAGTTCCGAGGGACGGTGCGCGCCGCCTGAGCGACGCGGATGGGCTTGGGCAGCATGAAGCGGACGTCCTCGTGGACCACCTCGAGCTCGGCGACATCCTCGGTGCCGCGCCGCCGGAAGAAGTCCACGAGGCGTTGTACGAGCTCCTCGGGCGCACTGGCGCCCGAGGTGATGCCGACCACGCGCTTGCGCTCGAGCCACTCCTCGCGCACTCCGCCCTCGTTGTCGATGAGATGGGACTCGGTGCCCGACTCTCGCGTGACGTCGACGAGCCGCTGCGAGTTCGAGGAGTTCCGCGAGCCGATCACGAGCACCAGGTCGCACTGCTGAGCGAGCTGCTTGACCGCGGCCTGGCGGTTGGTGGTGGCGTAGCAGATGTCGTCGGTGCGCGGTCCCACGATGCTCGGGAACTTCTCGCGCAGGCGCAGGATGATCGTGCGGGTCTCGTCGACCGACAGCGTGGTCTGGGAGATGAACGCCACCCGCTCGGGATCGGCCACCGCGAGCTCGGCGACGTCCTCCTCGGTCTCGACGAGGACGATGTGCTCGGGCGCCTCGCCCATCGTGCCCTCGACCTCCTCGTGTCCGGCGTGCCCGATGAGCACGATCGTGTAGCCCTCCGAGGCGAACTTCTTGGCCTCGACGTGGACCTTGGTGACGAGCGGGCAGGTCGCGTCGATGGTCTGCAGGCCGCGAATGGCGGCGTTGGCGTGCACGCGCGGGGCGACGCCGTGGGCTGAGAAGACCACCGTGGCGCTCTCGGGCACCTCGGTCTCCTCGTCGACGAAGATCGCCCCCCGGGCGCGGAGCTGCTCGACCACGTGCTTGTTGTGGACGATCTCCTTGCGCACGTACACCGGCGCGCCGTGCAGCTCGAGCGCGCGCTCGACCGTCTGCACGGCCCGGTCGACGCCCGCGCAGTATCCGCGCGGCGCCGCGAGCAGGAGCTTCTCGGGCGCGGTGAGGGTCTCGGCGGCCATCGCCCACTCATCGTATCGACGGCCTCAGGGCACTCCGGCGTGCAGGACTCGTGAGGCGAACCTCAGCATGGAGCGCATCCGCCAACGCCAGAGGCGGAAGGAGTGCTTGCCCGGGTACAGCGCCTCGATGATCCGTCCGCCGGCCGCGCGAAACCGGGCGGTGAACGCGGCGAGGTCCGTCCGCTCGTGGTCGTCTCGTCCCTGGTAGGCGAACGCCCGTATCGGGTAGCGGCGCAGCTCCGCACTCAGAGCCGTCACGTAGAGGGCCGGCGAGTTGCGAAGCACGCTTCGCTCGGACTCGTGCCGGAAGGCCTCCGTGCGGTCCTCTACGAAGAAGCCCGACCAGCTCTCGAAGCTGCCGAACGTCGCGGGGTGGTGGAGAGCGATGTTGGCCGCGGCATAGCCGCCGGTCGAGAAGCCGGCGAGCATGCGCGCCCCCCGCCGCCGGACCGTCGGCCAGCGGGCGTCGACCGCCCGGACCGCGTCGAGGACGAGGTCCTCGTAGCGGCCGAGCGCCGTGTTCGACCACTCCGGGTCGGGCGGACCGTCGTGGACCCGTCCGTAGGGCATGACGATGAGCATCGGGCGCGCGCGGCGGCGGGCGAGCAGGCGGTCGAAGGTCTCGGGCACCGCCGCGGTCCCCACGTAGGTATCGGGAAAGCTTGGGCCGCCGTGCAGCAGGTAGAGGACCGGGAAGCGCTCTCCCCGCGCCGCCTGGCGCCGGTAGCCAGGCGGCAGGTAGATCAGGTAGTACTTCTCGGCGCCTACAGACGGCGAGTAGAACGACACCCGCACGACCCGCCCGTGCGCGGGGGACGCAGCCGGTCGAGCGCGGCGCGGGGGCCGAACGCGGTGGTGCCTCGAGTACGCACGAGCGGACGCCGCACGGGCGAGCGCTCGGGGCCGAGGAGGATGGGAGCGCAGGCGGTGCGACGCTCGTGCGCTCGGCCAGACCGCCGAGAGCACGAGCCCGAGCAAGCAAACCGCGGCCAGGGCGACGAGGAGGCGCTTGGCGATGAATCCCACCACAGCAGGCGCGGGCAGCGTCGCGACCGAACCCTAACGGTCACTAAAGAGGCTGCGCGGTCAGGGGCGCTCGAGCTCGCGGACGAGCTCGGCGACCGCCGCGCCGGCCTGCCCCAGGCTCGCCGGCGAGACTTGGGCGAGGTCGTCGCAGCGCCGATGAAAGCACCCGTAGTCGAAGTCGATGAGGTCGATCGCCGGCACGCCCAGGCGCCCGAAGGGGGTGTGGTCGTCGTAGATCGCGCCCACCGTGCGGTTCGGGAACGCGCCGGCCACGCCGGCACGCCCGGCGGCGGTGCGGAGTCGTGCCCACAGGCGGGGATCGGAGCTCGCCTCCCGCGGGAGGGAGAGCGGGCGGTTGCCCACGAAGTCGAGCAGGATCAGCGCCCGCAGCTCGCGGGCATGGCGCAGCGCGTAGGCCTTCGAGCCGCGCAGACCGGAGTGGACGAAGGCGCGCTCGGGAACGCCGCGCGGGGCCTCCTCCCCGTCGAAGAGCAGGAAGCGGATCTCGGGTGCGTCGCGCGGGCGGTTTCCGGCGAGCACTCGCGCGAGCTCGAGGACGACCGCGGTGCCGCCCGCCCCGTCGTTCGCGCCGACGAAGCCGGGCAGGTCCTTCGTGTCGTAGTGCGCGGCGAGGGCGAGGGCGGGGCGGCGGCCGGGAAGGCTCCCGACGATGTTGCGCAGGCCGCCCGGGGCCGTCTCGACTTGCCCTGCGGGCAGCCGACGCCGCAGCTCCTCCCCCAGGCGCCGCAGCGCGGCCGAGGCCGCCGGCCGCGGCCCGAAGCCGACCTGGCGGCGCACGTCGGCGAAGGCGCGGCCCGCGTCGAAGGGGATCGGCGCCGCCGGGTGCCCGCCGGCTCCGAAGACCCTGAAGCCGTCGAGCGCGACGGCCACGAGCGCAGTGCCGAGCAGCACCTGGGCGACGAGCGCGTAGACGAGGAGCCGAGCTCTCAATCGTTTGCGGTGACGGCCTCGAGGAGGTCGGCGAACTTGTGCTGGGCGGCCTCCCGCCGGGTCGGGACGTGCTCGGTGGGCACGCCGTCGGCCGGCGCCTCGTACCCGCGCAGGATCTGGCGGGCGACCGACTGGCGGTGCACCTCGTCGGGACCGTCGTAGAAGCGCGCCCCGCGCGCGAAGCGATACATGGCCTCGAGTGGCAGGTCGGTCGAGTAGCCGAGGGACCCGTGGACCTGCAGCGCGCGATCGACCACGTCGTGCAGCACCTTCGCTCCGTAGAACTTGATGAGCGAGATCTCCTTGCGCGCCGCCGCGGCGCCCTGCGTGTCCATGATCCACGCCGCGTGCAGCGTCATGAGCCGGGCCGCGCTCATCTCCGCCGCCGAGTCGGCGATCCAGTTCTGCACGGTCTCCTTCTCCGAGAGCAGCGAACCGTGGGCGTAGCGCACGAGCGAGCGCTCGCAGAGCATGTCGAACGCGCGCCGGGAGACGCCGAGCCAGCGCATGCAGTGGTGGATGCGCCCGGGGTAGAGGCGCTGCTGGGCGATGAGGAACCCGGCGCCCTGCGGCCCGAGGAGGCTGTCGGCCGGCACCCGCACGTCGCGGTAGACGATCTCCGCGTGGCCGCCGAGCCTGCCGAACTCCTGGTGGGGGTGCTCCATGGTGGGGACGTCGCGCACGATCTCCACTCCGGGCGTGTCCGCGGGGACGATGATCATCGACGCCTTCTGGTACCTGCGCGCGTCGGGGTCGGTGACCGCCATGACGATGAGGAAGTCGGCGATCGACGCGTTGGAGGAGAACCACTTGTGCCCGTTGACGACCCACTCGTTCCCGTCGCGCACGGCGGTGGTGCTGAGCGTCGTGGGATCGGAGCCGGCGTTCTCGGGCTCGGTCATGGAGAAGGCCGAGTGGAGGTCGCCGGCAAGCAGGGGATGCAGCCAGCGCTCCTTCTGCTCCTCGCTGCCGGCCATCGCGAGGATCTCGGAGTTGCCCGAGTCAGGCGCCTGGTTGCCGAAGGCGAACGGCGCGAGCAGCGAGGTGCCGAGGATCTCGTGCATGAGCCCGAGCTTGACCTGGCCGAAGCCCTGGCCACCCAGGTCGGGGGGAAGGTGGGCGGCCCACAGGCCCCGCTCCTTGACCTGGCCCTGCAGCGGGACGAAGGCGCGCTCGATCTGGCGCTGGTCGAGGTCGAGGGTCTCGAGCGGCCAGATCTCCTCGCGCACGAAGTCGCGCATCCAGTCGAGCTGCTCCTGGAACTCGGGGTCGGTCGAGAACTCCCACGCCATGCTGTCGCTCCCTCGCGTCGCTGTGTGCAGCGGTGATAGCAGACGTGAACCATGCAACGCGGCGGCCGACTAGGCTTGGGCGCTCGGGACATCGGCAGCATCGAGGAGAAGACGGAACCATGGCCCAGGCACATCTCGACCGGCTGACCGCCGTCGACGCTTCGTTCCTCGCCCAGGAAGGGTCGACCTCGCACATGCACGTCGGCGCGGTGATGACCTTCGAGGGGGCGCCGCCCTCCTACGCCGACTTCGTGGACCAGGTCCGGGGGCGGCTCCATCTCGTGCCGCGCTACCGCCAGAAGCTCGCGGTGCCGCCCATGGAGACCGGCCGGCCGCTGTGGGTCGACGACCCGAGCTTCAACCTCGAGTACCACGTCCGCCACACGGCGCTGCCGGCGCCGGGCACCGAGGAGCAGCTCCTGCAGCTCGCCGCGCGCGTGCACTCCCAGGCGCTCGACCGCTCCAAGCCGTTGTGGGAGACGTGGCTCGTCGAGGGTCTCGACGGGGATCGGTTCGCGCTGCTCTCGAAGACCCACCACGCACTCGTCGACGGCATCTCGGGCGTCGACCTGGCGACGGTCCTCTTCGACCTGAGCGCCGAGCCGGCGCCGCCTCCGGAGGGGCTCGAGCCCTGGCAGCCTCGTCCCGAGCCCTCCGCCGCGGAGCTCGTGGCGGCGGGTGTGAAGGGCCTGGTCAAGACCTCGGTGGGCATGGCCGCGCGTACGGTCGGCGCGGTGGCCCGCCCGGCTACCTCGCTCGGCGCGGCACGTGAGGCAGTCGAGGGCGTCGGGGAGATCGTCTGGGCCGGCCTGAACCCCGCGCCCGAGACGCCACTGAACGTCGAGATCGGGCCGCACCGCCGCTATGCGATCGTGCGCAGCGAGCTCGAGGACCTCAAGTACGTAAAGGACGCACTCGGGGGAACGGTCAACGACGTGGTGCTCACGGTGGTCTCCGGGGCGCTGGCGCGGTGGCTGCGCTCACGCGGCGTGCGAACCGAGGGCCTCGAGATGCGGGCGCTCGTGCCGGTCTCGATCCGGCAGGAGTCCGAGCATCACCAGCTCGGCAACCGCATCGCGGCCATGCGCGGGCCTCTGCCCGTCTACATCAAGGACCCGGAGATGAGGCTGCGCTTCGTCAAGCAGGCGATGGACGGCGTCAAGGAGTCCAAGCAGGCGGTGGGCGCCGAGGTGCTCGCCGGCGTGCAGCAGCTCGCGCCGCCCACGGTCCTCGCCCAGGCCTCGCGGCTGAACTTCTCCACGCGGCTCTTCAACCTGATCGTGACCAACGTGCCGGGCCCGCAGTTCCCGCTCTACGTGCTCGGGCGGCGGCTGCTCGACCTCTTCCCGATCGCCTTCCTGCCCAAGGATCACGCGCTGGCCATCGCGATCATGTCCTACGACGGCGGGGTGAACTTCGGACTGCTCGCGGACTACGACGCGCTGCCCGACCTCGATGTCATCGCCGCCGGGCTCGAGGAGTCGCTCGACGAGCTGAAGCTCGCGGCGGCGAGGAGGTCTCCTGGGCGCAAGGCGGCGAGCGCACCCACGCGCCGACCGAAGGGCACGGCGAGGACCACCGGGCCGGGCGCCGAGGTGCGCGCCAAGCGCCGCGGCAGCGCGGCGGCGGCGCGCAACGGGCGACGCTCCACCGGAGCGAAGGGGCGACCGGCGGGGAAGTCGCCGTCGCCCCGCGAGCAGTAGCGCCTCTCACTCTCCAACCTCGGGTGCTCTTCGGGCGTTGCAGAGGTGTGGCGGCGCTCGGCGTCGCCGCTCTCCGCCCTGTAGGTCTCAAACCGCCTGTGTGGCGACCCCCTGCGCAGCGCCGGCGGTGGGCGGACGCCGGCTCGGCGCGGCCCGACGGATCGGGTCGCGTCGGGTCGGGCGTATCCGTCGGAGGAGCCGGCCGTGACCGCTCAGTAGCCCAGGGCGAACTTCGCGTCTTCGCTCATCTTGTCGGGCGACCACGGTGGAGTGAAGACCATGCGAGGAACGACCTCCTCGACGCCCTCGACCTCGCCGACGAACTCCTCCATCTGCTCGGAGACCTGGGGGCCGATGGGGCAGGCGGGCGTGGTGAGCGTAAAGGTGACGGTGACCTTCGGTCCCTCGACCTCGACGTCGTAGACGAGGCCGAGCTCGACGAAGTCGAGGCCCAGCTCGGGATCGATCACGTTGGTCAGCGCCTCGGTGACCGCGTCGGGGGAAACGGTGACCATGCGGCCAGTCTATCCGCCCTCGAAGCTGTCGCGAGTGTGTTTGCCGAGTGTTCTCTCACGAGTCAGGGTTGAGGTGCGACGGGAATCTTCGCTAGGTTGCGTCGCATCCTCGCGTTCGACGAATATGGCGCGGTGCTCCGGTGCTCCGGAGACGAAGACCGCTCGACGCAGGGAGGTCGGCGTCGTGCGCTGACGCGCGCGCTCGCGGCCCGCACCGACGTGGTGGTCGATCTCTCCGACCTGGGCTTCGCCGATCCCTCGCTCATGCTGGACTTGGCGATGCTCGCGCGCCGCCTGCGCGCCCGGGGACGTGCGCTGCTCCTGCGCTGCCCGCAGCCGCAGATCGAGAGGCTGATCTGGATGGCCGGTCTGCACCGGCTCGACGGCGTGCGCATCGTCGGGCCCGCTTCCGCGTTGGGGTAACGCGAGACGCCGCTGTGCAGCGGCTGGTGCCGGGTAGCCTCTGGCGGCGTGATCCTGCCCCTCCTCATCGTCGTCTTCGTCGTCGTGCCGATCGCCGAGCTCTACGTGATCATCCAGGTCGGCCACGCGATCGGGGCACTGCCCACGATCGGCCTGCTCCTCCTCGACTCCGTGCTCGGTAGTGCGCTGCTCCGTGCCCAGGGCCGGGCGACGTGGCGCCGCTTCAACACGGCGCTCGCATCGGGACGGCCGCCGGCCCGGGAGGTGCTCGACGGAGCGCTGGTGATCTTCGGCGGCGCCTTCCTGATCTCGCCGGGCTTCATCACCGACATCGTCGGCCTGCTCCTCCTCCTGCCCCCCACTCGGGCGCAGCTGCGACGCGCGCTCGTGCGAAACTTCACCAACCGCGCGATGGTCCGCGTGATCGGTGGACTGGGCGGTCGGAGGCCGGCTCCCGAGCCGTACGACGTCGAGGGCACCGCGGTCGAGATCGACCCGCCGCGCCGCCGGCGCCGGTGATCGGCCCCGAGGACGAGAGCGTCCGGCGCGAGACGGGGCCGGGCTTCGGCGAGGCGGTCACGTTCGCCTGGGGGGACGCCGAGCCGGGGCTGTTCGGCACCGCGCGAATCGGTCTCTCGCCCGGCGACCCCGCGCGGGTCACCGGGCTCGGCCTGCTCTTCCACGGAGGGGAGCCGGTGGCCGCGCTCACCGAGCACGGCGAGGTCCGAGCGCCCGACTGGCGGGCGCTCGAAGCGGGGCGCCTGAGCACGGCGACGCTCGCCCCGCTCGAGCGCTGGAGCGTCGGGCTCGACGCACCAGAGGGGTCCTTCGAGCTCGAGTTCTCGACCCTCGCCGGCCCGGCGGAGCTCGAGGAGGGAAGCGCCGCCGAGCGGGTCTCCGGCCTCCGCGGCTACGAGCAGCTCTGCGCGGTGCGCGGAACCGTCCGGACCGGCGAGAAGCGCTTCGAGGTCGACTGCCTGGGCCAGCGCGGGCGCCAGTGGGGCGCCCCCGACTGGGAGGCGCTGACGCTCACGCGCACGGTGTCGGCCTGGCTCGAGCCCGACCTCGCCGTGGGACTCGCCGCGGTCCGCCCGGCGGGGGCGGAGGAGCACGCGGACGAGGCGCTCAGCGCCTGGCTCGTGCAGCGTACGGGGGAGGAGGGCGTGCGGGCGCAGCCGGTCGCCGAGCCTCGGCTCTCGACGGTCTACGACGCGGAGGGCCGCCAGCGCCGGGCGGGGCTCGAGCTGTGGGTGGGCGCCGAGGACGACTTCCCGCGCCGCGCGGCCGGAGAGGCGCTGTGCGGAGCCTCGCTCGAGCTCGGACGCCTCCGGCTCGACGCCGCGTTCTTCCGGTGGCGCATGGAGGGCCGCACCGGGGTCGGCTGCTACGACGTGCTTCGCCGCGCGTGAGCCCGGTGCGAGCCATCGTCTCCGACTTCGGCGGCGTGCTCACCTCGCCGCTGGTGCACTCCTTCGCGGCCTTCCAGGACTCCGCGGGCGTCCCGCTCGAGGCCCTCGGACGGGCGATGGGCGCCGCGGCCGAGCGCGACGGCGCCCACCCGCTCTTCGAGCTCGAGAAGGGTCGGCTGACCTGGGCCGACTTCCTCGCCAAGCTCGAGGAGGGCCTCCGCGCCGAGCTCGGCCGCCCGGTGGCGATGGCGGGGTTCCCCGAGGCCTACTTCGCTCACCTCGAGACCAACGAGGAGCTCATCTCCTACCTGCGCGCACTCCGCGACGAACGCGGCCTGCGGCTCGCCCTCCTGACCAACAACGTGCGGGAGTGGGAGCCGCGCTGGCGCGCGATGCTCCCCGTCGAAGATCTCTTCGAGCTCGTCGTCGACTCCGCGTTCGTGGGGATGCGCAAGCCCGAGCCCGAGATCTACGAGCTCACGCTGCAGCGGCTCGGGCTGCCGGCCGGCGCCGCGCTCCTCCTCGACGACATCGAGGTCAACTGCGAGGCGGCGCGGACGCTGGGGATGGGAGCCGTGTGGTTCCGCTCCACCGAGCAGGCGATCGCCGAAGTGGAGGCGACGCTCGCCGCAGGCTGACGCGGCGGGGGCGGGAGCCTAGTTCTCGCTGCCCAGCCGGTCCCAGCAGTAGAGCTCGAGGCACTCGCCGGCGAGCCTCCGGCAGCCGGCCGGAGAGAGCCACGGCAGCACGGTGTCGAGTGCCTGGTCCTCGCCCACCCCGGCCTCGAACGCATCCTCCCCGCGAAAGCCCGCGGCGATCTTCAGCGCCTCGCGGCGGTTCTCGCCGAGCGACGGGAAGACGCTCGTGAGGAACTCGCGGTTCGCGACGGGATGACCGACCTCGAGCGACGCGTGCCAGGCGGCGAGCATGCAGAGGTCGTCCTCGTCGAGGTCGGCGACCGCCTTGGCGTAGTGCGAGAGGAGATCGCCCTCGGGGATCTCGTCCACCCAGGCGCGCACCACCTCGCCGAGGAGCTGGCGGCGGGCCTCCCGCCCGACCGACTCGGCCATGACGCGGATCGCGTTCTGGGGCTCGATGAAGCACAGGGGCATCGCGGCTCGCAGGGTCCGGGGACGAGAGACGGTGCCCGAGAAGGTACGAGGCGCGGCGGACGGACACCGCGAAAAGATGGGCGCGGCGAGCGCTCAGGGCCCGAACTCGCCGCTCGTGCCGCTTCTCGGCGCCGCCCGGCGTGGTGCGGCGGCGGGAGCGGAGGCGCTCGAGACGCCGCTCGAAGCCGACTGCTCGGGCGCGAAGTCCCGGCTCGGAGGTGGCGGCGGCGCGCTCGGAGGCGGCGCCGGCGCGGAAGCTGAAGGCGGCGGCGCGGCCACGCCCGAAGGCGGCGCCTCCGGCGCGGAAGCCGGGGCGGGGGCCGCGCGACGCGGAGTGGGCGCGTCGACGAGCGCGGGGACCGAGCGCGGGCGGGGCGGGCGGTGGTGGCGGACCACCACGCGATGCACGTTCGCGCGACGGCGCACGTGATGGGCGGGCTCGAGCTGCTCCTGCACGGCGAGCCCTCCTCCCGCCAGGGCGGCGGTGGAGGCGGCGATGGCCGCCACCTTCCCCGAGGAGGCCATCTCCGCGGCGGACTGCAGCTTGGCCGCCGACATGGTGGCGCGCTCGTGCAGGCCGCCCGTCAGCGCGTCGTGGAAACGCGCGAGCAGCGTCGACGAGCGTCCGGATGGGTCGGCGACGGCGCCGGCCGAGAGCGCGGGCAGGGCACCGGCCGGCAGGACCGCGGCGATCTTCCGCGCCGCCCCGTGGTGCTCGCGCACCGTCGCTCGGCAGGCGGCGCATTGGCGCAGGTGGGGACGCAGCTCGAGAAGCTCTGCGGCCGAGGCCTCCCCGTCGGCCACCGCCGACAGGAGCGACGCCCAGCGCTCGCACTCCGCGCCCGACTCGATGCACGCATAACGGGTGAGGAACCGCTGGCGCCCCTCGGAGATGCACCGGTTGACCTTCGTATACGTCCAGCCCGTGCGTTCGGCGATCTCGGCGTAGGAGTGCCCCTCGGCCTTGAGCACGAGCGCGGTGCGCTCCTGGGGCTTGAGCCGCTGCAGCGCCTCGGCCGCGCGCGTCGCCCGGTCGAAGCGGGCGATCCGCTCCTCGTCGGTCGGCGCCTCCGTGTCCTCGTGGAGGTCGAGGTCCGGCTCGGCGCCGCCCACCAGCGGCTGGCGGGCGGCGCGCACGGCCAGCGCCTCGTGCTTGATCACCGTCCTGATCCACGGGAGCACGGAGGAACGCTCGAGCGTGTCGGCGCGCCGCAGGAAGATCTCGAGCGCCCGCTGGTAGGCGTCGTAGGCGTCGTCCGCGCACAGTGAGTAGCGCCGGGCGGTGCCGAGCAGCGAGGCCGCGTGCTCGCCGATCACCGCGAGGACGAGCTCGCGGCCATCTCGGGCGTCGAGAACGGCTCCCGGCGAGCGGCGCTCGAACCGTCGCGCCCCGCCCCGCCTCGTGAATGTGCGACCTGGCTCCTCCACACCCGCCTCGTGCGACTTTCTAGCGCGCTGGCGGCTCCTTCTCTCCCCCGTCCGGCGCGGAAAACGCCGGAGGTTGCGGTGAGCTAGGCCACCCGCTCCCCGGCGACCAGATCGCGCAGCCACTCGGCGAACTCCGGGCGGGACTGCCAGTCGGAGGTGAAGCGCTCGATGCCCGCGGTGGTGAGCGGGTGCTCCAGCATCTGGCGCAGGACCTTGCCGGGGACGGTGGCCACCTCGCATCCGAGCCGGGCGGCCGTGATCACGTGCTCGGGATGGCGGATGGAGGCCGCGAGGACCTCGGCGGTGGACCCGGCGGGGCGCAGGCAGCCGACGATGGAGGCCACCACTTCGGCGGAGTCGATGGAGACGTCGTCCAGGCGCCCCATGAAGCAGGAGATGTAGCGGGCGCCCGCCTCGGCGGAGAGGAGCGCCTGCGTCGGCGAGAAGACGAGCGTCATGTTGACCGGTATGCCGTCGTCGCTCAGCGCGCGCGTCGCGCGCAGGCCGGCGGCGCCGAAGGGCACCTTGACCACCACGTGCTCGTGCAGGGTTCGGAGCGCCCGTCCCTCGGCCACCATCTCCTCGGGGTCGGCGGAGACGACCTCGGCCGAGACCGGACCTCCCACCAGGCCACAGATCCGGCGCACGATGTCCCCCGGAGCGCCGTCTTCCTTGGCGAGCAGGCTCGGGTTGGTGGTCGCCCCGGCGAGCACTCCCCAGGCCGCGAGCTCCTCCACCTCGGCGACGGAGCCGGTGTCGATGAAGAACCTCATGCTGGTGCCTCCTCAGGTCGCGGTGACGGCCGGGAGACCCTACCGGCGCCGGCGGCACGGGGCGTAAGTCAGCGGTGCTGGGCGACCCGCACGACGAGCGCGAGGTGGCGCACGTTGCCCGCGACGTCGGGCACCGAGACGAGCATCCGGTAGCGTCCGCCGCGGCGGTAGCGGTGCTGGACGCCCCGCGCGAGCGCCCTCGGGGCGATGCGCTGCGCCGTGCCATCGCCGAAGCGCACGAGCACCGGGCCCAGGCCGGAGGTGGCCACGCGCCCGCGCGGCGGGCGGTCGACGGCGGAGAGGCGAACGCGCAGAGCGGCGCCGACGAGCGCCCGGCCGCGAACGCTGAGCCGCGCGACCGGCGCGGTCGTGTCGATCAGGAGCCGGCGCGGCGCGGCGCTGCTCGTCTGCCCCCGGCGGTCGGTCGCGGTGATCTGCACGGTGTGGGCCCCGTCGGCGACCGGGGTCGGCCGCGCTCGGGTGCCGCCCGTGGTGGCGACGAGCGCGCCGTCGACGGCCACGGAGTAGCGGATGCCGCCCAAAGCGCCGGCCGAGGGAGTCCAGGTCAGGAGCGGCCGGGAGGAGCGCCCGAAGCGGGACGAGAAGGTGGCGGAGAACGACCCCGGCGGTACGTAGAGGCCGCCGACGACGATGCGCCGCGCGCCGGAAGCGCCCTGCACGAAGGCCACGACCACGTCGCCCGCTCCGTCGGCGGAGGCCTCGAGACCCTGGGCGGCGACGGTGGGGCCGAGCGAGGGGTCGGTCACCGTGGCCTCGGGGGCGAAGCCGTCGGCGGCGAAGAGCCGCACGCGCACGTCGGCGGCGCCCGCGCCGGACTGCTGGTAGGCCACCAAGCCCGTGCCGGGCCCGAGCGCCGGGACGGGGTAGGGGGCGCTCGTGCTGCCCCCGGAGTCGATCTCCATCGGCGACGCGGAATGGCCGACGTTCAGCGCCCACGTGCCGTTCGTCGTCTGGCGCTCGGAGGTGAGCAGGCCGTCGCCCGCCCCGCCCACGGCGATGCGTGGACGGTCGGCGCCCTCGGGGGCGGGAGTGGGGAGCCCGTCCGCCGCAAAGGGGCCCTCGAACGCCGAGCCGCGCAGGCGCCGGCTGATCACCCGGGAGACCGGCCCGCCGGATTGCGCGAAGGTCTGCCGGAAGGCGAGGGTGACCCACGTGGAGGAGTCGTAGCCCGCGCCGACCTCCGGCGAGTCGGCCACGCCGCCCGGCTGCCCCTCGAAGGAGTCGACGCTCACCTGGGGGGAGACCACGCTCGGCGAGGTGCCCCAGATGCGCCGGGCGTAGACGCTGCCGGACTCTCCCCACGCGACGACGGCCAGGCCGTCGGCGGCGGCGGCGATCCGCGGGCGCCCGGCGCCGACGCCGGCGTCCCGCGCCGGATCGTTGTCGAGCGGCGCGTCGATCAGGGACCACCCGCCGGAGGTCAGGAACGCGGCGCGGACGTCGTGGCCAGAGGCGGGGGTCGCGGCGGTGTAGGCGAGGTAGCCCTTGCCGTGGATGGAGAGCGTGATCGACGGGTCCGAGGCTCCCCTCGCCCCGGAGAGCGGGACCGCGGCGGGGAAGCCGCCGGCCGCCGGTCCGGCGGGGCGGGTGACGGTGTAGAGCTGGCCGGCGTTGACGAAGGCGATGAGGACCCTCCCTCCGTCGCCGGTGGCGACCACGGGCTGGGAGGAGTCGCCGCTCAGGCCCGGGTCGAGGCGCTGGGGCGGCTGCCAGTCGCCGCCGACCACACGGGATGCGAAGACGTGGAGGGCGCCGCCGTCCTGCTTCGTGTAGACGAGCGCCGCGGTGCCGTCTCGGGAGAGGTCGACGCCACCCAGGCGATCGATGCCCGCACCCGGGCCGTCGAGCGACGCGCCGGGAACGAGCACGGCCCCGGCGGGCGCGGCGCCGACCAGCGCCGCGCACGCTAGTCCGGCGCAGGTGATGAGGGCTCGAAGCTTCAGGGCGGAGAAGGGGTCGCAGACGGCCGAAGGCCGCCGGTCGGGGTGCAAACACGCCGGGGCGGGCGAAGTTACGCCGGGACGGTCACGCGCGGGACGACGCCCTCGGCAGCCGCCTCGGTGCGGAAGCGCTCGCACTCCCGCTCGACGCGGACCTCGTCCCACCCGAGCTCGCTCGCCAGCGCGCGCGCCACCCGCCGGGGCGCCTCGGCGCCGTCCTCGCCGAGCTCGCGCCCGGCGATGAGGCCGAGCCGCGTGCGGCGCAGGAGCACGTCGGCGACCGTCCGCACCTGCTCGTGGCGCGCGGCGTGCGCGGCCTCCGCGAGCAGGTCGGGAAGGCCCGGGATGATCGCCTGGGCGAGCTCGCTCCGCTCGGCCGCGAGGCGCAGCACGTCGTGCGCCGCGTGCCCGTAGCGGTGGGCGAGTGGGGCGTACGCTCCCTCGGCCACGCCCTCCGTCCCGGGCAGCGACTCGGGCGCCACCGCGAGCCCGAGCGGGATCTCGTGCGTGCGGCACGGCGCCTCACGACCCTCCCGCTCCACCATGCGGTCGACCGCCAGCTTGGCCATCCGCCGCCAGGTGGTGAGCTTGCCTCCGGTGATGGTGATCAGGCCGCTCGCGGTCTCGTACAGCTCCGCCTTGCGCGAGATGTCGACGGACTTCTTCGTGTCCGCGGTGGAGATGAGCGGGCGCACGCCGGCGTAGGCGCCGGTCAGCCGCTCCGGGCCGAAGGACGTGCCGAAGGCGTCGTTGACCGCCTCGA